>Ga0075163_10006137_pt1 | contig 15949 bp, 11 predicted proteins | sample JI1023141ADNA_FD_71478 | JGI IMG/M metagenome (GOLD analysis project Ga0075163, IMG submission 71478) | Wastewater effluent complex algal communities from Wisconsin, to seasonally profile nutrient transformation and Carbon sequestration -... | ecosystem: Engineered > WWTP > Effluent > Algae... | reverse complement strand
ATTGATTGCTATCATTTCGGAAGCACGGATGCAGGCCTGATGACGATTGAAGGAAAACTGGTGAAAGGAGTCGATATTAAAGTGGCAGAAGCGGCTATTCTGGATGAACTGGAAAAACTTAAAAAGGAAGGCATATCTGTTGCTGAATTACAGAAAGTAAAAAACAAAGCAGAAAGCGCCATGGCTTTTGAAGACATGAGTGTGATGAACAGGGCGGCCAGTATTGCGATGTATGAACTCCTGGGTGATGCCGATCTGATCAATACCGAACTGGCACGCTACCAGGAGGTAACAGCAGATGAAATCCTGGAGCAAAGCCGCATAATCTTTGATGAGAACAATTGCAGTACGATGTATTATTTAAGCAACAACTAACACATGAACAGAAAAACAGCGCCGCCCATCAAAGATGCGGTTGATTATACCCTGCAATTAAAACCGTACCAGTATTATGAACTCGACAACGGGATTCCTGTGTACAGTATTCATGCAGGAGCACAGGAAGTACTGCAACTGGAAATTGTTTTTTATGCTGGCAACAGTTATGAAAAACAAAAAGGTATTGCAGCCGCTACTAATTTCCTGATCAAGAACGGAACCACTACCCGTACTGCTTTTCAGCTCAATGAAGCTTTTGAATATTATGGTGCTTATTGCAACCGATCCTGCTTCAATGAAACGGCGGTTGTATCGCTGCATACACTTACCAAACATGTAGATGAGCTTTTGCCGGTGGTGGAAGACATGCTTACTAATGCAATATTTCCTGAAGAGGAAATGAACATTTACCAGCAGAATTCCAGGCAACGTTTGAAGGTAAATCTTCAGAAAGCAGAATTCGTGGCAGGTCGTTTGATTGATAGTTATGTATTCGGGGAAAAACATCCTTACGGCGTGTATACGAATCCGTTAGATATTGATGCATTGACTACAGATGCCTGTAAAGCATTTTACAAGGATCATTACCTGAATGGCAGTTGTGTGATGTTTGTGGCCGGAAACCTGCCGGATGATTTCAGGGTAAAACTCAATACTGTTTTCGGTAAGCTGACAGCAGGAAAACTGAGCAAGCCTATTCCGATGATCAAAGCCACACCATTTGAACAGAAGAAGTTCAAAGTGGAGAATGATCCCGATGCAGTGCAGGGCGCTATCAGGATTGCGGCACCATTTCCCAACCGTCATCATCCTGATTTTAAAAAAGTAGTGGTACTCAACAATGTGTTTGGCGGTTTTTTTGGATCCAGACTGATGAGTAATATCAGGGAAGAGAAAGGTTATACCTATGGTATCTACAGTTACCTGCAAAACCATATTCAGCAATCAGCCTGGATGATCAGTACCGAAGCGGGTAAAGATGTATGTGAAGCAACCATCGAAGAAGTGTACAAGGAAATGAAACTGCTGCGGGAAGATAAAATTGAAGCCGATGAACTGGCCCTGGTACGCAATTACATGATCGGTGGAATCCTTGGGGAACTGGATGGACCTTTCCAGGTAATGGCTAAATGGAAGAATATTATCCTTAACGGTCTTGATGAAAGTTATTTTTATGATTCGGTAGATGCGATCAAAACTGTTACTGCTGCTGAGTTACAGGAACTGGCAAATAAGTACCTGGTGCCTGAAAAATTCTATGAACTGGTAGTATATTAAGTATTATAAATTTCACCCATTTATGTGATCGGGGCTGATACTGCGCAAACTTATTTTTGCAGCACAAAGTATATAGCCATGTTCCGATTCAGTATTTTATTATTCACAGGAGCAGTAACCTTGTTTACTGCCTGCAAGAAAAGCAGCAGTCCACCCGAAAACCAGCCCAGCGAGCGGATGGTTTATTTTGATCTAAACAATAAGCAGATCCGCTACGGGCAACCAGCCTATTTACTCGATTGTAATGGCGATGGCCGTAAAGACCTCGTCTTTGGTGTTCAGATTGTAGGAGATCCCATTAACCAGGTTGATAAATATGAATTCTCTGTTGGTGCCGATGCGATGACACGCCTTCCACTGAATGCAGTTTCAGAAATGCCGGTCTGTGATCGTGGTTTTGTAATTCCCGCTTTTGATTTCGGTGATTACAGCTGGTACCAGGCCAATGCAGTGGTGATGATGCGGAAAATTGTAAAAGATGCATTTCCCGATCGCTGGGAAGGCCTCTGGAAGAATGCCCAACATAAGTATATCCCATTCCAGGTGATGCGGAACAACAATCATTACAATGGTTACGTGGAAATCAGTACCGACCTGGCCAATGAGCAGATCATCCTTCATGGTGGTTCCATTTGTAAATATCCCGAAGTGCAGATCATTACCGGCGAATAATGGTTTCCGTTAGTTTCTTTCAGGAAATACCAGGGAAAAAGAACTTCCCTTTCCTTCCACACTCTGCACCTGTATCAGACCTTTGTGCAGGAGCATAATCTGTTTGCATAAACTCAACCCGATGCCACTCCCGCTTTTTTTGGTGCTGAAGAAAGGAATAAAAATTTTATCGATCAGTTCATCGGGGATGCCCGGGCCATTGTCGGATATACGAATAACAATCTTATTGTTTTCCTGAAGTGCCGATAGCGTTATTTTTCCATCACTGCGTTCCTTTAGTGCATCAAGTGCATTGATCACCAGGTTAATCAATACCTGTTCTACCAGGTGGCGATCAATCTCAACCTGTATACCAGTATCTTTCAGGATAACATCAAATTCCACTTTCTTCTGTTCGAGTGTAGGGAGCATCAGTGTATGCAGGCTTTCAAACAAATCCCTTACATACACACGGGTTAGTTCGGGCTGACTGATTTTGCTGAGGTTGCGGTACGTTTCTGCAAATTTCAATAAACCTTCACTTCTTCTGCGAATGGTTTCCAGGCCCAGTTCAAGGTCTTCTTTTTCCGGATTGACACTACCGTTAACGGGTACCTGTTGCGCCAACCTGTTTTTTAAAGTATCGGCGAGCGAGGCAATCGGCGCTACTGAATTCATGATTTCGTGGGTCATAACACTCAGCAGTTTCTGCCAGGCTTTGGATTCTGTTTCATCAATAGCTTCATTGATATTGCGGCAGGCTATCACCCGGTTGATTTTATCGTCTGACTGAAATATGGTTGCGGAAACCAGGAGTTGTTCTGAACCGCCATCTTTACTGAGCTGTATCAGTTTCGATTCACCGGGCCTGATGCTGGTGAATGCTTCATACAATTGAGGATGCCTTTTCTCCAGCGAATGCATCGATTTCAGGTAGGGAATGTCGAGCATCTTACGAAAAGTATCATTCATCCAGTTCATTTCGCCCGATTTACTTTCGTAAGAAATGATGCCTGTATCTACGAGCTCAAGGATTTTTTTAAGATACTGGTATTGTTCTTCTTTTTCCTTGCTGATGGTTTTAAATGCAGTGTTGATATCATTGAATCCTTTGCGCAGTGATTGTAATTCGGGAGCCGCCTGGCTGATATTAAAATTCCGGGAAAAATCCCTGTACTGTATCGCCTGAACAAACTCATCCACTTCCACCTGAGCTTTTTTCAACAAACTGAAAATCATCAGCAGAAAATAAACAGTAGGTATCAGTAACAGTAATGCGTATGCGTATTGACGGTGAACTATCAGCCACGCAAAAACAAGCAGGGAGATAAACAGCAGTATCACCCTGAGCCATAAACGCAGTTCCTGTTTTTTAAATGTCATATTTACTCAGTCTTCTGTAAAGGGCAGTACGGGTTAAACCGAGATCCCTGGCAGCTTTGGTGATATTGCCATTGTGTTTTTCTATCACCCGCAGGATGGCATTCCGTTCTACCGTACTCAGTCTGAAATCATGGTCAGTTGTTTCGGCACCGGAATTTTTTTCAAGCGGTGAGAACAAAAGATCAGAAGACATGATCTCTTCTGTTTCACACATGATTACCGCTCTTTCAATTGTGTGCTGCAGTTCTCTTACATTACCCGGGAAATGATATTCCTCAAGCCTTGCAATCGCCTGGTTACTGATCCGGGTGCCTGTTCTGAAATATTTTTCTGCATACAACCTCGTGAAATGCCTGGCCAGTAAAGCAATATCAGTCACCCTTTTCCTTAATGGCGGTATCGTGATTTCAACAGTATTGATCCGGTAAACAAGATCTTTGCGAAACCTGTTTTCATTGGCCAGTTCTGTTACGGGTAAGTTGGTAGCACAAACCAGTCTTATATCCACTGGCACCGGCACACTGGTCCCCAGCGGCGTTACCTGTCGGTTCTGCAACACCGTTAGTAAACGTGCCTGTTGCTGTAAACTGATATTGCCGATTTCATCGAGGAACAAAGTACCTCCGTTCGCTGCTTCAAACCTGCCCATCCTGTCTTCGCGGGCATCAGTGAAAGCTCCTTTTTTATAACCAAACAATTCACTTTCAAAAAGCGTTTCGGTTAATGATCCGAGGTCTGCTTTTACAAAAGCTTGTCTGCTTCTGCCCGAATGACGGTGAATGGCTTTCGCCAGCAGGTCTTTACCGGTACCGTTTTCACCCAGGATAAGAATATTGGCATCGGTAGGTGCAATTTTTTCAATCTTTCTGAAAATGTCGAGCATCGGTTCCGATTCTCCCAGCATTTCGGTACTGGTTGAAAAATCAGCAACCGTATTTTTCGGTGAACTGCTTTTTGCTTTTTGCAACAAAGCTTCCCGGATGGTATCTGTTAATTTTTCATTGTGCCAGGGCTTCACTACAAAATCGGCTGCCCCTTCCTTTAGCGCACGAACAGCCAGGTCAATATCTCCATAAGCTGTAATCATGATCACGGGTGTGGCAGGACTCAGCTCTTTTATTTTTCGCAACCAGAAAAAACCTTCATTGCCGGTATTGATACTGCTGTTGAAATTCATATCAAGCAACACCAGGTCGAAATTCTTTTGTGGGAATAGGGATCGGATATGCTCCGGATTTTTTTCGGTAATGATTTCCTTCACTTCAGTTTTAAGCAGGAAACGCACGGCAGTCAGTACATCGGTATCATCGTCAATCGCCAGTATGGTTGCTTCCTTCAGGTTCATGTGCAGTAATCTGTATGAATTAATCCGGCCAAAATTACAATCGCTCTTCAATAAAAGAGAATAACATTCTGTGCAGTTGTACGGCTGTATCGTTTGCGAACAACAACTGTATCAAAACCGAACAGTTTTGAACAATCGATTTTTATCAAATGGCTGATAATCAGTATAAAATAAATCCGGCACAACTTTGAATACTACAGCTAATGGAAATTAATTATAAAAATCCCGATTAACAATGGACAGGGTTATCGAAAAGAAAAAATGGTCGACCAGGAGAATTACCAAAATTGCCATTGCCGTTGGAGTCATTGGTTTAATTGCGGGTGCTGTTTATTTCAGTACCGGTAAAAGCAGGTTGTCGGTAGATCAGGAACGTTTGGTAATCGGCGAAATTAAAAAAGGAACTTTCCAGGAATTTATACCGCTGAATGGCGTAGTGCTTCCACAAACAAGCATCTACCTGGATGCCATCGAGGGAGGAAGAGTGGAAGAAAAGTATGTTGAAGATGGAGCAGTGATGAAAAAGGATCAGCCTATACTTCGTTTATCCAATACCGATCTCGAATTGCAGCTTGCCAACCAGGAAACACAGGTATTCAATGTGCTTACCCAGATACAGATCAGTAAAAACAATGCAGAACAGAATTCCATCAACCGTCAGAACCAGGATGCTGAGGTAGACAATGCCCTGCGGGAAGCCGAAAGGGTGTACCAGCTCAACCAGAAATTGTATGATCAGAAGGTAATTGGTTCGCAGGAATTTCAGAGCAGCAAGAATAATTATGAATACCAGTTGCGGAGAAAAAAACTTGCTGCACAGATTATGAAAACGGATGCCAGCTCCATGAAACAACAGGTAACGCAGATGGGAGAATCCTACGAGCAAATGAAAAATACCCTGGCACTGATGCGGAAGAAAGTGGGCGACCTGATCGTAAGAGCGCCGGTAGACGGACAGCTCACTTCACTGGATGCAGAAATCGGCGAGAACAAAAACAAAGGTCAGCGGTTGGGACAGTTGGATGTAATCGGCGGCCTGAAAGTAAGGGTAGAGATTGATGAACATTATATCAGCAGAATTTTCACCGGGCTGGAAGGAAGTACCGAAATTAACGGTAAGCCTTATACGCTGTCTATTAAAAAAGTGTATACCCAGGTAACCAACGGAAGATTCCAGGTAGATATGGAATTTAAAAGCAGTTTACCCGAAAATATACGTCGCGGACAAACATTGCAGATTCGCCTGGCACTGAGCGATGAAACCCAGGCGCTGTTGTTACCCAAGGGTGGGTTTTACCAGCAAACCGGTGGTAACTGGATTTTTAAACTCAACCAGGATGGAAGCATTGCGTATAAAACAGACATTCAGATCGGAAGGCAGAACCCGGATTATTATGAAGTGTTGCAGGGATTACAACCGGGAGACAAAGTAGTAATCAACAACTACGAGAATTACGGAAACATGCAGGAGCTTGTTTTAAAGAAAAAATAAAAATTTATTCCAGATGAAAAAAATATTACAGTTAATCATTGCCGTTAGTCTGCTGCTGGTAGTTGTAGACCGGCCCGGGATAAATGCATGTGAGTTGAAAATAGTGGAATTGCCGGATACAGAAACGACTGTTCAGGCAGCAATAGAAAGCAACAAAGATTTAAATGAAGTTTCCGGCAGGTATCCATTTGCAGACAGACTGCTCATTAAATAAAATCATCATCATGATAAAAATTTCAAACCTCGAAAAATATTACAGAACAGAAGAAGTGGAAACCATTGCTTTGAACAAGCTTTCGCTGGAAGTAAAGGAAGGTGAATTTGTGGCCGTAATGGGTCCCTCAGGATGTGGTAAATCTACTCTGCTGAATATTCTCGGGTTGCTCGATGACCCGGATGGCGGAAGCTTTGTTTTCAATGGTACAGAAGTGAGCAAATTCAATGAAAGGAAAAGGGCTCAGCTGCGCAAACACAATATTGGTTTCGTGTTTCAGAGTTTTAACCTCATCGATGAATTGACCGTATTTGAAAATGTAGAACTCCCCCTCATTTACACAGGCGTAAAATCTGCAGAAAGGAAAAGAAGGGTTGAAGAAGCGTTGAGTAAAATGCAGATCATGCACCGCCGGAACCATTTTCCACAACAACTCAGTGGAGGACAACAGCAACGGGTAGCCGTAGCAAGGGCTGTAGTAAACAATCCAAAACTTATTCTGGCAGATGAACCTACCGGTAATCTTGATTCTTCCAATGGTAATGAAGTGATGCAATTGTTGTCGGATCTCAATGAAGCAGGTACTACTATCATCATGGTTACCCATAGTGAACACGATGCCAGGTACAGCCACCGTATCATCCGTATGCTCGATGGTCAAACCGTTACGCAGAATATTCTTGTATAAACAATAGTATGAACAGGTATTTATAAAACTATGTTTCGTCAGCACATCAAAACAGCCATCAGGAATCTCTGGAAAAACAGGGCATTTACGGCCATTAACCTGGTTGGACTGACACTTGGATTGTCGGGCATTATGGTCTTGTCGGTGATGGTTTACCAGTTCCTGCAGTTTGATCAGTTGTACAAAGACAAAGACCGGATGTACTACCTGAAAACAAAAGTGAAAGAAGGAGGTGAATATGAACAAACAACTTATCCATTACTGGCCGAAGCATTGAAAACCTGTCCGGAAATTGAAGCCGGAACCCATTACCAGCAATGGTATGCGCCCTGGCTGGAGTTTAAGGGAAAAGAAATTCAGGAAGACCGCACTTATTTTGTTGACAGTGGATTCCTGAACGTATTCTCACTGCCGTTGAAGTTTGGAAAAGCAACGGATGCGTTTAAAAATAAATTTGATGTTGTTATATCTGAAGAAACAGCAGAAAAATTTTTCGGCAATGAAAACCCGGTTGGTAAAATACTTAAAGCCGATGATACCCTGCAACTAACGGTAAAGGCTGTACTAAAACATATCGGGAACAACAATAGCATTCGTCCGGATGTATTACTCAGTACTTTGTTGTTAAGGGATTATCCGGGTTTCACTGATAATGCCAATTGGTACAATGGATTTGCAGAAAACTATTTGAAATTAAAACCCGGCGCAAGTATTCCTAAACTGGAAAGCCAGCTCAATCAACTTGTAAAACTGAATTATCACCCGGAACGTAAGAAAGACGTAATCCATGTTGAAGCATTTTCAGAAAGAATACGTGATCTCATGGGAAACATCGGTTCTTCCATCATTTCGGGTGCGGGTGGTACCGCGATATTTATCCTGCTGATCATTATCGTAAACCTGATTAACCTCAATACAGGAACAATGTTCAGCAGGGCTAAGGAAGTGGCTGTAAAGCAAATGATCGGGAGCAGTAAGGCAATGATCATTTGGCAGTTTTGCATCGAGAACAGTCTTGTAATATTTTCATCATTGTTGTTTGCATTTCTGTTTTTCTATTTGCTGCTCATACCGCAGATGAACGAAATGTTTGGCAACCAGTTTGGCAACATTGAGTTGAATATTCAAACCGATTATCCGCTCCTGTTGGTATTTATCATTCTGGGTACATTGATCAGCATCCTTGCGGCATCTTATCCTGCCTGGCACCTGACGAATCTGAAAGTGTCGGAAGCAGTGAAGGGCAATATCTCCGGAAGAAGTAAAAAGAGTACTGTTCGAAATACATTTATTGTACTTCAGTTTGTTTTATCGATTACACTTATCTACACAACCATCATTCTTGGCCGCCAGATGAATCACATGAAAGATGCTTCTACGGGTTTCAAAAAAGATGATGTATTGGTGGTGAACCTTGACCTTGCTTTTAAAAGCCCTGAAGCAGCCGAAGCAAAATTCGATGCATTGCTCAATACACTCAACTCAGATTCAAGGGTAACAGGAGTTTCTACCAATACTGTTATACCAACAGGTTACCGGGAAAATTTTAACCTGTATTCCAGCATAGACAATCAAAGAGAAGTCAATTTGCGACATGCCAGCGCTGATGCAGGCTATTTTGAAACATTTGGCATACCCTTAATTGAAGGCAGGCCATTCAGAAATGTACCCGACAGCAATGAACGAAACAATGTAATCATCAACCGGTCTGCGATGAAAGCATTCGGTTTTACAACAGCTGTCGGTAAACAAATCCGTCAGAAAGGAAATACCAACACCTTTACAATCATCGGCGTGTATGAAGATTTTAATTACAGGAGCCTGGCCGGAAATGTTGAACCGCTGTTGCATTGGTATGCCGGCAAACAAAGCCTGGACAACAACTTTCTGAGTGTATCTACCCGTGAGGGACAAACGAAAAATGTTATTGCGCTGCTTGAATCTTCTTTTAAAGCAATGCCTTCACGCCGTCCATTTGGTTTTGAGTATATGTCGGACCGGGTAAGCAGGCAATATTCAATGCTTGATAATATCCTTCGCATGACACGCTATGTAGCTTTTCTAACCATATTCATTGCCTGTATGGGGATGCTGGGTTTAATAACGCTGTTCTCACGTCAACGCATAAAGGAAATTGGTGTAAGAAAAGTATTGGGAGCCAGTGTAACAGATATCGTTGCCATGCTGGCGAAAAACTTTCTGTTGCTGGTTTCTGTTGCTGCTTTACTGGCTGCACCGGCCGCCTGGTATATCATGAATGGATGGCTGCAGAATTTTGCTTACAGGATACAGATTGAATGGTGGATGCTTGCTATCGGAGCCTTCACTGCAATCATCATTGTTGCGCTTACCATCGGGTTTCAGAGTATCAAAACAGCATTGTCGAACCCTGTAAAATCACTCAGAACAGAATAATCTTTTTAAAGTATAGCCATGATTCAGAATTATCTCAAAATTGCCTGGAGAAACCTGTCCCGGCACAAATTGCACAGCGTGATCAATATCACGGGCCTGGTGATCGGGTTTACCATCGGGCTTGTGATATTGCTAACGGTTTACAGTCAGTTTAAATTTGACCGCTTTCATAAAAACAGCGACAGGCTTTTCCAGGCTTATGAGGTATTCAATGAAAAGAAAGGAGAAAGCATTTCATCCACCTTTGGTTATCCTGCAGGCCCTCTTTTTAAATCGGAAATTCCTTCGATTGAAAAAACAACCCGTTTTTTATATGGCGGAAGCAATATTATTTATGGTGAAAAAGAACTGGATATACCGGTCATGCTGGTAGATGAAGATTTTTTGTCGATGTTCAGTTTCCCCATCAGCAAAGGCAACAAAAACAATCCGCTCGCTTCATTGAATGGAATTGTATTGACGCAGAAAACAGCCGTTAAAATATTTGGCAATGTTGATCCGATCGGAAAAACAATCAGCATTGTACTCGGCAATCAACCCTTTGCTTTATCGGTAACTGCCGTAACTGAGGATCATCCGAAAGAATCGAGCATCCGGTTTGAGGCATTGGCAAGAATCGAAAACCGGCCCGACTATGCCCGGGACCGCAACAACTGGAACTTTCAGCACCATCCTGTTTTCGTGCAATTAAAAAAAGGGAGTACAGTTGAGCAAGCCGAAAAGGAATTCAGGCAGTTTAACAGGAAGTACCTGGCCGATTGGTTCGAAGGGATGAAAAAAGATGGAGCAAAACCCGATAAAAACGGCGATGAATTTTCTACACACCTGCTTTCATTCAGTGATATGCATTTCTCACCTGAAATCAACAATGCTGCCATCAACAAAGCCCAGGTTTATATCATCCTTTCTGTTGGGTTATTCATTATACTGATTGCCTGTTTCAATTTTATCAATATCAACCTGGCAAATGCGTTTACCCGTAGCCGTGAAATCGGTGTAAGAAAATGTCTGGGTGCAGAAAAAGGAAAACTCTTTGCTCAGTTCTGGGGAGAAAGCTTCCTGATATGCCTGATATCATTCCTGATTTCAATGGCATTGGTGAAACTATTTATATACAGCCTCAGCCGGATGATAGAAATGGAAATTCCTCCGGGTAATTTCACGGAACCCGGGTTTATCCTTTTGTCTGTTGCTTTGCTATTTATTGTTTCGCTGATTGCAGGCGGATATCCTTCATTGCTGATGTCGAAATTCAAAGTATCAGAAACATTGAAAGGTAAAGTCAGCCTTCAGCAAAGAAGCCTGCTCCGCAATTCACTGATTGTAGTACAGTTTGTAATTGCCTGTGTGATGATCAGTTGTACATTTATTATTTATCAGCAATTTAAATACCTGCAGAAAGCAGACCTCGGCATCAATAAAGATTATGTAGTAAGCATACCCATCTACAAAAGCTCCAGGGGAAAAGAAATTGTTGATAAACTGCGCAGCAGGCTCTCTTCTAATCCAAATGTTTTGTCGGTTACTGCCAGTACGGTAAATATTGGCAGAGGCAATGATGGCTCCACATCAAAACATACCACAGGGTTCGAATACAAAGGAAAGCCCATCAGCACGAATATTGCTGCTGTTGATTATGATTACCTCAAAACACTGGGCCTGAAAATAACCGAAGGAAGGGATTTTGATAAAGCTTATCCAACCGATACAATGTACAATGTACTGGTTTCTGCTTCAGCTGCCAGTCAGTTCGGTGAAAAGAATATTATTGGTACAAAGGCTATTCCCGACAGCAGTGCGCCTGCCTGGAATATCATCGGCGTTTTTCCTGATTTTCATCTTTATTCTCTTCATGAATCCCGGGAACCACTAACGTTGGTGCTTAACCGCTCGAACGGATACAACTACTGCTTTGTAAAAATTGCTCCTCAGAATGTATTGAACACGATGAACCAGCTTAAAAGCGAAATGGCCCTGCTGGAACCGGGTAAAGAATTCAAAGGATCATTTTTAGACGACAATATTAATAACTGGTATTCCCAGGAGCGCCTGATGGCAATTCTTTTCAGTATTGCAGCTTTTATAGCAATTGTACTTTCTTTAACCGGCCTGTTTGCCATGGCCTTGCTCATCATAAGACAAAGAGTGAAAGAAATCGGCATCCGGAAGGTACTGGGTGCTACTGTACAGAATATTTCAGTAATGGTATCAAAAGATTTTTTAATGCTGGTAGGCATTGCCGTTATGATCGCCACACCGCTGGCATGGCTGGCGATGAATAAATGGCTGCAGGAATTTCCATACAGAATCGAAATAAAGTGGTGGATGTTTGGCCTGGTAGGAATACTGGCGTTGATACTTTCTGTACTCACGATCGGTTTCAACACCATCCGTGCAGCATTGCAGAATCCTGTAAAAAGTTTACGAACAGAATAAATTACCTGTTATGTTTAAAAATTATTTTAAAACAGCATGGCGTAACATACGGCGCAATAAATTATTGTCATTTGTCAACACCATTGGCCTTGGCACCGGCCTTGGGGCAGTAATGCTGATATTGCTGTTTGTAAATGATGAATACAGTTTCGATCGTTTCCATTCAAATGCCGGAAGGCTGGTACGATTGGTTCAAACGGATACCGATACAGCCGGGCAGGTTCGCCGAAGCGGCAATACCGGTGTGCCACAAGGTCCGGCTATTAAATCGGAATTACCGGAGATCGAAGATTTCTGCCGACTCAAAGGTTGGGATATGACCATCCGCAAAGGAAACGAAGGCCTTGAATCTACTGTACTGTTTGTAGACAGCAGTTTCTTTCGCATGTTTTCATTTCCCGTAATAAAAGGAAACAAAGCAACATTACTGAGAGACCGAAACGCTGTTGTGGTTACTGAAGAAACAGCCCGCAAATATTTTGGTGACAAAGACCCGATGGGTAAAATCATTGAAATAGATATAGACGATGGTTTTGAACCATTCCTTGTAAGTGGAATTGTGAAGCGACCACCCGAGAATTCATCCATCAAATTCGATATGCTGATTTCCTTTGAAAGGCAAATGGCAACCGATTCAACAGAAAAGGCAGAACAATTAAAAGATTGGGGAAGCCTCTACCTGAATACTTTTTTTTTACTGAAAAGTGAAAAAGCAGTTCAACAGGCAGAATCAAAAATATGGCCGGTATTTCTGAAATACAATGGAGAATACTGGAACAAAATAAAATCATCGGGAGCCATTGCCAAAAGAGAATATGGGTTACAACCATTCCTGGATATGCACCTCGACAATCGCTTTTTTGCCAGTAACGGATTGAGCGACTGGAGTGATTCTAAATATCCCAAAATATTATCGGGATTAGCATTGCTGATACTGATTATTGCCTGCATCAACTTCATCAATATCATGCTTGCCAGATCTTTTCAGCGCAGCAAGGAAATCGGCATCCGTAAAGTAAACGGAAGCAGCAGGCTTCAGTTGATCATTCAGTTTTTAAGTGAATCATCACTCGTTACAGCCATTGCCTGTATTCCTGCAATTATATTGTTACTGCTCATGTTGCCTGCATTCAGTCGCTTTACCAACCGGCATTATGATATCAGTTACCTGTTTCAACCCTCGTTACTGGGTTGGTATCTTCTGTTGTTTGTAATGGTTTCTTTGCTGGCGGGATTTTATCCGGCTCTCGTTGCATCCGGGTTTCAGCCTGTTAAAACCATTTATGGTAAAATAAAATTAAGCGGGAGAAACCTGATTGGCAAAAGCCTGGTGGTGCTGCAGTTTATCATTGCAGCTGGTTTGATTACCTGCACAATAGTTTTTCATCGCCAGGTAAATTATATGACCAACACAGACCTCGGATTCAGTAAAGAAAATTTGATCAGACTCGAATTTCCTTATGGTGCCAATACTTCTGCAAAGAATAATTTCAAAACGACCATTCTTCAACAACCAGTAATAAAAGGGATCGGATCAAAAAGCGGCGACTGGAATAAAACAGGATTCTACATCAATGGAAAAAAAACAGACTGGACTTATTATGAAACAATGGACGACACATACCTGCAGTTATTAAATATACCACTGGTAAAAGGTCGATACCTGAGTTATAAAAATGTGGCAGATACCGTTTCTAATTGCCTGGTAAACGAAGCCTTTGTGGAAACTTACCTGGATAAAAAAGCAGACCCTATCGGTCAGACAGTTGGCAGAAATGCCACTGCCGGATTGAAAGATTTTCGTGTAGTCGGTATCGTTAAGAACTATCATAATTCCTCTTTTAAAGAGAAAATTGAACCCATGTTTTTTTCACTTGATAAAAACGACCGGGCATTTAACCTTTTTGTTCAATACCAGGCAGGGCATGCAAAAGAAGCCAATGACGTCATTATAAAAACTTATAAAAAAGAATTTCCCTATGCAACATTAAACAGCCAGTTTATGCAGGACTGGAATGAAAGCTGGTATGAAGAAGAGATCCGTTGGAAAGAAATGGTTTCTTATGCATCCATACTGGCCATTGTATTGTCCTGCCTTGGTCTGTTTGCATTAAGCACCTTATCGATTCAGCAAAGACTGAAAGAAATCGGTATCAGAAAAGTACTGGGCGCTTCTGTATCAAGGATAACCTTCCTGGTATCGGAACAGTTTTTAATACTGGTAATTATTTCATTACTCATCGCATCACCGTTAGCCTGGTGGGTTTTGAACAACTGGTTAAGTGAGTTTGCTTACCGCGTAAATATTTCCTGGTGGATATTTTTATTAACTGCCATACTGGTAATTGCTATTGCGATGCTCACCATCGGGTATCATGCCGTAACAGCCGCAGCAGCCAACCCGATAAAAAAATTACGCACAGAATAAATAGACAGATTAAAATCTTTTATTAAACTGATAAGTACTGATACATTATGCTTTTGAAACTGAACAATATTTTCAAATGGGTGAATGCGGCCGGATCCAGGCAATTTCTGCTCAAAGACATTCATCTCGAAGTGAAGGAAGGAGATTTTATTTCGGTGATGGGCCCATCCGGTTCAGGTAAATCTACCTTGCTGAACATCATTGGTATGCTCGATGAATTTAATGAGGGTGAGTATCATTTTATGAATGATGCCGTACATAAGCTGAAGGAAAAACAAAGGACTCAGATTTACCGAAAGTATATCGGCTTTGTATTTCAGCAGTACCACCTGATTGATGAATTGACAGTTTATGAAAACATTGAAACACCATTGATATACCAGGATGTTAAATCAGCTGAAAGGAAATCGATGGTTGCAGATATGCTCGATCGTTTTAATATCGTTGGCAAGAAAGATCTTTTTCCTTCACAGCTTTCGGGTGGTCAGCAGCAGATCGTGGGCATTGCACGGGCATTGATTTCAAAACCGAAACTGCTGCTGGCAGATGAGCCGACAGGAAACCTCAATTCAAAACAGGGAGAAGAAATCATGCAGCTTTTTGCTGAACTGAATAAAGAAGGTGTTACCATTATACAGGTAACACATTCTGAAAAAAATGCCGCCTATGGCTCACGAATTGTTCAGTTGCTCGATGGAAGAATTGAATCGTAAATAACATACAATTAAAAAATGAAAACAGTTCTCACGATATTTTTTATGTTACTGCTTTTGCAATCCGGGGCACAGGATAAAACCCTCAGCCTGAAAGAATGTATTGAGCTTGCGCTTAACAACAATATCAGTATTAAACAGGCGGCGGTTTCAAAAGAATCGGCCGGCATTAACCTGCAACAATCCAGAAGCAATCTGCTCCCCGATCTGAACGGATCTTTTGGTTATGGATACAATACTGGCAGAACCGTTGATCCTTTAACGAATGGATATATCAACCAGCAACTGGCTTCATCCAATGTTTCCATCAGCAGCGGTTTGATTTTATTCAATGGGATGCGATTGCAGAACCTGATCAGGATGAATAAAATTGAATCTCAATTAGCCACCGAGAACTGGAAGCTGGCCAGGGAGAACATTTCACTGCAGGTGATATTGAGTTATCTGCAGGTGCTGAGTAGTGATGAAATACTGAATATCGCCAGGGCACAGGCGGAAGTAACCGCCCGGCAGGTTGATCGTTTATCC
>Ga0075163_10006136_pt1 | contig 15949 bp, 11 predicted proteins | sample JI1023141ADNA_FD_71478 | JGI IMG/M metagenome (GOLD analysis project Ga0075163, IMG submission 71478) | Wastewater effluent complex algal communities from Wisconsin, to seasonally profile nutrient transformation and Carbon sequestration -... | ecosystem: Engineered > WWTP > Effluent > Algae... | reverse complement strand
ATGCCGACGCCAAGGACGCGCGCACCCGGTATCGCACGCAGCGCACGACGCGGTCGCGCGCACTGCTCGAGGTGAAGCTCGAAACGGGCCGCAAACACCAGATTCGCGCGCACCTGGCCCACATCGGACACTCCATCGTCGGCGACGAACGCTACGGCATTCGCGACGCGCGGCTTGGTTTGCACTCGGTGAGCCTCGTGCTGCGCCACCCGCGCACGGGCCAGGAATTGTCGATCGCGTCGCCGCCGCCGCCGGCATTCCTGGCGTTGCTCGCCGATCGGTAGGTCACTCGAGCGTGACAAACAGGCTGTCGTGGGCAAACAGCAGCACGAACAGTTCGCGCAGCGTGGCCTCGTCGCGCAACGTGGAAGGCAAGGCCTTCTGGTCGCGCAGGAACTCGCGAACGCGATTGAGGCACTGCGCATCGGCGCGCAGGCGGACGTCGGCGTAGCTGGCGGCGGTCGGTAGTTCGGTGCGTTCGAGGTGGTCGTGCACGTTCTGGCGCAGCCGCAGGGCGGTGCCATACGGCGTGAGCCCGAACGCGATCGGCAGTTCTTCGAGCGGGTCGGCCCACGGTAACCAACGGCCCAATTGGCCTTCGAGATCGCGCAGGCCGAGTTCGGGGTGGCGGCGGTCGCGTTCGAAGGCCGCGAACAGGTGCGCGTAGAGTGGATTGGGCGCGCGGCGGCCGACCCGGAGGGCGCTGGCGTGCGCGAGGCACGCCGATTCGGCCGTGAAGTCGCGGTGCGCGGGCAAGTGCGAGCCGTGGTCGGCACCGCCGAGCACGAGGCCCGTTGCCGCGAGGCGATCGAGTTCGCTGTCCCTTCGCAGGTCGCGCGCATCGCGGGGGCGCAGTTGGATGGCGTCTTCGCCCGTGCGCGTGGGCAACGCACCACCGAGCAGGCGCAGGCGCTGCAGGCGCAGCCGATGGCGCAGGGAGGTGCCTTCGCCGAGGAACAGCGGGTGTGGCCGCGGGTTCTGCACCTCGCGGGCCGGGGCGTCACTGCGGCGCGCACAGACGACGAAGTTGCCGCGCAGCTCCTGCCACAGATCGAGGTAGTCGAGCACCGAACTCTGGCTCGGCTCGGGCAGGTCGAGCCGTTCGGCCATGCGGTCGGGTTGGGCCCAGGGGCGATGGAACCAGAAACCGGGTTCGAGACCCGCCTGCGCGAGCAGTTCGCCGAGCTGGTAGGCCGTGAAACCGCGGTCCCCGGCGTGCAGGAATCCATCGACGACGCCGGCGTCGTTCCTGCTGTCGGCGTAGCTCGTGAAGGCGTAGCGCAGCGGGTGCGACTTCGGCAGGCTCTTCATGAGGCCGCGCAGGGCGCTCGGGTGCGCGCGGTCGTTGGCGTGCAGAGAAAGCAGGCGCGCGACCCGCTGGATCTGGAACACACGCGCGCGCGACCAGTGCGGGTAGACCATGAGCCGCAGCACCCCGCGGTCGGTCAGCCGTTCGCGTAGGGCGCGCAGCGTGGCCTGCGGGTCGGGCAGGTTCATGAGCACGCCGTAACACTCGATGAGGTCAAAACGGCCATCGGGCCACGTCGACGGCTCGGCGAGGTCGACGGGCGCAAACTGCACGTGCCGTTGGCCATGCACGCGGCAGCGGCGTTTGGCGATGGCCAGGCTCGTGCGGCTCAGGTCGCAGGCGACGATCTCGGCATGCGGGTTGGCGAGCGCGAACGCGTACGGCTCGAACGTGCCGCAGCCGGCGATCCAGATGCGCGGGCGTTTGGGCGCGGGGCCGCTGCCGCAGCGGTCCCAGAGCCAGTCGGTGTGCAGCTCCCACGGGTGCGTGCTCGGCAACGAAGCGAGCAGCGGGACCTGCGGGTAGGGCCATGCTTCGTACTGCGTCTGCAGCACCTGGGACTTCGTCGTGGTGGTCATGCCTGCTGCCGGTCCTATCGGCAGTTCCGGTGCGCAAGCTGTGCTCTGCGTGGCCGCCGGACCGCGGTCGGCCGCTCAGTCCGGGCTGCCGTCGTACATCTCGGCGATCTCGTCGCGGGCGGCGTCCAGGTCATCGGGCGTCTTGACGGGCAGGAAGCGCGTATCGCGGCCGCTGCGCCGGACCTGCACGAAGTCCGTGGCGAGGTGCGCCGTCATTTCGCCGATCAGGTGCTCGATCTGCACGGCTTTACGTTCCTCGACGGTCTTCTCGACGTAATACCAGCCGAGGTCGAAGTCGCGATCGAGCGCGGCCGCTGAGAACGTGAAGGTGTTGGCGTTGAAGACGTCGACGATGTTGGGGTCGAAGTCGGCTGGATACCGCACCTGTTCGACGAGCTGGGTGCGGCCCTGGTAGAGGAACGGGCTGCCGCCGACGTCCTCGGGCCACTTCGGCGCGACTTCGGCCGTCACTTCGGCCTTGGACTTGATGTGGTGGCCAAGGATCAGCGGGTTGATGCGCGCGCCGAGGTTGTCGACGTTGCGCACGAGCAGGTAGCGGCCGCCATTGGCCAGGAAGCGCGCTAGGCAGCCACTCTTGCGGAAAGCGGCGGCGAAGTCGCCGTGGCCGGGGCCGTACGGCGAGATGTCGCCGTTCTGGCGGTGGAAGAGCTGGCCCTGCTTGTCCATGCGCACGGACACGAACTGCGTGAAGTGGTGGATCTGCGCGCTGTCGGCTCCGAACTGGTCGAGTTCCTCGAAGTGTTCCTTGGTCGCGGTGTCGGTCGCGAAACTGTTCATGAGGAAGATGGGCACGCGGCCACCGCACGTCTCCTGCGCCAGCAGGGCATCTTCGACGCAGAGGCCGAGGAAGGTGCGCGACTTGCCGAGCACCGGCACGATGCCCTTCACGACGCCGCCGAAGCGGGTGGCCATGCCGCCGTTGAGTACGACGACGCCGAGCTGGCCCTGGCGGATCGCGTCGCGGCCAATGCGGGTGAGTTCCGCCGCGGTCTTGCTGGTCGTCGAGGGCAGCTTCTGGATCGAACCCGGTGGGGGCGCCAGCAAGTCACCGGTGACGGCGTTGCTCGCGAGAGAGAGTCGCCCGGCGGCGACGTCCGATTGCCATCGCGCAAACAACTCGGCGTCGAAGCCGAACTGCTGCAGGAAGGCGAGTTGTTGCTCGTTCAATCCGTTCAAGGCCGCCCCAGGCTATCCGGGAAGGCGTTCCGTGGCGAGCCTGCAGACGCTACACCTTGGGGCATGGCAACCCGCGGTGGCATCGAGACTGCAGCCCACCTGTTGGCCCCCGAAGCGCAGCTCTTGGGGCTGCCCGGTGTCGGGCCGGCGACAGCGCGTCGCCTGGCCACGGCCGGAGTGCACACGGTGCTCGATCTGGCGATGTTCTTTCCCCGCCGCTACCTGGCCCTGCAGGCGATCGACGCGCCGCAGGAAGCGGCGATTGGCACCCTCGTGCGCTGTGCGGGCACCGTGCAGGCGGTGCGGTCGGTGTGGTTGCCCGGGCGCCGCGCGATGACCACGGTGGTGTTCGCGTCGACCGGGGGGGCGACCTTCGAAGCACAGTTCTTCAACCAACCCTGGCTGCGCAAAGCCTACCCCGTGGGCCAGCGGCGGCTCGTCGAAGGCGTGCTCGAAAGCAAGGGGCGGCGCTGGACCATGAAGTCGGCGCGGGTGCTGCCGGTCGCCGCGGATCCGGCGGGCGAAGTGCAATTGCGCTACCCGGAGGTCGAAGGACTGTCCGGGCCGCGTTTGCAGCAGTGGATCACGATGTGCTTGCAGCGCCTCGACTGGTCGCGCGTCGTCTTGCCGCCTTTGCCGGCGGGGCTGGCCGAGTTCGACGCGGCGTTTGCCGAGCTGCTGCTGGCGATGCACCAGCCCAAGGATGTGGCCGAACACGAACGCGCGCGGCGACACTTCGCGGTGCGCGAAGCCGTGGTGCTGTTTGCCGAGGTCGACAAGGCGCGGCGGGCGCGCGCGCAGCGGGCCAGCAAGACGTTCCCCGTCGATGCGGCGCTGGCGGCGAGGATCCTCGGCCGCATCCCGTTCGTGCTGTCCGCGGACCAGGAGCAGGCGGTGCGCACACTTTGGCAGCAGCTCGCGGGGCCTGCGGCGATGGGCACCCTCGTGCAGGGGGATGTTGGCACCGGCAAGACGGCGGTTGCCATCGCGGCGGCGCTGGCGGTGCTGGCGCGCGGTGGGCAGGTGGCGTTCCTGGCCCCGACCGAACTGCTCGCCGAGCAGCATTGTGCGCTGGTGACGAAGTGGCTGGCCGGCAGCGACGTGAAGGTCGTGTTGCTCACGGCGGCGCAGAAGCAGACCTTGGGTGCGGCGGCGACGCAGGTGCTGGCCCGGCCCGGTGCCCAACTGGTGTTTGGCACGCATGCGCTGTTGTCGGGCGATGCGACGTTCCCGCGTCTCGGGCTCGCCATCGTCGATGAACAGCACCGGTTTGGTGTGCAGCAGCGCATGGCGCTCGTGCACAAGGGCGAGAATCCGCACGTGCTCGTGATGACGGCGACGCCGATTCCACGCACGCTGGCGCTCACGCTGTTTGGCGACCTCGATGTCGTCACGCTGCGGCACAAGCCGCAGGGACATCGAACGGTGCGCGCGGTGCAGCAGGCGACCGAACGGTGGCCGCGTGTGCAGCGTTCGATCGAACGCGCCGTGCGCCGCGGCGGGCGCGTCTTCGTCGTCTGCCCGGCGGTTGGCGAGGACGGTGAGAAGGGCGGCGCCGTGCTCGTGCAGCAATCGCTCGCCAAGCGCTTCCGCACGACGCTCGTGCACGGCCGTCAGTCTGCCAGCGATCGTCAGGCCGCGCTGCAGTGCTTCCGCGAGGGCATCTACGATGTGCTGGTCGGCACCACGGTGCTCGAGGTCGGTGTGGATGTGCCGGATGCAACGCTCATCGTCGTCGTGGCCGCGGATCGGTTTGGCATCGCCACGCTGCATCAGCTGCGCGGTCGGGTCGGGCGCGGTAGACGCCGCGGACTTGCCATTCTCTGTGGCCCGCGCACCGATCGCATCGCGGCTGTGTGTAGCACGACGGATGGTTTTCTGCTGGCCGAGAAGGACCTCGCGATCCGCGGCAGCGGGGAGCTCATGGGCACCGCGCAAAGTGGGTTTTCGAGCCTGCGCGCGCTCGATCCGACCGCGGACATGGAGCTCCTGCTGCGGGTGCGCAACGCCGTGCGCGAAGAGGCCGGGCGATGAGCGGGTGGTCGGTTCTGTCGGTGGCACAGGCGCGCGCGATCGACCAGGATGCCGCCGAGCGCCTGCAGATGCCGACCGTGTTGCTCATGGAGAACGCGGCGCGTTCGGTTGCGGAGATCGCGCGCACGCTCGGCGATCGGTTTGTGATCCTGGCTGGGGCTGGCAACAACGGCGGCGATGCGCTGGCGGCGGCGCGGCATCTGGGGCAGCAACGTTGCGCTGTGCACCTGCTCGCGGAACCTTCGCCGCGGGCGCCCGATGCGGTGCTGCAACTGCGCATCCTGCGCGCGGCGGGCTGGCATGTGGTGGTGGGGGAGTTGCCGGATCTTGCCGCACATCGTGGTGCGGTCTGGATCGATGGCCTGTTCGGCACGGGCCTCGACCGTGAAGTCACCGGCGCCGCGCGCGCGTGGATCGAAGCGTTTGCCCGGGCCACCGGTCCAAAGGTGTGCATCGACATTCCGTCTGGGCTGCACGGCGACACGGGGGACGTGCTGGGGGTGGCGTGCACGGCGGATGTGACCGTGACGTTCGTGGCGCCCAAGGTCGGCATGACAACGCCGCGTGGACTCGCGCACTGTGGGCGCATCGTCGTGGTTGGGCTCGGCTTGCCGTGACGGCGGCCCAACAACCCCAGTTCAGAACCCCAGACTTCAGGAACCCCAGAACGCGCCGACTTCGCGCGCAAACGCCGCCGGATCTTCCATCGGCGTCATGTGACCACAGCCCGGCACCACGACGCAGCGCGCGCCCGGAATGGCTGCAGCCATCGCGTGCGCGTCGGCGGGTGGCGTGAGCACATCGTGTTCGCCGACCAGTACCAGGGTTGGCACTGCGATCGAAGCGAGCATCGCCGCGCGGTCGCTGCGGTCGCGCATGCCGCGAAGGTCCGCAACGATCGTCTCGACCGCCTGGCTCTCGATCATCGTCTGCAGGCGTGCGCGCAGCAGCAGACCATGTGCATCGTCGGCCGCGCGCGGCGCGAGCAGTTTGGCCGGCATGGCCGCCGACAGCGCCGAACGGCCCTTTTCGACCACCGTTTGCATGCCGGCGTCACGGCCCGCGCGGCCGGCGGCATCGTCGGCACGCGCCCGCGTGTCGGTGAGCACGAGCGAACGTACGAGCGGCGCGTGGCGTTCCATCACCGCGAGTGCCGCGTAGCCGCCCATCGACAAACCGACCAGGTCGACGGGCTCATCGGTCAGGGTGTGGATCACCGTCGCCACATCGTCGGCGAACAGTTCCATCGTATGTGCGCGATCGCCGCACCACGGCGACAGGCCGTGGCCGCGCAGATCGAGTGCGACCAAGGTGCGTTGTTGGGCCAACGGGCCTTGCAGGGCATCGAGCCACATGCGGTGGTCGAGCGGATAGCCGTGCAGCAGGATCGCCACGGGCCCGCGGCCGGCAACGTGCACGGCGAGTCGCGTCGATTCGAACGTGATGAAGCGCGTTTCCATGGCAGGCTCTTTGGGGTTGCGGGGGCTCAGCGTCGGCGCAGTCGCGCGACGACTTCGACGTGGAAGGTCTGCGGGAACATGTCGTAGCCTTCGACCTGCTCGATGTCGTAGCCACCGTCGTGCAGCTGGCGAAGGTCGCGCGCGAGCGTCTGCGGGTCGCACGACACGTAGACGAGGCGCGGCGCGTCCAGCTTGAGCAGCATCGGGATCGCGGGTTTCGCGCCGAGGCGCGGTGGATCCATGAGCACGAGGTCGGGGCGCTCCTTGTTGTCGCGCAGGAACTGTTCGGTCGTCGCACGCAGGTAGGCCACGTTGTCGCAGCCATTGGTCTTGACGTTGACGCGGCCGAGCGTGGCGGCGCGGCGTTCGTCTTCGACCGAGATCACGCGCGTGAAGCGTTTGCTGAGCGGCAACGAAAACAGGCCGACGCCCGCATAGAGATCGAACGCGAGTTCGCCGCGCTCTTGCCCGATGGCGCCCGCGACGAGTTCTCCGACGAGATGGCGATTGCCCTGGAAGAAGCTCTCGGGCTCGATCAGGTAGTGAAACCCGCCAACGTCGTGCTCGATGAGGTCCTTGCGCATGCCGGGCAGGTCGGGCGCCCACGACGCGCCACCCTTGCCGCACGCGCCGTCGATCTGGTACGGCCACTCGCGCTTCTGCAGCTGCTCGATGGCGTCGCGCACGGCCGGCAGGCCCTGTTCGAGATCGGGCGCGAGCACCGGGCACTGTTCGATGTCGACCACGGTGTGCGAAAAGGCGTGGTGGAACCCGAGCTTCGGCCGTTCTGACTCACCGCCATCGCCAGCCGCCTTGGTTTCGGCCGCGAGCATCGCCTTGCGCGCCTTCTTGTGCATGCGGCCGTGGCTGCCGTCGCTGCGCGTTCCCGAGGTCGCCTGCAGCTTGAGCTGCGTGCGTACGCGGTATCCCCACGGTTCGGCGTGATGCACGACGACCGGCTCGGGCCATTCAAAACCGCCGGTGCGCTGCAGCGCGTCGCGCACGAAGTCAGCTTTGGCGGCGATCTGCGTCGCGTAGTCGACGTGTTGGAACTGGCAGCCGCCGCATTCGCCGAAGTGGCGGCAGCGCGGTTCGATGCGGCCCGGTCCCGGCTGCAGCACCGCGAGGATGCGCGCGCGCACGAACTTCTTCTCGACCTCGGTGATCTCGATGCGCAATTGGTCGCCGGGGGCCGCAAACGGCACGAACACGGCGATGCCTTCGTGGCGCGCGATGGAGAAACCGCCAAAACCGAGGCGTTCGGCCGTGACTTCGAGGATCTGACCGGGGGAGAGGACCGTCATGGGGGGCGAACAGGCTACCACGCCGCGCGCCGCCCGGCAGCAGCGTTCGCCGGCTTTGCGCGGTAACGTCGCGTCAGGCGCGCCGCGCGGTGTTCTGCAGGTAGAGTCCGAGCGCGACCAGGGTGACGGCCACGAAGAATCGATGCGTCGGCAACGGCGCACCAAGCGCCCAATGGAGTGTCGCCGCGACCAACGGCTGCACGTTGATGTAGAGCGCTACCTGCGAGCTGTGGGTATGCCGCAGGGCCCAGGTGTTGAGCAGGTAGGTGAGCACCGTGGCGAAGAACACTGCGTAGAGGGCAAACCACAGCGTTGGCGGGGTCAGCACCGCCTCGAGGTCGGCACTCTGGACCTGCGGGCCACACCACGCGCCGACCATCATCGAGGCCATCACGAACATGATCGCGGTGCTGAGCCACGGATTCAGGTTGCGGCCCAGGCGGCGCATGATGACGAGGTGCACCGCGAAGGACATGCCGTTCACGAGCGTAAGCACGTCGCCGAGCAGCGAAGCCCCGCGCGCGTCCGGATCGGCGACGCTACGTTCGCCAAACAGCACCTGGTCGATGCCGAGCAGGTATTGTACGCCGAGCAGGGCCGCCACGATCGCCGCGATGCGTCGCCAGCCGAGCCGTTCCTGGCCGGCGATCACGGCGATGATGAGGGTCCAGGTCGGAATGCAGGCGTTGATGACGGCGCTGTGTTCGGGCGTCGTGAGGGCCATGCCCTCGGTCCACAGGACGTGGTTGGCGAACACTCCGAAGAAGGCGGCCACGAAGAGGCCGACGAGCAGGCGTGGGCGCGGCCAGTCGGTGCCGCTGCCATTGCCGCTGTTGCTGCCCTTGCGACTGGCGCGCCGCAGCAGCATCGCCAACGGCACGATGATGAGCGTCGCCGCCATGATCCGTAGCATGATCCAGGCGACCGGCGGCACCGTGGCGAGGATGCGCTTCGTGAACACGTAGTTGGCGCCAAACAGCACCGAAACGGTGATCAGGGCCAGATGGACGCGCAGGGCGGAGGGCGGCAAGGGGGCGAGGATCGTGGCGGCGCATGCCGCAGTTGCAAGCGCCGGGCGGCCAGGTTGGCCCTACCCAGGCGGCCCTGCCCGAGTTGTCCGACCGAGTTGCCCGGCCGGCCGCCTGCCAGAACTGCCGATGGTGCGGGCCCCAGGGGGGCCGGTGGGGGCTCTTGGCCCCCGGACCGGGACGATTCTTCCTGGGCCGGCATCCGTCACGACATCGGCGGCGTCCTTCGGTATCATCCGCCCCTCATCTTCTCCCCGGCCACGACCCCGGCCGGGACGTTGTCCGCCGTCCGGGTGCCCCATTCCCATGATTTCTGCCGTAACCCTGCTCAGCCTGTTTTTGTCGCCGCTGCCGCAGAGCCCGCTCAAGTTGCCGCCAATGCCGGAGAAGGCAGGTGTGGCGGCGCCGGTGCAGAGGCCTCTCAGTGAGATCGAGAGGTTCCGCAAGGACCTCATGGAGCTCACGGGTTCGGTGCCCAAGATCGAGCAGAAGCTCGTCGAGATGGGGCAGTCGTATCCGGCCATCGAAGCGCTGATCCTCGATGTGGCGCGCAGCGCGCGCGCCAACGAGATGGGCTTCCTGATGCAGGTGGCGCGGCGGTATGGCACCCTCAAGGTGGCGGACGAACTCAAGTTCCAACTGCTCACGCGCCCGCTCGGCGAAGCGGTGCGGGCGACCACCGAGACGATGGCGTTCTTGATCGAGCAGGGGGCGGACCCGCAGACCGCCCGGCAGAACGCCAAGCAGGCCCTGCGCGATTGCCTGCGCAGTCGCGTCAGCAGCGCGCGGCGTCCGGCGTGCGAAGCGCTGGTGGCACGTGCCAGTGAAGAAGACCTCGCGTTTGCGCTGCAGCTGTCGAGCGAACAGGTCCTCGATCTGCAATTGCGCGGTGTGGACCTTCTGCGCGCCGTGCCGGTGCCCGAAGCGCGCGACCGGCTGGTGGCCTTGCTCTCGAAAGAACCGGCGCTGGCGGCCGGCGCCTGCGAGGCCCTGATCCTGCTGCGCGACGCAGCGGTGCCGCACCTGCGCAAGTTGCTGGGCGAGCCAGCGATCGACCGCGGGTACTGTTACGCGGCGTTTGCGTTGGCCGAGATCGGCGATGCCGCGGCGACCCCGTTGCTCGCGGAGGCCTATGCACCGGCGCTGTTGCAGCATCTGGCCGGGCGCGAAGCGCTGTCCCGTTCGCTGGCGGCGGTGGCTCTCGCCGACCTCTCGTTCTACAGCGATACGAACACCGCGGTCGCCTATCGCGATGTCGAGGTCGCCGAAGCGTTGCTGGCGGTGGTCGACAGCCGCACGTTCATCTCCAACCTCGACCTGTTGCGTCGGCCGTCCGAACGGCGCCTCATCCGCCTCACGGGTCGAGTGACCGTCGCCAACGAAGTGCTGCCCTGGAGCGAGTGGTGGAAAGCCCAGCGCGATGGGTTTGTCGGCATCCGGGCCAAGGTCGACGTCACCGAGGCCAATGCCGGCACCGTGGTCGTGGCGCTGCATCAGGACCGCTCGGTGATCCGTCTGCTCGCCGAGGGGTTGGTCGATGTGTCGCCGCTGCCCGGCGCGCAGGAGATCCTGCTCACGAAGGAGCAGATGCTCGCGTTGGTCGCAAGCCTGCAACAGGGCGGTTTTGGCGATGCGGAGACCATGCGTTTCCCCGCCGGGTTGCCGCTCACGCGTTCGCTGCAACTGCAGGTGCGGGGTGCGCGCATGCAGGTGGCGATGCCGGCGATCCAACATCCTGGTTACGAGGCGCTCGTGGCCAAGGTGCAGTCGCAGATTGATGCCGAGCTGTGGCAGCTCTATCGCAACCCGACCGACGAACCGGATCGCGCCGCCTTCTGGCGCGCCGAGCGTCGTTGGCTCGATGCGCATCCGGATCCCGTGCAGCGCGGGCAGCGGCTCGTGCACCGCATCTTTGCCAACTGGGTTGCCTTCACGCCTGGTTTGCGCGTGCGAGCGCTCGAGTACCTGTTCTTGCGCAGCGACCGGCGCGAACTGCTCACGGAGGCGGATGGCGAGCGCATTCTCGCGATTGCGAAGAGCGCCCCGGTTCTCGGGGAGCTCGAGCTGCGACTGCTCGAACTCGCCGCCGCATCGCCCGGCGACCGGGTCTGGCGTGAGTGTGTGGATCACGCGGCGCGCGTCGAGGGTGGTGGCAGGCAGGCCGTGCGCTCCGTGTTTGCCGTGTTGGGTTCCGACGCGGTGCTGGCCGCGTTGTCTGACGAACGGGCCGTGGTGCGCCGCGTGGCGATTGACGAAGCCGTTCTGTCGCGCGACCAGCGTGCCGCCCGCCGCATCGTCCAGATGCTCGCCGATGACGACTCCGAAGTGCGCCGTTCGGCGGCGTTTGCCTGTGGGCAGTTGCAGATCGCTTCGGCGGCCCAGCCGTTGATCGACGCGATCGTCGCCGACGGCACGGCGCCGATCCTGCGCCGCGAATGCCTGCGCGCGCTCGGGCGCGTTGGTGGCGACCTGGCGTTCCCGGTTCTGGAGCGCTCGATGTCGTCAACGCAACAGGAGGATAAGGAGGCAGCGCTGCGTGGCCTGGGTGAGTTGCGGGATCCGCGCGCGGCCTTCCGGCTGGCCGAGTACGCGGTGGTCGGCAACGGCAAGGACCTCGGTCAGCTGGCGAGTTACTACCTGCAGCGGCTCGGTGGCATCCTGGCCGTGCCGGCGCTGCGGCACCAGTTGGCGCTGCAGCAGGATCCCGAGATCCGTGCGCAGCTCGTGCTGCTGCTTGGTGGCTACCAGGACGTGCAGGTGATTCCTGATCTGCTCGATCTGTTGCGCAAACCGGCGCATGCGCCGGCGGCCGCGGCCATGCTGACGGGGTCGACCGGTGTCGACGTCCAGGGCGCGGAGGATCGCATCGGCGTGGCCGAACAGTGGTGGCGCAAGAACAAGACCGCCCCGCAGTGGCAGTGGCTGCTCGACGGGCTCAAGGCGGCGGACATTCCGACCGTGCTGCGCCCTGAGTTGTTCAGCGCCGGGGCTGGTCTGCAGCCCGTGCCGGAACTCGTGCGGTTGCTGTCCGAGTGCAAGGAGCCCAGGTTCTGCGTGCTCGTGAGCGCCGTGTTGCGCACCGTGACCAACGAAGATTTTGGCGCGGTCGGCCTGCAGACGACGCCCGAGGTCCGGCAGGGCATCGCGGCCCGCTACCGCATGCTCTGTGAGCCGCAGAAGGCGGCGCAGGGGCGGTAGGAAGCCGTCCGGGAGCCGGGGCCTCGCGGTGCGGGGCTCCCCGGCGCGGGCCATCGAAGGGGTGCGCCCAGAAGACGTTGCGGATTCGCGCGATTGAGGAGTCTTGTCGGCGCGGTATCGTCGAGAGCCACTTTTCCCGGACAGAACCCCGCATGACGGACGTCACAGCCATCGCCCAACGCATTCAGTCGGAGAGCCGTGCCCTGCAGGCCGTGCGCTCCTCCCTGCAGAACGTCATCGTCGGTCAGGATGCCCTGCTCGACGGACTTCTGATCGCCTTGCTCGCCGACGGCCACGTGCTGCTCGAAGGTCTGCCTGGTCTGGCGAAGTCCCTCGCGGTCGCCTCGCTGGCGCGTTCGGTGGGCGGGCAGTTCCGGCGCATCCAGTTTACGCCGGACCTGCTGCCCGCGGACCTCGTCGGCACGCACGTCTACAACCCGAAGACGGGCGACTGGCAGGTGAAGGAAGGCCCGGTGTTTGCCAACTTCGTGCTCGCCGATGAGATCAACCGCGCGCCAGCCAAGGTGCAGTCGGCGTTGCTCGAGGCGATGCAGGAGCGGCAGGTGACGCTGGCCGGCGATACGCGCCGGTTGCCGGACCCGTTCCTCGTGCTCGCGACGCAGAATCCCGTCGAGCAGGAAGGCACCTACGCGCTGCCCGAGGCGCAGATCGATCGTTTCATGGTGAAGCTCGTGGTCGGCTACCCGAGCAAGGCCGAAGAACTGAAGATCATCGATCGGATGGCCGGCCTCGCTGCGCAGCACGAGGTGACGCCGGTGACGACGCCACAGGAGCTGCTGCGCATGCGCCAGCTGCTCGACCTGATCTACCTCGACGACAAGGTGAAGAGCTACATCGTCGACCTGGTGTTCGCGACGCGCGAACCCGAAAACGCGGGTTTGCCGAAGCTGAAGCCGCTCATTCTCTATGGCGCCTCGCCGCGTGCGTCGCTCGCGTTGGCCCGCGCCTCGCGCGCTCGCGCGTTCCTCGAAGGGCGTGGGTTCGTGACGCCGCAGGACGTGAAGGCGGTCGGCACCATGGTCATGCGCCATCGTGTGCTCACGACCTACGAAGCCGAGGCCGAAGGCATCACGAGCGAACAGGTGCTGAAGCAGGTATTCGACACCGTGCGGGTGCCGTGAGCGGCATCGCCGCCTACGCAAAGGTCTGAGCCGTGGCCAGAGCCCTCGATCCCGAACTGCTCGCCGAAGCGCGCCGCATCCAGGTCCGCGCCGACCGCATGGTCACCGACGTGATGTCGGGCGGCTACAGTTCTGTCTTCCGCGGCTCGGGCATCGAGTTTGACGAGGTGCGCGAGTTTGCCGAGGGCGACGAACTGCGCTCGGTCGATTGGAACGTGACCGCGCGCGTCGGCCGGCCGTTCGTGAAGAAGTTCGTCGAAGAACGCGAACTCACGGTGCTGTTCCTGCTCGATGCGTCGGCATCGATGGCGTTTGGCACGCGGCCCGAGGGGGAGGTGCGACGGGATGTGGCGAGCACCGCGGCGCTGTTCGTCGGCTGCGTGGCGTTCGCTGCGGCCCGCAACAACGACAAAGCCGGGTTGATCACCTTCACCGATCACATCGAGCGCTACGTTCCCGCCAAGAAGGGCCGAAATCACGTATTGCGCCTCATCCGTGAGGCTTGCGAGCCGCCACAGGATGCGGCGGCAACCAACTTCGCGCAGGCGCTCGACTACGCGGCGCGCGTGCAGCGGCGGCGGGCGATCGTGTTCGTGGTGAGCGATTTCTTGAGCAGTGATCCCGTGGGGGGACTCGAGATCCCCGATTGCAGGAAGCACCTGCGTCTGCTCGCGCAGCGACACGATGTGATCGCGGTGCGCATTCGCGATCCGTTGGCGGCGGGGCTTGATCGGGCCGCCGGGGATGTCGCCCAGTTGCCAAAAGCGGGCCTGCTGCATCTCGCGGATCCGGAGACCGGGCGCACGGTCGTCGTCGACACCTCCAGCGCGCGCGTGCGCCGCGAAGTGCAGCAGCGTTGGCGCGACGAACGGCAGCAGTGGCTCGAACTGTGCCGCAGCTCGAAGGTCGACCTGCTCGACGTGCCGACCGAAGGGTCGGTCGCCGATCCGATCGTACGATTCTTCCGCATGCGCGAACGGCGCGGAGCCAAACGATGACGCGCCGCGTGGCCACACTCCCGCGTTGGCTGGCGTTCTTCTGCGGGCTCGCGCTCGCCGCGTGCGGCGGCCCGCAGGGGCCGTGGACCGCGGCCCCGGCCGGCGCGATGGACTTGAAGGTCGCGGTGGAGACGACGCAGGGCACGCTCTTGCAGCCGATCACCGTGCAGCTCGATCTCTACCGTCGCGCGGACCTCGAGGTCGAGTTTGCGCCGGCCGTGGATGCCAAGGACTTCCTAAGCGAAGTGCGCGTCGGCGACGAAGTGCCGCTGGGCCCCGGTTTGTGGCGGCGCACCACGTTGGTGCTGCGTCCCGTGCGCGGACCCGGCGAGCTCACGGTGCCATCGTTCTCGGCGCGGGCCAAGGACGGCACCATCGCCGCCTCCACGCCCGAGCAGAAGATCACGGTGGTGACGGCGCTGGCCGACCAGGGCGAAGCGATCGAGGCGCCGCGCGACCCATTTGGGCCGGCCCCGATGTTGTGGTGGTACGTGCTCGGTGGGTTCGTCGCCGTCGCGATCATGGTCGGCGTACTCTCGCTGTGGCGACGCCGGGCCGCGCGCCCCACCGCCGCGGCCGTGGCGGTGCCCGCCCACATCAAGGCGTTGCGCGCGCTTGGGCGGCTGCGCACGCAGGCGCGAACAACCCCGCGCGAGATCGAGACGTTCTACGTCGAGGTCTCGGACGTGCTGCGCGTCTATCTCGAAGAGCGGTTTGGCCTGCGCGCGCCCGAACGTACGACCGAGGAGTTCCTGCGCGATCTCGAAGGGGGCGCCGAGCTCGCCCGCGAACACCGCGCCGAACTCGAACGTTTCCTCTCGCAATGTGACCTTGTGAAGTTCGCCGCCTACGTGCCGACCGAGAACGATCATCTGGCCACGTTTGCGCTCGCTGAGGCGTTTGTCGAGCGCACGCGCATCGACCGCGCGCCGGAGGTGGTCCAGTGATCGCGGTCTGGACGTGGGGTGAGTATTCGCTGCTGGACCCGTGGTTCCTGCTCGCGATTCCGCTGGCCGCGCTCGCGTGGCTGTCGCGCGTCCTGCGCAAGCGGGCTGCGTTGCCGACGGCTGCGGTTGCGCTGTTTGCCGACGTGGCGCCGACGCTGCGACAGCAACTCGCCTGGTTGCCGCTGTTTGGCAAGGTGCTGGCGGCGGTTTGCCTCGCGGTGGCGCTCGCCCGGCCCGTGTCGCGCGAAGTGGCGCCGATGGAGGAGGAGGGCATCGATATCCTGCTCGTCGTCGACACGAGTTCGTCGATGCAGATCGATGACATGAGCACGACGGTGAGCGTGCGCCGCATGGACGCCGCGCGCAAACGCGCCGAGGAGTTCGCCGCGGCGCGCACGCACGATCGGGTCGGCCTGCTCGCCTTTGCGCGGTATGCCGAACTGCGCTGCCCGCCGACGCTCGACGAGAAGGCGCTCGCAGCGTTCCTGCGCGTGGTCGACACCGTGCCGCCCAATTCCGAGATCGACGGCACCGCCATTGGCACGGCGCTCGCGAAAGCCGTGCAGGTTCTCGCGAAGAGCAAAGCGAAGTCGCGCGTCGTCGTGCTGCTCACCGACGGCGAGAACACCGTCTTCGATATCCTGCCGGCCGACGGCGCCAAACTCGCGAAGGATGCGGGCATCCGCGTACACGCGATCGGGCTCGGCAACGGCCAGCCGACGCCGTTCGGCTTCCGCCCGCTCGACTTCCAGGA
>Ga0075163_10006134_pt1 | contig 15951 bp, 14 predicted proteins | sample JI1023141ADNA_FD_71478 | JGI IMG/M metagenome (GOLD analysis project Ga0075163, IMG submission 71478) | Wastewater effluent complex algal communities from Wisconsin, to seasonally profile nutrient transformation and Carbon sequestration -... | ecosystem: Engineered > WWTP > Effluent > Algae... | reverse complement strand
GTGGAAAACTGGCTCAAGTGCTACTACATGCAGGACCGCATCGGCGAGGAATTCGACGGCAGCGTTTCGGCGGTGGTACCTTTCGGGCTTTTCGTCGCGCTGGACGACGTGTTCGTCGAAGGCCTCGTGCATATCTCCGATCTCGGCAGCGACTACTTTCACTACGACGACGCCCATCACTCCCTGGTGGGCGAGCGCACCGGCGAGCGTTACCGCCTGTCGGACCGGGTGCGGGTGCAGCTGGTCAGGGTGAACATGGAAGCCAGCAAGATCGATTTCCGCCTCATCGCCGGCCCGGCGCGGGCGACCGAAAGAGTCGGCAAGACGGCCCGCGAGAAGCTTCCGTCCGAACCCGCTGCAGAAACCACACCCAAGCCGCGCCGTCGGAGCGCCAAGGCCGAGGTGCTTGAAGTGGTCGAAGTGGCGCAGCCCGTCGAAAAACCGAAGAAGGCGAAGGCTGCCGCCAAGCCGCGCACGCCCGCCGACAGCAAGGCCGACGCCAAGCCGGCAAAGGCAAAGAAGCCGGGCAAGACCTCCCTTGCCGGCGCAAAGTAGAAAGCGAAACCTCGTGTCTGAAACTGCAAGTTCCCGTCTCATCTACGGCTTTCATGCCATTCTCGCCAAGCTGCGCCATGATCCCGAGGCCATCTTCGAGCTCTACGTGGACGCCAAGCGCACCGACCCGCGCGCCCGCGATCTGCTGCGTCATGCGGAGCAACTGTCCACCCGCGTGGTGCCCTCCGACGGTGAGCGCCTCGACCGCATGGTCGGCACGCGTCGCCACCAGGGTGTCGTGGCCCGCATCGACGGGCGCCGCAAGGAGCTCAAGCTGGCCGACGTGCTCGACGGCCTCGACGAGCCGGCGCTCTTTCTGGTGCTCGACGGCATCCAGGACCCCCACAATCTCGGTGCCTGCCTGCGGGTGGCCGACGCGGCCGGCGCGCACGCCGTCATCGCCCCCAAGGACAAGGCCGTGGGCCTCAACGCGACGGCGGTAAAGGTGGCCAGCGGGGCCGCCGACACCGTGCCTTACATCACCGTGACCAACCTCGCTCGGGCCCTGCGCGAGATGCAGGAGGCCGGCGTGTGGGTGCTGGGTGCGGCGGGTGAAGCCGAAAAATCCATCTACACCGTCGACCAGAAGGGCTCGATCGCCTGGGTTCTCGGGGCCGAGGGCGACGGCTTGCGGCGGCTGACCCGGGAAACCTGTGACGAACTCGTCCGCATACCGATGTACGGCACCGTCGAGAGCCTCAACGTTTCGGTGGCCAGCGGCCTGTGCCTGTTCGAGGCGCGCCGCCAGCGGGCTGGCTGATTACCGCCGAAGGAGCGCCCGGTGAAGATCGACTACTCTGAAGTGCGTCGTCTGCTTCACCGGGGCGCAGCGGCGGCCTTGGGCACCCAATCGGCCAGCGTAGACGGATATCCGTTCGTCAGCAGCCTGCCTTACGGGCTCGACGGGGCCTGTCGGCCCTTGTTCCTGATGAGCGGGCTGGCGGAACACACCCGCAACCTGGTGGCGAACCCCCGCGCCAGCCTGCTGGTGCTCGAAGGGGAGGGCGGACGTCTCGATCAGGGGCGCGCGACGCTGCTGGGCCGGGTGCTGCCCACGACGCCCGACGCGGATGTGCAGGCGCGATACCTGCGCTATCGCCCCGAGGCTGCCGGCTACCTTGCGCTTGGTGATTTCCGCTTCTTCCGCATGGAGCCGGAACGGGCGCGCTTCATCGGCGGGTTCGGGCGGATGGGCTGGCTGGATGCGTGCCTACCGCCCATGCATCTCGACGCCCGCACCGAAGCCGGGCTGCTGAACGCGCTGGATGCCCTCGCGCCCTCCGGTGTGAGCGTGCTCGGGCTGGATTTTGAGGGGCTGGATGTGCGGATCTGCGGGGTGCTTCGGCGGTTCGACATCCAGCCGCCGGCACCCGATGCCGACAGCCTGCTGTCAGCCGCCGCCGAGGCCTTGCGCCGGGTGGCTGCGCAGCCGCCCGATTCGGGTGCGATTGTCGCGTGAGAGGCGGGCGTTCAGTCCACGCGGTTCAGTTTGTCCATGTACTGCTTTGTGAACACCCGGTCGGGTAGATCCTTTGCGCTCATCTGGGAGTAGCGAAGGGTCGACACCTCGCCCTTGCGCAGGGCGTCCTCCATGATCAGCTGGGTCGGTCGGGTGCGGCCACCCAGGCTCTGGAATTTCTCGTAGCGGCAAACCTTCAGCAGTCGATCGGAGAGCGAGTAGAACTCGGCCTTGTGGGGCCAGTTGTTCGACTGGCGTACCCAGTACAGCACCTTGCCGTAGGTGACGCCCCGGTCCACGGCGGTGAGTTCGAGCACATGCATCTTTTCGCCGTCGACGGTTTCGGTGCGCAGGATCTTCGGGTCGTAGTCACTGGCGAAGTTGGCGCGTGCCAGGTCGCCGTTGGCCACCTGGCCGGTCAGGCGCTGGGCGAGGGACAGGCGCACCGGCTGTGAGATGTTGGGCATGAAGACCCACAGGTCGCGGCCACGCATGAGCATCGCCTGACCCCGGTCGACCGAGGGCTCGAGGGTCTGCACGATGGTGTTTTCGTTGCCCTTCGAGAGCACCTTGTACTTGCGCTCGTCGGGCTGCTCGCCAGGGCTGGTCGAGACGATGTCGATGGTCACCTGGAAACCCTCCGCCGGAAAGCGGATTTCGTCGGCCTTGGCGACGATGCTGCGTGCCAGTTCGGGGTCGTCGGCGGCAAAGCTGGTGCCACCCGTCAGCAGTGTCATTGCGGCAAGCAGGGTAACGACGCAGCCGACTCGGCGGCGCGAATGGGAAATTTTTAGGCTCATGGTGTTATCCTTTGGACGCAAATAACATAGATCGGTGAGGCGATGCCAATTACCAATGATGGCGCTGTCGGCGAATCAAAAAAAATGATCATTGAGATCAGGGATGTTAGCAAGCTCTACCTTCTCGGTGATCAAAAAGTCCTCGCGCTCAAGCACGTCAATCTGAAGGTCGAGGAGGGCCGTTTCATGGCGATTGCAGGATCGTCCGGGAGCGGGAAGTCTACCCTCCTGAACATCATGGGGTGCATTGATACGCCTAGCAAGGGTCAGGTGATCATCGATGGCCGGGACGTCTCGGGGCAGGCGCCCGATGAGCTTGCCGAGATCCGCTCACGAACCATCGGCTTCGTCTTTCAGACCTTCAACCTGCTTCCGGTCCTGTCGGCCGAGGAGAATGTCGAGTATCCGCTGCTGCAGATGCCCGAGATAAGCAGGGACGAGCGACGGGAGCGGGTCAGCACCTACCTCGGCATCGTCGGGCTCGGCAAGTACGCTGGCCATCGACCCAATCAGCTTTCGGGCGGGCAGCGCCAGCGGGTTGCCATTGCGCGTGCCCTCGTCACGAACTCGCGGGTCGTTCTCGCCGACGAGCCCACCGCCAACCTCGACCGCAAGACCGGCGCGGGGATTCTCGACCTGATGCAGAAGATCAACGTCGAGCGCGGCACGACCTTTGTCTTCTCCACCCACGACAGGCGCGTGATGGAGCGGGCCGATACCCAGGTCCGGATGGAGGACGGGCGGATCATGAAGCTCGGGCTCAAGCTGCCCGACGGCTCGTGGAGGTTCGTCCAGGATCAGAGCAAGGGTGAGGAAGGCCCGGAGATCAACCCCGAGGCCTGACGGCCTTCGCGAAACACCAAGAAAACGCTGGAGCAAGACTGATGACCCATATTTTTCGCCGCAGTGCAGTGGCATGTTCGATGGTGCTGTGCATTGCCGCAGCCCAGGCCGCCGACGATGAGCTCGCGCTCGACGAGGCCGCAGAAGAGGTGGCAGAGGAGGGCGCAAAGACTTCCGGGATCCTGCAGTTCGATGTGGCGCGCACCTACGCGCGCCCCGAGCACTGGTCCATGGCTCGGGCACGGGCCGAGCTTACCGCCCAGGGCGGTAGCCACGCGCTGAAGTGGAAGATTTCCGGCCGGGCCGACGCCGATGCGGTTTTCGCCATCGACTCGGGCTTCTACCCGGATGCGGTGCGTCGCGACCAGCAGTATCAGTTCGATCTGCGTGAGACCTACCTGGATTTCTCGGCCGGTGACGTGGATATCCGGCTCGGTCGTCAGCACATCGTCTGGGGCGAGATGGTTGGCCTGTTCTTTGCCGACGTGGTCTCGGCCCGGGATCTGCGCAGCTTTTACCTGCCGGAGTTCGAGCAGTTGCGGATACCCCAGTGGGCGGCGCGGGCCGAGTACTATTTTGGCGACACCCACGCCGAGCTGGTCTGGATTCCGGTCCCCAGCTACGACCGGATCGGCAAGCCCGGCGCCGAGTTCTACCCCATGCAACTGCCCCAGGGCACGCGGATGCGGGGTGAGGTCAAGCCCGACAACACCCTCGCCAACAGCAACTGGGGTGCCCGCTTGTCACGGCAGTTCGGGGGCTGGGATCTGTCCGGTTTCTACTACCGCAGCCTCGACGTCGCCCAGACCTTCTATCAGGTCGGCAACCTCGGCAACGAGTTCGAACCCCGTCACGACCGCATCACCCAGATCGGCGGCACGATGGCCAAGGATTTCGGCGAGTTCGTGCTGAAGGGCGAACTGGTGCATGCCCGTGGACGCAAGTACAACACCTTCAATCCGACGGCACTGAATCCGGACGGGCTGGTGGCGCAGAACACCATGGATTACGCGTTTGGTGTCGACATCCCGGCCTTCCGGGATGGCCGCGTCAACCTGCAGTATTTTGGCCGCCGTACCTTCGATCTCAACCCTGCGATCGGGCTTGAGCGGGTCGAGGACGGCGCGAGCATCCTCCTGAACACCAAGCTCGCGAAGGCCTGGGAGGGCGAGATGCTCTTCGTTTCGATGCTCAAGCGCACCGATTTCATGTTCCGCCCCCGGGTGATCTGGTCGGCGAGCAAGAACTGGCGGCTTGTCTTCGGCGCGGACGTGTTCGGCGGTGACGCCGCAGGTGTCTTCGGCCGATATTCGGATCGGGACAGGGTGTATACCGAAGCACGCTGGTCCTTCTAGAACCCGTCATCGATCGGCTATCATCCGCGCCGGGCCATGCCCGGTGCAGATTTTTAACGTCCTGGCATGGCGAAGTCATGTACCCTTTCCGGGGTTGCGTGACGTTTTTCTCCGGGCGTGTGTACCGTCTGCCGTAATATCCGCATGTTATCGTTCAAAGGCTGAAATACGGCCGCAATCAGGGGAAGTAGCTTATGAAACGTTTTCTGACGACAGGCTTGCTTGCCTGTGCCCTGGCAGGGCTGGCCGGTTGTGCCACGACCTATCCGCCGGCTCCGGCAACCGCTGATAATGCCGACTACAACTATCTGATCGGCCCTGGCGATAGCGTGAACATCGTTGTCTGGCGCAATCCGGAGCTGTCCATGTCGGTTGCCGTGCGGCCGGATGGCAAGATCACCGCGCCGCTGGTCGAGGATCTGCCGGCGGCAGGCCGCGATTCCACCACCCTGGCCCGTGAGATCGAACAGGCGCTGGGCAAGTACATTCGTGATCCGGTCGTGACCGTGATCGTGGGCGGCTTCGTCGGGCCCTATTCCCAGCAGATCCGCGTGATTGGCGAGGCTGCCCGGCCGCAGACCCTGCCCTATCGCCAGAAGATGTCGGTGCTCGACGTGATGATCGCGGTGGGCGGCATCACCGATTTCGCCGATGGCAACCGCGCCACCCTTCTGCGGACCTCCGAGGGCAACAAGCAGTACTCGGTCCGCCTGAAGGATCTCGTCAAGCGTGGTGACGTCTCGGCCAACGTCGAGCTGAAGCCGGGCGACGTGCTCATCATTCCTCAGAGCTGGTTCTGAGCTTTCACTTGATTTCCTCCCCGGCCCGAGTGCCGGGGGGGCTGCATTCGGATTCTCCCAATGGAAGAAATATTGAGACAGCTGTCGGTGATCCTCCGCGGCATGTGGCTCTATCGCTGGTGGGGCCTGGCCGCTGCGTGGATCGTTGGTCCGATTGCTGCGGCGGCTGTCTATCTGCAGCCTGACCGATACGAGGCTTCGGCGCGTGTCTACGTGGACACCCAGTCCATCCTGAAGCCGCTGATGTCCGGGCTGGCGGTGCAGCCGAACGTTGACCAGCAGATCAACATCCTCAGCCGCACGCTCATCAGCCGTCCCAACGTCGAGAAGCTGATCCGCATGGCCGACCTGGATCTTGCCGCCAAGACCAAGGAAGAGCGTGAGGCGCTGATTGTCTCCGTGACCAAGGCGCTGCAGATCCGTGAGGCTGGCCGCGACAACATCTACACGCTGGCCTACACCGATACCGATGCCCAGCGGGCCAAGCGGGTCGTCCAGTCGGTGGTGTCGATCTTCGTAGAGTCCGGCCTGGGCGACAAGCGCAAGGATTCCGACACGGCCCGGCGCTTCATCGAGGAGCAGATCAAGGCCTACGAGCAGCGGCTGGTGGATGCCGAGAACCGGCTCAAGGAGTACAAGCTGCGCAACATGGGCACGGTGGGTTCGGGCGCGCCGGATTATTTCCGCAAGATGACCGATGCCACCGAGCAGCTCAACCAGGCCCGTCTCGCGCTGCGCGAGGCCGAGAACTCCCGCGACGCCCTTCGGCGGCAGTTCTCCGGCGAGGATTCCATGATCCTCCCCGAGCGCATGTCCAGCGCCTCCCTGGCGAGCGTGTCGGTTCCCGAACTTGATGGCCGCATCGAGTCCCAGAAGAAGTCCCTCGACGCCTTGCTGCTGAAATACACCGACCAGCACCCGGACGTGGTCGCCGCGCGCAAGCTCATCGAGGAGCTTGAAGCCCAGAAGTCCCAGGAAATCCAGATCCGGCGCAAGACCATGGGCAACGGCCCGGCGATGGTTGGGGCAGGCTCAAGCCCCGTCATGCAGCAGATGAAGATTTCCCTGGCCGAGGCCGAGGCCAACGTGGCGTCGCTCAAGGCTCGCGTGGGCGAATACGAGAGCCGGGTTCAGCAGCTTTCCGCCGCGTCGCGGATGCTGCCGCAGCTCGAAACCGAGTACACCCAGCTCAACCGCGACTACGACGTCAACAAGAAGAACTACGACGCGCTGGTGGCTCGCCGGGAATCGGCAACCATGGCCGTCGAGATGGGGGCAACCTCCGGCGTCGCAGACTTCCGTCTGATCGACCCGCCCACCGTGCCGGCCAAGCCTTCTGCGCCCAACCGGCTGCTCCTGATGCCGGGTGCCGGCGTGCTGGCGCTGTTGCTGGGCGCTGCCGTCAGTTTCCTGATCAGCCAGATCCGCCCGACCTTCTCGGACACGCAGGTGCTGCGTGAGGTGACCGGGCTGGCGGTGCTCGGTGCCGTCAGCATGATCGCCGATCCCGATCGGACGCGTCTGCAGCGTCGCGGGCGGATCGTCTTTCTCGGTGGGGTCGGAGCCCTTGTCGGTTTGTTTGGCGCAATGACTGTCTGGCTCTTGCTGGCCAGGATGGGGTAAGAGGCGAACATGAGCATTATTGAAAAAGCGGTCGAGCGACTCGAACAACTCCAGCGCGCAAACGCCGGGCAGGCGACGCCCGAGGCCGAGGCGCCGGCTGCGGCAGCGGCAACGCCGGCTCAACCCGTGTCGGCCTTTGCTGCGGAGCCCGCGAAGCCGGTCGCCGACGTGCCTGCCGCGCCGGCGCCGGCTGCGGCTCCCCGGCCGGCAGCCCGCTCGGGCGGCACGGCCCAGAGCATCGAGATCGACCTCGAACGCCTGCATTCGATCGGCGTCGTGACGCCCAACGCGCCGCGCTCGCTGATCGGCGACGAGTTCCGGATCGTCAAGCGCCCGCTCCTGCGCAACGTGCAGGGCAAGGGTGCCGCTGCGATCGAGAACGCCAACCTGATCATGATCACGAGCTCGCTGCCGGGGGAGGGCAAGAGCTTCAGCTCCATCAACCTGGCCATCAGCATGGCGATGGAGCTCGACCACACCGTTCTCCTGATCGACGCAGACGTCTCGCGTCCGTCGGTGCTCAACATCCTCGGCCTGCCTCCCAAGAAGGGCCTGATGGACGTGCTCACCAACCCGGACATCCAGCTCGGTGACGTGCTGCTCAAGACCAACATCGAAAAGCTGAGCCTCCTGCCGGCCGGTACGCCCCACCCTCGGGCCACCGAGCTGCTGGCCAGCGATTCCATGAACAACCTGCTCGACGAGCTGGCGGTGCGCTACGCCGACCGGATCATCGTGTTCGATTCGCCGCCCCTGCTGGTCACCACCGAGTCCCGTGTGCTGGCGACACACATGGGGCAGATCGTGATGGTTGTCGAGTCGAACAAGACGACCCAGGCAGCGGTCAAGCAGGCCCTGTCCACCATCGAATCCTGCCCGGTCAAGCTGATGCTGCTCAACAAGGCGGCCCATTCGGGCGCCGGTGCCTATGGCTACGGCTATGGTTATGGCTACGGCTATGGTTACGGCCACGCTCCGAAGGAGAACCCGTGAGACCCATTGCTTCCGGTCGCTTCCGGCAGTCCGAGGCCTGGCGCCTGGCGGCCCTCTGCGCCCCGCTGGGCCTGCTGGTGGCGTCGCCCGCGCTTGCCCAGCAGCAGACGGTCAGGTTCGCGCCCTTCGTTCGGATCACCGAGACGCTCACCGACAACGCAGGTCTGCGTAACGATCGCGAGGCGAAGTCCGACTGGATCACCCAGATCAGCCCGGGCGTGAGTCTTGAAGCGCGCGGGGCCCGGGTGAACGGGTCGCTGTCGATGTCGCTCAACTCCAACCACTACGGCAACAACACCTCGGCCGATTCCACCTTCATGGCGCTGAACGGCACGGGCAAGCTCATGGCCTGGGAGAATCGTCTGTATGTCGATCTCACCGGGTCGGTGAGCCGCATGGCTTCGTCGCTGTTTGATCCGAGGCCTGCCGATTCGGTCACCGGCATCAACCAGACGCAGGTGAGCGTCTTCACCATCAGCCCCTACTTCACGACGCGTTTCGGCAGCACGGGCTCGGTCCGCTTGCGCTACACGATGGGCATCTCCGACGCCGGCAGTTCGGCGATGTCCAGAAACAACACGCAAACCTGGTCCTTCGACGCGTCAGACCCACGGATGACGGGTTTCCTCGGCTGGGGGTTCAGTTTCATGGATCGAACCTCCGACAGCAGCGGCACTTCCCGCGAGCTCAAGCAGCAGACGACGCGGCTGACCGGCATGGCCCAGGCGATGCCCGATCTCATGCTCCGCCTCATTGCCGGCGCCGAGTCCAACAACTACCGGGCCACCAACCAGAACAGCTCGATCTACGGCTTCGGTGTCGACTGGACGCCTACGCCGCGCACCCGTTTGTCGGCGACGGTCGAAGACCGCTTCTTCGGCACCGGCCATACGATCACCGCCGATCACCGGTCGTCCCAGATGACCTACCGGATCAGCTACGGGAAGGACGCCAGCTCGACCAGCGGCTCGATGCTGAGCGCGCTGACGCTCTACGATCTGCTGATGCTCCAGTACACGTCACGCTTCCCCGACGCCGCGGAGCGGGACGCCTTTGTCAGGCAGCTGATCGCGACCCAGACGCCGGGTCAGGCGGACCGGATCATGGCCGCCCAGACCGTGCTGACCGATGCCACCTTCCTCGACGAGCGGGTCCAGCTGGGGGCCACCTACAACGGCATGCGGAACTCCCTGTCCTTCATGCTGTTCATGTCTGATCGCGAAAGCCTGGTCGACCGGAATTACACGGTCGGCAACGACATCCGTGCAGGCTCGACCCTGCGGACCACCGGGGTGATTGCGAGCGCCAGTCATCAGTTGTCGGCGCTCACGTCCCTCAGCGCCTCGTTCTCGACGAGCCGTAGCCGCAACGAGGGCAGTGTCAGCCAGAGTGCGCAGTCGCGGGCGCTGATCGCCAGCCTGAGCACCAAGCTGGCGCCCAAGACATCCGGCATGCTGAGCGCGCGTCGTAACCAGGGCACGGCCGGCGGTGGCGATTACACCGAAAACGCGGTGTTCGGCAACCTCGTCTTCCAATTCTGAGCATCTCATGTACGAAGCCTATTTCGGGCTGCGAGGCAAGCCCTTCCAGCTCAACCCCGACCCTTCATTCTTCTATGGCAGCCGCGGCCATCGCCGCGCCATGGCCTATCTCGAGTACGGACTGCATCAGAACGAGGGCTTCATCGTCATCACCGGCGAGGTCGGGGCGGGCAAGACGCTGCTGGTGCGCAGCCTCCTCGAGAAGCTCGATCCCAAAAAAATCGTGGCCGCCAATCTGGTGAGCACCCAGATCGACGCCGATGACATCCTGCGCCTGGTGGCGGCGGCCTTCGGCATCCCCAGCAAGCACCTCAACAAGAGCGACCTGCTGCTCGCCATCGAGGCCTTCCTGGTGTCCACCACTGCCGCCGGCAAGCGGGCCCTGCTGATCGTCGACGAAGCCCAGAACCTCACGCCCCAGGCGGTCGAGGAGCTGCGCATGCTCTCCAACTTCCAGCTCGAAGACCATGCGCTCCTGCAGAGTTTCCTGGTCGGGCAGCCCGAGTTCCGCGCCATCATGCAGAGCCCGGAGATGGTGCAGCTGCGCCAGCGCGTGATCGCCTCGTATCACCTGGGGCCGCTGGACCTGCAGGAGACCCACGCCTACATCGAGCACCGCCTGTCCTGCGTCGGCTGGAAGGGCAACCCCAGCTTCGACCAGGAGGCGATGCGCGAGATCTTCAACGCCAGCCAGGGCATTCCGCGGCGCATCAACGCCATCTGCGACCGCATCATGCTGGGCGCCTTCCTCGGCGAGCAGCGCCGTGTCAGCCTGGATCTGGTCAATCAGATCTCCACCGAGATGCGCGAGGAGCAGGTCACGCCGGCTGCGCTCCAGACGGATGTGTTCGCGGCTCGGCCCACGGCGGTCGCCGAGGTATCGGCTGCCGGGATCGACCTGCAGCGCCTGCTGGCCAACCCCGAGGCCGCCAAGGTGCTGGCCGGGGCGGGCACGGCCTTCGACACCGCACGTTTCGAGGAGCGCCTGGCGGTCCTCGAGCGGACGCTGTCCACGACCCTCAATGCCCTCGGGCAGCTGCTCAAGTCGGCCCAGCAGCAGGCCACGACAACCGAAAGCGGAGGGCAGGGCAAGTGAGCGCACCCACCACCCAGGCCCGCGGGCCGATCGTCAATGCACTGACGATCGACGTGGAAGACTATTTTCAGGTGTCGGCGCTGGCCAGCCATTTCCCCAAGGATCGCTGGAGCACCACCGAGTGCCGGGTCGAGCGCAACGTGCATCGTATCCTCGAGCTGATGCATCGCTACGAGGCCAAAGGCACCTTCTTCACCCTGGGCTGGATCGCCGAACGCTACCCCAAGCTGGTCCGTCTGATCGCCATGGAAGGGCACGAGATCGCCAGCCACGGCTATGGCCACGAGCGGGCCAGCGACCAGACGCCCGAAGCCTTCCTGGCCGACATCCAGCTGGCCAAGGTGGTGCTCGAAGACATCGCCGACTGTGTGGTGCGGGGTTATCGCGCGCCGAGTTTCTCGGTGGGGTATTCCAACCCCTGGGCCCACGACTGCATCGAGACGGCCGGCTACGCCTACAGCTCCAGCGTGTATCCGGTCAAGCACGACCACTACGGCGTGCCCGATGCGCCGCGCTTTCCGTACCCGGTCGCCAAGGGCCTGCTCGAGATCCCCATCACCACCGTGCGCCGTTTCGGCCGCAACTGGCCGGTGGGCGGCGGCGGGTACTTTCGCCTGCTGCCTTACCCGGTGTCGGCCTGGGGCATCCGCAAGGTCAATACCGAAGACCGCCGTCCGGCGATCTTCTATTTTCACCCCTGGGAGATCGATCCCGGCCAGCCGGTGGTCAAGGAGGCGAGTGCCAAGACCCGCTTCCGCCACTACGTCAATCTCGAGCACACCGAAGCGCGTCTCGAGCGCCTCCTGCAGGATTTTGCCTGGGGGCGGATGGATGAAGTGTTCCTCCCCGCAACTAGAACTTGAGTCTGGGTTTCGCATGGTTTCTGTCGTAAAAGTACGCCCCTATGAGGCGGGTGACGCCTCGCGCTGGAACGCCTTCGTCTTTGGCTGCCCGGACGCGACCTTTTTTCACCGCATCGAGTGGCGCGACATCATGGAGGCGGTGTTCCGCCACCGCACCCACTATCTCCTCGCCGAGCGTGACGGGCAGATCGTCGCGGTGCTGCCGCTGGTCGAGGTCAAGAGCCGCCTGTTCGGTCACGCCATGACCTCGCTGCCGTTTGCGGTCTATGGCGGCATTGCCGGCAGCGACGCCGAGGCCGTCGACGCCCTCGACGAGGCGGCCGACGCGCTGTCGCGCAAGGCCGGCGTGCAGCACCTCGAGTACCGCAACCTCACCGAGCGCCATCCCGAGTGGCCCCGCCAGGAAGTCTATTTCACCTTCCGCAAGGAGATCCTCGCCGAAGAAGAGGCCAACATGCTGGCGATCCCCCGCAAGCAGCGGGCGATGGTGCGCAAGGGCATCAAGAACGGCCTGATCTGCGAGATCGACAGCAATGTCGACCGCTTCTTCGCGCTGTACTCCGACAACGTGCTGCGCCACGGCACGCCGGCCCTGCCGAAACGTTTCTTTGAAACCCTGATGAAGGTTTTCGGGCAGGATTGCGAGGTGATGACGATTACCTCGCCCGACGGCAAGCTGCTTTCCACCGTGCTGACCTTCTACTTCCGTGACGAAGTGCTGCCCTATTACGCCGGCGATGACCTCGCCGCGCGCGATCTGGCCGCCAACGACTTCAAATACTGGGAGCTGATGCGTCGCGCCTGCGCCCGCGGCTACAAGATCTTCGACTACGGTCGCAGCAAGGCAGGCACCGGCCCCTTCAGCTTCAAGAAGAACTGGGGCTTCGAGCCGCAGCCCTTGTCCTACGAGTACCGCCTGTACAAGCGTGACGAGGTGCCCCAGAACAACCCGCTCAACCCCAAGTACCGGGCTTTCATCGCCATGTGGCGGCGCCTGCCGCTCGCCGTGGCCAACACGATCGGGCCGCACATCGTTCGTAACCTCGGGTAAGCGCCGGTGCCCGACGATCGCAGCCCGCTGCTCTACCTCGTTCACCGCATTCCTTTTCCTCCCAACAAGGGCGACAAGGTCCGCTCCTTCAACATCCTGCGTCAGCTGGCGCGGCGGCACCGGGTTTTCCTCGGCACCTTCGTGGATCACCCCGACGATGAGGCCCACGTGGGCCGCCTTGCCGAATGGTGCGAGGAGTGCCATGTGGTCCGGCTCGATCCACGCCTGTCGCGGGTGCTGAGCCTGCGCGGCCTGCTCGGTGGCGAGGCCCTCAGCCTGCCTTATTACCGCGATGCCGGCCTGCGGAAGTGGGCGGCCGACGTGGTGGCCCGGGAGGGCATCCGCCAGGCCGTCGCATTTTCCGGCCCGATGGCCCAGTACCTCGACGTGCCCGGGCTCGACCGGCGGATCATCGATTTCTGCGATCTCGATTCCGCCAAATGGACCCAATACGCCCCCGATCATCGCTGGCCGATGTCGTGGCTGTACCGGCGTGAAGGTGCGAAGCTCCTCGGCTTCGAGCGCCAGGCCGCCGCGGCGAGCGACGCCAGCCTGTTCGTCACCGAGGCCGAGGCCCAGCTCTTCCGGCAGGCCGCGCCCGAGGTGATGGAGCGGGTCAGCGTGATGCAGAACGGCGTCGATTCCGATTATTTCAGCCCCGAGCACGGCTTCGACAACCCCTTTCCGTCGGGCGGGCCGGTGCTGCTGTTCACCGGGGCGATGGATTACTGGCCGAACATCGATGCGGTGGTCTGGTTCGCCGGCGAGCTGCTGCCCAAGGTGCGTCAGCAGTATCCCGACGCGCGATTCTGGATCGTCGGCATGAACCCGGCGCCGGCCGTCCAGGCGCTGGCCGCCGACGGTGTCGTCGTGACCGGCACGGTGCCCGATGTGCGCCCCTATCTGGCCCACGCCGACGTGATCGTCACGCCGCTGCGGATTGCCCGCGGGATCCAGAACAAGGTGCTCGAGGCGATGGCCATGGCGCAGCCGGTCGTGATTTCTTCGGCATCCGCCACCGGGCTCGAGGCCGTCCCCGGGGAAGATTGTGAGATTGCCCACGATGGGGATGAATTCGTTTCGCTTATCATCGGTCTGCTCGCTGATGTAATATCGCGCCGCAACATGGGGCAGGCTGCCCGGCGGCGTGTCGTCGCCCGTTACAGCTGGGCTGCCCATCTTGCTGCACTCGAAAGCGTCCTCGAGGCGCCCGTTCGCTCACCTGCGTCGCCTGCCGTGCCGCATTAATTGAAGAGTCATGACCGATCCTCGTCCCCTCGTCATTCACGTGGTCTATAGCTTCGATGTCGGAGGGCTGGAGAACGGGATCGTCAATCTGCTCAACAACATGCCGGCCGAGCACTTCCGCCACATGGTGGTGGCGCTGACGACCTGCGCGCCCGGTTTCACCCAGCGGGTCAAACGCGCCGACGTGGAGTTCGTGTCGCTGCACAAGCCGGCCGGGCATGGCTTCAAGCTTTACCCGGTGCTGTTCCGGATGTTCCGCGAGCTGCGTCCGGCGATCGTCCATACCCGCAACATCGCGGCCCTCGAGATGCTCGTGCCCGCGTGGCTGGCCGGCGTGCCGGTGCGCATCCATGGCGAACACGGCTGGGACCACAATGACCGGGAAGGCTCGAACAAGAAGTACCGGGTGGTTCGCCGGCTGTATTCGGTTTTCGTGTCCCGCTACGTGGCCCTGTCGCGCAAGATCGAATCGTACCTGCACGACAAGGTGCACATCGGGGCAGGGCGGGTGCGGCGCATCTGCAACGGCGTCGATGCGCGTCGATTTGCGCCGGGGGCAGGGCGGGCGCCGCTGCCGGGCTCGCCCTTCAACGATCCGTCGCTGATTGTCTTTGGTGCCGTCGGGCGTCTCCAGGCGGTCAAGGGGCATGCCGACCTCATCCGCGCCTTCGCGGCCCTCGTGCGGCGTGATGCCGACGCCGCGCGGCGCGCGCGCCTTGCGATCGTCGGTGGCGGCGCGCTGCTGGCCGAGCTCACCGCGCTCGTCCGCGACGAGGGCCTGGACGGCAAGGTCTGGCTGGCCGGCGAACGGGCCGACATTCCCGAGGCCATGCGCAGCCTCGACGTCTTCGTCCAGCCGTCCATCGCCGAAGGCATTTCCAACACCCTGCTCGAGGCGATGGCCTCGGGCCTGCCGATCATCGCCACCGACGTCGGCGGCAACCCCGAGCTCGTCGAGGCCGGGCATACCGGCTTGCTGGTCCGCTCGGGCGACGCCTCCGGGCTCGCCGCGGCCATGGGCCAGCTGTTCCACGCTCCGGACCTTTCCGCCGCGATGGGGCGCGCAGGCCGTGAGCGCGTCCTGGCCGAGTTCAGCCTCGACGCCATGGTCGGTGCCTATCTTTCCCTTTACCAGGAAATGGTCTGCGGTGTTTCCGCCCCGTGCGACCCTGCCGTTCAATCCCGCAAAGCCCTTCGCTGAAAGTAGAGACAATCCATGTGCGGTATCGCCGGCCTTTTTGACACCCGCGGCAAGCGAAATTTCGATCGCGGCCTGATGCAGCGGCTCAACGACATCCAGTTCCACCGCGGCCCGGACGAGGGCGACGTGTACCTCGAGCCCGGCGTGGCGCTGGGGCATCGCCGGCTTTCGATCATCGACCTGTCCACCGGCCAGCAGCCGCTCTTCAACGAGGACGGTTCGGTGGCGGTCGTCTTCAACGGCGAGATCTACAACTTCCAGGAGCTCGTGCCCGAGCTCGAGGCCCTCGGCCACGTCTTCCACACCCGCAGCGACACCGAGGTGATCGTGCATGCCTGGGAATCGTGGGGCGAGGAGTGCGTGCAGCGCTTCCGCGGCATGTTCGCCTTCGGCCTGTGGGACCGCAACCGCCAGACCTTCTTCCTGGCCCGCGACCGGCTCGGGGTCAAGCCGCTGTATTACGCAATCCTCGGCGACGGCACGCTGGTGTTCGGCTCCGAGCTCAAGGTGCTGATGCAGCACC
>Ga0075163_10006133_pt1 | contig 15953 bp, 12 predicted proteins | sample JI1023141ADNA_FD_71478 | JGI IMG/M metagenome (GOLD analysis project Ga0075163, IMG submission 71478) | Wastewater effluent complex algal communities from Wisconsin, to seasonally profile nutrient transformation and Carbon sequestration -... | ecosystem: Engineered > WWTP > Effluent > Algae... | reverse complement strand
CGAGCCACGCTGGACTGCCGACGAGCCGGTGCTTGCGGCGGCGGCGCTGGCGCAGGCCGGGCTCGATTTTTGGCAGGCTGGGGCGCGGCTGCTTGGGGCATGCTGCGGCTTCGGGCCGGACGCGCTGGCCCTCTTGGCAAAGACGATAAAAGAAAGAGCATGATCGAGGTCGAGGGTCTGGAAAAAGTGTACAGCGGCGGCCGGCAGGCGCTGCGCGGCGTGTCGTTTACGGCGCCGCCGGGCGAGGTCGTGGGTCTGCTCGGGGCCAACGGCGCCGGAAAGACGACGCTCCTGCGCATCCTGGCCGGGGTGCTGTTCCCGAGCGGCGGCCGGGCGCGCGTCGGTGGCCACGACGTCGCCCTGGCACCGGAGCGAGCGCGGGCGCAGATCGGCTATCTGCCCGAGCAGGTGCCTCTCGACGGGGATCTGCGCGTTGGCGAGTACCTGCGCTTTCGCGCCGAGCTCAAGGGCGTGCGGCAGCCGCGCCAGGCGGTGGCGAAGCTCCTCGGCGAGGTCGGGCTGGCGGGGCCGGGCGACGAGCAGCGGCTGGTGGGCGAGCTCTCGAAGGGGTTCCGGCAGCGGCTGGGGCTGGCGGATGCGCTGCTCCATCGGCCGCCGGTGCTGCTGCTCGATGAGCCAACTGATGGACTGGATCCAAATCAGCGGCGCGAGACGCTGGACCTCATCCGGCGGCTCGGGGCCGAGCACACGGTGCTGCTGTCGACGCACGTGCTGCCCGAGGTCGAGACGGTGTGCCAGCGCGTGGTGGTGCTGGACGAGGGGAAGCTGGTGGCCAGCGGCACGCCGGGCGAGCTCCTGGCGCAGCTGGGCGCCGAGGCGGGCCCAGGCGCCGGCCAGCTGGAGGTCAGCTGCCGCGGCGAGGTCGAGCGGCTGCGCGCGGCGCTGCGCGAGACCGCGGGCGTCGTCGCGGTGGAGACGCTGCGCGAGGCCGCGGAGCTCTGCACCTTCGCGCTGCGGCTGGAGCCGGCGCAGCTGGAGGCGGCCACCGAGCGGGTGGCGCGCGCGGTGCTCGCGGTGGGCGAGCTGCGCATGCTGCGGCCCGCCGCGCAGGCTCACTCGACTCTCGACGCTGTCTTCCGCTTCCTGACCATCCCGAATAAACTCGGCTGAAGATGCAAATGCCCAGGCAAACGCGAGTTGGCGCGAGGCTGCTGGTGGTCGCGGGGCTCCTGCTCGTGGCGTCGCGGCCGGCACCGGCAGCGCCGCCGGTGGGATGGCAGTTCGTGGTCGCGATGCAGGACATGGAGCGCGGTGTCCTCGACGTGACCATGACCGTGCAGGGGCTTGGCGGCACGGTGCGACTGTGCCAGTTCATGAGCGACACCGAGCCCGAGCTCACGGCCATCCGCCGCGTCGGCAGCGGTGCGCCGATCGTGTTCGAGCAAGGCTGCTGGAACCTGCCGGCGGCCGATCCGCAGGGTACGACGCTGACCTACAAATACGACCTCAAGGCGCTGGGCAGGCGCAAGGGGCAGCCCGACTTCGCAGAGAGCATCAGCTCAACCTATCTTTTCAACGATCAGGCGGCGCTGCTGCACCCGTCGCCGCTGCCGCGGCCGGCGACGATCGACGTCGAGTTCCGGCTGCCGGCGGGCGTGCCGCTGGCGGCGCCGTGGAAGCGGCTGCCGGGGCCAGCAGAGACCCCGCGCTTCCGCCTCGACAGCGATCAGCACGACGGCGGCGGCTACATCGGCATCGGCTCGCTGCTGCGCGAGCAGGAGCCGGTGCAGGCCGGCAAGACGGTGGGGCGGCTCTTTCTGGTGAACCTGCCGTTTCGCGCGCCTCCCGCGGCGCCGCGGGCCTGGATTGCCGAGGCGCTGACAGCCTCGGCGAAGTTCTACGGCGAGCTGCTCAGCCGCGAGGTGCTCATCTATTTGGTGCCGGTCGGCGGGACGGACGAAGCGGGGGTCTTCGGCACGGTCATGAGGCGCGGAACTCCGTCGGTGGTGCTGTACTTTGGCGCCGACTGCCTGAAGCTGCGGATGCAGGACGACTGGGTCGCGACGCACGAGCTCTTTCACACGGGAAACCCGACGATCGAGGGCCGGATTCCGTGGCTGATCGAGGGATTTACGACCTACTACGAAGACGTGCTGCGGGCCCGCGCCGGCGCGCTGACCGAGGTGGCGACGTGGAGCAATCTGTACGACGGCTTTCGCCGCTTCTGCCAGCCCGAGGGCGGGAGCTCGCTGTCCGATGAGAGTGAGCACCTCTTTCAGACGCACCGCTACACCCGGCTCTACTGGGGCGGCGCCTGTCTGGCGTTCATCGCCGACGCGGCCATCCGGACGCGCACCGGCGGCAAGCGCAGCCTGGACGATGTGATGCTACGGCTGCGCAAGCAGAGCCTGAAGGAGCCGATGTCCGAGGAGGAGATCGTCGCTGTGCTGGATGCTGAGACGGGAAATCGGCTGGCCAGCCGGACGCTGCACGAGCGGCGGGCGATTCCGCTGGCCGACTGGTATCGCCGCTTTGGGATCGAGGCGACGGGACCCAAGTCCGTGAAGCTCACCGACAGCGCCCCGCAGGCTGCGCTGCGTCGGGCGATCATGGCGCCGCGCTAGCTACTCGAAGCGCAGCAGGTGCCAGTTCTTGCGGCCGCGGCGGAGCGCGATGAGCGAGCCGTGGAGCAGGTCCGCTGCGGTGAGCTTGTCGTCGAGCCCGGCCTTGCGGCCGTTGACGGTCACCGAGCCGGCCTGAAGCATGTCGCGCCCCTCGCGCTTGGACTTGCACAGCCCCACTCCGGGATCGACCAGCGCTTCGAGGATCGACCAGCCGTCGCCATCGAGCTTGCCGCGGGCGTGGCTGCTCTGCGGCACGCTGGCCAGCGCCTCGCGCAGCGTCGCTTCGGGCAGGCTGCTGACGTCGCCCGAAAACAGCGCCTGCGCGGCGGCCTCAGCGGCGGTGCGCTCGCTGGCGCCGTGGAGGAGCTCGGTCATGTGGCGGGCGAGCGCCCGGTGGGCTGTGCGCGCACCAGCGTCGCGGCCGTGGGCGGCTTCGAGCTCGGCGATCTCGTCCTGGGGCAGGAACGTAAACAGCTTGAGGTAGCGGATGACGTCGTTGTCGTCGGTGTTCAGCCAGAACTGGTAGAAGGCGTAGGGGCTGGTGCGCTCGGGCGAGAGCCAGACGGCGCCGGCCTCGGTCTTGCCGAACTTGCCGCCGTCAGCGCGCGTGACCAGCGGCGCGGTCAGGCCGAATGAGGGCAGGGCGCCGTCGCTGCTCATGCGGCGGATGAGGTCGCTGCCGCTGACGATGTTGCCCCACTGATCGCTGCCGCCCATCTGCAAGGTCACGCCCTGCTCGCGATGCAGGTGCAAAAAATCGTAGGCCTGAAGCACCATGTAGCTGAATTCCGTGTAGCTGATGCCCTGCTCGCGGTTGTGCAGGCGCTCGCGCACCGAGTCGCGCTGGATCATGGCGTTGATCGAAAAGTGCTTGCCCACGTCGCGCAGCACGTCGATGTAGCGGAGGTCGCCGAGCCAGTCGAGGTTGTTGACCATGCGCGCGGCGGTGCCGCCGGAAAAATCGAGCAGGCGCTCGAAGATGCGGCGCTGGCGGGCGACGTTGTTTGCGACCAGCTCCTTGGTCATGAGCTGGCGCTCGGCCGACTTGCCCGAGGGATCGCCGATGAGGCCGGTGCCGCCGCCGAGCACCACGACCGGACGGTGGCCGGCCAGCTGCCAGTGCCGCAGAAGCAGGATCGGCACCAGGTTGCCGATGGTCAGCGAGTCGGCGGTGGGATCGAAGCCGACATACGCGGTGCGCGTGGCGCCGGCCAGGTGCTGGGCAAAGCCCTCTTCATCGGTGACTTGGTGAAACAGGCCGCGCCAGCGCAGCTGATTTAGAAACGAGCAGTCGATCATGGCGCCCTACGATATCGCCTGTGCGGCGGCCGTGCTAGGGTTCGCGTTCGCATGGCGCGCCCCTTCGCAGCTCCTGGTCGTCAAAATCCGCCTCCGACTCCGTCTCCATCGCCGGGGGCGCAGCGCTATCTGGCGCTGTGCGCACGTCCGACCGAGCCGCTGGTTGCCGCCGAGCTGCGGGCGCTGCCCGATGTCACGGATGTCGAGATCGGGGCCGGCGTGGTGGCGTTTGCGGGGCCGAAGTCGGCGCTCTATCGGGCGAACCTGCACCTGCGCACCGCGTCGCGGGTGCTGCTGCGGCTGGTCGATGCGCCGTGCCGCGGCGCGGACGATCTGTATGCGGCGGCGTATGCCCTGCCGTGGGAGAACTTTCTGCGCCCCGAGGGGACGCTGGCCGTCGCTGCGCACGGTCTGGGCCCGGGGATCTCGAACAGCATGTTCGCGGCCCTGAAGGTCAAGGATGCGGTGGTGGATCGATTTCGGGCGCGCTTTGGACTGCGTCCAAATATCGACGTCGAGCAGCCCGATATCCGCATCAACGTTCAGCTTTACGAAGGTCCGGGGGCGGGGGATCGGGGGCGCACCGGGCCGCGGGTGGCGCTGTCGCTCGACAGCTCGGATCCGCCGCTGCACCAGCGCGGCTACCGGCGGTCGCCGACCTCTGCGCCCATGAAGGAGACGCTGGCCGCGGCGATCATCAGCACGGCGCTGACGCGCGGTCGCGGCGAGGGCGCGGAGCCGGACAAGCTCGTGCCGATCGTCGATCTGTGCTGCGGCAGCGGGACGCTGCTCATCGAGGCGGGGCTGCACGCGCTGCGGCGGGCGCCGGGGCTGCGGCGGCTGTTTGGCTGCATGCGCTGGCGCGACTTTGACCGCCCGCTGTGGCAGCAGCTGGTGCGCGAGTCGCAGCGGGCCGAGCTCTCGGCGGACGCGTCGACGCCATTTCTGCATGGGATCGACATCGAGCGGTCGGCGATCCTGGCCGCGCGTCGCAACATCGAGGCCGCGGGGCTCGACACGCTGGCGCGGGTGCGCGTCGGCGATCTGCGCGAGGCCGAGCCGCCGCCGGGACCGCCGGGCATCGTGGTCTGCAACCCGCCGTACGGGGAGCGCCTGCTGACCGGACGCAGCGACGAGCTGGCCGCGCTCTACGCGGGCCTTGGCGAGACGCTGAAGCGGCGCTTTGTCGGCTGGACGGCGTTCGTGTTCACGGCGAACCTGGAGCTGATCACGCCCATCGGGCTGCGGCCGCGGGCGCGGCATATTTTGTACAACGGCAACCTGGAAGGGCGGCTGCTGGAGCTGCCGCTCTACTAGCCTCAGTTGGCGGGCTGGACGGGGCTGGCGGGGATGCCGCCAAATGAAGCGATGACGTCGTCGAGGATCTGACTTAGTCCAATGGTGGGGCGCCAGCCGATGAGGCGGTTGATCTTGCCGATGTCGGGGACGCGGCGCGGCATGTCTTCAAAGCCTGGCTCGTAGGCTTTTTCGTAAGGGACGAAGACGATCTGGCTCGACGACTTGGCGCGGGCGATGACCTGCTCGGCCAGGCCCAGGATCGAGACCTCTTCGGTGTTGCCCATGTTGAAGACCTGGCCGTAGGCGTCGGGGCGATCCATGAGCTCGATGAGCGCGCGGACGACGTCGTGGACGTGGGTGAAGCAGCGCGACTGCTTGCCATCGCCGTAGACGGTGACGGGCTCGCCGCTGAGCGCCTGCTTGACGAAGGTCGGCACGACCATGCCGTACTGGCCGGTCTGGCGCGGTCCGACGGTGTTGAACAGGCGACCGACCACGGTGGGCAGCTGGCGCTCGCGGTAGTAGGCGATGGCCAGAAACTCGTCGATGAGCTTGGAGCAGGCATACGACCAGCGCCCCTTGCTCGTCGGGCCGAGCACGAGCTCGCCGTCTTCGCGAAAGGGGATGTCGTTGCTCTTGCCGTAGCACTCGGAGGTCGAGGCGACGAAGACGGGCTTCTTCTTTTTTTGCGCGGCTTCGAGGACCAGCTCGGTGAGCTTGATGTTGGTCTCGATGGTGCGCACCGGGCTCTCGACGATCAGGCGCACACCGACGGCGGCGGCCATGTGGTAGATGATGTCGACGCCATCGACGAGCTCGGCGAGCAGCGAACGGTTCGCGCAGGTGTCGATGATGTAGTGAAACCTCGGCTCGGCCTTGAGGTGGCGAATGTTGAGGATGGTGCCGGTCGAGAGGTCGTCGATGACGAAGACCTCGTGGCCGCGCCGCAGGAGCTCCTCGGCGAGATGCGAGCCGACGAAGCCGGCGCCGCCCGTGATCAGATAGTGCATAAAAGACTCCGTTGGTGCCTAGACGGCGAACATACGCGCAACTCGCCTGGAATGACCAGCTTTTCGGCGGGTGCTGCTAGAGACAGCGGTGACCGTCGGGCAGGTAGATGGCGGCGCGCAGGGCGCGGGCGGTGATCGGAGCGGTGCCGCTGCTGCCTGTCACCGTCAAGGGATCGGCGCTGCTGCCCAGTGCGTCACGGTAGAGTCCGTCTGGAAGGCCAGACAAGAAGAGCTTCTTATCGTTGCGCGAGCGGGACAGGATGACCACGGCTGCTCCGTCGCTGCTGTCCGGCTGCTTGTGCAGCGACACCAGATAGTCGGGGCCGCTCGCGAGCGGGGTCCGCACCCCGCGGCGCAGGGCAGGCAGGCAGGCGCGCAGCTGACCGAGGCGCCTGGTGGTGGCCAGCACCTCGGCCTGGGCGCTGGGCAGCTCGCCGACGGGACCCAGGATGTCGGGAAGTGTGCGCCGCGAGTCTGGATCGGTGGCGCCGGCCAGCGCCAGCTCGTCGCCATAATAGAGAACGGGGATGCCGGGGAGCGTGAAGAGCAGGGTCAGACCGAGCACCTGCTTGCGGTAGGGCTCCTGGTTGGCGGGGTCGGGCTGGGGCGGCGGGTCCTTCCATGGATCGTTGCCGGCGTTGCCGGCGGCCTCCGAGAGAAAGCGGGCGGTGTCATGGTTGTCGAGGATGTGGGCCATGACCGCGCCGGAGCCGGCCCAGGCGGCCTGGCTGTGGGCGATCTCGCGCTCAAGCTCGTCGAGGCCGCTGTGCTCCTGGGCGAGGGCGCTGCGCATGGCCCACATGAGGGGAAAGTCGAAGGCGCTGTCCAGGCCGTCGAACTTCTGGCCGAGGAAGCTGCGGATGTCGACGCGGCCGGCGTCGCCGGGGCCGGTGTAGTCCTCGCCGATGACCAGCCGGTCCAGGCCCTGGCGGAAGGTGGCCTGGCGGGTGAGGCGGACGATGCGGCGGGTGGCGGCGCGCGGCATCATGGGCACGGCGTCGATGCGCATGCCGTCGAGGTCAAACTGCTGGAGCCACCACAGGAGGTCCGCGGAGCCGGCCTGCATCACCATCGGATGGCGCCAGTTGAGATCGGGAAGATAGGCGTCAAACCAGCAGTCCTCGATGCGCGAGCCCCAGTCGCAGCCGGGGGCGCCGCAGATGCAGGCGGCCTGGCCGTCGTTGAACCAGCTTCGGGCCGCGGCGTCGCTGGCCTGGCCGATGGCAGGCACCTGGCGGGAGTGCTCGCGGTAGTAGGGATGGCCGCGGTAGACGTGGTTGGGGACGGCGTCGAAGATGACGCGGAGGCCGCGGGCGTGGGCGGCGGCAACCAGGGCCGCGAGCTCGGCCTCGCCGCCGAGCTGGGGCTCGACGCGGCGCGGCTCGGTGGGCCAGTAGCCGTGGTAGGCCTCGTAGGTGTGGCCGTCGCGACCCGTGAAGGTGCCGGTGGGATTTTGATAGAGCGGCGAGAGCCACAGCGTGGTGACGCCGAGACGCTGGAAATAGCCGGACTCGACGGCCTGGCGGACGCCGCCGAGGGTGCCGCCGGCGCGCAGACCTGGGGTTGGCGGCGGGGACAGGGGGCCGGCGGGGCCGCGAAAGCGGTCGATGACCAGATGGTAGATGACCGCGTCGTCGAGCGAGCGCGATGTGGTCAGTTGTGGGTCTGGGGCTTCGGGCTCGACGAAGAGGCTGGCCGAAGCGGGCGGCGGCTGCCAGCCAGCCTGGCTGCGTACGGAGACGGTGAGCGTGTACTTGCCTGGCGGCAGGCCGCCGGCTGTGACCTCCAGGCGCTGGCTGCCGTCGCTGCTGTCCGGTGGGGCCAGGGTCGAGCGGGGAGGGGCCTGGAGCGTGCCGCCGCTGCGCAACTCGAGGGTGATCGAGGACGGATCGAGGGGATCGGTCGGGCTGGCGGGGACGAAGCGGGCGACGAAGCGCAGGCTGCCGCCCCCGGGCGCCGCGGCCTCCAGAAAGTCGAGGGTGGGCAGGGTGCAGTCGGGAATCTCGGCCAGCGAAAACTCGGCTTCGTAGGGGGCCGAGTCGCTGAAGCGGGGATCGGGAGCAAAAGCGGACTGGGGCTGGATGTTGTCGGGCAAGAGGTAGGGGCCCGCCAGGATGCCATAAAGATACTGCCCCGGTGGCAGCGGTAAGGTGGCGGTGGACCAGAGCTCACCGTCGGGAGCAGGGCGGACGTCGAGCTCGCGGATGCCGGGGCGCTGCCAGCCGTTCCAGCTGCCGATGAGCTCGGGGTGATCGGAGGCGACGCGGCTCAGCTGGATGTCGGGGCGGGCGCGGGCTCGCTCGGCGCTGTACCAGGCGCGAAGGACGCAGCGGTCGACGTCGCGGGGGCCGGGCTCGGAGGCTGCGCAGCCGGCCCAGATGAGGGCGACGGCGACGGTCAGCGAAGCGGGAAGAGGGCAGCGCACGCCGAAAAGCTAGCACAGCCTGCGGCGGACGCTTAGCAGGGGCGCGGCGGCTTGAGGAAGTCGAGCATGAGGCGGTTTACCTGCTCGGGCTGCTCCTCGTGGACGAAGTGGCCGGAGTCGGGCAGGTACTCGATGCGCAGGTCGGGCACGTCACTCGACATGCCGTAGGTCAGCTCTTTGCCCAGGGCGACGTCGCGCTCGCCCCAGATGAGCAGCGTGGGAGCAGAGATGGGAACGAGCCGCTTGGGGATGGTCAGCGGATTGATGCGACCCATGCCGCGGTAGTAGTTCACGGTGGCGGTGAGCGCGCCCGGTCGCGCCATGGCCTCGACGTAGCGGTCGGTGTCGGCCGCGCTGAAGGTGCCGGGGACGTTGGCGCTGCCGCCGAGGATCCGACGCAGGGCCGAGAAGTTGTTGCGGCTGATCAGGTGCTCGGGGACGATGGGCAGCTGAAATAGCAGCATGTACCAGCTCTTGCGCAGCTGGGTCAGCGTCATATTCTTGATGAACGCGGCAGGGTGGGGCGAGTTCAGGATGACCAGCCGCTCGACGACCTGCCGATGAGCGGGCGAGGCTGCGACGGCCCACGCGATGACGCCGCCCCAGTCGTGCCCGACGAGCGTCACCTTTTCATAGCCCAGGGCATGGACCAGTGCCACCACGTCGTCGAGCAGCTTGTCGATCGTGTAGCTGCTGACGCCCAGCGGCTTGTCGCTGAGGTTATAGCCACGCAGGTCGGGGGCGATGGCGCGAAAGCCGGCCTGTCCCAGGGCGCCAAGCTGATATCGGTAGGAGTACCAGAACGCCGGAAAGCCGTGCAGAAGCAGCACCGGCGGCCCGTCTGCGGGGCCGTTCTCGACGTAGTGGAAGCGGAGGCCATTGGCCGTGATGTAGCGAGAGGGGTAAAGGTCGTTCATGGCGTCATCCCTGGCGGGGCAATCATTGGTCGATGACAGGTTACATGACGACCCGCCGGTCGTTGCTATAATCCGGGCCATGCACCCGCCGCGCCCAGTGCCGCAGAAGCTCCGCTTGGTCGCGCGGGCGTTCGTCATTTTCTTTCTCTTTGTGCGGACCGGGGTCTGGTATGCGCTGGGCTGGTTCGCGATGCTGGTGCGCGGGCGGGACAAGGCGGCGCGGCAGGCGTTTTTCGGCCAGTGCGTCTTCGGGCTGTTTCGCGATCTGGGGGCGACCTTCATCAAGGTCGGGCAGATCATGTCGACGCGGCCGGATCTGCTGCCGCCGCACATCATCGACGCGCTCAAGCGCCTTCAGGACGACGTCGGGCCGTTTCCGTTCAAGTTTGTGCGCGAGACCATCGAGAGCGACTTCGGCCAGCCGGTGGAGAAGCTGTTCGCAGAGCTGTCGCCGCGGCCCACGGCGTCAGCATCGGTGGCGCAGGTTCACAAGGCGCGGCTGGCGAGCGGCGATTGGGTGGCGGTCAAGGTCAGGCGGCCCAATATCGAGGAGCTGTGCGAGTTTGACCTGGGCGTGATGCGGCTCTACGCCTCGATCCTGGAGCTTTTGCCGTCGCTGCGCCTCTTGGCGCCGACCGAGAGCATCAACCAGTTCGGTCGCGCAATCGCCATGCAGCTCGACTTCACGATCGAGGCTGAGAACAACCGCCGCTTCCGTCGGAACTTTGCGGCCGAGCCGGATGTCATCATTCCGCGCCTCTACGACACGCTGTGCAGCAAGCGCGTGCTGGTCATGGAGTTCATCGAGGGTGTGAAGGTGCTCGACTGTGCCCGCTCGGGCGTCGAGCCGCGGCGGCTTGGGCAGCTTGGCTTCCGGATCATGCTGAAGATGGTGTTTGCCGACGGCTTCGTGCATGCCGACCTGCATCCGGGCAACATCCTGGTCACCCCGTCGGGAAAGGTGGCACTTCTGGACCTGGGGCTGGTGGCCGAGCTCGACAACGAGCACCGCAACGCCTTTGCCCGCTACTTCGCCGCCTGGGCGCAGGGCGACGGGGAGACCATGGCCGACATCATGGTCAAGCACTCACCATCGCCCAGCATCGGCGATCGCGCCGGCTTCCGCGCCGCGGTGCAGCAGTTCGTCGACCGCTACCACGGAAAGCGCCTCGGCGAGGTCGAGGTGGCCCGCGTCGTCTACGAGATGATGGCCATCCTGCGTCGCTTCCGCGTGCGCATGAATGCGACCTTTACGATGGTGAACATCGCGATCGCGGTCACCGAGGGCATCGGCAAGCAGCTCGACCCGACGCTCGACCTCATGAACGAGGCGATGCCGTTCTTCATGGCGCTGCAGTTTTCGCCGTCGGCGCCCTAGCGCTGCCAGGCGAGGCGGCACGGGCTATGGCGTGACGGTTCGCGCCAACCACGCTACAATCGGCGCGATTCTCCATGATCGTCGAGTCCACTGCGCCCCTTGAGCGCATCCTGCAATCGCTGCCGTTTATCGCCCAGCAGCGGCTGCTCATCATGGGCTGGAGCGAGCCGCTGCGCGACCCCGAGCGGTTGCTGCGGCGTGCCATTGGCGCTGCGCGGCCGGTCCGCCTCGTCGATCTGGAGCTCGATCCGGAGCGCTTTCACGGCCGCTACGTGGTGGTCAGCGGGGGCATCAGCTGGCCGCAGCGACTGGGCAGCGCAGCTGGACTGGGGCGCCTGTGGCTCGACACGTCGATGTTTGGCGCCGGGCGTCCGCTGCCCATGCCGCGGCCCGCTGGCAAATCGCTCGTGACGGGCGTTTTGATTGCGGATCCGCAGGTCCGGGCCGCTCATCGAGCTGAACATCACGAACAGGGCGGCTATGGGGAGCGCGGCCTTTTTATCGCTGCATTGGTCGCGATATCCATCCAACCCGCGCCATCGGGACGTTAAATTCACCCAATCACCCAACCTCAGATCGAAATTTAGGACTGCGCGTTCCTGAAAAAGTCGGGAACTGCGTCAAAAAGTTGATCTTGGCACTGTTCTTGTGTTCAGGTTGACTTGCCCGAAATAGATCTAGGGTTAGATTTGTTGAGAACGTACACGCCAGGGTAGTTGGGCTCTGGCTGCCGACTAGGGGACGTCCTAGAGCCTCGGTCGGCATCTAAGAGCCCAGGGAATGGATCGAACATTTTCCTCCCTGGCATCGTCCAATGTCCTGAGGCGTCACTGCTCGGCATTGTTTTGCGACAGTCCGGCAGCAAAGCAGGCGCGAAGGACCAACCCGTGTGCAGAGCGGACTCTGCTCGTGGAATGGCAAATGGAACGCTACAACACCGCGGCGATTGAGAACGAGTACGAGGAGCTGGAGACCCAACCCGAGCCCGAGCCCGAAGTTGAGAGCGAAGGTGCGATCAACGACTCGGTCCGCCAGTACCTCAAAAAGCTGGGAGCAGTGCCACTTCTGACCCGCGAGGGCGAGGTTGCCGTCGGAAAGCGTATGGCCGAGGGGAAGCGTCGAGTTCTCCTGGTCGTGCTGGCGTGTCCGCCGGCCATCTCCGAGCTGCTGACCCTGCGCGACAAGCTGCTGAATCAGCAGGTGCGAGTGCGCGATGTCGTCTCTGATGTCGACGTCGAGGAAGCAGAGGGGCTGACAGATGAGAGCGTGTACGTCGAGCGCGTGGTCTCGACCCTGGATGCGGCTCGCAGCCACTATCAGGTGATTCACCGGGCCCAGCGTCAGCTCAAGGGCAAGCGGCCGCCATCGGCAGCGCGCAAGCAGCTGCTGGAAGCCAGCATCACCGAGTCGCAGAATGCGCTCTTTGAGGTTGTGTCGGCGCTGCGCGTGCATCCCAAGCAGATTGATCAGCTCGCCGGGCTGGTGAAGGATCTGGCCACTCAGGCGACCGAGGCGCGCGCCGAGCTCCGGCGCATCGAAGAGCGGGCCGGCATGCCCATCGACGATCTGCCCAAGACCCTGCTCGCCCTGCGCGGCTCTGATGCGCGCAAGCGGACGCTGCTGCGCAAGCTGGGCCTGCGCGAAGAGGAGCTCGCCGATATGGCCACCGCGGCGCGGGCAGCACAGACGCGGCTGCGGGCCGTCGAGCGGGAGTCGGAGCTCGACAGCGAGAGTCTGTGTCGGCTGGCGCGCGAGCTGGATGCGGGCGAGCGGCTGGCTTCGTCGGCTCGACGGGAGCTGCTGGAAGCCAACCTGCGACTGGTTGTATCGATTGCCAAGAAGTACACGAACCACGGCATGCAGTTTCTCGACCTGATTCAGGAGGGAAACCTGGGCCTGATGCGCGCCGTCGACAAGTTCGAGTACCAGCGTGGCTACAAGTTCTCGACGTATGCCACCTGGTGGATTCGTCAGGCCATCACGCGCGGCATCTTCGATCAGTCGCGGACGATCCGCATTCCGGTGCACGTCTTCGAGACTGCGCGCAAGCTGTTCCGCATCTCCTACGAGATGTCGCGACAGCTCGGCCGCGAGCCGACCCCCGACGAGCTGGCCGAGCGCAGCGGCGTACCTCTGCCCAAGGTCAAGCAGGTGCTCAAGGCAGCGGCCAAGGAGCCGGTTTCGCTCGACACGCCGAGCTCGATTCGTGAGGGTTCGAGTCTGGGCGACCTCATCGAGGACCCCGCAGCTCGCTCGCCAAGTGACTCGCTGGTCGACGCGTCGATGGTCTTTCACACGCGTCAGGTGCTCAAGTCCCTGAACGCTCGCGAGCGCAAGATCCTGCGCATGCGCTACGGCATCGAGCAAGAGTCGGACAAGACCCTGGAAGAGATTGGCCAGAGCTTTGGCCTGTCCCGCGAGCGCATCCGCCAGCTCGAAGTGCAGGCGCTGCGCAAGCTGCGCCACTCGGCGTATGCCCGCCACCTCAAGTCCTTCGTCGAGCCGTAGCCCCCTCCAGACCTGAATCACCCAAAGCTCCGCGCCATGTTCGGCGTGGAGCTTTTTTAGTTTCTAGCGCTGTCGTCGAGATTGATGGGAAGTCGCAGGGTTATGCGGCAGCCGCGGCTGGCCGTTTTAGGCGCGTCTGCACCGACTGGATGCGCGTCTGTGATGGCGATGGTTCCACCGTGTGCTTCCGCAACGCGCCGGGCCAGCGTCAAACCCAGGCCAAAGCCGCGCGGCGCACCCTCGCGAGCCTGCGGCGAGCGGGCCTTATCCGCCCGATAAAACGGGTCAAAAACGCGCTCGCGCTCGCTCTGCGGAATGCCTTCGCCCTCGTCGGTCACCGAGATCTCGACCGAGTCGCCTTGACGCTCGGCCGCGAGCACGATCGGCGATCCCCCATACTTGGCCGCGTTCTCTACCAGATTGAACAGCGCCCGCTTGAGCAGCGTCGGATCGGCACGCAGCGTCAGCTCGCCGCCCTCCGCAACCTGGATCGTCTTGCCGGCTGAGCTCGGGTCATTGCGTGCCCGCTCCGCAACCTGACCCAGCAGCGGCCGCAGCGAGACGGGCGTCGGATGCGCCGGCAGCCCGGTGGCCTCCAGCCGCGAGGTCATGAGCACATCCTCGATCAGCCGCTCCAGCTCGGTCAGGTCGGCCTCGACCTCGTCGATCCGCGCCTCGCTCTCGCCTTCGCGCGGCAAGAGCGCCAGCGCCACCCGCACCCGCGTCAGCGGCGAGCGCAGCTCATGGGAGATGTTGGCCAAGAGCTCGCGCTGCCCGCGCATCAGCCGCTCGATGCGGTCTGCCATGTCGTTCCAGGCGTACAGCAGCTCCTGCATTTCGTCGGGGGGATGTTCGTGATGACGATGGAGAAAGTGCGCGTGGTGACGGTGTCGCCAGTGTCGATAGCGGGGATGAGGCCCGTGGTTGGGGCGCTGCCAGGGGCGCTGCTGCCCCATCTGCGGGTACGGACACCAATCCGGCAGAGGAATCCGGTAGGACAGCTCGCCGGCGCCAAGCCGTCGCGAAGCAATGGTCAAAAGCTCGACGGGCCGTGAGATTCGCCGCGCCAGCGGAAAGCTGGCCATGGCCACCAGCACCAGCACCAGCGCCACCGCCAGCAGCGGCCTTGCGAAGCTGGCCAGCCCGACCGTGCGAAAGCGGTGCGGCATGGCCAGCTGTAGCACGCCGACGACTGCGCCCGTTTTCGGCTCGCGAAGAGGCGCCGCCGCCACCGCCTGCTGCTTCTGGAAGATGGCCTCGCCGCGCCGCACCGCTGCCAGCTCCGCGGCATCCAGCGCCGGTCCCGCAGCGCCGGCCCGCGCCAGCAGCGCGCCGCCCAGATCGCGCAGCGTCAGATCGAGCTCGAAGTCTTGATGCAGTCGGTCGAGCGTGACGCGGCGAACCTCGGGATCGCTGAAGCGCTCACCCAGCTCGGAAGCCACGTGGCGCGACAGCCGCGCGGCCACCTCTCGCAGGAAAAAGCCGTGCTGCCCAATCGAAAAGACGGCCGAGGTGGCAATCCCCACGACCAGCAGCACACCCAGGATGTGCCAGTAGATGCGCGCATACAGTCGCTTGGTCCGCATAGGGGGCTCTCCGGAATGCTCCCAGAGCATAACAACCTGGGCCGAGGTTCGGGAGCATTCCGCTCGCCCCCAGCGGGTTTAGCGACGCGGCTCCGTGCCGACGCCGGTCTCGGCGACGAAGCGTCGCAGGCGCTCGCGCTGCTCTGGCGTGAGCAGGCTGTGCAGGCGCTCAAGCGCGCTCAGCCCATTTGCGCGCACGCGGCCAAACAGCGCATCGTGCTGCTTTGCGACCTCTTCGGCCCGCGCCGGATTCCACTCGGCCGTCGCCAAAATCGACAGCAGCGGTCCCGCAGAGCCGCGCAGCTCATCTTTTCCCTGGTGCAGGGTGCCGCGCAGCTCGCGCAGGATCTCCTGCCCTTTTTGCCACTGCTCGGGCGACAGGTTCAGCTCGCGCAGCAGCCCGAACATGCCGAAGCCGCCGAAGCCCGCGCCGCGGCCCCAGCCGTGCCGGCGCGCGCGCCAGCTGCCCGGTCCGCAGCCGCCGCCACCGTCCGCACCGCACCCGCCCCGCCCGAACCGACCCCGGCTCCACAGCTTCGCCGCAACCGCACCACCAAGAATTCCGAGGAAGAAACCGTGAAACATGACGCTCTCCTTTTTGCTTTTCCCAAACATTGCGAAATGGGCAAGTTCCCTTTCGTCTCAGCTCAGTTTGGGAGCGACCGGTAAACGGTGTATTGGCGTCGCGTAAAGTTTTGTAAAGCCGCCGCGTTTACAAAACTTTACGTTCGCGAAAGCAGCGCTTTACGAGGACGCGGCAAAGTCTGATCCAGGCAGCGCGAACCGCTGCTCGCAGCTTCAAAACCGGAATCGGACAACCAGAAAGAAGGAGCACTCCCATGACTCGTCGCAGCGTAAAACTCGGACTGTTTGCCCTCGTCGTTACCGCAGTGGTGGGCTTCGCCGCATTCAAGGGGCGCTCGGCCTACGCAGGCAGCGGCTGGGG
>Ga0075163_10006132_pt1 | contig 15953 bp, 11 predicted proteins | sample JI1023141ADNA_FD_71478 | JGI IMG/M metagenome (GOLD analysis project Ga0075163, IMG submission 71478) | Wastewater effluent complex algal communities from Wisconsin, to seasonally profile nutrient transformation and Carbon sequestration -... | ecosystem: Engineered > WWTP > Effluent > Algae... | reverse complement strand
TGACACAATTGGCGCTGACGCATGAAAAATGAATTTGACGGACGAACCACCGCCGCGCTGGGGCTGGCCCTGATACTGCTGCCCGCGACTGCGGTCGCTGAAGAGGCGACGAACTCCAGCGATGCATCGACTGTGCTTGATCGGATCGAGGTGACTTCGCGCAAGCGGACAGAAGCGCTCCGTGAAGTCCCGGCCTCCATCGCGTTGGTCGAGGGCGAGCAGTTGGCGCGCGACAGTATTCGTTCTGCGTCTGACATCGCTCGTCTCGTCCCGGGTCTGCAAATGGTTCCGCAGTTGGGAAATGGCAGCTTCAGCCCGGTGATACGTGGCTTGTCGACCAGTTTCGGAGAACCCAATGTCGGCTTCTTCATCGACAGCGTCTACGTGGGCTCCCGCTCTGCACTGGACTTCCTGCTCGGTGATGGAATCGAGCGTGTTGAAGTTGCTCGTGGTCCGCAGTCGGCGCTCTACGGTCGCAACAGTTTCGCAGGTGCAATCAATTTCGTTACCCGGGATCCGGCAGATCATCCTGGGCAGAGTCTGCGCCTTGGGATCGGGTCGGATGCGCGGAGGAGCGTGCAGTGGCATTCGGCAGGCGCAGTTGGCGGCAACGACTCGACCAGTTACCGATTGGTAGCCAATGGGCAGCAGACCGACGGCCACTGGACCAACGAGCTGACCGGTGATGCCTTGGATGCGCGCAAGGATCAGGGTTTGCTGTTCAGTCTGGCGATGCGGCCGGATAGTCCACTGAATGCACGCTGGATGCTCAAGCTGGACCGCACCAGGGCGGATGATTTTGCGCAACAGTTTGTCGAGAACAATGCGAGCTTCTTTCCACCGTTGAATGACTACCAGCAATACGTCGGAGATCTGCATGCGCCGACGCAGGGATTTGCCGTCACGCCAGGCTTATTCGAGCGTGATACCCAACTTCTGGCGATGACGCTGGACTATGCGTGGGAGGTCACTACGCTGACCTCGATCACCGCCTTCAATCATCTCGACGTGGGGCACGCATACGATGCCGATTACTCGGCAGCACCGCTTTCCTGGTCGCATTTGGACTTGGACGAGCGCGAGTTCAGTCAGGAGTTGCGCCTGAGTGCGGAGGCGGGCGATGGTCTTGACTGGATGCTTGGCGTGTCCGGCTATCACGCCAGCAATGAGCAGCGGGACGGCACCGACTTCATTGGTCCCGCGACGCCACTCGGCGGGCAGCAAGGCTGGAACGAGGAGGATGCCGACGGGTTTGCCGCATTCGGACAACTGAACTGGCGCTTTGCACCGGCATGGACCTTGACCTTGTCCGGTCGCCTGGCCCACGACCGCAAGGCGTTGCGCGCGGCATTGGATGTCCGCTCCGCGCAGGGCAGCGTCAGCCTGCCGTTCGAGGATGAGGTTGACTTCGACAGCTTCACGCCCGGCGCCTATCTGAGCTTCGCCGCCACACAGAACCTGACCTTGTATGCGAGCGTCGCTCGCGCCAGCAAGTTGGGCGGGTTCAACGTGTTCGCCCTGACCGGCGTCATTGCTGACGACGAGCGCAGCTTCGACGCGGAGCACAGCACCAATCTGGAGCTAGGAGCGAAATGGAGCCTGTTGGACGGCCGCGCCCTGGCGCAATGGAGTGTGTTCGACATCGACTGGCAGGATCAGATCGTCCGTGCCATCGGTACGCAAGGTGCGTTGATCAACGTCAACGCCGGGGCGAGCCATTCGCAAGGCATGGAGGCGGCGTTGCAGATCAACAACGGGCGGGGCACCGACGCCTCACTCTCGCTCAGTTATGTCGATGCGGCGTTCGATGACTACCAACTGCTGATCCTGCAGCAAATCGGACTAAGTCCCGACCTGTCTGGCACCGCACTGCAGTACTCGCCACGGTGGTCGGCTCAGGTCAGCCTTGGTCACGAGTTTGCCATCACGGCCACGACGCAAGCCTATGCCCGACTGAATGGTCTGTATCGTGACCGCATGCTGGCTGCGCCAGATGGCGGTGCCTGTCTGCCAAGCGCCACCTATGTGGACCTCGATCTCGGCCTGCGCCACGGCGACTGGGAGTTCAGCTTGTGGGCGCAGAACCTGCTGCAGGATGAAGCAGCCGCGTCAGCGGTGTTGCTGACCAACCCGGCGACCCAATTCGGTTTTGTCGCGGGACTACGACCCGGCTACCAGGTTTTCCAGGGCTTGGTGATGGCACCCGTTCCACGTAGCTATGGCATGGGTGTGCGTTACCGCTTCTGACTGTTCGTGCAGCAGGACCCTCTCCCTCGACTTGCAAGGACTCCGTATGCGATTGCTCACAACCCTGTTAAAGCATTGGGCGATCCATCGACTTTCCCGGGCCGCCAATCTGCGTGAGATCCAGCGCTGGATGCTGCACCGCTACGCGCGACGGACAGCGTTGGTGATCGGATCGCGCACGCTTCGATTCGCGGCGCTGGAGCGACAGCTCAGGCAATGGGCGCAGGCGATCCATGCGGCGGGCGTGGGTGTCGGCGATCGCGTGCTGGTGGCTGTCGACGACCCACTGACCACAGTGATACTGCGATTCGCCTGCGTCGAGGCGGGTGTCGTACAGATGTCCTTCCTGCCAAGTCACCAGGACGAGTTCGTACTGTCCTGCGCGCGACGCGGCGCGCCAAGCCTCGCGATACTTCAGCACAACCAGCACGCGCGCTGGGCGAACATTCTGCGCGCCGATTTGCCTGACCTCTCGGTTTGGCGCTTCACACCGGGTGGCGAGCTGGAGCAACGCGTGATGGGGCTGCCGCCGCACGCCGTGGCACATGAAGTGCCGATGGACGTGCCGCTGAGCCTCGGCTTTACCTCGGGTACAACCGGTCAGCCGAAGCTGATGCAGCTGCAGCAAGCGCAGTTGTTGGCGAGCATGCGCTTGATGTTGCTGAACGTGGAGGACGTGCGCGACAAGGAGGTCAGCATGCTGATTGCCGTGCCGCTGAACGGCGCCGGCGGAGGCGTTCTGATGCCGGTACTGCTGGCCGGGGGCACTGCCATCATTCCGACGGCCAACGACGCGGAGTCGCTGTTGACCTTGCTGCGGGACTACCGACCCGGTCGGATGTTTGTGACACCTAGCCAGTTGATCGATCTGCTGGACGCGGAGTCTGTTTGCCGCAGTGACTTCCGCTCGGTTTCGCAGTTGACCTATGGCAGTGCACCCTTGCCGGTGGCAAGGATACGCGAGGCAATCAAGCGCTTTGGTCCGATACTCCAGCAAGGCTATGGCATGTCCGAGGCTTTGCCGCCGGTCGCCATGTTGCCACCGTTTGCGCATGTGGATGATGCGCGGGACCCAGCCAACAGTGCACTCTCCTCGGTAGGTCGAATTGCCCGAGGGGTGCGGGTCGAGATCCGCGACGAGGAAGGTCGCAAGCTCGCTGCCGGCGTGATTGGCCGCATCTGGGTAAACACCCCAACGCTGTTTTCGGGTTACCAGGATCAGCCGGAACTGAATGCAGGAATCTTCGACGCGACCGGGTTCTACTTCACTGGCGACATGGGCTACTTCGATACACAGGAACGTTTGCACGTGCTTGATCGTATTCAGGACCTCATCTACCGCAACGACGGCGTGATCTATCCGCGCCAGATCGAGGAACGCGTGCATGAGTGTGAGGGTGTCAAGGAGGCGGTGCTGGTGGAGGTGGCTGGCGTTCTGCATCTGGTGATCTCTCCGCGCAGGCGGCCGCCCGCACCCGTGTCGCAAGAGCTGATCCGGCGCATCGACACGCACTTGCAGGTTGCCTTGCCCGAAAGCGCCAGACCGACGCGGATTCACGTTTGGGACGAGCTACCGCGAAGCGTGCTGGGAAAGGTGCTGCGACGTGAGGTTCGCGCCGCACTGCACGCGCAGAGTGTTGCTGCATGAGCGGTCTCCGGCGCGATTCGCGATGGCTGTTCGCTGCCTATGGCAGCGGCAATCTGAGCCTCGCCGCCTATTACGTCATCTCCAGCAGTTTCATGCTGTTTGCCACCAGCATTCTGGGTTTGCCTCCGTGGGTTGCGGGCCTGCTGATGGCCGCATCGACGGTCTGGGACGCATTGACCGACATGCCGATGGGCTGGCTATCGGACGCCAGCCGCAGCGTGCGCTTCGGGCGTCGACATGGGTATCTGCTGGTAGGGGCCGTGGCTGTCGCCGTGAGCAGTATCTGGCTGTGGAGTCTGCGCCCCGATGGGCCGCTGTGGTGGACGGCCACCCAACTTGGTTTGGCGGTGTTCGCGGTCAAGACGGCGCTGACGGTATTTGTGGTGCCCTATATCGCGCTGGCTGACGAATTGGGCGAGAACGAGCATGCGCGCGGGCAACTGCATGCCTGGCGCGGCATGTTCCAGTTTCTCTCCATCGTGGTGACTGCCGTGGGGGGAAACCTGATCTTTTTCCGCGCCACCGAGGCGTATCCGCGCGGGCAGTTGAATCCCGACGCCTATGCGCCCATGGGCTGGGCGTTGGCAGTGCTGGTCTTGCTTGCCGGTGGCTTCAGCGCTTGGACAACCCGGCATGCCAGGCATGCGCCGCTGCCGAAACATGGCCGCGCATTCCTTCCGCAGCTCAGCGAAATATGGCGCAGTCACAATGCGCGTCGCCTGTTCGGCATGATCCTGTGTATCGAGACGACGTTCCAGATTGGGATCGCATTGGGCTCGCATGTTTACACCTACACCTATCAGGTGGGTGCGCACTTCATTGCACTGTTTGGCATCGCGGTCTTGCTGCCAGCGGCCTTGGGACAGTTCCTCTGGGCATTCGTGGCTGATCGGGTCGGCAAAAAGGCAGCACTGTTCTGGGCGGCTGGTTTTGCATTGAGCGGCGCCGTGCTTGGCCCGGTCTTGCATGTGGGCTTGGGGGTGTTCCCGCTCGAACCGGATCGCCTTGCCTACAGCCTGACACCATTTCTGATGTTGCAGGGCCTGGGCGCAGGTGCCTTCTCCTCCTTGCCGTTTCGCATGATCGGCGACTGCGCGCGCGCATCGGTTCCTGCTGGAGAGGCGGCACCTGAAGGAACCTGGATCGGCTTCTACACGCTGGGCTACAAGTTGGGCGGCAGCATCAGCCTGATGCTGGCCGGTGTGATCTTGCAGCAGATCGGCTTTGATGCAGCGCAGCCGACACAAGCGTCGAGCGTGCGCGACGCCCTCGCGATGGCACCCGCTCTACTCCTGTTGTTGATCGCGCCGCTGGCTGCATGGCTACTGGCGGGGTATCGAGAAGGGGGTAGGGATGGCATTCATTTCTCAGGAGAGCCTCATGGCGCACGCCGCTGAACAACTGGACGTCCTGGTTCGAGGGCTGGCCCGGCATCGTGAAATCAGTGCCACCGCTCCCCTGTCTGCAGCCGAGTTGGGTCGTGTTCTGGACTACTCCGAAGCCTTGCTATGCGCGCCTGACGCCGAAGTGTTCATGACCCTGTTGCAGTCCGTCGCCGATTGGCTCGAACTGGACAAGATGTTGGTGGCCTATGGACGAGATCGTCACGACATTGAGCGTGCGCGCATTCTGAGTGTGCGTGAGCAACCCGGCTGGATGCGTCTATACATGCGCGAACGCTTCCACGAAGTGGATCCGCTTCTGGCGCATGCCGACGCGGGAGTGAACTGCTTTGCGGCACAGCCGCTATTGCGTTTCGACAGCTATGCCAGTGGACTGCCACTGGCGTTGCGAATCCGGGTGCGTCGATTGGCCGACGCCGCGACCGATTTCCGTCGTGCCGATCATGGTCTGGCGGGCGCGATTGGCGAAGAGGGCAAATCCAAGCTGTTCTACACGGTGGTGCCGCAGGATCGGCGACAGTCCCACGAGAGCAGTCGTCTCGCCGCGCTGTTGGGGCGCTTGTTGCCTTCCATCCATGCGGGCTTGGCGCTATTGGAAGTTCGCGATCCGCTGCGCATTGAATGCAGTGGCCCGGCACTGTCAACCAAGGAACGGGAGACGCTCGCGCTTCTTGCCGAGGGTTGCAACGACAGAGAGATCGCCTCGCGTCTACGGATCGTTGAAGCCACCGTGCGTTTTCACTTGAAGCGCATATTCGCCAAACTTGGTGCCCAGAATCGCACCCACGCGGTGTCTATTGCGCACCGTTTGGGTTTGACCAGCGCCGAGCGCTGAATTGCCATGGGTGAGGCAGCGAACGCGGCACAGGCAACGCTCGCCGCGTCGAACCACGCGGTAGTCGTCAATGCTGCAGTGGCGACGCCGCTTCCTGCCATGTGGATGCCCAGATGGCCGATCAGTGGGACGCTGTTGCTGGCATGGCGCAATTTGACCCATGAGCGCACGCGCTTTGCCGCCACCCTGATCGGTGTGGTTTTCTCCGTCGCCCTCATGGGAATCCAGCTCGGCCTGTTGATCGGGTTTGCGCGCACGGCCAGCGGTCTGGTCGGCAGCACTCCCGCCGACCTCTGGGTCTTGCCCTATGGCACGGCCAATGTCGACATCTCGGGTCAACTTCTGCAGCGTCGCGAGATCGAAGCCCTGTCCCTACCGGACGTCGCGAGCGCGGATTCTCTGCTGGTGCAGTTCGCATTCTGGAAGACACCAGACGGGCGGACGGAAAGTGTCAGCATCGTGGGCTTCGACCCAGCAACGCGTGTCGGCGCACCCCCGGGCGTGGATGACGACACGCTACGGGCCCTGCAGATTGATGACGGCATCCTGGTCGAGCGCTTGTTCATGCAGAAACTGGGTGTCGAGCGATTGGGGCAGATCGTCGAAATCAACGGGCAACGCGCCCGTGTGGTCGGCTTCACCGATGGCATTCGATCGTTCACCCAAAGCCCCTATGTGTTCACCACGCATGCGCGTGCTACCCGCTTCGTGAACTATCACCCGACACAGACGACCTACGTGTTGGTGCGCCTGCGCTCGGGAGCCGACGTCGACGTGGTGCGGAGCCAACTGCAAGCCCGATTGCCGCGCACGGATGTGGTGACGCCGGGCGAGTTCGCGAGCCGCACCCAGTACTACTGGCTGGTGATCACCGGTGCCGGATTCGCATTGCTGCTGGCGGCTGGTCTCGGTCTGATGGTTGGCACGGTGATCGTCGGACAGACGCTGTACTCCTCCACCATAGACCGCTTGACCGAGTACGCGACGCTGCGCGCCATGGGTGCCAGCGCCGCCTGGTTGAGACGCATCGTCCTCAGTCAGGCGGTCCTCAGTGCTTCGCTTGGCTATTCAGTCGGCATCGTGCTGGTGTGGGCGGCGGCGCAGCTCAGTTCCTTCTCGACCGTGCTGGTGTCCCTGCCAATCTGGAATGCGCTGTTGCTGGCCGCACTGACCTTGGGTATGTGCGCGATGGGAGCCTGGATGTCGATCCGTCGGCTCGCTCGGATTGAACCGTCATCGGTATTCCAATGACTGAAGACCACCACAGCGCTGTCGTGGAAGTGCGTGGCATATCACGATGCTATGGCGAGGGTGAGACCGCCGTGCACGCGCTGCGCGATGTCAGTCTTTGCATCCGCGCGGGAGAGCTGACCCTGCTGTTTGGACCTTCCGGCTCGGGCAAGACGACCCTGTTGCAGATTCTCGGTGCCCTGCTGCATCCCAGTAATGGCGAGGTGCATCTGCTGCAGCAACGCATCACTGGTCGCGATGAGGAACAGTTGGCTGCATTGCGTCGGCAACACTGTGGCTTTGTTTTCCAGCACTACAACCTGCTCAGCACGCTGCGTGTATGGGAGAACGTCGCCATTGCCCGTAGTGTGGTTGACGCCACAGGCTCGCTGAGCCGTCATGCCGAGGAGGCCTGCACCCTTCTGCGCCAACTGGGTCTGAGCGGGTTGGAGAGGCGATTTCCCAATCAGCTCTCGGGCGGGCAGAAGCAGCGTGTGGCCATCGCGCGAGCGATGCTGATGAAACCGCGCTTGCTGTTGGCCGATGAGCCAACGGCTGCTCTGGATGCGGTAGCCGGTCGTCGAGTAGCTGCCGTCCTCAACGCGCTGGCCCACGTGCGTCGCTGCGCTGTCGTGGTGGTGACTCATGATCGACGATTGATTCCCTTCGCTGACCGCGTCCTGACACTTGCCGACGGCGAACTGGTCAGCGATCAGCGCGTACACGCCAACGGGCAGATGCGCCCGTACTCCATTTCCGTCCATCCACCACACCGTTGAGCCGGAGGCCAGAACCATGACGCGTTTTCTCGCAAGCGGTCTGTTGTTGTCCGCGCTGTTGACCGCCTGCAGCGGCGACGGCAAGTCGACACAGAATGCGCTGGCCATGTCGCCGGATCGGATCGCTGCCAGCGGACGCATCGAACCGCAAGATCGCGAGCGCGTGGTGATCCCGGAAACCACCGGGCGTCTCGTTCGCGTCCTCGTGGAAGAAGGCGATTCCGTTGAGGTGGGACAGTTGATGGCGGTCATCGAGAACAGCGAGTTGAGCGCCCGAGTCACCCAGGCAAAGGCCGCACGTGCCTTGCGTCAGGCCGAACTGGAGCGGATGCGTGCGGGCCCTCGCACGCAGGAGAAGACGCGCGCGCGCGCCGCATTGGCGCGTGCCGAGGCACAACACAATCTGGCAGTCAGCGAGTTGCAGCGCCGCGAGCAGATGGTCGCGCAGAAGCTGATCAGTGCACAGGAACTGGCGCAACACCAAGCTCAGGCCCGAGTCGGTGAAGCGGATCTGCAGCATGCTCGGGCCGAACTGCAATTGCTGGAACAGGGCAATCGCGCTGAGGACATCGCCCAGGCGGAGGCGGCGCTGGCGGTTGCGGACGCCGAACTGTTGGCCGCCGAAGCCGCATTGGCGCGCAGCGAAGTGCGCTCACCGATCAAGGGTGTGGTGCTGAAGCGGATGCTCAATGCAGGTGAGACGGTCACCATGCTGGCACCGCAGCCATTTGCCTATCTCGGCGACACGCGGCAGCGCGTGGTGCGCGCGGAGGTCAGCGAACTTGATATCGCTGGACTCCGCCAGGACGCGCGCGTCTGGGTGCGTAGCGATGCATTTCCCGAGCAGGAATTCACCGGAAAGGTCCAACGCATTGCGGGGCGCATGGGTCCCCGGCAAGCCTTGTCGGACGACCCGGCGGAATATCGCGACGTCAAGGTCATCGAGGTCACCATCGAGTTGGACGATGCACCGGCATTGCCTGTCGGCTTGCGCGTGGATGTATTCATCGAGCGTGCGCCATCGCTGGTCATGGGTCATTGAGCGGCAGGCGAGGCTTGCGCACGCCACGCAGCAATGCGCCGCACCCGTGAGTGCGCATCGCCAAGCGTCGCCGTCATTGCCGCCGCCGCGGCGTCGAGGCTGCGCACGTCCTGCTCATGTTGCGCCGAGCTGCGGTCATCCGCCTCAGGCCAGCGAAGTCGCACCGCGGCCAGCAGGGCCTGACTCCAATGCCAAGACAGGCTCTGAGAGGGCGGCATCGGTTGAATCAGTGTCTGCAGCGCGACGGCCGCCGTTAACGCCCGCGCTCGCTGATCGGCATCCAGCGCCAGCTCGATTTCCACCTGCAACACGCGCAACTGCATGCCGGGATCATCCTGTTCGCGGTAGTGCTGCAGTGTGGACGCGATGCGCTGCTGGGCAGCCGCGCTGCGACCGAGTCCCTGTTCTGCCCTGGCGGCGCTGAAGCCTGGGAACCAGACATAGGGATGATCCGCGCCCAAGGTCTCGATGAATGCCTGCTCGGCGGCCTCGGCTTCGTGCAGCGCGCGTTCGAACTCGCCCAAGGTGAGACTAGCCTTGGCCAACTCCAGCAATGCGTGCCCGTCATGGCCGGTGTCGACGTCACCCAGTTTGCGCAACATTGCCTGGGCACGCTCGATTCGCTGCCGCGCCAGCGCGGCCTGCTCCAGCGTGTTGAGCACATTGGCCGAGTTCATCAGTTCGGTCGCCAGTTCCACGCTTTCGCCCAAGCTTGCTTCCAGCAGTGGCAAAGCCTCGGCATAGGCTAGTGCGGCGTCTTGCAGTTGCCCGAGGCTGCTCAATGCCCCGGCTTCGCCAAGCAGGGATGAAGCGAGTCCTTGGCGATCTTCGCTCGCCCACTGCCGCGTCAGCGCAACGGCGTCTCGATAGCTCTGCAGGGCAAGCGCCATATCGCCCGCCAGTGAGGCCAGATTGCCGCGTCGATGCAGCAGTTCGGCGCGGCGCTTCTGTAGCGACGCCGAATGTTCGGCAGATGGCAGACGTTGCAGTGCCAGTTGGAGCAAGGCGAGGCCCTGGCTCGGGTCGTCGGCAGCGAGCTGATCGGCGGCCACCGACAGGCAGAACGCCCCTTCTTCGGCCTGCGTGCCGCTCAGCGATTCGGACAATTCACGTCCACGTTGCAGATTGGCCTCGGCTTCGGAATGGCGTTCTTTGTCGCCGGTTTGAAACAGGACCGATGCGCGCTGGCAATGGATACGCGCTTGCGCATCGGTCGGCAACTGCGAGGCGACGCTCAGTACGGCGTCAAGGGTTTGCAGTGCATCCATCGGCCGACCGCGCGAGCTTTGCAAGTCGGCCATGGCCAGCAGCAGATCGCGCTGTGCATCGCCCAGCACACCGGCTGCATCGCGGACTTCATCGAGCACCTCCCGCACGGCGGTGTCGAGCCATTGATCGGCGGTGAGCGCGTTTGCCTGCGCGCCGCGATCACGGAACAGGCGCACCCACAGGCTGTTGAGCGCGCTGTAACGCGCGGCACTGGTCTGTGCCGCATCGCGCTCGGCAAGGGCGATATTGCGTTGCGCGGCAAGCCGCGCTGCCTGCACCTGGGCGTTGAGCAGGGCGCTGAGCAGGCTGATCACCGCGATCATTGCCAGCGACGCGGGAAGGCGATGTCGTCGCCACCAGCGCAGGGCTCGATCCCACCATGGCGTGCGCCGCGCGCGCAGCGGGCGATGTTGCTGCCACGCGTCCAGGTCATCCAGCATGGCCTGCACGCTGGCGTAGCGCTGCGGCGGTTCGCGCTGCAGCGCGCAGCCGACGATGGCATCCAGATCACCGCGCAACAGGCTGGGGCGAATGCCACCCTCACCGCTGCACCGCGACGGCGCGGGAGCGTCCACGTCGCAGACGTTGTGCACTACGCTGCGTAGTGATTGCGTCTGGACATCGATACGCGGTCGTCCGCTCAGCAGATGGAACAGGATGCCGCCCAGCGCATAGACATCGGTGGCGACGCTCAATGGCGAGGCTTGGAACTGCTCCGGCGCGGCGTACGCGGGGGTCAGTGCATGATCCACGGTGTGCAGGCTGTGCGCACCTTGGTCCAGCAGGCGCGCGATGCCGAAGTCGAGCAATTTCACCTGGTCCGTTTTATCGACTCGCACATTGGCGGGCTTCAGATCGCGATGCACGATCAGATGCGAGTGCGCAAAGGCCACCGCCGCGCAGAGTTGGCGGAACACCGCGATGCGTGTCACCAGGTCCGGTTGCTGCTGTGAACACCATGCATCGAGTGGCGCGCCATTGGCCCATTCCATGACCAGCCATGGCTGCCCGTCGGCAGTCACACCGCCATCCAGCAGCCGTGCGATGTGCGGGTGGTCCAGGCGGGCCAGGACATGCCGCTCACTGGCTAGGCGCTCGGCTTCGATGGCGATGTCACGGCGCAGGAATTTGACGGCGACCTGACGCTCAAACGCACCGTCGGCGCGTTCACCGCGAAACACTACGCCCATGCCGCCGCGCCCGACCTGCTCCAGCACGCGCCACGGCCCCACCTGGGACGGTGCCTCGCTGCGGCGCTCCAGCCAGCCTTCAGACGCATTGATGGACTGCAGACAGGTCCGCAATGCCTGCGCCTGCGCGGGATCGTCCGCGTGGATCGCCTGAAGACGGGCTTCGCGTTCCGGCTCGGACAGGCTCAGCAGGCTGTCCAGCAGCGAATCCAGCGCCGCCCAATCGGGTGATCCGCTCATGGCTCGGCGCCCAATTGCTGGAACAGAAACCCTCTGGCCTTCTGCCAGTCGCGCCGCACGGTGATTTCGTTGACCTCCAGCAGCTCGCCGATCTCGATGTCGCTGAGTCCAGCGAAGTAGCGCAACTGCACCACCTGCGCGGCGCGCGGCAACTGCGCGGCGAGCGCTTCCAGGCAGCGATCCAGATGCAGCACTTCATCCATGTCGCGTGCTTCCGAGGCCAACTCCAGCGCCGAATCGAGCGGTAGTGCGGCTTGTCCTTGGCCGCGTTTGGCGGCCAGCTTGGAGCGTGCTTGATCGACCAGAATCTGCCGGATCGCGCGTGCAGCGGTGGCAAAGAAGTGTTTTCGATCCACGAAATCCGGCAACGCGCCCTGCCGAAAGCGCAGAAAGGCCTCATTGACCAGAACCGTCGTCGACAAGGTATCCAGTCCGGCATGGGATACGCGCTCGGCGTGCGCGATCCGGCGCAGATCGTGCTGCAACAGGCCCATCAACTGCTGCAAGGCGGCGGGGCGGTCACGCAGCAGGTCGCCGAGCAGTTGGGTAATTTCACCGGAGTCGCTCATGGGCGGCGAACGCTTGAGAAGGTGCGTCATCATGCCACCGGTCGTCCGGATTCTGGGTAGCGGCGGGTATCCGTTGCTGGACGACAATCCCTGCGCCGCACCGCAGATCGGTCGCGTTGACGACCTTCGACAGCGTCACCACACTCAACCCGGTCCCGGTTGCCCTGCAGTATCGCGAAGGCAGCGCGCAAGCACCGGGACACTGGTACGAGATGGCCACCGAGTCCGGCCAACTGTTGCCCGCAGCCGGTGCCTACAACGTGATCGTCAACGGCGCGCAGGCACTGGATTGTCAGGCCGGACAATTCGCGCCAATGCTGTTCGCGGGCGGGTTAAAGCAAAGAGCAGCGGGCGCACACCGGAGACCGTCCGTTTGTGTGCCCGCCCCATCGTGGTTTTCGGTCTACTCGAAACCATTGCCGAACAGTTCGACGGCCCGCTGTCGGCTGTCGGTCAGCAAGCCGCCGTGCAATGCATACGGGCCGCCACTGAGTATGCCGGCATCGGCCTGTCCGATGGCGGTGTGCAGACGATAGCCCTGGGCTTGGCTGCTGCCGCCGCCAGCCGCGTAAGCGTGCGCGCGCAGCACATAGGGTCCGCCGCGCAGGGCCTTTTCCGGCAGGTCCGAGTCAGCCGCTGTGGCCGTTGTGCATACGACGCCTACACAGAACAAAAGGCTAGGGCATAGTCGCGCGCCGTTCATAACTCGGCGCAGTCCGCTGATTGGCAGCGCTGGTAGACCAGATCCTGCGCGGTCGGATCGTAATAGACCATTCCGATACCGCCGTCAGACAATCTCACAGCGTCGATTGCGGCGTCGCGTGCTGTTGTCGAGGAGGCGATGGTACCCCCAAGACGGGTGGTGCGAAGGTCGTCGAACAAGAGAAGCTCTACGCTGGAATCCGTCGACAAAAGGACCGGGCCGCCCTGCAGTCGCGGTACGATCACAAGACTTTGGCCAGTCTCCCCTAAAGTTCCAAGTTGCGAACTGTGTGATTGGCAAGCGCGGTCCAAACAAACCCGAATGTTCGGAAATGTGAAGCCACCCGATAGACGTGAGCTGACCACCCAACGTCGAACCTGATTACCCACCAATGCCTCCGTCATGCTCAGGCTGGGCAATGCACCGCTCGCGTTGAGTTCGACCGTGCCTCGACTGGTGCAGGCACTGTTGCTGCACTGGACCGCCACCACGGCGCTTCCGCCGCGCAGTACCACGAAAAACGGAAACGCGTCGGACGAGTTCCTGATGCGCGATGCCGTCACGTCGCTTCCCAGCAGCCCACCTCCCGCCACGTCGCTGAGGCTGGTGATGACTGGGCTGGCGCAGTTGGGATCGGTGCCGCAATGAACAAACTTGTAGACGTTGTTGGTGGCGTCGAGATAGGCGATGCCGAAAGCCGACCCGTAGGTGACGATTTCAGCAAAGCGCCCCACGTCTCCCGTGCTGTCCAAGGTGCGGACAGTGATCGTTGCGTCGCAATTGTTGCTGCTGCAGGTTGCCAGCATCAGATTGCCCGCCGTGGCGTCGTAGTAGGCCATTACCGGCACGAAATCTACGATGGCAAGGCTGACGTACTGCCCCACATCGTTCGCTGAGTCGTGCACGATCACTGGCGTCGCGCCAATGCAACTGGAAGACGCACACGCGACAAACTTGAGCCGATCGTTGGTGTCGTCGTAATAGGCCACGCGTACGCGGTTGCCCTGATCGTGCATTACCGAGAGAAACTCCCCGACATCACCCGTGCTGTCCAGCCTGACCGCCGCGGCGGGTGTGGGTGGGTCACCCACCAGCACACATCCCACAGTGCCATCTTCGTTCAAGGCATTGATGGCGTGCGCGGGTGTGGTCTGGCAGCGGCCTGTGACACGCACTTGCGTGTCGGTCAGGTTGGTGTCCAGCGTGACCACGCCAGCATTGGTCGTGGCAGTCAGGCCGGAGTCTGGCGCCGTGGTGACGCTGCTGACCAGGCTCTGGCAAGTCGGGCTACCAGTGTTGCTGATGTCACGGATGGCGCTACCGGAGACGCATGCGGCGGTCAGTCGGCGTTGCAGGCCCACGCTCGTGCTGGTGGTATTGGTATCCGCCGCCGTGATCGAGCCGTCGGCAATCTGCTGTCCGCCGATCGCATCCAATGCGACGCTGTCGGCGTGCAGGGCATACGGCGTTGGCAGTACCGGCTGACGCGGCGACAAGGTGGTGAAGCCCGTGGTGACACTGGCGTCGCCGACCGCATCGTCACGAACGCCGATGCTCAGGAAGATCGGGTCGCCAAGAAACACACCCGGCCCAAGGTCGACCTCCACGGTGAACAAACCATCGTTGACCTGGACACCGTCCAGGATCAGTGCGGTGGCCAAGGGTGATCCGCCGGAGGCGCTGTTGTAGGGCTCGATGAACAGATCCACGCTGCCGGTCAGCGGCGTGCCGTTCTGGTCGAGTCGGCCCTGATAACTGAATGTCGGGTCGAGCTGCGCGCTAGCGTTCCAAGCCATTTGTAAGCCTAGGCACGCGACGAAGCCAAGTGTGTGGTTTCGCATGGCAATGAACTCCGTCAAGAACTAGAGGCCGCGCCGGTGTGCCCAGAACACACCGAGCAGCAGCAGGCCAAGCAACAGCAGGCCAAGTTGATCCAGAGTCGGAACGACGTTCGGACCGGTCGCAACCGGCGCAACGTGCAAGGGCAGACTGAAGGTGTCCGCATTGTTGTCGCTGTCTGGATCGATCAATCCCGCTGTCGGTGTGGCATCGATGCGGGCAAGCAGGGCCAGCGCCGTGGTGCCGTTCGGCACCGAGTTGTTCACCAGCACTGCGAACTGGATTTGGCCGGGTTCGTCAAAGTCCAGATCCCCGAGCGCATTGCGGCAGGTCGATCCCGCATGGGTGTCGGGTGTGCAGGTCCAGCCCGCGCTGCTGCCCGCGCTGCGGAACTGAGCGTTGGCAGGCACGGTGGCATCGATGAACGCGGTGTCGGCGCAAAGGGACCCTTTGCCTTTGCTCGGCAGCGAGGCGGGTGCCGAGTCGCTGCTACAAACGTAGTCGATGTCGAAGATCAGCGGGCTGCCCGTCACCGCATTGCTCGCTGTGCTGCCTATCACCAGTTGCAGATCGGCGGTCAGGCCGCCCGTCGACCAGGTGATGTGATCGACCTCGTAGCCGCCCGACGTGTGAGTGATGCGAATCCGCGAGATACCGCTCGCGTCTTGTGCGCCAAAGAAGCGGTCTTCGGCGGTCGTGCCAACGTTACTGTTGTCCCCCAGGGTGAACGGACCGTGCGTGCCGAGTGAGGTGCCGGTCGGGCCAAAGGCTTCAAAGGTGACTCCGGTCGCCGTGCCGCCGTCGGTCCAGACCATCCCTGCCGAGGTGGGAAACGGTGCGCTGAAAGTCACCTCGGCGGAGCCGCCGGAAAACGCGCTGTGACCATTGGTTCCCGAGCCATCAATCACGCCATCGTCGGCATCCACCGAATCGGTCAATCCACCTGGGCCGATTACGCT
>Ga0075163_10006130_pt1 | contig 15956 bp, 15 predicted proteins | sample JI1023141ADNA_FD_71478 | JGI IMG/M metagenome (GOLD analysis project Ga0075163, IMG submission 71478) | Wastewater effluent complex algal communities from Wisconsin, to seasonally profile nutrient transformation and Carbon sequestration -... | ecosystem: Engineered > WWTP > Effluent > Algae... | reverse complement strand
CCGCGCTTAAACTGTTTATTTACTTTCTTTGTTAAGAAGAGTTATGGAAACAATTATTGATAAATCAACCAAAATCGAATACCCGGTGCTAACAGAGATTAAAGATCGTAGAAGCAAGCGGGCATATTCAACAACTGTAGTAAGTGAAGAAACCATCCGATCGTTGTTTGAAGCAGCCCGCTGGGCGCCTTCCAGCATGAATGAACAACCTTGGGTTTATCTTTATGCAGTGGCCGATAATAAAGAACTATGGAATAAGATTTTTGCCTCACTAAACGATAGCAATAAAGTCTGGGCGCAACATGCACCGCTGCTGGTTGTAAGTCTCGCCCGGAAAACATTACTTCGCAATGGTGTAATAAATGGTGCGGCTAAGTACGATGTTGGAGCTGCCAATGCGCTCTTATCATTACAGGCAACCCATGCAGGATTAAATGTGCATCAGATGGGGGGCTACAACAAACAAGTGTTGATTGATAACCTGAACATTCCTGAAACACACGAACCTACAGTGGTAATGGCTATTGGTTATCCGGGCGATCCGGAAACATTAAATGATAATTTGAAAGCACGCGAAGTAGCTCCACGCGAGCGCTACACACAGGAATTTTTTGTATACACTAAACCCTTTTAAAAATGGTAACGGCAATAATTGGTAAAGAACATTATCGCACGGAGTTAATTGCTTCTTCTAAAACTGTTATTGCCGATGAGCCTGAAGATTTAGGAGGCACCGATACCGGCCCGGCACCGGGCGAGTTTTTATTAATGTCGTTGGCATCTTGCACAGCTATTACCATTCGCATGTATGCCGATCGAAAACAAATTCCGTTAGAGACCGCCCGCGTGGAAGTTTCGATGGAAAAGAATGATTTTAAAACTACGCTTAAGCGCGAATTGTATTTTACCGGCAACTTAACGGCAGAACATCGCGCAAAGCTTTTGGAGATTGCCGAAAAATGTCCGGTGCATAAAACGCTTAATAATCCGATACAGATTGAAACCAAAGTTGCTGAACTTTGACAAGTTGAGAGCAACCGCTTATCTTGAAAAGATTATCGTAGAAAAATGAAAATAGGAATTATTGGTTCGGGTGGAATAGGGCAGGCATTTGCCAAACATGTTGTGAAGGCTGGTTATGAAGTAATCATCAGCAACAGTCGCGGGGCCGATTCGCTAAACGAAATTGTGAAACAGTTAGGCGGCAAAGCGCGGGCCGGTTCAGTTTCAGAATCGGCTACAGCCGATGTAATTTTTCTGGCTGTGCAATGGTTGCATCTGCCAACCGTAGTAAAACAAATTTCAAACTGGGCGGGTAAAATTGTTATTGATCCCATTAATCCCGTTGTGCCACCCGATTATAAAATAGCAGAACTTGGTGGTCGCGCCTCCAGCGAAGTAATACAAGAAATGCTGGCTGGGGCAAAACTGGTAAAGGCTTTCAATACGTTTACTCCTCAATTACTAGGTTCATCGCCCGAAGAGAATGGCGGCAAGCGGGTGTTGTTTTATTGTGGTGATGATGAGGCAGCAAAAACAATGGTGAAGTCGATTATTGATAAAATTGGTTTTGCCGGAGTAGAAACCGGTACACTTAAGCAAGGCGCGTTATTGCAACAATACCCAAGTGGCCCATTACCCGGACTTAATCTGATAAAGCTATGAAGGACATTACCAAAAAATATACTAACGGTGAAGTAACCATTGTCTGGAAACCCAATCAATGTATTCACTCCACCATTTGCTTTAAAGGATTAGGCCAGGTGTTTGATCCGAGGCGCAGACCGTGGATAACTCCCGAGCAAGCAACCACACAACAAATTGTAGAGCAGATAAAAAAATGTCCTTCGGGTGCGTTGAGTTATTACATGAACACCGAAACGGAAGAGCCTGTAAAAGTTGAAACCGAAACTATTGTAGAAACATCGCCTAACGGCCCATTACTGGTTTATGGAAATGTGGCTATTAAAGATGCATCCGGTAATCTCACAAAAAAGCATAATGTAACTGCATTTTGTCGCTGTGGCGGATCGGCCAACAAACCATACTGCGATGGCAGTCATAAGAAAATTGGTTTTGAGGGATAATCTTTTCCAATCGGTAAATCGTTATGCACATCGTTGAATGAACAAAACATAGCGAAGTCATTTCACTATCTTAGAGGGCATGAAAAGTGCTCTCTTTATTTTTTCCATATTGATAGGAGTTTCCGCTTCGGCTCAAACTTTACTAATGGGTTTTGAACGCGTGCCCGTTGTAAGCGGAATCAGTTCGCCCACGGTAATGGCCTTTGCACCTGATAGTAGAATTTTTGTGGCGCAGCAAAATGGTGCACTGCGTGTTGTTAAAAATGGTGCATTACTAACCACTCCTTTCATTACATTATCTTCGGTAAGTTCTTTGGGTGAGCGTGGGCTTATTGGCGTTGCACTCGATCCGGAATTCTCAACCAACGGCTATGTCTATTTATACTATACTACGAATGTTGCACCCATTCATAATCGTATTGTGCGCTACACAGCCAATGGCGATGTAGCGCTTGCCGGAAGTGAACAACCTATTCTGGAGTTGGATAACCTAAGTGGAGCAACCAACCACAATGGCGGTGCGCTTGCATTTGGTTTGGATGGAAAATTATATGTGGCTGTGGGTGATAATGCCAACAATGCACACCCACAAAACCTGGATACCTATCATGGAAAATTGTTGCGCATCAATAAAGATGGCAGCGCGCCAACCGATAATCCGTTTTACAGCGAGGCGGCATCGCAGCAACGTAAACGTGTTTGGTCTTATGGACTTCGTAATCCATACACATTTTCCATTCAACCGGTAACCGGAAGAATTTTTGTGAACGATGTAGGCCAGAGCTCTGCCGAAGAAATTAATGATGCCACAACGGGCGGAAAAAATTTCGGTTGGCCCGATGCGGAGGGGAACAGTACTAATGCTGCTTATGCCAATCCCGTGTATGCGTATTTACATAGTGGCCCGCAACCTACAGGCTGTGCTATTACAGGCGGTACATTTTTTAATCCACAGGCAACTACCTATCCGGCAACGTATGTGGGTAAATACTTCTTTCAGGATTTTTGTTCACCACACTGGATTTATTCGCTTGATCTTTCGGCTACACCTACGGCAACTTTGTTTGGAAGTAATGTAGGTAACTCATCGGTGGCCATTACCACCGGCCCTGACGGAAATTTATACTATCTCAGTCGCGGAGCGGGCACGTTATATAAAATCATTTACAATACTCCGGCCGCACCGGTTATTACCGAACAACCACAACCCGCAACAGTATCATCAGGAACTTCCGTTTCATTTTCGGTATCAGCTTCTGGCACACAACCTTTTTCTTATCAATGGATAAAAGATGATGTGGCAATTAATCTTGCAAATGCAAGTACGTATGCAATCGCATCGGTTCAACCAGCCGATGCTGGTTTGTATTGGGTGCGTGTTTCCAATAGTGCCGGAGAAGTTTATAGCAACACAGCAGAACTTACAGTTGAAACCGTGGTAGGAGTAGAAGATCGTAATTCAGATTTTTATCCGAATCCTGCCAGGGATTGGATTTATCTTTCGCAATCAGTTGCTGCAGTTGAGATGCGCGACTATGTAGGGCGAGCAAGTTATGTTCCGTTAGAGCAGTTCAACCAACAAACCCGGCTTGATGTGCAGCACCTTGCCAATGGCTTATATTTTTTGAGTTATGAGTGGCAAGGCATTCGGTATGTAAAAAAAGTTCTGATCTCGCGTTAAAAATCTCTGCTTAATTCTCCGTGCTCTCTGTGGTTGATTTGAGTTTACGTAAGCTTCATTATACTATCTTCCTGATCAGGAAACGCCTTTAACAACTCATCCCGATTGGCCATTTCAAAATCCGCAAAGTCAAAACCCGGAGCTACCGTGCAGCCACACAGTGCATAGCTGTTTGGTTTTTCTACCATTGCACCAAACCAACACCCGGCCGGTATCATCACCTGCAGCGAATCGCCTTGCAACGGATCGGCCCCGAGCCTGTGAGTTTTTAATCCGTCAGGAGTTAACACATATAGTATTAAAGTTGTACCAGCATAAAAATGCCACAGTTCATCCGATTGAATGCGATGAAATACGGAACGATCTTGCGAGCGAAGTAAAAAATAAATGGCAGTTGAAAAATTTCGTGCACCCGTGTAGCGAGGCGGTAATTGCCGGTGATCAAATTCTTCTGCGCTGCGATAGGTTTCTTTGTAGAAACCGCCTTCAGGGTGTGGCAGTAACTTTAGGTTCTCAATCCAGAATTCAAACGGGTGCATCGCAATGATTTTTTAACATCCAAAGAAATAAAAATCATAGCGCATTTGAGTAAAAAAAATCATCTTGCCGCGCCTATGAAAAAATTTTTAGTTCTGGCTTTGCTCGCGGTAAGCTTTTACGCCACCGCGCAGGAAAAGCCATACGTTATTCTCGTTTCATTCGATGGCTTTCGCCACGATTATCTAGCCAAATACAATCCCCCAAACTTTAAAAAATTTATTGCGAAGGGTGCGCAAGCCGAAGCCATCATTCCATCTTTTCCCAGCAAAACATTTCCTAATCATTATGCTATCGTTACTGGAATGAATCCCGGTAATCATGGCCTGGTGGATAATTCGTTTTACGATCGTGCCAGCAATGAGTTTTACGGCATGCGCAAAAAAGAACTGGTGGTCGATCCGCAATATTATGGAGGTGTGCCGCTGTGGGAGTTGGCCAAAAAGAATAACATGAAGTCGGCTTCTTTTTTTTGGGTGGGTTCTGAGTTGCGCGATGAGCAGCGCAGGCCCGATTATTATTTTCCGTTTGATGATACCGTTGATCCGCGCAAGCGTGTGCAACAGGTTTTGGATTGGTTAAAACTTCCGGCAGCAGACAGGCCGCACATGATCACGCTTTATTTTTCATTTCCCGATCATGAAGGGCACGACTTTGGTCCGCTTGCGCTTGAAACGCAACAGGCCGTTTTACGAGCCGATAGTTTGCTGGGCGAATTAATGGCCGGTGTAAAAGCAACACGCTTGCCGGTAAATGTGGTAGTAGTTTCCGATCATGGTATGAAGGAGCTGCCGGTAGAAGAACAGACTTTTATTTTTGTAGATGAACTGATCAATAGGAAAGACCGAAGTATTAAACTGGTAAATGGCGGCACACAGACGCATTTGTATTTTGATTCGGAGCACAAAAAGGATTCTGTATTTACTTTACTCAAGAAGCAGGAAAAAAATTACACGGTTTTAAAAAAAGAAGATTACCCCGTACAATGGCATTATACACATGCACGCGTGGGCGATGTGATGATTGTGGCGCAACCTGGTTTTTATATTCGCGAAGGAACGCGCGAACGTTTTTTAAGTCAGGCAAAGTTGGGAACCAAAATGGGTGTGCATGGCTACGACCCGGCCACCGAGCGCGACATGTACGGAATTTTTTATGCGCAAGGACCGAATATAAAGAAGGGTGCAGAGGTGGCTGCCTTTCAAAACATTCATGTGTATCCGCTTATAGCTAAAATACTCGGTTTGCCATTGCCGGTTATAGATGGGAAGGAAGAAGTGTTGATTGGAGTTTATAGGAAGTAATACAATTTGATTTCAACTTTCAATTTGAATCGCTTTGCGAGCAAAAAAATTATTTAAGCCAAACGTTGTTTGAAAAACTAAACTACAAATTTACACTGAAGCCGCCATTGATTTTTGTACGGTGTTGGCAACAGTAATTTTATTTATTTTCTTTTTCTTGATTTTTCTCTCCAGTGTCGTTAGAGTCATCTTGTTGTGATTCACCACCATTTGATTCAGCCTTTTCTCCCTCACTTAATTCAAGCATTGGTCTTTTGTCTCTGTTGGGGTCAACAGTTTTCTCAATCTGCTTTATGTCGCTGTACTTGAGAGTAAGGTTCATTTCCATTTGCTTGTTTTGAGTGTCTTGAGCAATAAGTTTAATATCCACCTTCCCGCCTTTGTTTACAAACTCGAGAAGATGTCTAATTGCCATTCTTACAGCATTGTCAACCGCTTCTTTGTCACCATTTTCATTCCAATTAAACTCTTCAATTAATTCCTTAGTTATTTCCTTAGTTTCTGTAACAATTTTCAGCTTTGAGGCTTCTTCTAAATCTTTAATTGTCTTTTCTGGGACTCCGCCTTTCAGTTGCTTTGCTTCATGAGCTAATTTTTTAATCTCATAATATTTTTTCACTGTATCAAGTACTTTGTCTGATGCTTTTCCAAAGGCATAAACTATTCCTGCTATTGCAGATAATGTTAAAATTATGGAGCCTCTTTCTACAGCCTCAATTCTAAAAGTTCTGTCACTTTCTCTTGCTAATTGTGCAAATGCAATAAGTACTTGATTCCATTTAGTTGAAACCTTGGCTAACTCGTCAAGATTATTTATTTCTGAGCCACCTTGAAAGAAAATAACTATAGAATCGAGATTATCTTTTTGTGAACCGCTTAGTGGAAGTTTGTCTGAAAAGGAAGCGATAGAACCATGAAGCTGTATAATCTTGTTTATTTCTTGTAGATATTGTTGAAGTTTTCCTTTAACTACATTTGGGTTAGTCTGAATCTCTACAAAAATTTTATTTATTTGTTGTTGTCCCTCATAACCAAACAAGTTATATGCTCCCAAACTTTCATATACCTTACTTTCTTCGACTGACAATGAAGTCGGAATATATGTGTTTATGGCAGTTAATATTTCTTTTTTACCGTTTTCAACTTGTGTTAGAAATCGCTGTTTAGCTACAGGAGTTCCTTGCGCTTGTCTGATTAGTTGGTCAATATTCTGGTTAATAGTCTGAATATGTCCATTCAAGTTGGTGGCCTGAACTTTGTCTGTGATTTCCTTAACAACCTTGAATAATTTACTTATTTCCATAATCTAAAAGTTATTGCTGCCTACAATTATATGTAAGAAACTAATTTCTAATATGTAAGTAATACAAAAATCTATTTAATCATCCTTCCCCATCCCCAAATAAACCCCATTCGTCCAGCCAAAGCCATCTTGATTGGGATATTCGCCACCACCACCTTCAGCCTTGTTGCTCCACACGTTGTACTTCTCGGTCATCTTTCCGGTTTCAGCATAAATGCGATTGTTGGTAGCAAGCCAACGTGTTTTAATTTCATTAGCGAGTTCTTCAAAACCATAATTCAATAAACCTTTATAGGCAATCCACTGCAAAGGCGCCCAACCATTGGGTGCATCCCACTGCTGGCCGCTATTAAAAGTAGTGGTGGTTAGTCCGCCCGCTTTTAAAAAGAGTGTTTGTAATTTTTGCTCTACGGCAATCGCTTGCTCGGGTGAAGCAACTTCAAAGAATAGCAGGAATGCAGCCGCCAATGTATAGGCTTGCTTTCGTTGCTGCGAAACAAAATCATAATCAAAGAAAAATTCATTTTCCGTACTCCAGCAGAATTTTCGAATAGCCGCTTTGCGTTTATTCGCCATTTGAATGTAATGTGCTACCTGAGTTTGATTACCACTTTCCTGATGAGCTTCGGCTAATGTTTTTTCAAGGTGATAGAGCAAACAATTTAAATCAACCGGAATAATTTCGGTGGTGTGAATGGTAGCAAATGAATTTTCATCTTTAAACCAACGACTGCTAAAATCCCAACCCGACTCAGCAGCTGCACGCAAATGCCGGTATAATGTTTCTGGTTTTTGTACGGCATGTCGCGCCAGTTCTACATCTTCTTTATACGATTCGGGTCGCGGTGCATCGTGTTCATCCCAATAGCGGTTTAAAATGCTGCCATCAGGCAACCGCACTACACGATGCAGGGCCGGAGTGGTTTCAGTTACCTCAGTCGCGCCCCGCATCCAGAAGGCATATTCTTTTTCCAGTTGCGAAATGTATTTGCTGAGCGTGTTCTTTTTCAGTTCCCCCAAAAGTTTTACCATCAACGAAAAGAAGGGCGGCTGCGAGCGACCGAGATAATACGTTCGGTTTCCGTTGGGGATATAACCAATCGTGTTGATGAGATACGCAAAGTTATTAACCATGTGTTGGATAAGATCGGTGCGCCCGGAAACTTTCAAACCAAGCATGGTAAAAGAACTATCCCAATAATAAATCTCGCGAAAGCGACCACCGGGCACAATGTAAGGATGCGGCAAAGGAATAATGGAACCTGCAGCCTGATCGGGTTGGCGGGTTAACACATTCCATAATTCGGTAATATGTTCGCTGGCCGAATGGCTGGCATCGCTTTGATAATTTGTGGTGGTGGTTTCCGGCAACGAAAAATTGTGCAGCACAAATTTTTTCAGATCGAAGTTGGCAATGTCTTTTTGTTTTTCGTAGTCGAAGGAAATTTCAGCTAAGCTGCGTTTGGGCAAACAATCCGGAAACGTTTTGCCGTCATCGAAGATGCTTTGAAGTTGTACGGCTTCAAGAAGTTGTTGCAACGTGTGTGGGGATGTGGCAAGCTGAACTGACATGATTTATAATTTCAAAGTTTTTGGATCCTGGCGACTATCCCATATTCGAAGTATCAGAATTTTATCTGGAGTAACCTGATAAAGAATCTTAAACGATCTAACAACTTTAACCCGAACCCCTTCGATATTCGTTTTTGTGCCTATGTGTGGAAATCTTGCTAACAAGTGGGCATTCTCGGTGAAAAGTAATTCGAGTTTCTCGCTAAAAGTATTTGACTGATTGTGTGTAAACCAAAAGTGATAAATATAAAGTCGATCTCTCAGAGATTTCTCTGTCCAGTTTACTTCTTTAACCATTCCTTTAAAAGTTCATTCGCTTTTTCAGATGTATAAGTCCTTCCTTCCCGAACGTCATTCAGTCCTTCTTCCACCATGGACTTTTCGTATTCTGTCAATACATATACTTTGTTAAGATCAACTTCAGCCTGAATAAGATTGTAGATTTCAGTCAACAAATTTTCGTCCTCTGATTGCTGCACATGACTAATGATCTTTGATTTTAATTCTGGTGTTGACATATCCGGGTATTTAAAAACCTAATATCTGATTTCTTTACTACAAAATCAATGACTTCCCGATGAACTAAACTCAATAACCGCTTCCGATTTTTTTTGAAGTCGGTTAAAGAAGAATAAACAAATAGCAAGCACCGCAATAGGCACCAACGAAAAATAAAAAGCTGTTTCGCCACCGTAAGCCTCAAAGATGTGGCCGGTAATAATAGAACCAGTTGTTCCGCCCAGCGCAGAAAAAATTACAATCAATCCCGACATAGGGCCGTGTTGTCGGGCCGGGAGTGTACTTAAGATTACCGAATTGATAGCCGGATAAATAGGTGCGATAAACAATCCGATTAACGGAAACACAAATGCGCCCAACGGTGCGGTGCTCCAACCGGTTACTACTGCTCCTTTACCACTTTGTGCCAATGGAATGGCAACAAGTACCAATACCGTAGCGGCAAGCAGACAAATCATCAACACCGCAAACCATTGTATTTTTCGTAAGGCAATACCAGCCGTAAACCGACCCAAGGCAGTAGAGGCTGCGAGAATACTCGCCATCTGAATGCTTAATGTGGTTGGCAGATTTAAAACTTTGCTGTTGAACGTAGGCAACCAACTCATTATACTTTGTTCAATCAACACATACGTAAACGCGCTGATGATAAAGACCAACACCAGCGGTTTGATGGCCAGCTTGATCATGTCGGCAAATTCCTTTACGAAAGGTTTGGCTTCAGCAGATTGAACTGAGGACTCATCTAACTTAGTAAGTAACAACAATACAAATGCTACAGCCGAAATAACAGCCAGTAAATAATAGACTTTTAACCACGCATCGGATTGTGTTGCCGACTCATCTACAAATGCACTGAATATGAAATAGCCGGTAAGAATACCAATCATAAAAAATGACTCGATGAAGTTCATCAGGCTGGCATGTTCTTTTTTGTTTTCGGTAACAATACCCAGTGTAGCATAAACCGAAACTTTAATGAGCGCAAACGAAGTTCCCACCACCGCAAACAAAACTTTAGTCATGGCAAAGCTGGGTAGCGAGGGCATAGCCAGGCAAGCCAGTGTAACAAGTGCCAGAGCAATCAGCATGGCATTTTTATACCCGATGCGCGTAATGTAGCTGGCTACCAGAAATGAGACGGCTGCTATACTCAAATCTTTAAAAGCCTCCAGCACACTGGCAGCGGATTCGGTTACGCCATAATTACTTTGCACTTGCAGAATTACGGTGCCCACGCTGTTCAGCAGAATGGCAAAAACAAAATAGTTGAGAAAAAGCGAGAGCTTGATTTTCCAGTGCGACATGCGGTAGAGTTTGGTAACTCTAAGCTAATACTTTCGCCTTAATTCCCCACCACAAAGTGATAACCAACACCTTTGATGGTGATGATTTCAATAGAAGAATCTTCCTTCAGGTAATCGCGTAGTTTGGTAATATAAACGTCTAAGTTGCGCGAGTTAAAGAATGAATCATCGCCCCACACGCGCAGCAACATGGTTTTGCGGTCGATGTTGTTGTTTTGATGCTCAGCTAAAATCTGCAACAGCATAGCCTCGCGGTGCGAAAGTTTTTTAACGGCACCTTTTCTGCGGAGCTCATACCGATGCGGCACAAATTCATATTCACCCAGCAGAACATTTTCTTTTGGGCTTGCAGCAAGTTTTTGGGTGAGTTGCAATAGGTTGTTTACACGAACAATCAACTCCTCCATGCTAAAGGGTTTGCGCAGGTAGTCGTTGCCGCCTACTTCAAAGCCTTTTAGTAAATCTTCAGTTTGTGTTTTGGCCGTTACAAATATGATTGGAGTAGCAGCACTGCTTTTGCGAATGTCTTGCGCGATAGCGTAGCCATCTTTATTGGGTAACATAATATCTAAGACACAAATGTCGGGTTTAAATTCATCGAACACCGAACTCACCAACTTACCATCGGCCACCATGCGCACTTCGAAGTCGCGCACTTCCAGACTTTCTTTTACAATGCGCCCCAGAAAGGGTTCGTCTTCTACGTATAAAATTTTGACTTTACTCATTTACTTGTTAGGCGTCTGACCCCGAACCTTCCGGGTCCTGACGCCTTGGTTTAATTCTTCGGCAGCCGGATAATAAACTCACTTCCTTTTGCGGGTTCGCTCTCTACTTCAATAGTTCCTTTATGACTTCGGATTACGCTATCTACATAACTTAAACCTAAGCCGTAACCTTTAATATTGTGTACATCGCCAGTAGGCACGCGAAAGAATTTTTCAAACACTTTCTTTTTGTATTCGGGTGCAATGCCCATGCCGTTGTCTTTAATGCGAAGCGTAATCGTTTCTTTATTCTCTTGCAATAGAATAGAAATGCGGGCTTCAGTCGGACTATACTTTAAAGCATTATCCAACAGGTTATATACTACACTGGTTAAGTGAGTAGAGCCGCCTATTAAATTAAAATCGCTGCCTTCGGTTCTGAACTCAACTGTTGCTTTTTGTTTATCGAGCACAAGTTTCATAGAACCCAACACCTGACTTACTAATTGTTGCAGGTCAACTGGCTCGGCATTAAACTCAACACCTTTGTCTTCGAAGATGGCAGTCTTAAGTATTTTATCAGTAAGAATGTTTAACCGGTTTAATTCATTTTGCGCAATCTCCATGTACTCGCTTGTTAATTCGGGATTGTTTTGTCCTTTAAAATTTTTGATCGCCTCTAAGGCTACACCCACGGTTGTTACGGGAGTTTTTAACTCATGCGTAATGTTGCTGATGAAATCATTTTTTAATTCCATCAGTTTTTGCTGTGCGCGGATGTTGCGATACATCACCACAAAAGCAATGGTAGTTAATAGTGTAAGAAAGACTGAGAATAAAATTTGAGGAGTAATTTGTTTTAATAACAAAGGCCTGAATTCGGATAGAATTACGGAGTAGCGGTTTACCGGATCAAACCTTACCCAATCTGAATGAATTGAATTTGAATACACCCGATTGCTAATAGAATCTTCCCATTGCGGTTCATTCATTCGGAATCTTCCCACTGAAAAATCTATTCGTGGTGGCTTTTGAGTTTTAGTTTGAACTTTAAAAGATACATTCAGGTCGTTATTTTTTAATGCTTTACTAAAGTGATAATTAATAGAGTCCACCGAAAGCGAATCAGGCGTCATCTGGATCACAAAACTCTTGCCGTTTGAAAATTGTGCTGTACGCAAACGTCCGGCCAACGGCCTGAGAATTTTTCCAATTGTATCTTCTTTAATATTTTGAGCATTAATGTAAACTCTAACCTGAGATGATGCTTCGGGTAATTTTTTCCACACGGAATCAACCTCTCTTCGCATAGTAATGTGATCAATCGATTCTGGTAAAACGGGCGAAATACTTTGCGTGAACATAGAGTCACGCATGGCAAAAATGGTTGTTCGGAATAATCCATTCGTTTCCCTGCGCATATCAAAGTAAGCCTTCTCGTACGAGTTGGATAACCAGAACACCTGTAGGGCCAGCAACAAACCTATGCTACTTACAATAAGGAGTAGCGCCAACCGGTTTTTATTCTTTTTCACATTACAAAAGTACGGTTATAAGCTACGCGCTTGCGGCTTTTTAACCTTAATTAACCTTGATTTCAGAACTATTAACCAAACATAGCCATCCAAGCCCGTACATTTGTTCTGTGTTTAAACTACAAATGAAAATTTCTTCTACTATGAAAAAGGTAATTCTTCTGGTCGGCATTCTGGTGTCGGTGGCAGCTATCCATGTAGTAATGGGTCAAACCGGTGTTATTATGTACGAGCAAAAAGTAAATATGCATCGCAACATTCCGGCCGAGCGCGAAGCCATGAAAGCTATGATTCCTGAATTTCGCACCACCAAACAACAATTGTTCTTTAATGAAGAAGAGGCGTTGTATAAAACCGTAATTGAAGATGAAGAAGAACAGTTTTCGAGTGGTAATGGTGGCATGCGCATGGTGTTCCGCATGCCAAACACCGAAATGTATATGCACAGTTCGGGCAAAATAATTTCCAAGCAGGAGTTAATGGGTAAAAATTATCTGATTGTGGATTCCGTGCAAATGTCGCCCTGGAAGTTTGGCGATCAGGTAAAAACTATTGCCGGATACGAATGCCGCATGGCTTACTATACCCGCACCGACACCATTCCAACAATGGTTATTGGCGGGCCCGGTGCAACAGAACAAAAAAGAGAACCTCAGGTGCGCACCTCAGAAATTACAGCCTGGTACACAGATAAGATTCGTCCGTTTCTTGGGCCAGAGCGCTACAACACATTACCCGGAGCGGTGCTTGCCATTGATATTAATAATGGTGAGCGTGTAATTGTTGCAAAAACTATTGAGTTGCGCGAGTTGAAGAAAAATGAATTGAAAGAACCAACCAACGGAACCAAAACAACGCAGGCCGAATTTCGCAAGCTGATGGAAGAGCAGATGAAGCAAATGGGTGGGCGCGGCATGACTATCCGAAACTAATCGCATTTAAAACATTTCAACGTTTATCCCCTCTCCTGTGGAGAGGGGCAGTGGGTGAGGCTTAACTAAACAAAAAGCATGAAGAAGATTTTACTAATGGTGTTGGTGCTGGCAGCGGTTGCTGCACAAGCTCAGAAGTTTTCAGTTAAAGGTCAGGTAACCGATACGTTGTCATCAGCGTTGCCATCTACTACGGTTATGTTGTTGAATGCAAAAGATTCTACATTAGTAAACTTTGGTGTAAGCGATCTGAAAGGATTCTTCGAAATAAAAAACGTAAACAAAGGCGAGTACTTGCTTAAAGTAACTTTTGTAGGTTATGCCAGCCACATGCAGCGCATTGTTACTCCGGCTGAACCTACAGCTATCGATGTAGGCAAAATAAAATTAGCGCCTCAAACAAAAGAGTTGGATGCCGTAGTGATTCAAGGTGAGAAAAATCCGGTGACGGTAAAAAAAGATACGATTGAGTTTAATGCGGGTTCGTTCAAAACCAAGACCAATGCCAACGTAGAAGATTTACTAAAAGCCATGCCCGGCATTGAAGTAGAAACAGATGGCACCGTGCGCGCACAAGGCGAACAAGTACAACGGGTAACGGTAGATGGCCGCGAATTTTTTGGTCGCGATCCGAAATTAGCTACACGCAACTTACCTGCCGATGCAGTAGAAAAAGTGCAGGTGTTCGATCGCAAATCAGACAATGCTCAGTTTACTGGTATTGATGATGGCCAGCGCGAAAAAACAATTAACCTGGAATTGAAAGAAGAGAAGCGCAATGGTGCATTTGGAAATCTGATGGCTGGTGCCGGAACGGATAATCGCTTTCAGGCTACAGGAAGTGTGAACAAATTTTCGAAAGGTCAGCAGCTTTCCTTTTTGGGAATGGGGAATAACATTAATGAACAAGGGTTTTCGATAGGCGACTTCATGAGTTTTTCCGGAGGTGCACAAAGTATGATGGGCGGAGGCGGTGCGCGCACCGTTACCATTGGTGACAGCCGAGGATCAAGCGGTGGTGGACCGGCCATTAATTTTGGCGGAAGGCAGAGTGGTATTATGACTAACTATGCCGGAGGTGTAAACTTCAATAAAGATTTAAACAAAGACACCAAACTTACATCCAGCTATTTCTATAATCATTTAGATAGAAATGTGATTACAGATTTGAACCGGGTTAACTTTTTTAATCCGCCACTGGATTCGTTGAATAACGCGCTCACGCAGAGTAGCCGACAATTAAGCTCCAGCGATAGTCACCGCGCCACGTTGGTTATCGATCATAACCTGGATTCGGCTAATACTCTAAGGTTTTCAGCCAATGCTTCTTATGGTGAGTCAGAACAGAATTCGATAAGCAGTAGCGAAACCAGAAGATTAAGTGATAACAGCTTAGCCAATGAAAGCGGCCAACAATCGTACACCGAACAGGTTTCGATGGCACTTAATGCCACTGCCTTATGGCGACATAAATTTGAAAAGAAGGGCAGAAATCTATCAACCAGTTTTACGTTGGGATTAACCTCAACCGATAGCGAAGGCAGCCTTGATAATAATAATTCTATCTATGGCAATACACCGAACGAGGTTTTACAAATTCAAACGAATACACAAACGACAGATAATAAATCGGTGGGAACCTTGATTTCATTTACTGAACCGTTAGGCGGAAGAAAGTATCTGGAAGCAAATTATAACTTTCAAACCAATAAAAACGATGTAGTGCGCGAAGTGTATGATGTGGATGGCAGCACGCCTGAGTTTAACATTCCATTAAGCAACCAGTACATCAGCAACTATATTTATAATAGGCCAGGATTAAACTTTAGAATGAACCGCGAGAAGTATAGCATAACAGTTGGAGCCAGCTACCAGATGACGACTTTAAAAGGTGATGTAATTTCGCGAGACCCTGCCCGCAGTGCGCTAATCAATAACACATTTGAAAATGCTTTGCCATCCGCACATTTCAACTACGATTTCAGTAGTTTTAAACACCTGCGTTTAGATTATGAAACTTCTATGCAGGAGCCAACCATTCGTCAGTTGCAGCCATTTGAAGATAATGCTGATATACTCAATATATATATAGGTAATCCTTCGCTCAGACCTGCTTATGTCCATCGCCTAAGCGCCAACTATACAGCTTTTAATCCGGCTAAGTTTGTAAACTTCTTCTCGTTTATAAATGCATCTTACATGGAGAATGCCATTGTAAACTCTCAAACTACTGACCCGGCTACGTTTGCCCGCACCACCAAACCTGTAAACGTAAGCAGCGCAAAAAATCTTTCAGCAAATTTTAACGGGGGCTTCCCAATCAAAAAACTGAATAGCCGTTTTAATCTGGGCCCCACCGCATCCATTTCAGAAAGCATTACCGTGTTGAATGAACGCGAGAACAACGTGCGTAACAGCACATTGGGCGGCTCGGTGCGTTACAACTTTACGTATAAAGAATTTGTGATCTTC
>Ga0075163_10006129_pt1 | contig 15960 bp, 13 predicted proteins | sample JI1023141ADNA_FD_71478 | JGI IMG/M metagenome (GOLD analysis project Ga0075163, IMG submission 71478) | Wastewater effluent complex algal communities from Wisconsin, to seasonally profile nutrient transformation and Carbon sequestration -... | ecosystem: Engineered > WWTP > Effluent > Algae... | reverse complement strand
AGTCTCTGCGATGGAACGGTCGTCGCGCATCCTGAATTCTCAGGATGTCGCGCCGCAGGACGCGATGGGAAACACCTCATGTAAGCACTGTGGCCTACCAGTGCCCGGCGAATGGCGTAGCCGCGGCTACTGCTGCGCTGGCTGCGAAGCTGTGCACACGTTGCTGGCGGACGAAGGCCTGCTGCGCTTCTACGACCTGGGTGGGCAGGCGTCCGGGGCGGTAGGCGGGGTGCCGCGCGCGGCGTCGTTCGATTGGCTGCCGGAACTCGAGAAGCTAGAACTCGAGAAGCCGGGTGCGAGCGCCGAGACCACGCGTCTGGTCCTCGATGTGCAGGGCATTCGGTGCGCGGCGTGCGTCTGGTTGTTGCAGACGGTGTGGAAGCGTCAGCCGGGTGCGCGGGACGTGCGCATCGACCCGAGCATCGGGCGAGCGACCTTGGTGTACCAGCGTGGCAGTGCGGCGGCGGCATCGTTCCTCGCGGCCGCTGCACGTTTCGGTTACGCGATCGCGCCGGCGAGTCGTCGACCCGCGCGCGACACCGGCTTGTTGATCCGGCTCGGCATCTGTGTCGCCATCGCGATGAACGCGATGATCCTCGCGATCAGTCTCTACTTTGGGCTCGATGCCGCCACTGGCGGAGCTGGCGACGTCAGTGGGAATGGCGCGCTCCGTTCGCTGTTCGACTGGGTGCTCATGGGCCTTGGTACCTTGAGCGTGATCGTCGGTGGCCCGGTGTTCTTCCGCGCCGCGCTCTCCGGCCTGCGTGCCGGGGTCGTGCACATGGACTTGCCGATTTCGCTCGGCTTGCTGCTCGCGTGGGCGGGTTCGGTGTACGGGCAACTCACCGGTGGAGCGACGTACTTCGACACCGTGGCGATCTTCATCGCGTTCATGCTTGGTGGACGATTCCTGCAGCAACGAACGCTGGCGCAGAGCCGCGATGTGGTGCTCGCGGACGATGGCGCGGAGCACATGCGCGCGCGTCGCATTGTCGCTGGGGTGATCGAGTCGTGCCCCATCAAGAAGCTGCAGAAGGGTGATGAACTGCTGTTGGCGCCCGGCGATCTCGTGCCAGTGCGTATCGCTTTGGCCGATGGTGGACGCGAAGCGAACTTCTCGCTCGATTGGATCTCTGGGGAGAGCGAGCCCCGCGCGTTTGTCCACGGCGAGGAAGTGCCGGCGGGTGCGTTCCACAGCGGGCAACAAGCCGTGCGCGCGATCGTCACTGCGGACTACGAAGGCTCGGGCCTCGCCGAGTTGCTGAGCCAGGAGCCGATGGACCGCGAAGACACGCGCGGCCGCGTGCGCTTCTGGAACCTGCTGAATCGGTGTTACGCGATTGGCGTTCTCGTCGCTGCCGCGGCGGCGGGTGGCCTGTGGGCCTGGCTTGATCCGAGTCGCGCCTTGCCGGTGGCGATTTCCGTGCTCGTCATCACGTGCCCGTGCGCGATGGGCATTGCGACCCCGTTGGCGTTCCATCTGTCGCTCGCGCTGTTGCGCCGGCGCGGCGTGTTCGTGCGCACACGCAGCCTGCTCGACAAAGCGCGCTGTGTGCGCAAGGTCGTGTTCGACAAGACGGGCACGGTCACGTTTGGTGGTTTGCGCGCCACCGCGGTGCAGTTGCCAGCGCCAGCGGATCTGCCGGTGCTCGCGACGATGGTGGCGGGCAGCAACCACCCGGTCAGTCAGGCTGTGCTCCAGGCCTTGCCAGCAGCGCCGTTCCAGGCGGATCTCCTCGTGAGCGAGGTTGCGGGCAAGGGCCTCGAATGCACTCGCGATGGAGTGCATTACCGACTTGGGGGCGCGGAGTTCGCCGGTGGGGAACGCGATCCCGAAGGCCGGCGCGAATGCGTCCTTACGCGCGATGGCGTGCAGATCGCGCGTTTTGCGCTCGATGAGGATTTCCGCTCCGGTGCGGCCCAGGAGGTCGCGAGCCTGCAGCAACGCGGTCTCGAAGTGCATCTGCTGTCCGGTGATCAGCCGCAGCGCGTGGCGCGCGCGGCAACGGTGCTTGGCATCCCCGAGCAGTTTGCGCGTGGTGCGATGTCGCCGTCCGACAAGGCCGAGGTGGTCGAGGCGCTCGACCATGACGATCTCATGATGGTCGGCGACGGCATCAACGACGCGCCGGCATTCGCGGCCGCGTTCTGTGCCGGTACTCCCGCGATGGATCGCCCCGTACTGCCAGCTCGCGCCGACTTCTGCTTCCGCGGCGCGCAGGCCGGCGCCGTACTGTCCGTCTTCGAAGTCGCCGACCTTCACGCCAGGGTCGTACGCGGCAATCTCGCCATGGCGCTCTTCTACAACGCAACGACGTTGGTGCTGTGCTTCTCGGCGATGATGACGCCCGTGCTTTGCGCGGTGCTCATGCCGATCAGTTCCGCCGCACTCGTCCTGCACACCAGTGCGCGTTTCCAGCGCAAACGGAGGGCTTCATGACCGTTGTGCCCCTGCTTCTTCTCTGCAGTCTCGCGCTCGTTCTGGGCTCGATCGTGATGTTCGTGTTCTCCGCCCGGCAAGGCGACTGCCACGACTCCGATCGCATCTGTCTCATGCCTCTTGAGGACGACACCGTGGAACGTCCCGAAGGCCCGAACTCATCCTCTCCCCTTGTCTAGGTAAAGACGTCATGCACACTGCGACCGTCACTGAGACCCGCCGCGTCGTCTACAACGACGCCCTCGTCCGCGGGTTCGTATGGGCCAGCGTCGGCTGGGGCCTGATTGGCTTGCTCGTAGGGCTCGTGATTGCCCTGCAGCTGAGCTTTCCGGCCCTCAACGCCGATCTGCCATTCCTGACCTTCAGCCGCCTGCGCCCGTTGCACACCAACGCGGTCATCTTTGCCCTCGTCGGCAACATGATGTTTGCGGGTATCTACTACAGCACGCAACGCCTGCTGAAGACGCGCATGGCGTCGGACCTGCTCGGCAGCGTGCACCTGTGGGGATGGCAGCTCATCATCCTCGGCGCTGCGGTGACGCTGCCGCTCGGCATCACGCAGTCGAAGGAATACGCGGAGCTCGAATGGCCACTCGACATTCTCGTCGTGCTGGTCTGGGTTGCGTTCGCGGTGAACTTCTTCTGGACGCTCGCCATCCGCAACGAGAAGAGCCTCTACGTTTCGCTCTGGTTCTACATCTCGACGATCCTCACGATCGCCGTGCTCTACATCGTGAACAACCTGGCGCTGCCGGTCACGATGACGAAGAGCTACGGCGTGTTTGCGGGTGCGCAGGATGCCTTGACGCAGTGGTGGTACGGCCACAACGCCGTCGCGTTCTTCCTGACGACGCCGATCCTCGGGATCATGTACTACTTCCTGCCGAAGGCGGCAGACCGGCCGGTATTCAGCTACCGGCTGTCGATCGTGCACTTCTGGGCCCTGGTGTTCATCTACATCTGGGCTGGCCCGCACCACCTGCTCAACACCGCGCTGCCGGACTGGGCGCAGTCGCTGGGCATGGTGTTCAGCCTGATGCTGTGGGCGCCGTCGTGGGGCGGCATGTTGAACGGCCTGCTCACGCTGCGTGGCGCGTTCTACAAGGTGCGCACGGATCCAGTGCTCAAGTTCTTCGTCGCCGGCGTGACGTTCTACGGCATGGCGACCTTTGAGGGCCCGCTGCTCTCGATCAAGTCGGTGAGCGCGCTCGGCCACTACACCGACTGGATCATCGGTCACGTTCACGGCGGCGCACTTGGCTGGAACGGCTTCATGGCCGCGGGCATGTTCTACTGGCTCGTGCCGAAGCTCTACGGCACCAAGCTCCACAGCACCAAGATCGCCGACTACCACTTCTGGATCGGCATGGTGGGCATCCTGCTCTACGTGGCCTCGATGTGGATCTCGGGCGTCAGCCAGGGCCTCATGTGGCGCGCGGAGAATGCCGACGGCAGCCTGCAATATCCGGATTGGAACGAGATCCTGAATAGCCAGCAGATGATGTACATGGCGCGCAGCTTCGGCGGCCTCCTGTTCGTGGCTGGCTGGGCGATGATGTTCTACAACCTCATCGTCACCGCGATGTCGGGTCGCCCGGTCACCGTGGACACCGAAGTCACGGTCACGCGCACGGCACCGCTGCCGGGCGAGCCGACCTCGATGCAGCTGGTCCGCAGCAAGCCGGTCATCATCTGCGTGCTCGGCCTCATCGCCGCCACGATGTTTGGCATGCCGAGCATTGGTCTCGCCGTGCTGGGCCTCGTGCTGCTGCTCGCGATCATCGCGTTCGCCGGTGGCATGATCTACAAGTCGACGCACATGGGGCGTCACACATGGCACGAACAGATCGAATCGCGGCCGCTCGCGTTCTCGGTCCTGACGTTGATCGCCGTCGTGATCGGCGGCGTCTACGAGCTGGTGCCTGGACTCGTGCTCGACAAGGAAGTGCCGCTCTCGGCGAGTGGCGAAGTGTGCGTGAAGCCGTACACGCCGCTGGAATTGACGGGGCGCGACCTCTACGTCCGCGAAGGTTGCTACGTCTGCCACTCGCAGATGATCCGTCCGTTCCGCAGCGAGTTCGTTCGCTACGGGGCGCCGAGCCGCATCGAGGAATCGATGTATGACCATCCGTTCCAGTGGGGCAGCAAGCGCACTGGGCCGGATCTCGCCCGCGTCGGCGCAAAGTACGACGAAGCCTGGCACTGGGACCACATGCGCAACCCGCGCAGCACGAGCCCAGCATCGATCATGCCAGGCTACCCGTGGATGTTTGACGCCGTCACCGAACCCGCGGTCGCAGCCGACAAGATGCGGGTGCTGAAGAAGCTCGGCGTGCCTTACACGGACGCGGAGATTGCTGGCGCGGTGGCCGAGTACGCACGGCAGGCGGACGAGATCGTGGCGGCCCTGAAGACGAAGGGCAAAGCGGATGCCAGCGGCGATCGCGAGATCGTGGCTCTCATCGCCTACCTGCGTCGGCTCGGCAATAACCTCGAACCCGTCAAGTCGCAGGCGGCGTCCATCGAAGGAGGGAAGTGATCATGTGGCGCGATCTGTTTGCCAACATGTCCCTCTTCGTGCTGCCCATCCTCGCGATGTGCATCTTCGTGGCCATCTTCTGCACGGTGCTCTTGCGCGTATCCCAGCGCGCTCGGGCACCGGAGTACGACCGCATGGCCTCGTTGCCCCTCGCTGACGACCATCAGGAGAACACCTAGTCATGACCACCGAAGCAACCCGCGGACACACGTTCGACGGCATCGAGGAGTTCGACAACCGGCTGCCTAACTGGTGGCTCTGGACGTTCTACCTCGCGTGCATCTTCTCCGTCTTCTATTGGATCCACTACCACACGCTTGGTACGGGCAACCTGCCGATCAAGGAATACGCGATCGAGCAGGCGGCGGCGGCGGCGCGCGATGAGGCCGCAGCTGCCAACAACCCGATCACGGAAGAGAGCCTTCGCGAGCTCGCCAAGAACCCGGCGATCGTCGAGGAGGGCAAGAAGATCTTCCACGACCCGACGCGCTGCGCGTTGTGTCACAAGCCGGACGGCAGTGGGCTCATCGGTCCCAACCTGACGGATGACATGTGGGTGTATGGCGGCAAGGCCATGGACATCTACACGACGATCCTGAAGGGTCGGCCGGGTGGTATGCTGCCGCACGAGTCGTTCGGGCAGCAGTTCGTGATGAGGAGCACGGCCTACGTGTTGTCCATCAAGAACACCAACCTGCCTGGCAAGCCGCCGGAAGCGAATGCCAAGAAAGAGCAATAACCAAGCCGCCGCGCGCGTTGCGTGGGCATGAGCGATTCAGGTTCGAGCTCGGGTGCGCCGGGCGGCGGCGACGCTGCTCCGGCACCCAAGTCGGTGCCCAAACCGGTGGTCCAGAAGGGCAAGCTGCCAGTGCGGCGGCCCGACGTGGATACTCTCTTCAGCATCAACCCCGATGGGTCGCGCAATGCGATCCACCCGGCGGATGTGAAGGGGCGCTTCCAGACGCGCAAGCACCTGCTCTGGTATGTGCTGATCGCGATCTATCTGGCCGTGCCGTGGGTCAAGATCGGCGAACGCCCGCTGCTGCTCATCGACATCCAGGCGCGGCACTTCTACCTGCTTGGTCAGACCTTCAACGCGCAGGACTTCTGGCTCGCGTTCTTCTTCGTCACCGGGCTCGGCTTCTCCCTTTTCGTCGTCGCCGGATTGTGGGGCCGCATGTGGTGCGGCTACGCGTGTCCGCAGACGGTGTTCCTGGAAGGGCTGTTCCGGCGCATCGAGCGCCTGATCGAAGGCCCTGCGGCGGCGCGTGCCAAGCTCGACAAGGCGCCGTTTTCGCAGAAGTTCTTCCGGCGTGGCCTGAAGATGGTCGTCTTCTTCCTGCTGGCGGCCCTCATCTCGCACTCCTTCCTCGGCTACTTCATGCCCGTGGAGGTGCTCATGGAGGCTGTGACTTCGTCGCCGACGAAGCACATGACGGCCTTCCTCTTCATGGTGATCTCGACGCTGATCCTGTTCGTCGACTTCACCTGGTTCCGAGAGCAACTCTGCATCGCGATCTGTCCCTACGGACGCTTGCAAGGCGCACTTTACGATCCCGACACCGTGCTGGTCGGCTACGACAGCAAACGTGGCGAGCCCCGGGGCACAGCTGGCACAGCCGGTGCGAAGGACTGCATCGACTGCTTCCGCTGCGTGACCGTGTGTCCGACGGGCATCGATATTCGCAACGGCACCCAGCTGGAGTGTGTTGGCTGCGCAAACTGCATCGACGCGTGCGACGATGTGATGACCAAGCTGGGTCGGCCGAAGGGTCTGGTCCGCTACGACAGCCAGCGTGGTTTCGAGACGGGGCAGCGTCGATTCTGGCGCGGGCGCGTAGTGCTCTACGTCGCTCTGATGTTGGTTGGCCTCGGCGCTTTCGTGTTTGCCGTGACCAAGCGGCGCCCGTTCGAAGCGAATCTCGTGCGTGCACGCGGGACCAGCTACACCGTCGAAGGCGATCGTGTGCACGGCGTGTTTGAGCTGCATCTCATCAACAAGCGCTCGGGTCCGCGCACGTTCCACGTCACGGATATCGGCCCCGCCGGTGCGGAGATCGTGGTCGCCATGCGTGAGGTGGCTCTCGAATCGCTGCAGGACCTGCGTGTGCCGGTGCACGTGTTCGTGCCGATGGCCCAGTGGAAAGCAGGCCTCAAGTGTGAGCTGTCCGTGCGCTGTGACGATCCCGATGGGGAACTCGTGCGGCTGGCAACGGCGCCCTTGCTCGGGCCGTCGGGGGCGGGTCGCTAACCTCGGTTAGCAACCGTCCTACCCGTCGCCGCGCTCCACCTGTGGCAGCCAAACGCGGAATTCGGCGCCTTCGCCGGGTTTGCTGCGGACATCGATCGACCCCGCGTAGCCTTCGACGATGCTCTTGCTGATCGAGAGGCCGAGGCCGGTGCCGCCGCGCGCGCGCTTCGTGGTCACGAACGGCTCAAAGATGCGCGCCCCGAGTTGCGCGGGGATGCCCGGGCCATTGTCGGCGACCGTGAGGAGCACGCCGCTGCCATCCACGCTGGCGCCGAGGGTCACGCGGCGTTGATCGCCGCCATGCTGCAAGAGCGCGTCCTTGGCGTTGATGAGCAGATTCAGCAGCACCTGCTGGATCTGCTGCGGGCGCGCGCGGACCTGCGGGAGTTCTTCCGGCACAACGACCGCGAGCGCGACCCCGTGACGCTTGAAGTTCTCGCCGACCAGCCTCAGGGTGCGCTGGACAACTTCGGGGATCGAAGTCGGCTGCGGTCGGTCGCTGTCGTCGCGCGCGAACTGCAGGAGGTCCTTCACGATCTCGGCGATGCGCTGACCTTCTTCGATGATGACCTTGCAGTTCTCGCCAGCTTCGTCGCCGTCGGCGATGAGCTGCGCGCAGTTGATCATCGTATTGATCGGGTTGTTGACCTCATGCGCCACGCCGGCGGCCAGTTCGCCGACGGCAGCAAGTCGCTCGGTCTGTGCGAGCTTGGTCTGCATGTCCTTGCGCTCGGTGATGTCGCGAATGACGGCCGTGAAGAACCGCTGCCCGCTAAACCAGCCTTCGCCCACCGAGAGGTCGATCGGGAAGGTCGTCTCGTCTTTGCGCTTGCCCGTGACTTCGCGCCCGATGCCGATGATGTGGCGGACTCCCGTCGCCAGGTAGCGCCGCAGATACTCGTCGTGGTCGTCGCTGTACGGCGAAGGCATCAGCAGGCTCACGTTCCTACCCAGCACCTCCGCGGCCTCGTACCCGAACAGCTTCTCGGCGGCGCCGTTGAAGGCTTCGATGCGGCCGGTGACATCGATGGTGACGATCCCCTCCGTCGCGGTCTCAAAGATCGCCTGCGTGCGGGCGCTGTGGCGCGAGGCCTCCTCGATGGCGCGGGCGCGGGCGAGATCCGCCTCTTCGGTGGCGGCTCGAATGGCACGGTCGCAGTGCCGTCGGCACCAAGGCAGCAAGGCCATGGTCGCCGTGGCCATGCCGGCGCCCACCAACGCTGCGCTGCCCGCCGCGGAGCCAGCTGGGAGCCAGATGGCAAGGGCGAGCAGCCCCGGGGCGAGAACGGAGGACGCGAGCCAGAGGCCGGTGGCCTTGACGTTCACTGGGTGGGGTGGTGGGGGCGCCTTGGTTGGCGGCATCCGGACGATTACAGCATTCCGGCGACCAGAACCTCTACGACAAAAGTCGGCCGCCGATTACGGACTAGAGCTACCCACGGTCCCGAGCGGTAGGCCCCAGAATGCTCACCGCCGCAGAACCGGACTCGTACCCATGGCCAGGATCGTGTTGATTGATGATGAAGCGCGCCTGCTCCACACGTTGGCGCGCTTCCTGGAGCAGCAGGGGCACCAGGTCCTGCGTGGCCCCAATTTCGCAGCCGTGTCGGACCATCTTCATCCTGGCCGTTTCGAGGTGCTCATCACGGACATCGTGATGCCCGACTTCGATGGCATGAAAGTCCTGCGGGAGGTCGTGGAGCAGCGCCAATGCCAGGAACCGGTGATCCTGATCACCGGCGAGCCCAATCTCGAAACGGCGTCCGAGGCGGTCCGGCGCGGCGCCTTTGACTACATCAGCAAGCCCGTCACCAAGGACAAGCTGCTGGAGGCCGTGTCGCGCGGTCTGCGCCATGTGCAGTTGCTGCGCGAACGAGATCAGGCCCGGCTCATGGAGATGCAGGTTCTCAAGAACCTGGCGATGCTGGGTGAGTCCGCCTCCGTCCTGACCCACGAGATCCGCACGCCGATCACGAGCCTTCGCCACGCGCTACGCGCAGTTGGCGAGAAGCTCGGCATCGAGGACCGGGTGCTCGTCGAAGAGTTCATCGGCAACCTGAACAAGATCGAGCGCATGCTCGGGCAGACGTTGTCGTTTGCGAAGCCTCTGCGTCTTCAGCTGCAGGATGCGGATCTCGGGGAGCTCATCGCGAGTTGTGTGCGCGAGGTGAGTGCTCTGCCGATCATGGCCGGGATGTCGGTCGAAGTTCGCAGCGAGCCGGGGCTGGTGGCCCATGTCGACCCGCAATTGTTCGGAGAGGTCCTCATCAACCTGTTGCGCAACGCTGCCGAAGCCTGCAATGGCAAGGGGCATGTCGAAGTGGCGGCGAGTCGCGAGGGCAGCGCGCTCGTGCTGGAGGTCGTCGACGACGGTCCAGGTGTGCCGGACCAGCGGCAGGAGGAAATCTTCCGGCCGTTCCGCAGTTCCAAAGATTATGGAACTGGCATTGGCCTCGCCTTTTGCCGCAAAGTGGTCGAGTCGCACGGCGGCACGATCGGTTTGGTTCCGAAGCCTGGATCCGGCGCGTGTTTTCGCGTCGAACTCGGGGCTGGATCAGCTGGCCGGGCGAGTCCGACAGGCTGATCTGTTTGGTGCGCGACTGCGCGTCGAGGTCGTTCCGTGGTTACCACTGGAACGGCCGTGCGCCGTGCGCAAGAGTTACCGAAACCCCAGGTTGGTGGAGAGCCAGACATGACTGACAAACAAGCCATCACGATCGTGCTCATCGACGACCAGGCCATCGTTCGCGCGGCGTTCAAGTCGTTGCTCGAACGCGTGTCGCACTTCCGGGTCATCGGTGACGCGGGCGACGCGCGCGGCGGCATCGATCTCGTGCAGAAGCTGCGTCCCGACGTTGTCGTGCTCGACATCACGATGCCCGGTTTGTCCGGCATCGATGCGGTCGGCCCGCTCAAGAAGGCGTCCTCGCAGACGCGGGTGCTCATGGCGTCGCAGCACGAAGGCATGAAGTTCGTGCAGCAGGCGTTGCAGGCCGGTGCTGACGGGTATCTGTCGAAGGACAGTGAGCCCGAAGAGCTGGCGCTCGCGATCGAATCCGTGCGGCGCGGCGATTCCTACCTGTCGCCGAAGGTCGCCAACGGGATCATGGCCCGCGCCGCTCGCGGTGAGGCGCCGCCTCCCGGGGAGTCGAGTGCGCTCGCGGTCTTGACCCCGCGCGAACGCGAGGTCTTCCAGCTGCTCGCGCTCGGCAAGGCCAACAAAGAAGTGGCGGCGCTGCTGGGGCTGTCGCTCGGCACCGTAAAGAAGCACCGCGAGAACCTGCAGCGCAAGCTCGATTGCCACTCGGCGGCGGAGCTGGCTCGACTCGCGATTCGCGAAGGCCTGCTGAACGTCTGAACGTCGGCCTCAGTCGCCCGGGCCTCTGGACGTTCGAACCCCAGGACGTTTGTGCGCCCGATCCGCGCCGCCCCTACTTGGGCGTGCGCACGGTCATCACGGGGCAATCCGCCATGCGCACGATGCGCTCCGCGGTGCTGCCGAGCACGAGGTGGGTGAGGCCGGTGTGGCCGTGGGTGCCCATCACGATGAGGTCCGCCTTCTGCGCGTGGGCACATTCCAGGACCTGCTCGTGTGACACGCCGTCGCGCAGTTCCGTGGTGACCTTCGTCGCGGGATCGAGGCGAGCGCGCTCGGCCTCGAGCTCTTCGCTGGCGCGCTTGTGCAGTTCCTCACGTAGGTGCGGGAACGCGTTGGCCATACCGAAGCTGCGCGTCGGGTAGCTCAGTTCGGGAACGACATGCAGCAGGACCATTTCTGCTCCCAGCGAACGGGCCATCTCGGCTGCGTAGTCGATGGCGATGCGCGCCGTCGGAGAGAAGTCGGTCGGGCAGACGATGCGGCGGATCTTGGTCATGGCTTCCTTCGGCTCTTGCTCATCGACCGGCGTGGTCAGGTAGCATTTGCTCCTTGGCGTGAAGGTGGAAACCCCCATGCCGTGGAATGGTCCGCAAGCGGAACCAAATGTTGGCCGGCTCGCAAGTGGGGACTTCGCGGGGGGCGCGGCCGGTCGAGTGCGGTTTCTGGTGCGGACTCGGCTAGGCTTCGGGCCGCAACACCATGGAACTGGAACCTGATGGCATCGTCCCACCCGATTCCGACCTGCAGGCCGGCCGGGACCCGGTCGTGGCCCGCATCGAGGAGATGCTGGAGGAGGAGCGCTTCGAATCGGCCCTGGAGGCCATCCTCGAGGCGCTTGCCAAGGGGCAAGGCAACTCCCTCGACCTCACGTTCCTTGCTGGCGACTGTTTCCTGGCCATGGGGCGCGCCGCCGAGGCCGAAGAACGGTTTCGCGCCGTGCTGGAACTGGATCCGGACTGCCCTTCGTCGCGTTGCTGGCTGGCGATGTCCCTGTTTCTGCAGTGGCGCTTCGACGAGGCCGAAGTCGCTGTCAAGGCCGCTCGCGAACTGCCCGATGCGATCGCGGACAGCCACGTTGTCCAAGGCTTGTTGCTGGAGCATCGTGGCCAGTTCGACGCCGCGGAGGCCTGTTTTGAGCTCGCTTCCGCCATGGCGCCGGAGAAGTACCCGGTGCCCACGCGCATGACGCGGGCCGAGTTCGATCGCGAGGTGCGCAAGGCGGCGCGCAAGCTGCCGCGCCAGTTCCGCCAGGCGCTCGATCGTGTGCCGGTCGTTGTGCAGGATCTACCGCATCCGGAACTCGCCGAAGGTGGCCACGAAGAGGTCGCCCCTGACATTCTGGGCCTGTTCGATGGCATCTCGTTGCCCGAGACGGAGTCGGGTGACTTCCTGCAGTTGCGGCCAAACACGATCTACCTGTTCCAGCGCAACCTCGAACGCGCCGCGCAGGATACCGAGGATCTCATCGAGCAGATCCGCATCACCTTGTGGCACGAGCTGGCGCACTACCTCGGGTTCGAGGAAGAGGACATGGACGACCTCGGGCTCGCCTGACGGGCTCTCCGGAGTTGCTAGCGCGCGTCGGACTTGACGGTCTCGCCGAGGAACGTCATGAGCTCGCGCAGCGTGTCGTAGTTTTCGTGGCGCAGGCGGAACCACGTGTTTACGAGCCAGCCCTTGTCGAGCCCCTTCGTTGGTGATCCCGCGGCCGGGATCGACTTCTCGTAGATCGCCTCGCCGCAGCGCTGCAGGGCCGCTTCGACACCTCGGTGGCCCGTGAAGGTGCCGTCCTGGTTGGGCCGGATCTGCACCGAACCGGCCGCGAATCGCCGATTGGGGGGCTTTTCGCCCGGTTGCCCGGTGATGCCCAGCGCCCATTCGCGGTAGATGTCGAGTTCGTTGGCGACTCCGTACATGTCCCAGATCTTCTCGCCGGCAGGTCGCGCGCCAATCTCGGAGAACTTCAGTCCCTTCGGGCCGAAGAACCACTCCATGTGGGTGGCGGAGTTGCGGATGCCGAGCGCCTCGACGACGCGGTGGGCCATGTCGCGCAGTTCGCGGTAACTCGACAGATCGATGCGGTTGGTCACCGCGATCTGGGGGGAGATCCAGCGTTGTTGCGCGGCTTCGAGGCAGCCTGGGAAGTAGTGGGCCGCGAAGTCGTAGCGCACGCCCTGGGTGTCGCAGAGCGTGTCGAAGAACCCCTCGTGCCCTTCGATGAACTCCTCGATGGCGATCGGGTGGCCCGCCTTGGGCTTTAGCTTCTTCAGCGCGGCTTCGAGTTCCTGCTGGTTGCCGACGCGGAACGTCGACAGCGAGCCGAAACCGGCGATGGGTTTTACGATGAGCGGGTATCCCTCGCGCTCGGCGAAGGCGTGCGCCTCCTGCTCGTTGGCGATCGCCGCCGACTGCGCGCACGGGATGTTGTGCTCGCGCAGGAACTCCTTCATGCGCACCTTGTCGCGGCAGAGTTGCGCCGTGCGCAGCGGCAGTCCCGGCACGCCGAGCCGTTCGCGCAGCGCCGCGGCGGGTTCGACGAGGGGCTCGTCGATCGTCTCGATGCGGTCGAATGAGGGGGTCGCCAGCTCCTTCGCGGCGCGTTGCAGGGCGTCAACCTCGAGCATGCGGTCGCAGCCGCGGTAACCGTCGAGCAGCGCCTTGGCTTCAGGCGACAGGCGGTCCTTGCCGGTCATGCCGATCGCGGACACCTTCGCGCCGAGCGACTTGAGGCCGCGCAGGAACCCGTGGTTGTAGATGTGGGTATCGGGTGCGAGGAAGAGTACGTGCATCGGGCCATCCGCATCATGCAGCAGGGCCGGTGGCGGGTCGAGGCACGACCTTGCCGCCGCGAACGTTGAGGATCAGGCTGATCGGCCCGTCGTTGCACGATTCGACCTGCATGGCGGCGCCGAATCGACCGGTGGCAGTGGGCAGGCCGCTGGCGCCGAGGCGCGCTGCTACTCGTTCGTAGAGCGGCTCGGCGATGGCCGGCGCGGCGGCTCCCGTGAAGTCCGGCCGGTTGCCGTGGCGCAGTTCTGCAGCGAGGGTGAACTGGCTGACAACCAGGCAGCCGCCCTCAACTTCGCGCAGCGTGAGGTCCATCGGCGTGCGGGCCGGGAAGATGCGCATCGCTGCCACCTTGCGCGCCGTCTCGTCGGCATCCGCCTCGGTATCGCCCGGCTCGACGCCTACCAGCAGGAGCACGCCGCGTTCGATGCTGCCCGTGACTTCGTCACCGACGGTCACCTTGGCCCACCGCACCCGCTGCACGAGAGTGATCACCGCGGGAGATTACGAAACCGCGCTCGGCAGGGCGACATCCTGCCGAGCGCGGTTTCGAAGGCGCCGGGCGCTCAGGCCGTGCGCACTTCGATCTTCGTTGGCCGCGATTCGGGGGCCTTGGGCACGGTCACCAGCAAGACGCCCTGGCGATAGACGGCCTGGACGCCCTGGTTGGCAGCATCCTGCGGCAGCTGGATCGTGCGCGAGAACTGGCCGTAGCGGTGTTCGCGGCGGTGCCAGCGCTTGCCCTGCGTTTCGGTGTCTTCCTTGCGCTCGGCGGAGACGGTGAGGACATGGTCGTGCAGGTGCACGTGTACGTCCTTCTCCTCGAGGCCAGGCAGCTCAAACGACAGCTCGTAAGCCTGTTCGGTTTCGCTGATGTTGGCGCGCGGCGACAGGTGGTTGCTGGCGAGCTCCGGCGTGTTGCCGAACAGGTGGCTGAAGAGGGCCTGGAACGGGTCGCGGGTCGCGGTGGCTTGGGAAGTGGTCATTGGCTTCGACATGGTCTTGGTTCCTTGATGGGGTTTGCTTGCCACCCCTTAGGCAACCTCGATGCCATGACTGCCAAAATCGATTAGAATTCCGTAAGGCGTTTCTTGGAAAAGAATTGCAGATGATGTCGGCGCCGACATGTGATCGCAGAAAATGCCATTATGGCGCTACAGTGCCAAAATGGCGTCTTACTCGGCTTCCCCGACGAACTTCCGCCAGAGCTTCCGGCGCACGAATCGTTCGAGTTCGCGTCGGATGCCCTTCCTCGCCTTGTGGGCCGCCAGGTGGTGGCGGGTCCCGAGCCCACCCAGCGCCGCGGCCGTTGGTGGCGTGATCCCGGGCTCGTGCAGCCAGTGCAGCAGGCGCTCGGCGGCCACCTCGTGATCGCACACGGTGCCGAGGCTGTGCTGCAACTTCGTGAGCTGTGCGATGGCCTTCTTCGAAGCCATGCCGGGCAGGTGTTGGATCTCCTCCGCCAGGTAGCGCAGGCGCTTGCCGGCAATGCGCAGTTGGTGCAGCTGAGCAATCGGCAGGTCCTCGGGCAGGTTCTTCGCCAGGCGGCGAACGAGTCGGGCGGCCTCGAGCAGGCGTGGGCCAGCGGCGGTGGTGATTGGCTGCGAACCGAGTGGGCTATCGGCCATCGGCGACAGCAGTGCGGACAGGAGGTTCTCGGTGCTTTGCAGGCGTTCGGGACTGCGCAGCCAGGTGTGGAGCGCGGTGCGCTCGGCCTGTTGCCGATCGTTCAGGTCCGCGAGAATCGTCTGCGCCGCTTCGCGCAAGGGCTCTGGCAGCGCGGCGATCGCGTCCGGCAGTTCGGCGAGCATAACGTCCTGGTCGCGCTTGCGGCCCAGGCGATGCGCGAGTGCGGCGAGTTGTTCGAGCAGCCTCTGCGCGGTTTCGGCGGTCCACAGGTCGCGGAACGCGCGCACGAGGCTGCGCAGGCGGCGCAAGGCGACGCGCATGCGATGCAGCGCCTCGGGGCCTTCTTCGCTGCGCACGTCGGTCTCGGCGTCCTGCATCGCATGAACGTGCCGTCGCAGGCTCTGCGTGATCGCCCGGGCTGCGCTGAGTTCCGGGGTGAACTCCGCTTCGGCGGACTCGGCGCAGGGCAGGCCCAGCAGGTGGGAGGCGTGGGTGGGTTTGTCGTCCTGTGCAGCGACCAGCGGCAGGGTCTGCGACAGCCGGGCCGCGAGCTGTTCGCACGAGGCCAGGTCTTCGTGGACCTCGATCTCGATCTCGACGAAGGCCTCGCTGCGCAGCGCGGAGCGCGTGATGACGCGATCGATGAAGAGCTCGCAGGCCGGGCCTTCTTCGCGGCGTAGCTCGCGGCTGTCGCGCTCGATTTCGAGGTGCAGCTTGGGCCGCAACGCGCGCTGCAACACGAACGGCTCGATGAGGTCGCGCAAGGGGTGCGGCAGGTTGTCCGAGCTTGTGGGCAGGCCTTCCGCCAGCCACGCAGCCTCGGTCTCCTCGCGCACGAACAGCGCACCGCGGCGGCGGGAGTGGCGTTTGCACGAGAGTCGTCGCCCGCGGCGGTCTTCGCGCAGGCGCAGGCCGATGCCGGCGGCCGCGAGGCT
>Ga0075163_10006128_pt1 | contig 15961 bp, 10 predicted proteins | sample JI1023141ADNA_FD_71478 | JGI IMG/M metagenome (GOLD analysis project Ga0075163, IMG submission 71478) | Wastewater effluent complex algal communities from Wisconsin, to seasonally profile nutrient transformation and Carbon sequestration -... | ecosystem: Engineered > WWTP > Effluent > Algae... | reverse complement strand
GGCCGCACCACGTGGGAGAACATCGTCACCTGCTGCTACCCCTGCAACGGCGCCAAGGGCAACCGGACGCCGAGCGAGGCCGGCCTCAAGCTACGGACCCAGCCGGCGCGGCCGACCTGGGTGCCGGCGGTGACGATCCGGGTGAGCACGCGCTCGGTGCCCGAGGCCTGGCGCGACTACCTGTACTGGACCGGCGAGATCGACGCCGATCCGGAGGCAGCGTGAACGGGCGGCGGTGGGATGCGGGCCGGCCCGGTCGACGGATGATGCACCGTCGACCGCGGCCGCCCGGGCGGGGGGCCGCGCCCTCGCTCGCTTGAAGGGACCAGCCGATGGGCGACGGCGCCGATCTGGAAGATCGCGTGAGCACCGCGAGGTGCCTTGGGGGTTCGACTCCCTCTCCCTTCGCGACCGCATCGGCGACGCACCCGCGTCGCCAGGTTCGATCGACGACGCACCCGCGTCGTCACGGCGACGCACCCGCGTCGCCAGCCTCTGGAGGAGCTGCCTATCGGTGAGGGCAACGGTCCCGAAAATCGTGATCAGCCATGGTCTGGGGGTTCGACTCCCCCCTCCTCCGCCGCGTGTGTTCTGGAAGGAGTCCGGCAGGACGAGGAGCGCAGGTGCTAACTGCGTGCGCCGTAGAACCGGCGTTGGGGGTTCGAGTCCCCCTCCTTCCGCGACGAGGTCGTAGCTCAGGAGCAGAGTGCCGGTCCGACATGCCGGCGACGAAGGTGCGATTCCTTCCGACCTCACGACTGCAATACGGGGCCGTAGTTCAACAGGAGAACCCTGGTCTTGCAAACCAGTGATGAGGGTGCGACTCCCTTCGGTTTCCACGACACGTGATACGACGGGCCAACGCGCCAGGCGTCTCGCGTCCTGGGGGGAGGCTCGGTGGGGACATGGCCCCACCGAGGGGGGCTCGGCGGCGAGCCCCCTGCAATACGGGCTGTAGTTCAACAGCAGAATGCTGGTCTCACATTCCAGCGGCGGGGGTGCGACTCCCTCCAGCCCGACGACGCTTGCTCCGGGAAGACAGATACTCGGGACCGTAGTTCAACAGGAGAATGCTGGCTCGGCAGACCAGCGACGAGGGTGCGACTCCCTCCGGTTCCACGATCGTCACGATCCGTCGTTCGTCTCTGGCGCGCTTGCGCGCCGTCACCGACCTCCGCGAACGGTCTCGCGTCGCGGGGGGAGGCTCGATCCCGGCTCGGCCGGGATCGAGGGGGGCTCGGCGACGAGCTCCCTGGAACGCCGCAGAGGCGGGTTCGATTCCCGTCGGTGGCGCGACTTGGCCCTGGGTACGTCTGGCGACGTTGGCTCACTGTCTATGAGTATCTAGGAGGGTTCGATTCCCTTCAGGGCCGCTCTGTCTGGTTTCTGGGTTTGGTTTCTGGGCTCGTCTTTCAACGGCAGGATGCTGTCCTCGCACGGCGGCGATGGGGGTTCGAGTCCCCTCGAGTCCACGATCTGTTCTTTGCGTCTGTGGCCGACCAGCTAGGCACGCGATTGCAACCCGCGACAACCCGGTGCGACTCCGGGCAGATGCTCGACACGGTGGACGACCCGCGCCGTCCACGCCACGCCGACCCGGTGCTCCTGGTGGACACGCTCCCCTGGTACGGGAGAGAGGAGGGTTCGACTCCCTCGGTCGGCTCCATGCACGTCACGCCCCCGCGCACGGATGCGACCCGGGTCTCCGAAGCCTGGTGAGGTGGTTCGATTCCACCCGGCGGCACCGCGCCCACGTCGTCTAGCGGTCAAGACCCCGGCTTTTCAACCCGGGGAGGCGGGTTCGACTCCCGCCGTGGGTACTCGTGCCACCTCGCGGCGTCACGCCCGCGCAGCGACCTGCGCCCGGGCGAACCCGCGCAGGCGCAGCGAGTTCGTCAGCACCGACACCGAGGACAGCGACATCGCGGCGCTGGCGAACAGCGGCGACAGCAGCCAGCCGGTCGCCGGGTAGAGCGCGCCCGCGGCGAGCGGGATGCCGACGACGTTGTAGACGAACGCCCAGAACAGGTTCTGGCGGATCGTGCGCAGCGTGGCGCGGGCGAGGTCGAGGGCGTGGGGCAAGGACGCGATGCCGCCGCGCAGCAGCGCGATGTCGGCGGCGGCGACGGCGATGTCGGTGCCGGTCCCGATCGCGATCCCGACGTGCGCGCCGGCGAGCGCCGGCGCGTCGTTGATGCCGTCGCCGACCATCGCGACCGTGCGGCCGCGCGCGCGCTCCTCGGCGACGATGCGCGCCTTGGCCTCGGGGCGCACCTCGGCGAACACGCGCGCGATGCCGAGCTCGGCGGCGACGGCCTGGGCCGTGCCCGCGCGATCCCCGGTCACCAGCGCGACCTCGATGCCCATCGCCGTCAGCGCCGCGACCACGCGGCGCGCGTCCGCGGTCGGGCGATCCGCGACGGCGACGAGGCCGACCAGCGCCGCGTCGACGGCGACGAACGACGGCGTCCGCCCCTGCGCGGCGAGCGCGTCCGCGGTCGCGTCGAGCGGCGCGGTCGCGATCCCGACCTCCGCGAGGTACGCGCTGGTGCCGACGCGCACGGCGTGGCCGTCGACCACGCCTTCGACGCCACCGCCCGGCTGCATCGCGAACGAGGTCGCGGCCAGGGCCCGGGCGCCGCGCGCGCTCGCCCCGGCGACGATCGCCTGGGCGACGGGGTGCTCGCTCGGGCGCTCGACGGCCGCGACCAGCGCCAGCAGGTCGAGCTCGGCCACGCCCGCGGTGGCGACGACGTCGGTGAGCGTGGGCTTGCCCTCGGTCACGGTCCCGGTCTTGTCGAGCAACACGGTGTCGACCCGGCTGGCGGCCTCGAGCACCGCGCCGCCCTTGACCAGGATGCCGAGCTCGGCGCCGCGGCCGGTCCCGACCGCGACCGCCGCGGGGGTGGCGAGCCCGAGCGCACACGGGCACGCGATCACCAGCACGGCGACGAAGCGCTCCACCGCCACCGCGAAGCCCGCCGCGCTGGGATCGATCGCGAACCACACGGCGAGCGCCGCCAGCGCGAGGCCGATCACGATCGGCACGAAGGCCGCGCTGACGACGTCGGCCAGCCGCGCGATCGGCGCGCGCCCGCCCTGGGCCTGCTCGACGGCTTCGACGATCTGCGCGAGCGCGGTGTCGCGGCCGGTGCGGGACACCTCGAACACCAGCGCGCCGCTCTGGTTGAGCGTGCCGCCGAACACCCGATCGCCGGGGCGCTTGTCGACCGGGAGGCTCTCCCCGGTGAGCATCGACTCGTCGACCGCCGCGGTTCCGTCGATGATCGCGCCGTCGGTCGGCACGCGCTCGCCGGGCCGGACGCGGACGCGGTCGCCGACGCGCAGCGCCGCGACGTCGACGTCGCGCTCGGCGCCATCGGGGGCGACGCGCCGCGCGGTCTTCGGCACCAGCGCGACCAGGCCGCGGACGGCGTCGGACAGGCGCCGGCGCGCGCGCGTCTCGAGCAGCTTGCCGAGCAGGACGAACGCGATGATCGCGGCGGCGGCCTCGAAGTAGAGGTGCACCGCGTGGGCGTGGGGTGACCGCGCCGACGCGATCAGCGCGACCGTCGAGTAGCTCCACGCGGCGAGCGCGCCGACGGTAACCAGCGTGTTCATGTCGGCGGTGCGATGACGCAGCGCCGCCCAGGCCAGGCGGAGGAAGCGCCGCCCCGGGCCGAAGACGATCGGCGTGGCGAGCGCGAGCTGCAGCCAGCGGCCGGCGGCACCGGCGGTGCCGGGGATCGCGCCGTGGCTCATCGCGATCACCAGCAACGGCACCGCCAGGAACGCGGCGATCGCGAGGTCGCGCCGGATCGCCCGGGCCTCGCGCGCCTCGGCGTCGGCCAGCGCGTCGGCGCGCGCGGCGGGCGCGGTGGGCGCGGTGGGCTTCGCCGCCGGCGCCGCGTCGACGACCCCGTACCCGGCGCGCTCGATCGCCGCGACCAGCACGTCCCGATCCGCGGCGCGGGGGTCGTGGCGGACCGAGGCGCGCTGCGTGACGAGGTTGACCGACGCCTCGTCCACCCCAGGCACCGCGCGGACAGCCTTCTCGATCCGGCGGACACACGCCGCGCAGGTCATGCCGGTGATCGATAGGTCGAGGTGCACGAGGCCGAGCGCGGCGCCCGGCGCCAGCGCCGACGCGGCGGGGAAGGCGGTGGTGGTCATGGCGTCACCTCCTGCTGGCGCGCCCGACAGCGGCGACACGGGCGGCGCCCCGGGCGCCCCCGGGCGGCGCGAACGGCGTGGATGATCTCGTTCATCAAGGCGCACAAGGCGGCCTCGAGCGACGGCGAGGTGGGTTGGCAGCACGGCATCTCGACCGAACGACGCAGGCCGCGACCGCGCATTACACCGCCGCGCGCCGCCGCGGCCCGTAATGACGCGCGCCGCCCGGCGTCATCCGGACGAGGCCGCGCGACGGCCGAAACCAGGAGCAACCGATGACCACCCAGCGAGCCACCATCCTCGAAGTCCAGGGCATGTCCTGCCCGTCGTGCATCCGCCACATCCGCGCGGCGCTCACCGAGCGCGCCGGGGTCAGCGCCGTCGACGTCAAGCTGCGCGACGGCCTCGTCGTCGTCGACCACGACGCCGCGCAGACCAGCGTCGCCCAGCTGATCGCGACGCTGGACGAGGCCGGCTACCCGGCCACGGCGCGCCCGATGTAATGGCGCGGCGGTCGCTGCGTCGGCACGAGCGAACTTCTCCAAGGAGCCGCCGTGACGATCTCGAACGCTTCCCCCGACCCGCGCCGCTGGTGGGCGCTCTTCCTGCTGTGCACCGCACAGTTCCTCGTCATCCTCGACACCTCGATCGTGGGCATCGCGCTGCCCGCGCTGCAGCGAGCCCTCGGGTTCGATGCCGCCGGGCTGCAGTGGATCTTCAACGCCTACGTCGTCGCCTTCGGCGGCCTGCTGCTGCTCGGCGGGCGCCTCGCCGACCTGTTCGGGCCGCGGCGGCTGTTCGCCGTGGGCTTCGCGATCCTCACCGCCGCCTCGCTGGCCGCCGGGCTCGCCGGCGACAGCACCACGCTGCTGGTCGCGCGCGCCATCCAGGGTGCCGGCGCGGCGCTGATCGCGCCGGCCGCGCTGTCGCTGGTCATGGCGTTGTTCGCGGCGCGGCCCGCCGAGCTGCAGCGCGCGCTCGGGTTCTGGGGCGCCTCGGCCGCCGCCGGCGGCACGGCCGGCGTGTTCCTCGGCGGCGTGATCACCGAGTGGCTGTCGTGGCGCTGGACGTTCCTCGTCAACGTGCCGGTCGGGCTGCTCGTGCTGGCGGCCACCACGGCGTGGTTGCCGCGCGGCGCTCGCCAGCGCGGCAGCGTCGACGTCGCCGGCGCGCTCACGGTGACCAGCGCGCTCGCGCTCGCCGTCTACGCGATCGTGACCGCCAACGCGCCGGGCGCGCCCACCGGCGCCCTGGTCGCGATCAGCGCCGCGCTGTTCGTCGCATTCGGGGTGCTGCAGCGGGTGCGACGCATGCCGCTGGTGCCGCTGGCGATGTTCCGGGCGCCGAACCTGACGATCGGCAACGTCGTGATGGCGCTCCTCGGCGCGGCGTGGATCCCGGCGTGGTTCTTCCTCAACATGTACCTGCAGGCGGTGCTCGGCTATGGCGCGTTCGCCAGCGGCCTGGCGCTCCTGCCGATGACGCTGGCGATCATGGTCTTGATGATGATGGTCACCGAGCGCGTCGTGGGGCGCATCGGCCCCCGGCCGGCGCTGGTGCTCGGGCTCGGCGTGCTGGGGCTGGCGCTGCTGCTGTTCGCGCGGATGCCGGTCGATGGCTCGTTCCTGGCCGACGTGCTGGTGCCGTCGCTGCTGGGCGCCGTCGGGATGTCGCTCGCGTACATCCCGGCGATGATCACCGCGACCGCGGCCGCGCGCCCCGAGGACGCCGGGCTCGCGTCCGGACTGGTCAACACCACGTACCAGGTCGGCTCGGCGATCGGGCTCGCCGCGATGGTCGCGGTGGCCGGCGCCAGGACCGCCGCGCTGGCGAGCGCGGGTGCGGACGCGACCGCGGCGCTGAACGATGGCTTCGCGGCGGCGTTCATCGGCGCGGCGGTGATCGCGTTCGTCGCGGCGGCGGCAGCGGTGCTGGCGATCCGCGCGCCTCGCACGACCCCGGCCGCGGCACCAGCGACGGCGGCCACCCCGCACCCGTCGGCAGGGTGAGCCGGCGCGCCCGCGTGCGCTTGGGCGGCGGTGCGCCGTAACCGCGGCCCCCGTGCTCGCGTCGAAGGCGGCACCAAGGAGATGCCCATGCGTTCACTCTCGATGTTCTCGATGTCGCTCGCGCTCGTCGGCGGCGTGACCCTCGCCGGCTGCAAGAAGAAGGCGGAGGACAAGCCGACCGAGGCCGCCAAGCCGGCCGCGCCGGCCCCCGCCCCCGCCCCCGCGCCGACGCCGCCACCCGCGGCACCGACGCCCACGCCGCCGGCGCCCGCGGCCACCAAGGGCATCCTCGACGTCGCCGCCGAGGCCGGCACGTTCAAGACGCTGGCCGCGGCCGTCGAGGCCGCCGGGCTGGTCGAGACGCTGCGCGGCCCCGGGCCGTTCACGGTGTTCGCGCCGACCGACGACGCGTTCGCGAAGATCCCGAAGGCCGATCTCGACGCGCTGCTCGCGGACAAGGCCAAGCTGACCGCCGTGCTGACCTACCACGTCGTGCCGGGCAAGGTGATGGCCAAGGACGTCGCCGGCCTGAAGTCGGCCAAGACCGTCAACGGCGCCGAGCTGACGATCGACACGTCGAACGGCGTGAAGATCGACGGCGCCACCGTGGTCAAGGCCGACATCGAGGCCGCCAACGGCGTCATCCACGTGATCGACACCGTCGTCATCCCGAAGTGAGGGCCGGGCGACCGGTCCCGCCACTCAGCGCGCGCCGGTCGCGACCAGCCACGCGGCGACATCGTCGGCGAGCTCGCCGGCGGCGGCGCGCGCGACGTGATGGCCGGCCGCGTAGGTCGGGAAGCGCACCCGGTACGCGGCGGGGCCGCGCCGCAGCGCCAGCTCGCCGGGGCGCGCCGCGGCGGCCGGCTGATCGGCCACCACGTCGACGTCGAGGTCGGTCGCCGACAGCAGCGGCGCGATCGCCTCGGTGTAGACGACCGCGTCGTAGCGCGCGTTGGAGACGAACGACGCGACCTCGGTGAGCATCGCCGCGAACACCGTCGCGGTCGCGTCGTCGCCGTCGCCGTCGGGACACGCCGTCTGCTCGGGCAGCCAGTACGCGTCGGTCGCGGGCAACGCGCCGAGCGCCGCGGTCAGCGATCGCTCCGCGTCCGCGACCGCCGACGGGCTGGCCCGATCGAACAGCCGGAACGCGGCGCCGCGCGCGGCGGCGGGCAGCCGCGGCACGGCCGCCGGGGCGATGTCCAGGAGCGCCGCGACGCGCGCCGGATCTCGCAGCGCCGCGGCGACCACCGCGACGCGGGCGGCGTTGGCCCCCGCCGGCTGACGCACGTCGAACGGATCGAGGCCGCTGGCCGGCGCCAGGAACGCCGCGAAGTCGGGATCGCCGCGCAGGAAGCCGGCCTGGAACGTGTACTGCCGCGCGCCCCAGAACACCGGCTGCAGCAGCACCTGCCAGCCGAACTGCCGCGTCACCGGCGTCGCCGCGTCGTGCGCGGCGATGCGCGCGGCCAGCCACGGCACGGCGTCGCGCGCGATCAGCCCGGCGGGTTCGCCGTGGTGGCGCAGCAGGTACAGCGCGAGCGCCGCGCGGGTGGCGCCGGTGCCGTGGCCGACCACCACCACGCGTCGGGTCCGCAGCGCCGGGTGGCCGTCGAGGAACTCCAGCATCGTCGCGACCGCGGCGGCGGCGTCGGCGACGTAGGCCGGCCCGGGCGCGCAGCCGTCGAAGGCCCCGACGCCGTACGACCAGCCCGCCAGCGGCTCGTCGATCGCCACGACGTGCGCGAACCGGGTCCAGCTCGCCGGGTTGGCGATCGGCGCGCCGTCGACGTCGAGCGCCAGCGGGCCGACGCCGTCGACGGCGAGGTGGCCGCTGGTCGCGAGCCCGGGGCCGCCGTTCCACACGAACGCCACCGGCGCGTCGCCGGCGTCGGCGTCGGCCGGATGGTAGGACCAGAACACGCGCATCGGGTCGCGCGGCCCGGCCGTGACCGCCGCGGGCACCTCGACGAAGCCGGCCTCGCCGCCACCGGCGGCCGGCGGTGCGCTGCACGCCGCGGCGATCAGCAGCGTCGCAGCGAGCCGACCGCTCACCGCGTCATCGCGCCCTGGACCGCCGCGACCGCCTGCTGCTCGGTCGGGAACTCGCCGGTCTGCGCCTTGTCATAGACGGGCACGCCGTCGACGAGGATCGTGAACTCGCCGCCGCGGCCCCTGGTCAGGGTGGCGTCGACGCCGAAGGCTTGCTTGAGCTGGGCGGCCGCACGGGTCGCCTTGGCCAGGTAGCCTCACATCGAGCAGTAGCGGATCTCGATCTGCATGGCGACAAGGTACCGCCGGCAGCGCCACGCGACAACCGGTGTCGGCGGCGACACGCCGCACCGAAAGCGGTACGGTCCGCCGCATGGGTCGCAAGGAAGACGCGCTCGAGTATCACCGCCGCGGTCGTCACGGAAAGATCGAGGTGGTGTCGTCCAAGCCGCTGGTGAGCCAGGGCGATCTGTCGCTGGCGTACACGCCCGGCGTCGCCGAGCCGTGTCTGGCGATCGCCAAGGATCCCGACGCGTCGTGGGAGTACACCGCGCGCGGCAACCTGGTCGCGGTGATCTCCAACGGCACCGCCGTGCTCGGCCTCGGCAACATCGGGCCGGCCGCCGGCAAGCCGGTCATGGAGGGCAAGGCCTGCCTGTTCAAGAAGTTCGCCGACATCGACGTGTTCGATCTCGAGATCGCCGAGAACGACGTCGACAAGCTGGTCGACATCATCGCGTCGCTCGAGCCGACGTTCGGCGGCATCAACCTCGAGGACATCAGCGCGCCGGCGTGCTTCGACGTCGAGGAGAAGCTGCGCGCGCGGCTGTCGATCCCGGTGTTCCACGACGACCAGCACGGCACCGCGATCATCTCCGGCGCCGGGCTGCTCAACGCCGCCGAGCTCGCCGGCAAGCCGCTGGGCGCGATCAAGCTGGTGGTGTCGGGGGCCGGCGCCGCGGCGATCGCCTGCGTCGACTTCTTCATCTCGCTGGGCGTCGACCCGGCCAACGTGACGCTGTGCGACTCGAAGGGCGTGCTGCACGCCGGCCGCGACGATCTCAACCGCCACAAGCGGCGCTTCGCCAGGGCCGACGACGGCCGCCGCACGCTGGCCGACGCGCTGGTCGGCGCCGACATGTTCATGGGCCTGTCGGTGGCCGGCCTGGTCACGCCGGCGATGCTGCAGACGATGGCGCCGCACCCGATCATCTTCGCGATGGCCAACCCCGACCCGGAGATCGGCTACCCCGAGGCGGTGGCGGCGCGCCCCGACGCGCTGGTCGCGACCGGCCGCTCGGACTACCCCAACCAGGTCAACAACGTGCTCGGCTTCCCGTACATCTTCCGCGGCGCGCTCGACGTGCGCGCGCGGTCGGTGACCGAGCCGATGAAGGTGGCCGCGGCGCGGGCGCTGGCGGCGCTGGCCAAGGAGCCGGTGCCGGAGTCGGTGGTCGCGGCCTACGGCGGCAAGACGCTCAAGCTCGGCCCGGAGTACTTCATCCCCAAGCCGTTCGACCCGCGCGTGTTGTGGTGGGTGGCGCCGGCGGTGGCCGAGGCGGCGATGGCGTCGGGCGTGGCCCGGGTGCCGGTCGACGTCGGCGAGTACCGCGACAAGCTGATGCGGCGGTCGTCGAACGCGGCGTTCTCGATCATGCGGTCGATGAACAAGACCGCGCGTCGCGACCCGCGGCGGATCGTCTTCCCCGAGGCCGGCAACCTGCGGGTGCTGCGCGCGGTGCAGCAGATCCTCGACGAGGAGATCGCGCGCCCGGTGCTCCTGGGGCGGCGCGCCGAGATCGAGGGGCTGTGCCGCGACGCCTCGCTGTCGATCCTCGATCACGTGACGCTGATCGACCCCAACGAGCCGGGCTTCGCCGCCGACGCCGAGCGCTACGCGCTGCGCCTGACCGAGCTGCGCGGGCGCAAGGGCGTGACCCTGCCCCAGGCGCGCAGCCTGATGCGCCAGAGCAACTACTACGGCGTGATGATGCTCGAGCAGGGCGACGTCGACGGCCTGGTCGGCGGCTTCAAGCGCAGCTACCCCGACAGCGTGCGGCCGGCGTTGCAGGTGCTGGGCCTGGCGCCCGGCGCGCAGGTCGCGGTCGGCATGTACATGATGGTGCTGCAGAACTCGGTGAAGTTCTTCGGCGACACGGTGTTCACCGTCGAGCCGACCGCCGAGCAGCTCGCCGACATCGCGGTGCAGATGGCCGACGCGGTGGCCGGCTTCGGCGTCACGCCGCGGGTGGCGATGATCTCGTACTCCAACTTCGGCTCGGTCCGGCATCCGGACGTCGCGCGGGTGCAGGCGGCGCTCGAGCTGGTGCGGGCCCGCCGCCCCGAGCTGGAGATCGACGGCGAGATGCAGCCGGAGATGGCGCTCGACGAGGCCCGCCGCGGCGAGACCTACCCGTTCTCGACGTTGACCCGCAACGCCAACACGCTGGTGTTCGACAGCCTGGCCGCCGGCAACGCCGCGTACCAGGTGCTCGAGTGCCTGGGCAACGCCGACGCGGTCGGCCCGATCTTGCTCGGCGTGTCCAAGCCGGTGTCGCTCCTGCAGAACGAGAGCACCGTCGACGACATCGTCAACATGACCGCGTACACGGTCATGAAGGCGCAGCTCGCCGAGCGCGACCGCGCCGCGCGCCGGGCCTGATCGCGCCCCACCGGCGCGCGGGTTGCCGTACCATCGCGGCCATGCGCAGCGCGATCGCGTTCTCTCTCCTGGCGGCGGTGGCGTGCGGCGGCGACGATGGCGGCAGCGGCGGCCCCGACGCCGGCATGGACGCCGACCTCGGCACGATCGTCGAGCCCGGCGACCCCGGCGCCGCCGACGTCCGGGTCGACGTCCGGGTCGACCGCGACCGCAAGACGATCGCGCCGCTGATCTACGGCATCAACGGCGGCGCCGACACCGCGCGCGACCGACCGCGGGTGCAGCGCGCGGGCGGCAATCGCCTGACCGCGTACAACTGGGAGAACAACGCGTCCAACGCCGGCAGCGACTATTGCTTCCAGAACGACGGCACGTTCGGCGGCCCCGGCTCGATGCCGGCCAACGCCTACCGCGGCATCCTCGACGACGCCCGCGCCCGCGGCACCGCGGCGCTGATCACCGTGCCGATCGTCGACTACGTGGCCGCCGACCACGATGACCTCGGCGACGCCGGCCAGGGCCCGCCGGCGTGCGTCGGCGACGTCCGCAACTCGGGCGGCAACTACCTGCAGACCCGGTTCAAGGCCAACCACGCGCGCAAGGGCAGCGCGTTCTCGCCGACGCCCAACGCCAGCGACGCCGACGTCTACCAGGACGAGGCCGTCGACTTCGTCCGCCGCGGCTGGAGCGACGTGCGGGTGCTGGTCGATCTCGACAACGAGCCCGACCTCTGGGCCGACACCCACGCGCGCATCCACCCGCAGCCGGTCACCTACGCCGAGCTGATCGATCGCACGCTGACCTACGCCGCCGCGGTCAAGGACGCGTGGCCAGCCGCCGAGACGCTGGGGTTCGTCAGCTACGGCTACGCCGGGTACGTCAACCTGCAGAACGCGCCCGACAACGGCGGCCGGCCGTTCATCCCGACGTTCCTCGACGCGGTGCGCGCCGCCGAGACCACCGCGGGCCACAAGCTGGTCGACTACCTCGACCTGCACTGGTACCCGGAGGCGCGCGGCGACGGCCAGCGCATCAGCGACACCAGCGGCGCGACCGGGGCCGCGGCGCGCGTCCAGGCGCCGCGCTCGCTGTGGGACGCGACCTACGAGGAGGACAGCTGGATCGTCAACGACGTGCTGCACGGCCCGATCGCGCTGATCCCGTGGGCCAAGCAGCAGATCGCCGACCACGCGCCCGGCACCAAGCTGGCGTTCACCGAGTGGAACTACGGCGGCGGCAACGACATCAGCGGCGCGATCGCCACCGCCGACGTGCTCGGCGTGTTCGGGCGCGAGGAGGTCGGGCTGGCGACCTTGTGGCTGCTGCGGTCACCGGCGCAGGAGCGCTACCTCCTGGCCGGGCTGCGCGTGTTCACCAACTTCGACGGCGCCGGCGGCGCGTTCGGCGGCACCAGCGTCGCCGCGACCACCTCGGACGTCACGCGGGTCACCGCCTACGCGTCGGACGACGACTTCGGCGGCCGCCAGGTGATCGTCGTGATCAACAAGGCCACGCAGCCGCTGACCGTCGGCGTCACCGTCGCCGCGCCGCGCACGCTCGCGGCGCTCGACCGCTGGCAGCTCACCAGCGCCAGCGACGCCATCACCGCCGGCGCCGCGGTCACGCCGACCGCCACCAACGCGTTCCGCGTCGACGTGCCCGCCGCGTCGGTGACGGTGCTGGTCCCGCGCTGATCAGAACACCGCGGGGCACCCGCCCGGCGGTAGCGCGGGGGCTCGATAGCGGCGACGGCCGTCGAGCCGCACCGGGGCGCCCACGGACTCGCCGAGCCCGTCGAGGAACGCCTCGACATAGACCTGCCCGCGCGCGGTCACGATCGCCTGGTATCCGCCGTCGGGATCGGTCGCGACGACGACGTCGTCGATCGCGACCTCGTACGCCAGCTCCGGACAGGCGAGCCGCCCGCGGATCACGGCCGTCTCGGGTGGCGCGGTTGGCGGCAACGCCAGCAGGCCGACCTGGCCGTCACCCAGCGCGGCCACCGCGCCGTGGCTCGCCAGCAGCCGGCGCGGCACCACGCCGACGCCCACCGTCCACTGCGCCGCCCCGGTGGCGGGGGCGAGCGCGACCAACCGGCCGGCGGTCCCGGCGACGATCAGCGCGTCGCCGACGCGGACACCGAGCGGACCGGCGTCGGTCGGCTCGAGCGTCATGGCCGCGGTCCAGGCCAGCGCCGCGACGCGCAGGTCGATCGCCTGCACGCGGTCGACGTCGAGCACGTAGGCGCGGTCGTGATCGACCACGATCGCCGGCCGCTTCGAGGCCAGCGCCAGGCTGTGTCGCACGACGCCCGACGCGCCGTCGATCAACTCGACTCGGTCGAGGTAGGCGACGATCGCGGTGCCGTCGGCGAAGGCGACGCCCGTCGGCGCGGTGCCCAGCTCGAGGTGCCAGCGCACCTGCCCGGTCGCGAGGTCGCGGGCATCGATCGCCTCGGTGCTCACCGCGTAAGCCGTCGCGCGGTCGACCGCGACCGCACGCAGCGGCCGGCGATCGATCGGCACACGCCATCGGATCCGCCCGGTGGCGGGGTCGAGCCGCACCAGCTCGCGGCTACCGCCGACGATGATCCCCCCGAGCCCCGCGGCGGCGGCCTGGCCGCCGGGGGTCAGCGCGCTCCACGCGGGCCGCGCGCCGGTGGTGCCGTCACGGACCAGCGTCGTGACGGAGCCGATGGCCAGCCCGCCGCCGGGCACCGGCACCCACGCCACGGGCGCGGCGTCGAGCGGGAGCGCGGGCGCCGCGGGTCGCCCATCGAGCGCGGCGTACGCGACCAGCGCGCCGTCCGCGGTCCGCGCGACGAGCTGGCCACCGACGACCGCCACGCCGTCGGCGGCGATCACCCACGGGCCATCGGCGCGCAGCGCGCGGCGCGGGTCGGCCTCGTCGGCCGTGGGCGCGGGCGCCAGCGGCTCGGGCGGCCCGCCACACGCACCCGCGAGCAAGCCCGCGGTCAGCAGCCCGAGCGAACGTCGACCCGGCGCCATCGATCCACGATCGGCGACGTGCGCGGCGCCGTCAAGCACGCGCCGATGTCTGCCAGGTTCAGCGCTCGCGGACCGCGTACTCGAGCTTCCACCGCCCGGCGCCGTCCTTGGCCTTGCACCACAGCTCGAGCGTGCCGACCTCGGTGACGGTCGCGGTCAGCGCCACCGGCACCAGATCGCCGGCGCGGCGCTCGCCGCCGGCGGCGACCTCCTGCTCGACGGGGTCGAGCTCGAGCAGCTCGGCGGCCTCGGGATCGACCAGCGCGCCGACCGCGTCGTCCTTGCGGCTCGACGAGGCGAAGAAGCGGAAGGTCGACGGCTCGCCGACCACCAGCCCGAGTTCGTCGTCGGGCAGGTCGGCGCTGGTGCCCTCCTCCATGCCGAACGGCGCGACGCACAGCGCCTTCACCGGGGGCGCGAAGCCGGGGATCGCCGGCGCCGCGCCCTCGATGCCGATGTAGTAGGCGCGCGCGGTGCCGCCGCGGATGCGCACGCCGCCGCCACGCCGCACCCAGCCGTAGTGCGCCGCGCCGATCGCCACGGCGAGATCGAGATCGGTGCCCTCGAGCTCGCGCGGCTCGCGGCCGTACCAGTCGCCGATGACGCCGCGCACGCGATCGCGGATCGCGGTGGCCTTCATGACGCCGCCGTTCCACAAGACCGCGGTCGGCGCGCTGTCGTGGCGATCGAGGAACTCGGCGAGGTGCTTGGTCACCGCGGGATCCGCCGCGTAGGCCAGGCCCAGCTCGCGCAGACCGCCGGCGCGTCGCCGGGTCGGCCGCGCCTCGGCCGGCACCCGCGGGAAGAAGCCGTCGATGAGCAGCGCCCGGCTCGCGTCGCGCTCGAGATCGAAGCGCACCGTGCCGCCGATGAGCTTGCTGCCGCGGCCGACCAGCGCCACCGGCACCTTGTCGGGCGCCGCCGGCCCGAGCAGCTCTTCCTTGGCGCGGCGACACGCGTGGACCAGGCCGCGGGCCTGCACGGCGTCGAGCTTCTTGCCCTGCTCGCCGAGCGCGCGCTCGCTGGTCGCGGCCAGCGCCAGGTCCATGTTGTCGCCGCCGAGCAGGATGTGATCGCCGACCGCGACGCGCTCGAGCGCGAGCGCGCCGCCGTCGTCGGTGATCTCGATCAGCGTGAAGTCGGTGGTGCCGCCGCCGATGTCGCACACCAGCACGACGTCGCCCGGCACCAGCTTCTGCCGCCACGCGTCGCCGGTCGACGCCAGCCACGCGTAGAACGCGGCCTGCGGCTCCTCGAGCAGCGTGATCTTCGGCAGCCCGGCCTCGCGCGCGGCGACCACGGTCAGCTCGCGCGCCACCGCGTCGAACGACGCCGGCACCGTGATCAGCACGTCCTGATCGGCGAGCGGCGCGTCGGGGTGCGCGAGGTCCCACGCCTGGCGCAGGTGCGCGAGGTAGCGCGCCGACGCGGCGACCGGCGACACCCGCTCGCCGCCCTCGGGCAGATCGCGGTCGGCGCCGCGCCACGGCAAGATCGCTGCGGTGCGATCGACGTTGCCCGACGACAGCCACGACTTGGCGCTGGCCACCAGCCGGTGCGGCAGCTCGGCGCCGCGGGCCTGCGCGAACGTGCCGACCGCGTCGCGCGCGCCCGGCTCCCACGGCAAGGCCATCGCCGCCGGCGCGACCTCGTGCTCGGTGGGCAACAGCAGGAACGACGGCAGGGTGGCGCGCGGCGCGACCTCGCCGGGGCCGACCAGCTGCGGGACCGCGAGGGTCTGCACCGGGCCCGGCGCCTCGCCGTCGACGTAGCCGAGCGCGCAGTTGGTGGTGCCGAGGTCGATGCCGACGACGAAGCGGCTCACGAGAGCTCGACCTCGGCCGGCGCGACGATCGCGCGATCGACGCCGTCGGCCAGCGTCGGCAGCTGGGCCTTGGCCGCGCGCCAGCCGTGGTGGCGCAGCGCGCCGGCGAACGGCGGCTCGCCCTTGGCCTCGCCGATGACGCGGATCTCCGCGGGGTCGAAGCCCTTGGGCACGGTCACCTTGGCGTCATCGGCGCCGGGCAGCACCGGCTCGAGCGTGAAGTACTGATCGAGGACCTTCTTGCAGCCGCGGTGCACGTCGCGCGCGGCGGCGCCGATGTCGGCGTCGG
>Ga0075163_10006127_pt1 | contig 15962 bp, 16 predicted proteins | sample JI1023141ADNA_FD_71478 | JGI IMG/M metagenome (GOLD analysis project Ga0075163, IMG submission 71478) | Wastewater effluent complex algal communities from Wisconsin, to seasonally profile nutrient transformation and Carbon sequestration -... | ecosystem: Engineered > WWTP > Effluent > Algae... | reverse complement strand
TCGGCTTCGGCGATGGCCGCGCTGCGGCGGAGTTGGGTGTGGCGCTCGGCGTTCTTGCGCGCGTAGTCGATGTCGGCTTCGGCGGCGCGGAGTTGGGCGGGATTCACGCCGGCGAGGAGTTGAGCTTCTTCGGCGCGGGCGACGGCGAGTGCGGCCTCGACTTCGATCACGGCGGCGCGTTCCGCGTCGTCGCGCAGGCGGAGGAGGATTTCATCGCGTTTCACCGCTTGACCGAGCGTGACAGGGACTTCGCTCACGATGCCGGCGTGGTTGAACGCGAGGCGGCGGGTCTCGTCGCGCGGTTCCACGAAACCGGTGCCGGCAATCGACGGGGATGCGGCGGCGGCCGACCGGGTGGACGCGCTTTCTGCGACCGAGCGTCCGCACCCGCAGACCAGGAGAAGGATCAGCAGGGCGGCGATCACAAGGAGGAGGACGGGATCACGCCGCATGGTGGGTAAACGCCTCCTTCGAAGTTTCGTCGAGTCGGCCGGCGTTCATCACGAAGACCCGGTCGAAACGCGACACGAGGCGCGTGTCGTGGGTGACGACGAGGAGCGCGGCGTGGGCGTCGCGGGATTGGGCGACAAGCAGATCGGCGACGGCGCGGCCGTGTTCCCAGTCGAGGGCGGCGGTGGGTTCGTCGGCGAGGATCACGGGAGGGCGGTGGAGCAGCGCGCGGGCGATGGCTACGCGTTGTCGCTGGCCGCCGCTGAGCTGGCCGGGGAGTTTTTCGCGGTGGGCGTCGAGACCGAGGCGCGCGAGCGAGGCGGAGGCACGGTCGCCGGCGTCGGTGTGCGTGAGGCCGGCATTTTCCGCGACGAGCGTGAGGTTTTCCCGGATACTGAGAAAGGGGAGCAGTTGCGCCTGTTGAAACACGAAGCCGAGCCGAGTGCGGCGCAGTTCGGTGCGCGCCGTCGCATCGCCGAGCGCCACACGCGCGCCGCCGACGTGCAACTCGCCCGAGTTAGGTGTGAGGAGGCAGCCCAGGATGGAGAGTAGCGTGGTTTTGCCGGAACCGGAGGGGCCGAGCAGCACGGCAGTCTCGCCGGCGCGCAACGTGAGCGACACGCCGCGCAGCACGGGCTCGGCGAGCGCACCGGTGCCGTAGCTTTTCACGAGACCGAGGGCAGCGAGGGCGACGGCGTTCATCGGGCGAAGACGCTGACGGGGTCGAGGCGTAGCACGGTGCGCATCGCGAGCCACGAGGCGAGGAGGCAGGTCGCGAGCGAAGCGACGACGAGCGCGGCGAAGACGGGCGGAGTCGTTTCGAGCGGGATCGACGTGCGAACAGAGACGCGGGCGGCGAGGAAGAACAGTGCGGTGCCGCCGGCGATGCCGGCCGTGCCGAGGAGGAGGGCCTGGGTGAGGACGCATGCCACGAGGCTGGGCGCGTGGAAGCCGAGCGCGCGCAAGGCGGCGTAGTGGGCGAGGTAGTCGTTGGTGATCGCAAAGAGCGTCTGGCTCATGATGACGGCGCCGACGCCGAGACCGAGGGCGGCGGTGAGCACAACGGTGATGCCGACGCCGGTCTCCAACATCCAATAACGCGCCGAGCGCACGGCGAATTCGCGCGTGGTGAGCACCTCGGTGTGCGGCAGGCGGCGGCGCATCTCGGCCTGCACCGTTGGGAGATCGGCGCCGGGGGCGCACTGCGCGAGGACGTAGGTCACCTCGTTGTCGCGGTAGCGGCGGTCGTAGCGGATCGCCTGTTCGATCGACGTGAAGACGAACGGCGAGGCCGTGAACGTGCGCACGCCGCGGCTGATGCCGCCGATCTCCGCGCGTTGCCCGATGAGTTCCACGGTGTCGCCGATCCCTCGCACCCCAAGGGCCGCGGTGAAGAGTTCGTCGACGATCACGACGCCGGAGCGGCGAACACTGGTGAGTTCGCCGGCGTGCATCTCCCACGGCCCGCCGCGGTGGGAAACATCGAGTCCGACGAGTTCGACGTTGATGCGGCGGCCGTCGGGGCGCTGCCAGATGTTCCAACCCATAAAGAGCCCTTCGGCCCACGCGACGCCGGGCACGCTGCGGGCCTGATTCACACGCTGGCGCGGAATGGCCGTGCCGTAGTCGAAGGCGGGCGTTTGCTCGGCCATGACCCAGAGATCGGCGCGGGCGTGGCGGATGAGCGCGGTGAGCGTGTTGATCCAGCCGACGAGCAGACCGAACTGCGCGGCGGCGAGGAAGAACGCGACGGCGATGCCGGCGATGGTGAACGCGAGCCGGGGGCGGTTGTGCAGCAGCATTTGCGCAGCGAGGCGCGACGGCAGGTCGCCGCCAGAGGGCGAGGCGCTTTGCCGGCGTCGAACTCGGACTGCGCGTTGCAGCAATCATCACAGGCGACGGAACAGCAGACTCACGTTGTGGCCGCCGAAACCGAAGGAGTTGCTGAGCGAGTATTCGATCTGCGCGGGGCGGGCGACGTTGGGGATCACGTCGATGGCGCACTTGGGATCGAGGCTCTCCTGGTTGATCGTGGGCGGGAGCATGCCGTCGCGCATCGCGAGGAGGCAGAAGATGGCTTCGATCGCGCCGGCCGCGCCGAGCATGTGGCCGGTCATGGATTTTGTGCTGCTCACCGGCGTGGCGTCCAAACGGTCGCGGAAGACATCGCGCATCGCCCGCACTTCGAACTCGTCGCCCATCGGGGTGCTGGTGGCGTGGGCGTTGATGTAACCGACGGCGGTGGGATCGACGGAGCCCTGCTCAAGCGCGAGGCGCATCGCCATCGCCGCGCCGCCGCCGTCCGGTCGCGGGGCCGTGAGGTGATAGGCATCGGCGGTGGAGCCGTAGCCGGCAATCTCGCCGTAGATTTTTGCGCCGCGGGCTCGCGCGCATTCGAACTCCTCGAGGATGAGGGCGGCGCCGCCTTCGCTCATCACGAAGCCGTCGCGGCTCGCGTCGAAGGGTCGCGAGGCTTTTTCCGGCGCGTCGTTGCGCGTGGAGAGCGCCTTGGCCGCGCCAAACCCAGCGAGGAAGAGCGGTGACATACCCTCGGCGCCGCCGGCGACCATGCGATCCATCAAGCCGAAACGAATCATGTTCGCGGCCTCGCCGATCGCGCTCGCGCCCGAGGCACAGGCGCTGACGACGCAGTGGTTGGGCCCGCGCAATTTATACTTCATCGAAACGTAGCCGCCGCCCATGTCGGCGATGCCGAGCGGCACGGTGAGGGCGGAGACACCTTTGGGTCCTTCGGTCAGCAGAATGGTGTGCTGCCGTTCCAGCATCAATTGACCGCCGGCGGCGGTGCCCAAACACGTGCCCATGCGCCCGCCGAACTCGCCGTTTTCGGTGAACCCGGCGTCTTCCATCGCCATGCTGGCCGCGCCCACGGCGTAGTGGAGAAATGGATCCGCGAGACCGGCGAGGCGGGGCGCCATATACTTCTCCGGCATGAAGCCGACGACCTCGCCGCCGATGTGCGCGGCATGTTTCGCCGTGTCGAAACGCGTGATGGTCCGGGTGCCGCTTTTCCCGGCGAGTATGCCCGCCCATGTGGAGGCAATATCCAGGCCAAGCGGCGTGACAGCGCCGATGCCCGTGACGACGACGCGACGGCTCATGCGGCGGAGGAGTTGATTTTTTCGTGCACGTAGGCGGCGACGTCGGCGACGGTTTTGAAATTCGGGATGGCCGTTTCGGGCACCTCGATTTTGAACTTCCGCTCGAGGGCGAGACCGAGTTCGGCGGCGAAGAGCGAGTCCATGTCGAGGTCTTCGACGAGGCGGGCGTGCGGCACGACTTTCTCGGGCGGGACACGGAGGAGATGGAGGCAGAGCGCTTGGACTTCGTGGAGGATGGTTTCCGGATTCATAGGGAGGTGGGTGGTTGGCGGTGGAGCAGAAAAAGAGTCGCGTTAGCGGGTTGGACGGGGATGGCGGGGGCGGTGCGATCGGACGTTCCGAGCCTCAGGGGGCGAGGGACAGCGATGCGGCGTGGGCGGCCTGCGCATCGGCGATGGACTCCGCGACGAGCCGAGCGGCGGCCACGCATTCGTCGGGCACGTGCGACGCCATCACCTGCATGCGGAAGCGTGCGGAACTTTTGGAGACGGCGGGAAATTCCACGAGGTTGGTCAGGACGCCGCGTTCGCTGCAGATCGCGGCCGCGCGCCGAGCCACGGCCGCGTGGCCGACATAGGCGGGCACGATGGGCGAGGCGGCGCCGAGCACCTCGACGCCGTGCGCCACGAGTCCGCCCCGCAGCGCGCGCACGGCGCGGAGGAGGGCTTCGCGCCGGAGCTGGCCCTCGGGCGAGCGCACGACGCCGAGAGCGGCACGCACGACGGCGAGTTGCACGGGGCCGAGGGCGTTGGAAAACGTGTTGGAAGAGGAAAATCCGCGGAAATACTCGTGCAGTTCGCGGCGCTGCGAGGCGACGAAGCCGCCGTTGCTCGCAAATGTCTTCGAGAAACTGCCCATCACGAGATCGACCTCGCCGAGGGCATTCTGCTCGCCGAGGTGGCCGGTGCCGTCCGGTCCGAGGCAGCCGTAGTCGTGGGCGACATCGAGGAGAAAGAGCGCGTCGAACTCCCGCGCGATCGCCTGAAATTCCCGGATGCGCGGCGTATCGGCATCCATCGAGAACAGACTTTCGGTGACGAGCAATACGCCGGCCGAAGCATCGGTCGCGCGGATCGCCGCGAGTTTTTGCCGCGCGTGCTCCACGTCGAGGTGGCAGAAGCTGGTGACGTGACGCGTGGCGGCGGCGGCGCCTTCCTGCAGGCAGTTATGCGAGAGCGCATCGATGACGACGTGATCGGTCTCGCGGACGAGTCCGCGGATGACGCCGTAGCCGGCGGCCCAGCCGGTCGGATACAGGGTGACGTGGGGCATCCGCAGATGTGCGGCGAGCGCCTGGACAAGCGTGCCGGCGATTTCCATCTCGCCGGCGAGCGCGGCGGAGCCGGCACTGTGCACACCGAACTGATCGATGGCGGCGTGCGCGGCGTGTTTCACGTCCGGGTGGGAGGCGAGCCCCAGGTAGTCCTGCGAGGAGAAGTTGATGCCCTCGCGCACGGAGCCGTCGAGGAAGCGCAGGGCGGTGCGGGGAGTCGGGGCGCCGGTGAGGCGTTTGCCGTAGGGAAACCCGCCGTAGCGCACCCGGGCGTCGCTCCATTCGGCGAAAGCGCGGGCCTTGGCGAAGAGGTCCGGGCCGGGCCGATGAACAAAGTCCCCCGTGCTGCCGGCGAGAGGATCGGGTTGAGAGGGGGAGAGGAGGGGAGTGGACATGGCAGGGAAAGAGTGGAGGCGGGCGGGGCCGGGTTTTGGCGCCCATTCCCCACAGGAGACCGGAAACCGCCGGATGATTACGGGGCCGCGGCAGCGGGAGTGGCGGCGGCGGGCTTGCGGATGAAGCCGGTGATGGTGCCGAGCACGATGGCATCGACCGAGAAGCCGTAGTAGTTGGAGGAGCTGCCGAACCCGTGTTTGGGTGAAACCGTCTTGCCGACATCGAACGTGATGAACGGCGCGGCTTCCTTGTAGAAACCGAAGCCGATGCTCGCGCCGACAAGGTAGGGGCGCTCTTTATCGCCCCGGGTCGTGACTTGTTCGCCGGCAGCGGCGCTGCCGACGAAGAGACCGAGGAAGGAAATGGGAGGTAATATGGAACTGTCGCGCGGGCCGGGAACGAACAGGTTGCGGAGGCCTGACGTGTCCCATTTTTCGTCACTGCGATCGTAGAATTCTACTTTCCCCCAATACGGAACCAACGCGTAAGCAGAGTCGTTGTTCTCGCCGATGCGTTGATTCCACTTGGCAGTGGCAACGCGCTGCCAAAAATTCCAGCGGGCGAGCACGCTGCCGACGGGACGGTCCTCGCCTCCGTAGTGGGCGATGCCAAAACCGGTGGCGAACGAAACTCCGTTGTCGCGGAACCACGCCTCGGTTTGCAGGGCAGCGGGAGTCTTGATGGCGGCGAAGCCTTCCTTGGCGGCGGTCTTTTGCGCAGCCGAAACCTCGGTGCCGCCGGCTTTGGCGGCGGCCGCTTTTTGTTCGTAGCCGACACGGATCAGGAATTTGTCGCTGTCGCGCAATGGTGCCGGCACCTCGGAATATTGAAACGTCGCATCGACCTCTGCCGGGGTCACTTTGTTGAAGGAGTAATACAGATTGCGCTGCGCTTTCGGCAGGCCGTTCAGTTTATCGATGCCGGCGCGCCAGAGGATGTCTTTGGCAGATACGATCTCGGTCGCGGAGGGAGTGGCGGCTTGACTGCCACCGTCCTTTCCCGGGTTGGTTCCGCCGCCAATCGGCGCAGGCGCCGCGACGCCCGTGTTGTCGGCGAGCAAGCGGGCAAAATGTTTTCCGTTGGCGGGGACCCCGTCGATGATGAGCGCGCGGCCCACGGCGACGGCCTGCTCAATTGCGGTTTTCAGGCCCGCGGCCGTGGCCTCCTCCTTGGTGAGAAAGGCCGGCAAGTCGCTGTCAGCATTGGTCGTCGAACGCAGGAAGGACGCTGCGAGTTCGTTGGCGAGGGATTGGTAACGCGGCGACGGTTTATCGGCCGCCGAACCGTAAGTCGGGGTGAGCCACAAGAGGCTCGAAGCGAGAAGCAGGGGAACAGTTTTCATGGCGGATTTACTCTACCAGCGGCGCCGGAAGAAATGCCCGGGGCAGTGCGAAACGTATTCGGGAAAATTTCCCGGTTTCATTTCCGCGGCGCCCGCGCATCGTGCGGGCGGTTGCGGTAAACTTATCCCCATGCACGACAAAACCTCTGCCCGCGTCGTCCTCGTTGAGGATCATACCATGGTCCGTCAGTTGTTCGCCCATCTGGTGCGCGACGATCTCGGGCTCACGCTCGCGGCGGATTGCACCACGGTCGCGGAGGCGCAGGTGGCCCTGGTGCGCGAGAAACCGGATCTCGCCATCGTCGATTGGATGCTGCCGGACGGGCGCGGGTTTGAGTTGGTGCGCAGCGTGGGATCGAAGCTGCCGCGCACGCGGTGGCTGTTTGTCTCGTCCAATGAGCAGGGGCACCTCGTGCGCGAGGCGGTGTCGCTCGGCGTGCACGGGTTTGTGATGAAGCGATCCGATCTCGCGACGCTGCGCACGGCGATTTCCACGGTGCTCAGCGGCGAGAAATATTACTGCCAGGCGAGCGCGCGGCTCCTCGTGGACAAGATGGTCGACGAGGGGCGCAGCGTGGCGATCAACCTGACGTCACGCGAACGCGAGGTGCTCCGGGGCTTCGCGCGCGGCGAAAATTCCAAAGCGCTGGCGGAGCGGCTCGGCGTGAGCGCGAAGACCGTGCAGAACCACCTCACGCTGCTGAAAGAAAAACTCGGACTCCGCGAACCGGCAGAACTCGTGCACTACGCGATCAAGCACGGGTATGTGGAGGCGCCGTAGGAGCGCGGAGCGTGGAGCGGGCGGACGTAGGTGAACCGCGCCGCGTTGCGCGACCGCGCGTTAACACGCGCGGCTACGGGGTGGCGATGGCCGGAGAGAACTTCGGCGCGGTCAGCGGCGCGGGGCGGGAATTTTTTCCGGGCTCACGCCGGCGCGGGTGGCGACGAGGGCGCAGACTTTGGGGACATACATGCGCGTCTCGGCAGGGAGCGAACTCGCGATGCCGGCGAAATCTTTCGCGCCGCGGGCCGTGAGCGTGCGGCGCACGCGGCCTTCGCCGGCGTTGTAGGCGGCCAGCGCGAGGGGCCAGCTCCCGAATTTGCCGTGGAGCATCTTTAGGTAACGCGCGGCGGCGTGCGCGGATTTGTCGGGATCGGTGCGGTCGTCGGGGAGAAAAGTGCCGAGGCCCATCGCTTTGGCGGTGTCGGGCATAAACTGAAACAGACCTTTCGCGCCGACGGGGCTGCGGGCGGCGGGGTTGAGCGAGCTTTCGGCTTCGGCGAGCCACGCGAGTTCGGCGGGCACGCCTTCGGATACGAACGCGGCGCGGAGGCGGGGCATGAGTTTTGCGGCGTTGGCGGGCGCAGGGCGCGTGCGCACCCGGGCGAGCCAGAGGTCGTAGTGCGGGAGTGAACTTTCGGTGCTCGATTTCGGAATTTGGATTTTCGGCGGCGGCTTCACGCCGGGCGGGAGAGGTTTCGGGGGCGGCGGCGGAACGAGCGGAGAGGTGGCTTGTTGGGCGCCTTGGATTTCGTCGATCCGCTGCTCGAGCCAGTCGGCGTAATCTTCGTAGCCGGGCAGGAGGCGGAGCGCGGTGAGGGCGGCGCGGGCCTCGGCTTCGTAGGCGGCGAGTTCTTCGAGAGAGCCGCCTTCGAGGGCGCCTTGGAGGCGGGCGGCGAAGGTGTCCCACTGCTCTTTCGATGGAAATTCGAACTGCGCTTTGATTTCGGCGGGCGCGAGTTGGTCGAAGAGTTGTTGGCCGAGTTTGAAGAGCTCGTCGGCGGTGGGGTCGGGCGTCGGCTGCGGGGCGCGCGCGGGCGTCTGCGCGGCGAGGGGCAGTGCGAGGAGCAGGAGGAAGTGGAGGGCGCGACGAGGCACGTCAGGGGGCGGGTGTGGCGGTGAGGGACTGAATGACCGCGGATTTCAGGCGGAGTGCCGGATGGGCGACGAGGGCGGGGGCGTTTTCGCCGAGATAATTTTTCGCGTTCTTCGCGACCCAATCGGTGGTGACAAAACGATAGCGACGGCCGGCGACGATCTCGGCGGGCGCGGCGGCGACGAGGTTTTCGCCGGCGCGGTCGGCCCACGGCGTATCCAGACCTTGGTTGCAGCGGGCGAGCAGTTGCCGGAGCCAGGCACCGTCGACTTCGGCGGTGAAGAGCGGGCCGTCGAAGCGCACGCAGGCATCGAGCGCAAAACGGGAAACGTCGCCGGCGGGGAGGCCGGCGCCGAACGTGGTGGCGCCGACGAGGGCGAAATCGGCGGCGGCGGCGCGGCGGGCGGATTCGACGGCGAAGAGCGCGGCCTCGGTGGGGCCGAGGGCCCGCGGCGTGCGACCGACGACGGCGGTTTCCTCGGGAGTGAGGTGCTCCGCAAGCGTGGTGCGGATGAGCGCGGCGAGTTTTTCGTCGGTGGGATCGTCGGGCGCGAGGCGGAGTTGGGTGACGTCCCAGCGGGGCGGCATGGCGGGCGTGGCGGAGGCGTAGAGACGCGCGATGGAAATGAACTCGGTCCAACTGCCAGAGTGGAAATACACGGTGCGGCCCTCGCGGTGGACGAAGCGGAGGTGGTCGTGGGCACCGGCGTAGAGCGTGCCGGCGGGCACGAGCGGGAGGATTGCGCGGTCGGCTTTCAGGCCGGTGTGTGCGAGGACGATCGGCAGCGGGGCGTCGCGCAGGAGCGCGGGGAGATGTTGTTTCGCCCAGACGACGGGATCGGCGAGGTCTAGTTCGGGACGCACGGCGACGCGGAACGTGGCGAGGCGGTCGGTGGTGAGGCCGACGACGGTGGCGGTGTGCGCGCCGAGTGGGAGTTGCGTCGAGGCGGGGGCGTAGGGCTGGCGGTTGGACGGGTTGAGGACGTTGGCGCCGAGCACGGTAACGCCGGTGGCGCGGAGGCGGGCGACGGTTTCGGCGACGCCGTGGAATTCAGGCTCGTGGTTGCCGAGGGTGACCACGGTGGGGACGCGGGCGGCGAGCGCGGTGAACATCGCCAACTCCACGGCGCCGGCGCTGCGTTTCGCGACGGCGTTGCCGAGCTCGAAGGTGTCGCCGGCTATAAGCACGGCAACGGGCACGCCGGGATTTTCGGCGCGGAGGCGGTCGACACGCGCGACGAATTGCGCGGTGCGATCGTAAGCGGAATGCATGTCGCCCGCGACGATGACGAGTGCGTCGGGGCGTTCGGCGGCGGGTGCGATGGCGGCGAGGCAGAAAAAAAGAAGAGCAGAGAATCGAAGGCGCATGGAGAAGCGGCGGAACGCGAGGAGAGGCGGAGTGGCGTGGTGCCGCGAATCAATTTCGGAATAGAAAAGTTTCGCTTTTGGGAAAAACGCGGCGACGACGGTCGTCACGATTATTTCACAACCCGCAGGAGAGCAGGCGCCTGCGTGCGCCGTAGCGAACTGGCATAACACGTGCGAAAGGCCGCGCTCTTCTATTTATGAAAACCTCCCATGGAATTGTTATTCTCGTTATCCTCGCGGCGCTCGGCGTCGCCCGGGCCGCGGCGGCGAGTCCGGCATTCGAAGCGCGCACGACGCGGCTCTTCGAGGTCGCGGTGCACCGCTATGTGCCGCGCACGGACGGCGTGATCCTTGAGCGCCGCTACCTGCTCGATGCGCGGGGCGCGCTGACACACGTCGAAGATGTGAATGTGCCGGTGAGCGTCACGATGCCCGAGGAGGCCTATAACAAAGTGCTGATGCAGGGCGGGGCGTGGGCAGCCTATCGGCAACTCGGACCGCAGGCGTTCGCCAATTTCGAGCTGGTGTCGGACCTGCCGGTCATGATCGCAGACCGGATGCAGTTCGAGGTGCGGGCGCGGGACGATGCGCGGTCGGATCGGGGCACGTTGATCAATATTTCCACGCGCGGCGTGGTGACGGGGACGGAAAAACTCACGGCGGGTTTTGTGATCACAGAGCAGCACCGGCGTGTGTTGGTGCGCGCAGTGGGGCCGACGCTGGCGCAGTTCGGCGTGACCGGCGCGATGGCCGATCCGTATGTGACGATATTCAAGGGCAACCTGCCGCTCTACTTCAACGGCGATTGGAGCACGCGGCCCGAGGCGGCGGAGACGGCCGAAGCGGCGCGCGCAACGGGAGCGTTTGCACTGCCCGCGGGCTCGAAGGATGCGGCGCTGGTCGTCGAGCTGCCGCCCGGCGCCTACACGGTGCAAGTGCAGGCGGAATCCGGCGCGGGGGGCGCAGCGCTCGTGGAGGTTTACTCGGTGCCGTAACGGGTCGGAGCGTTGCGTGTGCCGGACACACGCACGCGCCGTGACTTTTCGGATACAAGTCAGCCGCCGGCGACGGGCGGGATGAAGACGAGGCGGTCGCCGTCGCAGAGGGCGTGCGTGGCGGGGACGAATTCGTCGTTCACGGCGGCGCGGACGCGGTTGGCGGGGAGCGTGAAGGCGTGACGCGCGCGGAGTTCGTCGTAGAGCGCGGTGGGCGTGGCGGCGGACGTCGTGAGTGTTTCCTGCGTGAGGCCGCGTTGCTCTCGCAGGATCGCGAAATATTGGACGGTGAGGGTGAGCATGGCGGCTAGGTCGTGGCGGAAGCGTAGACGTGGCGTGGCGCGGGCGGGAAGCGGGTGGATCGGAGACCGAGCGTTACGTGGCGCGGTAGTGGGATTTGCCGCCGGTTTTTTCGAGGAGGCGGATGTCGCGGATCACGATGCCGTGGGAGACGGCTTTCGCCATGTCGTAGAGCGTGAGGGCGGCGATTGTGGCGCCGGTAAGAGCCTCCATTTCGACACCAGTTTTGGCGTGGGTTTGCGCGTGGCAGTGGATGCTGACTTCACCAGTGCCGTCGGGGAGGAGGCGCGAGTCGATGTTGATCTGACAATCGTCGAGCGGGAGCGGGTGACAGAGCGGGATGAGGTCGCTGGTTTTTTTCGCGCCCATCACGCCGGCGAGGATCGCGGTTTGAAAGATCGGGCCTTTTTTCGTGGCGATCTCGCCGTCACGGAGGAGCGCGGCGAGGGCGGGCGGGAGTGAAACGGTCGCGACGGCGTGGGCGGTGCGGCGCGTGACGGCTTTGTCGCCGACGTTGACCATCGCGGGGCGGTTTTGCGCGTCGAGGTGGGAGAACATGCGGAGGGAATGACTGAAGGACTAATGACTAATGTCCAATGAAGGTTCGCTTGCGGCCGTGGAGAAAACGTCGCGCCGGTGCGGCAAATCACACCCAAGGATAGAACGGCGCGAGGGTGCCGGCGGGGAAATCGGCGGGGCCGGCGGGGAGTTCGACGAAACCGTCGGTGGCGACGAGGCCGGCGAAGTCACCGGAGGTGTTGAAGGGGTCGGGCGTGGCGAGGAGCTCGGCGCGGGGGCCGCTGGAGAGTTTTACGGGGAGCAGGTAGGCGAGTTTCGATTTCCAAGCGACGGGCGCGGCGAGGGCGACCGTGCGCGGCGCGGCGGGCGTGAGGGCGCTGGCGTGGGAGAGCGCGGGCAGCACGTAGCGGTGGAGGCACGTGTAGGCGGAGACGGGATTGCCGGGGAGCGCGAACACGGGCGTGTGGCGCGGGCTCTGGCCAAACCAAAAGGGTTTGCCGGGGCGTTGGGCGACGCCCTGGAAAATTTTCTTCACGCCCTGGCGGTCGAGCTCGGCGGGGAGGTAATCGAATTTTCCTTTCGAGACACCGCCGGTGATGAGGACGACGTCGAATTCGGCGATGATGTGCCAGAGGAGATGCTCGATCTCCTGGCGGACGTCGCGGAGGTGGAAACGCGAAGTGTGCGGGTAACCGGCGGCGGCGAGCGCGGCGCTGAGCGCGTGGTCGTTGCTGCGGCGAATCTGGTGCGGGGCGACGCGCGCGCCAACTTCCACGAGTTCGTCGCCGGTGGCGATGACGGCGATTTTGGGGGACTGCGTGACGGTGAGATTCGCGTAGCCGCAGGCGGCGGCGACGGCGATTTCGCGGCCGGTGAGGCGCGTGCCGGCGCGCACGATCACCGCGCCGGCCGGATGGTCGCTGCCGCGGCGATGAATTGCGTGACCGGCGGTGAAACGGGCGGCGGCGGCGGAAACGGTTATCGTGGCGCCGTGGGCATCGCGGGTCGCTTCTTCGTAGGGCACGATGCAATCCGCTCCGGCGGAGAGCACAGAACCGGTCATGATCTCGACGGAAGATTCGGCCGCGGGACCAAGTTTGAATGGTCTCATGCCGGCGGCTTGCACGCCCTCGATGCGGAATTGCGTGACACCGGCGGCCAACGAGGCGGCGCGGAGCGCATAACCATCCATCGTCACGCGGTCGAAGGGCGGAAGATCGCGGTCGGCACACAGGTCGGTGCGCAAGATGCGGCCGTGCGCCTGCGCCAGCGGGCAATCTTCGCGGTGGAAGGGTGCGACGTGGGTGAAAATGAGTTTTTCCGCTTCAGCGGGGGTGAGCATGATTTTGTGGGAGCCTGCTTGCAGGAGAGGAACACGGGGGGTAACAGGCTCAGTGAATCGCCTGCAAGCAGGCACCTACATGGGACATCCCACCGACCAGTTCAACCGCCCGTTGCGCGATCTGCGCATTTCCGTCACCGACCGCTGCAACTTTCGCTGCCCCTACTGCATGCCGAAAGAAGTGTTCGGCGCGGGTTACGCGTTTCTGCGCGATCCGCAGCTCATGACGCTCGACGAGCTGACGCGGATCGTGCGGGCGTTTCGGGCGCTGGGCGTGGAGAAAGTGCGGCTCACGGGCGGCGAGCCGCTGCTGCGCGCAGATGTGCCGGAACTCGTGCGGATTTTGAAACAGGACGTCGGCGTGAGGGATGTCGCGCTCACGACGAACGGTTGGTTGCTCAAGAAACTCGCGCCGGCGTTGCGCGCGGCGGGGCTGGACCGGCTCAACGTTTCAGTGGACGCGCTCGACGATGTGACGGCGGGAAATCTGAACGGCCTCGGCTTCAGTGTGGAGCGGGTGCTGCGCGGAATCGATGCGGCGGCAGCGCTGGGTTTCCCGATCAAGATCAACTGCGTGGTGCAGCGCGGCGTGAACGACCGGGAACTGCTGACGTTGTGCGACTACTTCCGCGAGCGCGGGCACACGGTGCGGTTCATCGAGTTCATGGACGTGGGTAACACGAACCACTGGGCGGCGGAGCGGGTGGTGCCGGCGAAGGAAATCGTCGCGCGTATCGGAGAAAAATGGACGCTGGAGCCGGTCGGGCCGGCGTATCGCGGCGAAGTCGCATCGCGCTACCGCTATACCGACGGTCGCGGGGAGATCGGGCTGATCAGCTCGGTGACGGAGCCGTTTTGCCGGGACTGCCACCGCGCGCGGCTCTCGGCGGACGGGAAGTTGTTCACGTGTTTGTTCGCATCGCTCGGGTGGGACGTGCTCGGGGCGCTGCGCGCAGGCGCGGATGCGGCGGGGTTGGAAAAGTATCTCACGCGCGTGTGGGGCGGGCGCCTCGATCGCTACAGCGACGAGCGGGCGGAGCTGCTCGCGACGGGCGAGGCGCGAGCGAAGATTGAGATGAGTTATATCGGGGGGTGATTTTTCCCGATGAAGAAAGCACTGATCGTTTTGATCCTGCTGGTGAGTTCTTTCACGGCTGCGTCATGGCACTTCGACAAATGGAATGTTTCGGATGGAAAAATCTATGAACGAGAAATACCCGGAGGGAAATTTCTCCTAACAGAAGAAAGCAGACTCTACCTTACCAAACGTAAATTCACCGTTCCGACTGATGTGAATCTGTTTTTTCGTTCCGATGGCTTCCTTGAAATTGTAAATATGCCAGACTGTTTCGGCTCTCGTTCCACGAAGGGGTTCAAGTCCGGGATCATAAAATGGAAATTCAACCAGACAAAAACCATCATTCTCGATTTCGATGCGCCATATGTTTTCGGACTGATGGGATCAGGTGGTGGGATGCGCCTGGTAACCGAGCGGACGAACCTCCTTCTTTCTGTTTCAGTCGACGGAGCAAAAGACGGCAACTATCTCTACTATGAAAAGACCGGTCGGTGAGCTGCTCACTCATACTTCGCCGCGCGGCCGAAGTAGTTGAGCATCCAGATTTCTTTCCAGACTCGGTAGCGGCCTTCGTGCGTGATTTTGCCGAGGTCTTCGCGGTCGTGATGCGGGTGGAGGAAACCGAGCTCGGTGTTCAACTGATCGAGTTCATGTTGGGCAGAGTTGAGGTCGGCCAAGGGCTCGACGTCAAAGGGCACGGGTGTGGCGTTGCCGGCGAGGAGGCGCGCGCGGTGGCGCGCGATCAGACCGGGCAGCGAACGGCGCCACGGGGCGCGCTCCACGAACCAGTTTTCCGGATAAAAACCGGCGAAGGGAATGTAGAGATTATCGGTGAGGTAGCGGCGGCCGTCGGCGGTGACGGACGTGACCGCGAAGCACACGGAAATCGCGCCGTTGAGCTGCGGGATGAACGTCACCTGCACGCGCACGAGCGCCTGGGCGTCTTGGTAAACGGATACGCGGAGGTAAATGCCGTCGCCGCCCACTTCGGCTTTCAGGGCCTGCGTCTGCCGAAAGCCCTCGGTGCGAAGCCACTCGCGGATTTTCAGCAGACGCGGCTGCACGGGCCATTCTTCGCCGGTGGAGTTGACAGCGTAGCGCGGGAACAGCGGCATGGGGCTCACGCTGAGGGCGGAAATGGCGAGCCAGTTGTAGAGCGTCTCGCCGAGGAACCACACGATGAAGAACACCGCGGACAGCACCCAAAATGGGCGGTCGATCAGCTCGAAATCGCGGCACATCTGCGCGGCGCCAAACGTGAACACGAACCAACGCAGCCAGCGGTCGGCAATGGAGAGCAGCGGCGACGCCACGCGCTGGTTGATCTGCATCAACACCAGCGAAACCAGAATCGCGCCGAGGATCAGATAGGTAGGCTCCACGGAAGAAGTGGGCGAAGATGGCACCGGAAAGGGTGTTCGATTGCCCGCTCAGGCGGGCGACGACGCGGACAAAAAATCAGCTCAGGCGGACGGGCATGATGACGCAGACGAAGTTTTCCAGGGTTTTGAAAACGCCGGGGCTGACCTCATCTTTGACTTCGAAAAACACCTCGTCCTTCGAGAGGGCCTTGAGCGGGTCCATGATGAAGGCGGGATTAAAGGCGACCTGGAGGTCGGGACCGCTGTAGCCGATGGCCATCGATTCGTGGGCCTCGCCGAAATCGGGGCTCTGCGCGGTGATTTCGAGGAGGTTGCTGGTGAGTTTGACCTTCACCGAATTGGATTTCTCGGAGCAGACGAGCGCAGCGCGGTGCACGCACTGGAGGAAGAGCTCGCGCTCAAGTTTGATGCGCTGGTGCGTCTCTTTCGGGATGACCTGATGGTAGTTCGGGTAGTTGCCCTCGACGACCTTCGAGTAGAGATAAATGTGATCGATCAGGCCGCTGGTTTCTTTGTCG
>Ga0075163_10006126_pt1 | contig 15964 bp, 21 predicted proteins | sample JI1023141ADNA_FD_71478 | JGI IMG/M metagenome (GOLD analysis project Ga0075163, IMG submission 71478) | Wastewater effluent complex algal communities from Wisconsin, to seasonally profile nutrient transformation and Carbon sequestration -... | ecosystem: Engineered > WWTP > Effluent > Algae... | reverse complement strand
AACCAACACACTTACATTGGCTGCATCATTTGTACAGAAGAAAAGAAGCCGGTAATGTCTAAGTCGGACCACGAGCATATATGGACGGAGATTAAAATCGTCGAAGGATGGAAGCCATGATTCTCGATGAATTTAACAACGACGTGTTTGGTCTCCTGTCCTCTGCTAAATCCAAATTAAAGGATCACTTTAAAAACAGAACTTTGGAAGATTCGGCAGCACTGATAAAAAATTGGAAGGAAACTAAAATATATCCATACGAAGGGGAGCCCAACGATCTTGTTGAGGCAACGGAAAGGAAGGTTTTTGATGTTTTAGCCGTTAACATAAACGCCTATCTTTCCGACTTTGACCAGGCGAGCCCCTCAAATAAGAAATTCACTTTCAATCTAATTAAGCAGGCACTGAATGAAAATCCTGCTTCACTCCAAAGGATATTTTCAAATGTCCTTCAACTTCCCAGAGAGCGGCAGGATGATTTAGCTGAATTGCTTACCAAGACCTCCTTGTCGGCGGTTATTTCAGCAGCGCGAATTGTCGCCGATCGTTTAAATTTCCTGAAAGGTCTCGAACAGTTGGTTTTCGACGAAAAGTCTAAGCAACAGCTTTTAGAAAGGGATCAATTGCACAAGATTCTTGAGAACGAAACATGGATTTTTGGAGAGCATTTCCATCTGACAAATTCTGATGACAGCTTGGATGAGGTGTTAAAAAAGCATTTGGATCTTCTAGGTGAAAGATCCGATGATAAAAGCCCAGTCCTTCGTGACGATGGTAAGTCGGGGCGAGTTGACTTGATGCTATCGCGATCTGTTCCTCAACCGCGGGCAGAAGAGAGAGAGCATCTCGTGGTTGAACTAAAGCGGCCGAGTAAGAAAATAGATCCAGATGGGCTGACTCAAATAGAGAGTTATGCAATGGCGGTGGCTCGCGATGAACGTTTCAGGAATACAACCACCCGGTGGATTTTCTGGATCATTTCGAATGACATGACGGACAACGCACAAAGACGGGCCAGGCAAAAAGGTCTCCCCGTTGGATTGACTTATGAAGACAGCGAACTTCCTATCAAGGTGTATGCCAAAACGTGGGGAGAAATTATCGAAGAATGCAGGGGCCGGCTCAACTTTTTCAAAAAGAAACTGGAATACGAAGCGGACAAAGATTCGGCCAAAGCATACCTACAAAAGACTTATTCTAAATATTTGCCCGCTGCGATAAGCAGTGAAGAGGCGCCCCCAATATCTTCGCAGCCATCTAACGAACGGTTACATGTACCTGACATTGTAACCGCGTCAACGAGTGAATAACAATTGGTGTTCCATCTAGCTGTTGGTCGCAGATAAGGAATTTTGTTTGGCGTGGGGCTATCGATCTATAGCTTGCAGATCTCCCACGGCGTTGGATGGATTTTGATTTGGGAATAAAAGTTGGGTGTCCAAACCATGTGAATTTAGTTCTTCGTAGAGGCTTGGAACTGAAAGTGTGGACAACTCTTTTGGTTCTAATTTGTAAAGACCGCCTCCATAAACCCTTCCGGCACGCAGGGAATCAGGGGTCTATTTTTGGATGACTGATTTTCGTCGAACCGGGGCTACTCAAATGTTGCTCGACGGGATTGACTTAAGAACCATCCAAAGATATCTGGGGCACACAACACTAGTAATGACAGAAAGATACGTGCAGCCTCCGGTTCAACACATGGTAACAGCGGCAGAAACATTGGAAAAGAGGTTTGAATCAGCAGCGGAAATGACTGTTTCTCGACGGTAAAAAAATAGCTTGACTTGACGGCATGTATTCATGCTATATTTATCACATGCGACGCTTACAAGAATTTAAAAAATCCGAGTTCAGAAATGGAGTCGGTATTTTTATGCCCACAAACATCGGCGTCGCAGCCTTTTCGTGGGCATTTTTATTTAAAAATCTGCAATCTAACTTTCCTTTTTAGGCACTCTAGATCGTTCGCGTGTAAGGCGAACGCTCTACCGCTGAGCTAACTGCCCAAAAAGGTGGATTGCATAAACCAACGAGGTTTGTGTGACTACCATCCTACCAACTATTGATTGGCATTACTTCTTTAGCCCTTATTTCCTAATTACTACACCTATCCTGTTTGCTTTTTGCGTCTATATCACGGCGCATTTCGAGAAATGACGCAGTTATCATTTCCACTTACCAAAGAAAGCACCTACAACGGGATAGCCCCCCATATCGTTGACGCGTTTATTGCGTACAACAATGAGAATCCTGGCGTTTACAAGATGTTTAAACGGTATGCCAACCAGTTGATGTCCCAAGGCATAACGCACTACGGAAGCAAGGCCATAATGGAGCGAATCCGCTGGCATTACGAAGTGGAACGTAGAGCTGGAGATTTCAAGCTAAATAATAATTACGCGTCATGTTTTGCCCGCCTTTTGATGAATGAAGACCCATCCTTTAAATCCTTTTTTGAGACACGTTCACACCGCGAAGCAGCATAGGAGGATGATATGCAAATTAAATCCACTGACCTGGTTCTAACGATGAACAAATTAAATCGAGAAATGAAAAAGCTGGAACAAGTAAAACTGCGCTTAAGTCGGAAGGCCCAAGAACTTTACTACCGGCTCAGCATTGAAGGCTTCTTTTCAAATTTCTTGATGACTCGTGAATATAAGACCGGGTTGGTCCATTTGGTGAAGGTGCGGTAAAAAATTGGCCTGGATCGAATCTCACCAAAACATAAAAGAGCATAAGAAAACTTATGCGCTTATGGCTTCCCTTGGTTGTTCAAAAAGGGACGCTGTGGCGATTGTGCATATGCTTTGGTGGTGGTGCCTTGATAACGCTTTGGATGGTGTTATTGAGGTTCCAGCAATTGCCATAAAAGCGGCGACCGAATGGGAAGCGGATGCTGACAAACTTGTGCAATCACTTGTGCAAGCTGGTTGGTTGGAGGTGTGCGAAAATGGTGGTTGGAGTGTGCATGATTGGCACCATTATTGTGGCGCACTTGTCGAAAAGCGTTTAGAACGTAAGCATTTTCGAGAGAAAAAAACGGCGTCCGTTCGGCGTCCGAAAGTTTCCCGTTCGGGAGATAAAAGTCGTCCTACCGTATCCGTATCCGAATCCATACCAGAACCTAAACCTAAAGACAAAGACATTGCGCCGCTTCGCGCCGCCAATACTTCGCCGCACGTAATTTTTGTTGAAGGCTTCAAGTCTGTTTACCAGGAAGTTACTGGATCACCGTTCAAGATTGATCAAAAACACTGGGTTATCTCTGCGAGCTTGGTTAAGGCTCACGGCATTGACGAATGCGTCAAGAAAGCGAAAACGCTGGGTGTTTTGTGTCGTGATCGATCTTCGTGGTTTACCAAAGACGGGTTTGCGTCTTTCACGATTGAAACGCTGTCGAGCAAGTGGAACAACATCATTCCCGAAGCAGTGCCACCGACGAAAGAAGAAGAGTTGCTGAAAGAAATTAAACGACAGGAGGAAATGCGTGCACGAGCTGATGAAATCATCGCTAACGGAAGCCGAAAAGTTACTCATCTCTAACGAGCTGGAAAAGCTGTTTGTTTTGCAAGACCGGCCATTCTCAGCGAAGAAATCGACGGCGTACATCGAAGAGTTTGAGAAATCGAATCTTCCAATGGGAGCAATTATCGCAGGGATACGCAGCTTGATACACGTCGAAAATCTTCCTTCGTTGGATTTCCCGAAGATAGCGGCAGCGGCGCGTTCAAAAATCGAGCATTCCGAATACGAAACCGTTAAATGCGAAACGTGCGACGGTCGCGGAATGCTGATGATGCGAAACGAAAGTTTCTACGAGTTCGCGTTTAAATGCCATTGCGCTAATTCGTCGAAAGTTAATCATCTCGTACTAGCGCAATGGAACGGTGAGTCGGTGCAGCTTCGCAATGGTAATCGGTTTTCATTGGCTCACATATGAAACCACAAGAGATTGAGTGCTGGTTAAGGCTGTGCAGATTTGAAGGGATGGTTCGCTCGAATTTCGGACGGATCGTTTTTAAATCGAAATGAAGGGGGATCGCTTAAGTTTTTGCGAACAGTGCATCCACGAAGGGAAAGGGAGAGCTATGTCCGAAGCAGAAGCGCGTCTTCACCAAGACCATAACCCGAACCACAAAATTGTAACTGCGGAAATTACCGATGAAAATTGAATCAGCATCATTTGTTCAAATTGTAACGCTTAGCGTATTAGGAGCTTATCTTGTCTGTATTTCAATCACTACGGCTGTTATTTCTTATATGGCGATTAAAATTAAAAGGGCGTCTAAAAAGTCAAATCAGGATTTCATGTTATGAGCGAGGATTGCCGGGAAGCAGGATCGTACGAAATGGAAGAGTGGATATGCGATTAGGAAGAATTAACGCTGCGTGGATTGGTGCCCGTATCCGAAAGCCGACATGGGGAACATGTTCAATGACAGTTTTAGATGTCGGACAGTTTTATGTCATCGGCCAGATATTTGACCATACAAGCAAGCAAGTAGTTGCAATGGATCTTTTCCCTCTGGATGAAGACGATTGGGAACTGTACGTAGATGCGAAAAAAGTTATCGATATGTTGCCAATAAAAGGGGAAGACAATGGACGAGGAAATAAAAAGCGATGAAATCACAGCCTGTCCTACGTGCGGCCATGCCGTTGTGGTCCGCGGTTCTATTACTCGTTACTTTGTGCCTGTTTCTGATTCTAAGCTGAAGGAAATCGAAAATGTATCGAGTCGGTTACCAGAACAAATACAGAGCGAAACGCCAAGAGTTTAATGGCGTCCAATACCACAGCAAGAAAGAGGCCGCGTATGCTCACGAGCTTTCTATGCGCATGGCGGCTGGCGACATCAAAGATTGGGAACGCCAAACAAAAATATCTCTCGATGTTAATGGGCACCACATCACAAATTATTACATCGATTTCATCGTCCATCACAACGACGGAACGATGGAATATGTCGAGGTAAAGGGTTTTGAGACACCGGAATGGCGTTTGAAGTGGAAACTGTTTGATGCTCTTTACGGTCAGCTGGAAAATGTTCGGCTTAAGGTGGTCAAATGAGATTCCCTTGGCAATGGCTTTGCAACATTTTCCATAAACGTTATTGGAATAAGTACACGGAGTCGTATTGGTGTTCTATTTGCGATTGCAAGGTGGTCAAATGAAAAGGGAAATAAAGTTTCGGTGCTGGTGTTTTGAACATTCGCTTATGTTTATCCCATCTTTTTTAGATTTTAGGATAGGTAAGTTGGTTAATGTTCTTGGTCATGGATGCGCTGGAGATGGATTTAAAGAAAGTGGAGGACATGAAAAAAATTCGTTTATCGTAATGCAATTCACCGGCCTCCACGACAAGAACGGGAAAGAGATTTACGAAGGGGATATTGTTCGTTGGAATGATACTGGAACTCTGCATACATGTAAGATCGTTTATGATCCCCCTCATTATGTTGGGAAAGTTATAGAGCGTCCAGGCGTTGCGTCAGTATGGGGCTGGTTCCAATATGATCCTGATGTGATCGGGAATGTTCACGAAAACCCGGAGCTGGAGAAGTGAAGATTCTTGTCAAATGTACATTAATTGTACCTGTCGAAGTTCCCGCCGATCCTGATTATAACCTTCATTTTGACATTGAAGATAACCATTGCCCGGGGACAGGTTTTGTTGGTGCTGCTATAGAAAAAATGATGGATAAATGCAGAGAAAAATCTGTGTGCTGGGCGTGCAATTTTCAAGGTAAAAACGAAATCGTTAATGGTCTGGATCTGTTGAAATAATGTGGCCGTTTAAGAAGAAGAATGATGCTCCAGGAATGGTTACGATTATTGAACTGAGAAAAGAACTTTTTAAAAAAGAGCTACTGGAAATTATTCTTTGTGATTTGCAGCGTTGTGGTGGTACTTTCCCTAATGCCTATGATCCGAGGAATATTGAAGAGGCAGAAACATATAGTGATTTTTTAAGGGCACTTGGTAAATGACCCGCATCAGCACCGAAATACAAGATAAGAAAGTTTTGGCGCTTAGGAAGAAAGGGTGGCTACGTAAGCGCATCGCATTGAAATTGTGCCTTTCGATTGATCAGGTTAGGCATGCGGAAAGACGTTTAATTTTGGTACAAAATAAAAAGATTTTAGCTTGATGCGGCGTGGAAGGACACGCAATAAATTGAGACAAAAGCGCTAGTAAGTGGATGCCAAGTTAGGTCGAATATCCAGTAATAAGGCCATTAAGCCACTATAGCGCACCCTGGCTTTAGGAAATTGTTCTCTTTTAACTTGGATATCCGGTTTCGAGCCCGGACATCAAGTGATATTCTAAAAATTATGATAAAAATTAAACGTGAATTAATCCCATTAGCGGTAGCTCTTGCAGTTCTAACATTTGTATTTTTTGCTAAAGCTATCGTTTTATTGATAAAGAAACACAGTAATCCTGCCCAATATCAGTCACTCTATGGTGACCATCCTTACGCGCCAGAGCACCTTACGCATGATTGGATTTTAAGAGGAACAGATTTGAGGGGTACTTTATACTGTAAAGACCATTCTCTCCAGTTCCGTTCTGGTATTGAAAATACTAGTTCTATTTTTAATGCAATGTATGAAAGATTGAAGACATGCGAGGAATCAAAACGATTTAATTAATTTTCAATTTGCCACTTTTTGCCATCCCCAATTAAAAATTAATCCACTACATTATGGCGAATGAACAGCAACACGTTCGCCAAATTTAAATCCCCTAATGGCTTAACCCTAACGGAAGCCAGCAGGGGATTTTTTTATTCTACGGCCATGAGCCGGATTCAATGCAGTTATCAATATGCCTTTTCCAAAAGGTCATAAGTTAGCCCCAGGCGGGAAGCGTGAAGGAGCAGGGCGACCGGCAGAATGGCTTAAAGAGAAGTGCCGAGAAGCAGGGCCAAAACTTGTCGAGTTTCTCATCGCGGTTGCAAACGGCGAAAACATGGAACAGGTCGTTACAGGCGCCGGTGAGACTGTTGGTGTACCCGCCGCAGTCAAAGATCGGATCAAAGCCGCTGAAATTGTACTAGAGCGCGGTTACGGCAAGGTGTCTCAGCCGGTCGAAGGTAGCTTAGAGATAGGAAAAACGGTGTGGCTTTTACCCGATGGCTTTAAGAATCCTAGCGAACAAAAGCGAGATTAACGAGAACGACCGGGTTTTTCGCTTAACCCAGAAACAGGCCGGTTTCATCATGTCTGAGTCACGGTATCCGGCCTATGTGGCGGCGTGGGGCACAGGGAAGACAACGGCAGGGATTGGCCGAGCGATGCGGATGTCAGAGCAGTACGCAAACAATCTCGGCGTGGTGTTCCGAAAGGAATACACAGATTTGAAGGACTCGACGGTTAAGGATTTCGAGTCTTACACAGGTTTAAAGGTTGATTCGGGGCGTGAAGTGAAATTGCCAAACGGGTCAATCATAATGTTTCGGCACTTGGAAGAAATGAACAACATCCAGAATATCAACTTAGGTTGGTTCTGGATCGAGCAAGCCGAAGAACTTGATACAGACGAACAGTTTTATTTGCTCTTTGGAAGGTTGAGGCGGCAGGGTGTACTTCGTAGCGGGTTCATCACTGCCAACACCAACGGTCACAACTGGATTTATAAGAACTGGAAGCTAAAGCAGTTAGACGGTGGCGAATTGTTCGAAGCAGCAAGTTTTGAGAACGCGCACTTGTTGCCAGAAGACACGATCAAAAGCTGGAAGGTTCTCGAAACAGTAAAGCCGAGCTTGTATCGGCGTTTTGTTTTGAACTCATGGGATGACGCAGACACGGTTGATTTGATTATTCAGCCGGAATGGGTTTACAAGGCAGCGAAACGGGATCTAAACACCGCGCCACCGTTTAGGAAGGTAGTTTCGATAGACGTAGCGCGTTACGGTGACGATAAAACGGTCTTTTACGCGATAGAAAATGGGGAAATAATTGGCCGCGAAGAACATGAGCGAAAAAGCACGATGGAAACAGTTGGCCTTGCGATCCATTTTGCAAAAAAGTGTGGCGGTATTGAGAGCTTCGCGGTTGACGAGATCGGTGTCGGAGCTGGAGTGGCAGACAGACTTAAGGAACTCGAAAAAGATGTCGTGTTTGTCAACGCAGCAAGCAAGTCGGCTTTTGAAGAGTATTACAACCTCCGAGCCGAGATATACAGCCAAGGCGCGGAGATGTTCGAGCAAGGCAAAGTAAAGATTCAGCCGGAAGATACGAATTTGATTGAGCAGCTAAGCTGGGCGAAGTACAAAACGATTAAGAGTAACGGTGTTTATCAAGTGGAAGCGAAAGAAGATATCAAGAAACGATACGGGCGCAGCCCGGACAATGCGGATTGTTTTCTTAACGGGCTCTGGGCTTTGTCTCGTATCCACCCAGAGCGCGTGATTAAGCGCGACAAGTACGCAACGTCAATGAATAGGCGCTCAGGTGCGCCGGTGATCATATGAGACGCGCACTATTTGAAGAGGCCAGGGATTTTGCAGCGGCGGATTGGGAGAACTTAAGGCCGGATAGCCGGGAAAAGCTTTTGCAGCGCAGCAGATTGTCAAAGTATTACTCGACGATTCGGTGGGGATTGCTACCGCCGACGGTAAAGAAAGAGTTAGCGATGACGTTGTTGGAGAAACAGAAGAAATGAGAAACGGTAACGTTTACGATAGGTTGAATGAGGCGAACGATAAAAAGGTTGCAACTCTTTATCGTCAAATCCAATTTATTCAGACCCGCTTGCAAGCGTATGAGATTGTTACTTTTGAGATGGGTTTAATTGACGTTATAAAGTCTCTGTTCTCACGTAAAACGTTACGCACAAGAGTAGATCAGGTCCAATTACGCCTTATCCAAGAACATGACCAGGCGGCGAAAGAAAGCCTAGAGAAATCGAAAGAAGAAAAGACTAAACCGAAACTAACAATCGTTGGAGCAAATGGAATTTCAAAACTTACCTTTATTCTTGTTGTTGGCGCACTTTCTTCGGGATGCGTCTCGATAAAGAAGCATAACAAGATCGTCGCCAGCATGGCCCACGACAACGCCAATGCCACGGCGTTGCTTGATAACTGCAAAAAGGTAGCCAAGTCCCAAGAGAACGAAATTAAAGCGAAGACGGCCCGCCTGCATCGTTTGGGGCAGGTAGATAATGCAGGTAATCTTCGCAAGTGGCATCCATGGGAGGGTGATACGGACCCGAATGGATGGGACGGACCCGACGGATCGGAGCCGTGGCTTAAATAATGGCTACCGATAAAAAGCTAACACCAGAAAAGAACCTTTCCGATTTTAAGGCCGCGTATCAGTCCAAGAAAAAGCTGATTGAACGCCAGAAAGAAGATTTCTTGTTCCGTCTCGGCAAGCAATGGGACGATGACAAGTACGAAGAACTTAAACGGCGCGGTGTTGAACCTGTTACCGACAACCGCATCCAACCAAACGTTGCGTTGTTAACTGGCCTTGAACGACAGAACCGATCCGATTTTAAGGCATTCCCCGAGGGCGAAGAAGATACCGTAAAAGCCGAGATTGCCACGGCTTTGTTCAAGAACTCGGTTAAGGTTTCCGACTTCCAATACAAATCATCGGAAATGTTTGAGGACGGGATCACGTGTGGCGAATCTTATCTCGAACTTTACCTCGACAACACCTACAGCCTTTTGAACGGGAAACCGTGTTGGAAAAAGCTCGACTATGACTGCGTATTTCCAGAGAAGGGATACAAAGAATACGACTACTCCGACGCCCGTTACATTTTCAAGTTCACCAAGGGGATCTCCAAAGACGATTTGATCAGCATGTTCCCCGAAAAGAAAAAAGACATAGATCGGGTAGAGTCGGGTAGTTTCGATATAGCTGCGTTTTTGGGCGATGAAGAGAAACACTCCCAGAAAAGAGACTACGGAAAGAAAGGCGGCGACTCAGATAATAGCGACAGCGGTTTCGACCTTATCGAACGCTACTACAAGAAATGGGTGGAAAAAGTTTACGTTGGTGATCGCCAAAATGGCGAAATAAAAGAATCCGAGACACCGGAAAAAGCCAACGATTTTGTCGTTGAGTATCAGCAAAGCATCGCGCAAGAGCAAGCGCAGTACGAGCAAGAGCAAACCGCATACATGATGGGTCAGGCTATGTACCAGATGGACCCTATGAATACGCCGATGCCTATGGAGCCGATGTCGCCAGCGCCGCGTGACCCCGAACGTTACACGATGATTAAACGCTACGTTCCAGAGATCTGGTACTACGCCAGCGTTCCAGGGATTAAGAAAGAACTTGCCGATGAAAAAGCTTGGTTCTTCCCGAAATGGAAATCGTGGCCGATCATTCCGTATCTCTCCAATTTTTCCACGGCTCCCATTGAAGGTGATGACCGCCATTTGTTGATACAGGGTATCGTGCATGGCGTTAAAGGATCACAGCGTAAACATAACAGCGTTGAAACGCTGCAATATTTGCATTTGAATGGTGCGGCCAATTCGGGCTGGTTATCCGAGGAAGATTCATGGGTTGACCCTAAGAAGGTAGCGAATTTCGGGTCTACGCCTGGCGTAAATCTTGAATACAAGGCCGGTAAACCTCAGCCGCAACGTATTTTTCCGATGTCGTTGTCCACTGGCCATGCGCAACTATCCGAAACGAGCGCAGAATCGATCAAGGCTCAGTTGGGTATCAACGCCGATCTATTGGCGGTTCAGGAAGGATCGAGCCAATCAGGGCGTGCCATTGCGTTACGTCAACGTCAGGGCCTTATCATGGTCCAGAAGATGTTCGATAACCTATCTCGCACCAAGCAACTGTGCGGAAAAATGCTTTTGACTCAATTGGGCGAGATGTACGACACCGAAACCGCAAAGAAAGTTTTAGGGGATGCGTTCCTGATGAAGAACTTCCCGCCGATGATGCTTGTCAACGAAATGACAGGCCAGCCGGAACCCATGATGGACGAGCTTGGTCAACCCATGAAATACGACAAGGAACTAGCTGATTTGGCAATAGCGGAAGTGTTACGCGGCGACTTGTGGCAGTACGACGTAGCGGTTGGTGAGGCGGTCGCGTCTGAAACCATGAAGATGGCTAACTCTGCGGAGCTTGAAGCATTGGATGCTAAGCGCCCTGGTTTGATGCCTTTCGAATTACTCGTTGAGGAATCACAGCTTAGCCAGTCAACAAAACAACGAATTTTAAAATCAGTACAACAAGCGCAAGCGGCAGCGTTACCACCCCAAATGGGCGGTCAACCTGGCGATGTTGCGGCATAAGGAGAAGTTATGGCGCGTCCCAAAGGATCAAAGAACAAAGTTAAAGAATCGGTGACCGAAACAGTCACGGACAATTTTCAGTCTCAACCAGCGGAGGTAGTCAATGCCAATGTACGGGAAGAAAAAGAAAAAAGGGAAGAAGTGCTAAAGGCTGCGGCTCCGACTGTGGAGCCGTTGGGCCCCGGCCAGAAATATTTTGATGCGCCGGATGGTACGGTTTTGATCGGTGAGGCAAGCGCGAACCAGATCTGGTACCGAAACGGGAATAACGGAAAAGGGATGTGGGTAAACCCGCGCCGATAAGAATTTAAACAACATATTTGGGTGGGGGTAGCTCCCCCTTTAGCCGCCTAAACGGCACCATATCCGCGAATTTAGGGTCGCAATTGAAGGAATAGGAATCCTTCGGTTGCGACTCTTTTTTTTGCGGAAACAACGTGCAAAGCACGAGGAGAAAACAAGCGCCATGAGCGAAACATTAACAGCAGTAAACACAGACAACCAAGTTACGGTCAACGAGCCGGAAGTTAGCGGTGCGCCCAAACAAGAAGTTGGACGCGAAGATTTGAAAGCGAACGGATGGAGCGCAAAAGAAATCGAACTCGCGGAGAAACGCGGCATTATCAAGAAAAAAGAAGCGGTTGAAAATAAAGCAGAGGTGAAAGCCGATGCCGAGACGAAACCGGAAGTGCAAGCAGGTGAGAACAAACAGGAAGTTAAGCCGGAAAAGAAAAGTTCACTGCCCGAGTTTAGTTTTAAGACTCCAGAGCAAGAGAAAGCATGGCTAGACGCATTTGGTCCTGGCACAGAGCAGCGTGCGATGTATTTCCGCATGAAAAACGAACGGCAACAGCGTCAAGCAGCGGAAAAAGAGCGTGACCGATTGATGAGCGAGTTTCAATCACTGAAAGCGGAGATTGAAACGATTAAGAGTGGGCGCGGTGTTCAACAGGAAGTTGACGAACAAGGGAACGTGATCGATCCCGAAGAAAAGCCTTTGACGTTGAAACAATGGAAAGAGTTGCAACGACAGGAAGCGGAAGAGCGGGAACGTCAGCAACAAGAGCTTCGAGAGCAAGGCGGATCGGTTGCAGAAGCACTGAAGACGCAAGAAGAGTACGCGAAATCGATTTATCCAGATTATGCCGAAACGCTGAAATTGGCGGAAGAAGTAATGCAGAACCTGGATTCGATGATCCCTAACAAATGGGAACAGCAAAAAGCGATTTCGATGATTAAAGATTTACAAATCAAAGCTGCCGACGCGCACAAATACGGCATTGATGATTTTAACGCGGCATTGGTTAGCTACGAGATCGGTAAGTTTCATCCGAACTACGGCAAACCAAAACCAAACGGACATCGTTCCGAGCCACAAAGCAACGGGAACCTAGACCCGAACAAGGCTAACGGGAGCCTCACACCCGAACAGATGAAGCGTGCAGAACAAAACACCCAACGCAGAGTTTCAAGCGCATCTATCCCGGGTGGTGGCGTTTCTCGGACAATTTCCGCAGAGGACGTTACCTTAAACGATGTTTTGAAAATGTCTCCAACACAACGCGAGGCATTCCGAAACAAAAACCCAGAAAGATGGTCAGAGATTCGGCGGGGTTAATTTAAGGAGCCAATCTAATGGCTAATACAGTATCGATTGACGCGCTTCGTCAAGAACTCTGGTCTACGGAGCTTCGTGACGATGTGATCAAAGACGTTGAGAACGTGTTTAAATTTGCTGGGGAAGATGCAAACAATGTTATGCAAATCTCCCGCGATCTTGCAAAGAAGAAAGGTGATATGAAGACGTTTGGGCTTATCACTCGCTTGACCGGTGACGGCGTTACCGGAGACGACGAACTGGAAGGCAACGAAGAAGCCGCCAACAGCTATTCGGAACAGGTCGCGATTGACCAAATCCGTCACGCTGTTCGTACCAAAGGCAAACTTGACGCCCAGAAAGTTACTTACGACAGCATTGCCGAATACCGCGACTTGATCCGCATTTGGATGAAAGAATTCATTGCGAAGCAGGCGTTCTTGAAACTCGGCGGTGTTACCAATACGACCTTGGTTGATACCGAAGGCGTTGCCTACTCCGCTCGTGCGGCGTGGTCCAACACCCCGGACTACATCCCAGATGCGGACGAAGCTTACACTGGAACTCGCTATCGCTACATTAACGCGGGTGCTGTTTCCACCGCTTCTTTGAGCTCTTCGCATCTCATGACACTTGATTTTATCACCAAGTGCCAAACCAAAGCGAAATTGTCGAACCCTAAACTTCAACCGATCAATGTTGACGGCGAAAACATGTACGTCATGTACATGCATCCGCTGCAAGCGAGCCAACTTCGCCAGTCTTCGGATTGGAAAACGGCTCAGCAAAACGCGCAAAAACGCAGCGAAAAGAACCCTGTGTTCTACGACGCGCTTGGCGTTTGGTCAAACGTGATCCTGTTCGAAAACGAGTTCATTCCGTGGTTGGACGTTTCGGTTGCTGGAAACAGCTTCCGTGGCGCCGCGACGGGTACGGACTGCGCCGTTGACGCGGCCCGCGCTTTGCTGTGCGGACGCCAGGCGGTTTTGATGGCCGAAGCTTCGAACCCCGAAGCGTTGGTTGTTGAAACGTTTGACTACAAAAACAAAGAAGGCGTCGCCGGTAACTTTATCGGTGGAATTCAGAAAGCCGTCTTCAACTCGAAAGAATTCGGTGTGATCGCGTGCGATACGTACGCGACCCCGTCGTAAGGAGGAATTAACATGGGTGCTATTACTGGAACATTGTCTTACGGTACGCAGTACGCTGGCGAATATAAAACCATTCGCGTTACTTGTACTCCGGCATCAGCTAGCGACACGGTTACTCTTACCCTCGCGACGCATGGAATTAGCGAGATTACGGATGTTATCCCTCGCTTGACCGCCGGATACGACGCGGCCCTGGCTGGCATTTTCGCCACTTGGTCTGGTCTCGTTGTTACGGTTGTGACTACCGCTGCGGCAGGAACCGCTGCAACGGATTGGACTGGTGCTTCTGCCGTCCTTACGATCACAGGGAAAACCGGTACCTAAGCATTAAAAACCGTACTCCAGCGCGTTATCTGGAGCGAGCGGGGTGGAAAGCCCTGCACCAATTTATGATTAAGAAAATACTCCTAATTTTTTCTCTTTTGTCTATCTGGCTTCCTATAAAAGCTGAGATTACTGGAGTATTTACATATCCAGGCGGATCAAATGGAGATGTTCAGATTAATGAAGATGGTGTCTTTGGTGGAAGAACATTAACCGCCGGAGATAGCATCACAATAACAACTTCTCCGACTTCGATCACTATTACTGCTACTGGAGGCGGTGGAAGTGGTTCTTTAAATGATTTATCTGACGTAACGATTACGGGCGCTTCAATAAACCAAACTTTAGTTTATAACGGTAGCGTTTGGGTCAATGCCGCTCAAGGAGCTTCTTTCGCGTTTTCGATTGCGTCATTTAGCAACGGTTTATCTGGTACCCAAGAAATAGGCACTGGCGTTTGGAAATCTTCCGGGAATGTAAGTTTCACCGCCAGTTATAGTAATGGCCCTCCAACGTCGAGCACTGTAACGTTTTCGGGTTGGGGGACACCCTTGCACCTTTCCAGCCCATATACATCCACCACCAGTGTTGCAAATGTTTCTTATCCATCCGTCGCCGGGACTGTCGTATTTACCCTGAACTCTGCCAAAGGTGCAGAAACAGACACAGAGACAATTACCCACACATTTGTAAATCGAATCTATTACGGGGTATCGACAGTTTCTTCTGGTTATAGCGAGGCAAACATAGAAGGTCTTGCTGGTACCGACCTACAAAATTCCAAGTCAAAAACATTCTCTGTCAGCCCAGGGGCAAGCGAATACATTATTTTTGCTTATCCAACTCGTCTCGGTACCGCGACTTTTACAGTTGGTGGATTCGAGGGTGGTTTTCAGTCGCCAGAAACGGTCAGCATCACAAACGCAAGTGGCTACACAGAGAATTTTTACGCTTATCGATCAACAAATCTAAATCTAGGTAGCACCACGGTGGTGGCACAGTGAGAAAGTATTTATTGTTCCTGTTTTCGTTGTTAGCGTGGAACGTTATTAGTCATGCTGCCGATGGAACTGTTCTAGTTATCGACAAAATAGCGCCTAAAAATGGCGCTTTCGTTGGTGTAGTCGATTCGTCTCAAACTCTTACGAATGTAACAAACTTTAACAACAATTTAAGTGCATCAGATAATACCGTCCAAAAAGCGTTAGACACTCTCGACAACATGACGATAAGTGGAGGTGGCGGAGGATCATCTACACTGGCGGTAGGGACAGGAACAGCTTCAAATTTTACTACTAACGTAACGAGTCCGACTGCTGTGATCAGTTTCCTCGGTACGCAATTTGGCTCCGTTGCAAACGGCACGACCAATTTCATGACTATCAAGAATTCTGGGGTTACGGCTGGTACTTACGGTAGTGCAACTCAAGTATCCAGTGTAACAATTGGTGCCGATGGACGTGTAACTGGCGCTGCTAATGTAACCATTTCACTCACGAATTCAAATCTCCAAGCTGGTACGTATTCAAATGTTACTGTCCCTGCTGCAAACGTTGCTGCTGGTAGTTTAGGGGCATCGGTTATTGCATCCAGCATTGC
>Ga0075163_10006125_pt1 | contig 15965 bp, 13 predicted proteins | sample JI1023141ADNA_FD_71478 | JGI IMG/M metagenome (GOLD analysis project Ga0075163, IMG submission 71478) | Wastewater effluent complex algal communities from Wisconsin, to seasonally profile nutrient transformation and Carbon sequestration -... | ecosystem: Engineered > WWTP > Effluent > Algae... | reverse complement strand
AGATGGCAACCCGGCGCCGTTTTCTGACCTGCACGTAGTACACGCGCCCGTAGGGTCGTTCGTAGCGAATCGCTATGGACTGTACGATGTACATGGCAACGTCTACGAGTGGTGCCGCGAACAGGTCTCCGCTTACGGCGGCGAACGTGGTGGCGATGGTGCGCGACCGGACTCTGCAGATCGCCGGGAGTACCGCTGCCTCCGCGGCGGGAGCTTCCACACCTCCGCTGCTGACGCCAAGTCAGCCAACCGCGATTACCGCGACCCTGCGGCCGCCCTTAACTTCGTGGGACTGCGTCCCGCGAGGCTCATTACGCACTGAAACGTCACTCCCAACTCCCCGCGATTCATGGTCCCGAACTCCGACGGGGCCCCTCATGGCTTCCGCAATTTAGGGCTGGCGATATTCAAGAGCCCATGAGGGACACAAGGCTCTGCCAGCGCGTAGGAGTCGACGACTCCATCCTCTGGGCTCGCCGAATCCACAAGGAACCCACATGACTTCCAATTCCCGTTCCCACCAGCTCGCATCCATCTGCAGCCTTCTGGCATCAGCACTCCCCCTCATCCTCTCCGCCAGCCTCCAGGCCCAGGGACGCCCCCAGGGGATGATCCACAACGCGACGAGGTCCTTCACCGGTGGCTCTGCCAACGACTCGGGCTACAGCGCCGTGATGTCCGGCAACGGGCGCTACGTCGCCTTCGATTCTGATGCAAGCGATCTCGTCCCGGGCGACACGAACGGCTTCACGGACGTGTTCGTTCGAGACATGCAGACCGGCTCGATCATCAGGGTCAGCGTCAGCAACACTGGTGCGCAGAGCAACGGCGACTCGTATGTGACGGACATCCTCGACGATGGGCGATTCGTCGTGTTCGACTCGGACGCCACCAACCTTCGCGACCCTGACAACAACGGCGATCTCACCGATGTCTTCATCGCGGACATCCTTGGCTTCATGGGCGGGGCAGGCAGCAGCTACGTCACGCGTGTAACGAACGGCAACGACGCGGCATGGGGCGGCCAGGTGGCGTATGTTCCCTCGGGCGGACGCCTGACCGTCGCGTATCTCTCGGACGCCAGCAACGAGGTGTCAGGCGACACGAACGGACTGACGGACATCTTCATTCGGGACATCCTGCCGACGAGTCAAGTGCGCCGAGTCAGCCGACGTCCAAACGGGGCGCAGATCACGAATGGCACCCCTTGGGAGTTGAGCATGTCGTCCGATGCGCGGTTCATCGCCTTCACATCGGACTCGACCCAGGTTGTAGCCGGATGGGGCAACGGACTTGAACAGGCCTTCCTCGTCGACAACGTTGCAAGCGTCTTCACGCCTGGATGGTTGCCCAGCAACTCGGCCTTGAGCGGATCACCCAGCGGAACTCCCGCCAACTCGGGCTGCTGGTCGGTCCACGTCAGCGACTATGCGCACTCGGTATTCGCCTCCGATGCAACAAACATCGTCGCGGGCGATACCAATGGGACGAGCGACGCATTCTTCAAACCCTACTTCAGTCCGACATCGCGCCTGACCGTGGGCCCCGGCGGTCTCCAGACCGGTACCGCCGCAGACATTGGAGCGGAGAGCGTCGCGCTCAGCGATGGCCCAGGTCCCCTCTTCGTCTTCGAGACGGATGTCACCGGCATCGTCCCGGGCGACACGAATGGGACCACCGACACCTTCGTGGGCGCTCCATCCTCGTACTCGCGCGTTAGGGACTGGGAGGGTCAAGAGCTGGCCGATGGCTCTTATGCCCCGTCGATCTCCGCGGACGGCTTGCATGTGGCGGTGTTCAGTTGGGATGCGCGGCTTCCGTTCAATACGAGCAACTCGGACGGGCCGTTCGTCGTGGACTACAATCGTTTCGCTGCAGAGGGTCCCCGGACCGCGAATTCAGTCCAGTTCGAATTCCACTGCGCTGAAGACAATGGCCTCCATTGCCTGGTAGCCGTTGGGTTCTCCTCCATGCCGGGCATTGTTCTGCCGGGCGACACTCGCATGTTCCCCATCTCGCAGGCGAGTAGCCTCTTCATCTCTGCCCCGGTCACCAACGGGGTCGTTTCACCCCAGATGGCAGTCCCCTCTTGGCTCTTTGGCAGCGGATTCACCGCCTGGATCACCGCCGCTTCCCTATCAACGACGCCTGCGGCAAGCGGACTCAAGGGCATGACCAACCCGGTGCGGTTTGTCCTGTGAGAGCGACCACCGACATGCTGCGTCCAGCAGTATTGGAGGCCGGGTCGGGCGGCACCGGTGGCGGTATGGCTTGAACTCGCCGCCGCCCGAGGCGCCACACGGACGCAGCTGCCGCCAAGCGGCTTCGTTCGACTGACCTCGCGACCCAGGCCCGAACGAGCGATGCAAAGACCACTGCTGGAGTCGATCCCGTTCCTCAGGTGCGTCATCGCCGCGACCGCGTAATCGCGGGCACCCCCCCACTGCCGAATCGCCGGATCCTCGCCGGCGCGCTACGCTGCGGGAGTGACCCGCTCCTCGCTCTCGTTCGCGCTCGCCGCGCTCGCTGCCGTCGCCCCCGCGCAGATCCCCGCACACGCAACGGTACTGAATCCGTCGGGGTGGGGCATCGGCAAGGCGCTCGTCGGGGTGGCCGGCGACACCGTGCACGCGATCACATTCCCCGGACCGGCGGCTACCGGTGGTGGCAGCCTCGTCGGACAGGCACGCTCGCGCGACGGTGGCAGCACCTGGCCGATCCGCGAACGGTTCTTCGGCGCAGAACATGCGGTGCACGCGTTCGCGGTCGACGGCGAGCGGCTGCTCGTGCTCGGCCAACACCAGTACGCCGGCCTGCGCGTGCTGCGTTCGGACGACGGCGGGGACACCTGGGCGCCACCGGTATACGTAAGCCCGAGCCAGGTGTCGCAGCTCAGGGCCGCTGCGATGCACGTCGACGGCGATCGCGTCGTCGTCGTCTGGATCGACAACCGGTCGACCGCGGAGGTGTTCGCAAACGTGTCCACAGACGGCGGCGTGACGTGGCTGCCGACCGACCAACGCCTCGACCTCGGCATCGCGCCGTTCGGCGCCGACCGCCTGGGCATCGCGGCGGGCAACGGTGTGCTGCACGTCGCATGGACGAAACTGCCGTTGCCGACCGCGCAGCCGACCTGGTACCAGCGCTCGACCGACGGCGGGGCTACCTGGCAATCCGCGGCGCAGACGTTGTTCGCCCAGGGGTTCACGGATCTCGCGGCGAGCGGCTCGACCGTGCTCGCCACCGGGCAGCAGCAGGGCGCGTTCGTGCGATCGATTGACGCCGGCGCATCGTGGACGCCGGTCGCTGGCGTCGGTATCGCGCAGCTGCAGACGGTCGCGATCGCTGGCAACGTCGCGGTCGCGGTCGGCACGCCGATGCTGCCGCCGCAGCCGACGTTCCTGGTGAACACCTCGACCGACGGCGGCGCGTCGTGGCGGCCGGCGCCACTCACGCTGCCGACGTTCGTCTGGTCCCTGATCACCACGGCCGCGGTCGACGGCCCGCAGGTGCTGGTGCACTTCCGTGAGGTGCAGGGAGCCACCTCGCTCACGATCCAGTCCAACGACGCCGGCGGCACGTGGCGTTCTTGGTCGGGGCCCTCGAACCGTGGGCTCGCACCGACACCGGCGCGCGCGATCGCGCTGACCAGCGTCGGAGCGACCTGGTACGGCTACGTCGCGGCGGGTCACACGCGGCGCGGCTCGGGTACGGCCGGCTCGGGCGGCCACGTGCCGACGCTCGCCGCCGCCGCCCTGCCGACTCTCGGCGGCACCACCGTGCTGCACGTCGAGAACGCGCTGGGCGGTACGCTCGGGCTCCTCGGGCTGTCCTTCGCGAACGCTGCGCCGACGCCGCTCGGCAGCACGACGCTCTGGCTGCAAGGATCTGTCGCCGCTGCGCCGTTCGTCACGAGCGGTGCCAGCGGCCAGCCGGGGGCCGGCACGTGGCAGCTGCCACTCGTCGTGCCCGATACGCCGAGCCTCGTGGGACAGCATTTCACGACGCAGGCATTCGTGCTCGACGCCGGCGCCCTGGACGGCTTCGCGGCGACGAATGCGCGCGAGAGCTGGATGCGTTGACAGTTCGCGCGCCGCGCCGCCTCGACGACGCTGCCCTGCAGCGCCCTGCCCCCAGATCACCGCGGCCCCCGCCGCGCGCACGTTCCAATACACGCCAGCGTTCCCCTTCGCCCACGGTGCGTGGAAGCACGTCCCGAATGCACCGATCGCCCGCGCGGAGCCGGTTTCCACGCACGGCCAGTGGTCGCGTGAGGTATCACACCAACGCTGTACCGGCACGTCTTCCCAGCCCACCCGAATCGCCCGATGCCCGCCGCCCTGCACCGTCCCGAGCCCGTCCTTCGCCACCGCGCACAACCCGTCGACCAGAACGTCCCGATTGCGCAGGCCGCGGCGTGGCTGCGTGAGGGGCGGTCGCTGATCGTGGCCGATCGCTTCGGGACCGGGCTCGACATCCTCGAAGCACTGCGCGTGCAGCTGGGGGATCCGGGCGAGGATGCGGGGTACGTCGCCAAACGCACGTTCCGTGAGGCGTTCCAGGCCGCGTCGAAGCACCTGCTCGTGCCCATCGTCGGCCGCAAGGTGGCCCTCGCCGACGCGCCGCGTGCAGGCTTCCTCGCTGAGCTGTATCCGGACCACGCCGACTTCGCGCTGCCAGTCGAGGACGCGAGGGTCCTGAGCAGCGCGTGGGACTGGTACGACAAGGGCGTACACTTCCCCGTGCTGGGCTATCGCGTGCACCCGTTCTACGGCACGTACATTCCGGCCCGCATGGAACACCTGGAGCTCTTCGGCACGTGGCTCGCAAAGTACAAGGGCGCGCGCGACCGGGCGATCGACGTGGGCACCGGCTCCGGCGTCCTGGCGCTCCAGATGGCCAAGGCGGGCTTCAAGCAGGTCCTCGCCACGGACATCAACCCAAACGCGATCGAGAGCGTGGCGAGGCAGCTGCAAAGGCTCCCGAAAGCACTCCCGATCGAACTCGAGCACGCAGACCTGCTGGGTGCGGATCGTGGCCCCATCGACCTCATCGTGTCCAACCCGCCGTGGATGAAGGGCGAAGTGGGCCGGACGCTGGACCTGGCGATGTACTTCCAGGACGGCTTCTTTGAACGTTTCTACGACCAGGCCCTGCAACGCCTGGCTCCCGGCGGCCGCGTCGTCTTCGTGTTCTCGAACATCATCGAGCTCAGCCAACCCGACGTACCGCATCCCATCCAGACCGAGCTCGATCGCGGGCGGTTCACGCTTGTGGAGAAGCTCACGCGCAAGGTGAAGCCACTGCGGCGACGGACGCGGGAGAAGGTGGAGGTTTGGGAGTTGGCGGTGGTTTGACGACGGCGGCGATCAAGGGGTGCGTCCAGCACACCGCCTTCCATGTCACCCATGTTCCCGGTCGCACCGCTGGAGTTGCACAAAGCACGAGCGCCGCTTTCCTGACCTTGACCCGTGCCACCGGTCTGCTAACTCGACACCGACGGGCGTGACCATTTCGGCGGCCTACGAGTGCGAAACGGCCAATTCGGGGCATGATTCGTTCGGCTGGCTTGCCGAACACCACGGGAACGTCGGGAGCACCTCATTCTGCCGGCTGCCTCAGCGAGGAACCACGATAGGGTCCTTACTTAGCGGTCCTACATAGTATGTCTTCTGGTCGAAGACGACTGCAAGGCTGCCACCTTCAACGAGTTCTGCAGGCATGAATGCCGAACAAACACCGAGTTTGTCAGTGACCTTCCCACGAAATGGGTCAGGCCGTCCTTCCAGGGCATGACGAGCAAGAAGTGAGAGTTTGGTGCCATCAGGATCGGGAAAGACATGGAGGGACGCTCCCGCGATCGGCATCCCCTTCCAATCAACAACCCTCACCACATGCTCGACAAACGGCCTCGTTGACACACGCACGACCTTGTCGCCCGCCTGAACGCCGACCAGTCCGTGCGCATCATGTCCTACAGCATAAATGTAACCGTCACCAGGATCCGAGACGATTCGTGCCTCCCCGTTGATCGAGGCGACGACCACCGCCTCCCAAGCAATCTCGGCATCGGCCTTTCCATCTGCGCGTGACAGCCCAACCGTAGCAAATGGCACAGGATCACCCCTTTCGTCTACAACTTGTACTCTCAAATCCCGTGCGGATTCGAACTTCACAACCTGTGCCTTGGATGCACATGGCAGGCTCCAACTGACGGCACAGGGGACGCGATCTCCACCATCCCAACAGCCCGCAATCCGCCACTGGGACTCTCCACCGGCCAGCGCTCGCACTCGGGCGATACCAGCACTCACCGGTCGCACACCAGACATATCTCCGAACCTACCGACCAGCGTTTCGCTCGCCTCTGACGTTTGCAACCCGTGCAGCACCGCATACAGGTCGCGATCCAGAGGCCAGCCCTCGAGCCTGACCTCGTTGCTTCCCCCCCGCCCGAGAACCAGCCGTATACCCAGCGACGCGCTTTTCAGGTCGCCGCGAGCGCCCCCGAACGCCTGCCCGCTCATCCATCCAGAATATGGCGACGCCGATTCGCCAAGCTCAGCGAATATCAAGGTCGGATCGCCATCACCAGGCCGCGGGATGCGGCCGACTGCGCGGCCCTTCTCGTCAGTAGTCGCAATCGTCCTGATGCTAGAGAGACCCGGCAATCCCGAGGTCAAAGGCGGCGCAAAGGCGTGTGCCGAATAGAGTCGCTCGAACACAGATGCCCTGGGCACGGGGTTGCCAGATTCATCGACAACCTCGATTCGTAGTTCCACGGTATTGCCAACATCGAATTCGCGATCACGATCCAGGTGTAACGGCGATCGCACCAGCGTCTGCCCATCGGACGCAACCAAGTCGAACACCAGGTCCGACGATGGCAAGGGTGGCAACTCATAGAAACCGTCCTCCATCAAGCCGAGTTCGCATATCACGCTACTTCGGCTTCCCCAGACACGCAGATTCAGAGGCCGGTGCTCTCGCCAAGCCGCCAGACCTCGGATGCGAACAGGACCTGGAGGCCCACTCTTGCTCGCCATGAACCGGGCCCGACCTCCGGCAAGGCCGCTGAACTGAGGCTCAATCGCCCACACCTCGGTCCCACGAGTGGACTGCCCGCATGCCCACACGCAGTAGCGCCGTCCGACGAATAGGTCGATAGAAAACCCTCCACTGGCGTTGGTCTTCGCCGATGCTCGATCAGGCCGCCCTAGTTGCAGAGCATTCGGCAGCCAGTCGCAGTGGATCTCTAGCTCCGGAACAGGACTGCCGTCACGGTCGACGACAGTGCCCACGAATCCGCGCCGATCCTGTTGCGCAGCAGAGTCGACTGCTAAGGCAATGCTCACAACAAGGGCGACGAGGACATGCACTAGATTGGTCATGCGGTCACTTCGCCAGTTTTCGAGAGCTTTGGGCATGGGGCATTTGAGAAGGAGGCAAGGTGGCCGACAGCTCTTCCCCGGGGGTCAGCGCTTGTCCGGCTCGTTACCGACCTGCGCCTTGCTGTTGCTGGGTGGCAGGCCATAGGCGACCTGCACCAACTCACCCTTGCGGTGCGAGTAATTCGCGAGACGGATCCCGGCGTAGGTTCCAAGCACGGCCAGGACTCCTCCGACAACCGAACCAGCGACGCCCCCGAGCAGGAAGTATGCCCCGACGCCAAGGCCGCCCCCGATCGCGGTCAACGACGCTGCGATTCGGAGCCAGCAACACAGAGTGACAAGGGCACTAAACAGCTTTTCCATGCGGAGACGACGCGGCGTCCGTCGAGCGTCTTTGCCGATCAACCGTGAGCGCCACTGCGGCTCTCGCCAGCTTCCGCGGCTTGTTCGACCGAGCTTACCCGAAACGGGCCAGCAGGGGGCATCACGGCACTCTTTGGTTGCGATCACCAAGAAGCCTGTGGATGCAGGCCTGCTCCTGGGACATTGCGCGTGTGCGGCACTCGCGAAGTGCCCGAAGTCTCCCCGCAAGACGCTCGTAATGGCGGGCCTCGGTTTCGTTCGGGGTTGGTCAGTCGACCCGACGCAACGCACAAGGCACATTGGACACGCCTGGACTAGCATGCCCACATGCGTCCCAGCACCGCACCCGCCGAACGCTTCCCCATCATCGACGGCGGCCCACCTGCTCGCTGAGTGGCTTCAGTTGCAGCAGCAGCTCGTGCTGCCCGGCAACCACTCCCTCGACCGTCGCCGACACCGCCCAGTCGCGCAGGTCGTGCGCGCCGACCGAGCCGTGGAAGTCGGGCGGCACCTCGATGCGGAAGTTGCCGTCGGCGTCGGTCGCGTGCATCGCCGATCCCGACGTGACGCCGTCCAACCGCACGTACACCTGCGACTTCAGGCCTTTGCCCGCCGCATCGACAACGCGACCGGAGACGAACGCCGAACGTTCCAAGACGAGTTGCAGGTCCTTCGTGCCCGTCGGCACACCGAGGCGCGGCGACAGCGACCAACCCGGCGGACCGCGCAGGATCGACACGGTGTAGGCGCCCTCCGTGAGGCCAGCAAACCGGAAGTGCCCGCCAACTTCGGGCCGAGCGGACGTCGACTGCTCGCGTTCGCGCGAAGCCATCAAGAACAGCTCCGCGGCTTCGTCACCGAGCGTGCCGCCACCGGCGTAGCGCAGCACCCCTTCGATCACCGCCCCGGTCGGAACGACGATCTCAAAGCCCTCGCCAATCGCGCCATCGTGCACCTCGACTTTCACTGACTCCTTCTGCCGCTGACTGCGCTGTCGCACCGCGATCTCATACTGGCCGGCGGCGAGGCTGGTGAAGCGGAAGCCGCCGCGTTGGTCGGTCTTGATCGTGCGACTCTCAAACTGGCTGACGGTCTGCGGCCCCTGATCCGGAGCCAGCCAGGCGCGGCTGTCGGCGTTCGCGCCGGCGAGCGACACGCTGATGCCAGCGATCGGCTGCCCCGAGTCGTCGAGCACGCGCCCTTCGGCACCGCCCGCGGCTCGCAGCACGATGTCGCCCAGGTCGAGGCGTTCGCCACTGGCGAGACGATGGGCAACGGCGTAGACGCGCGCGCCGTGACCGGAGCCGCGCACCATGAGCCAGTAGTGCAGATCGGGGCGAAGCCCGAGAGCCTGAAAGCGGCCGTCGCGGAGGACATCGGCCCGGATCCAGTCGCAGCCCTGCATTCCCGGTGCCTCTTCATACGAAGCTCCTACCGCTGCATAGACCGCCTCGGGAACACCGCCGCTGGCGGTCACGAAACGGCCTGTCACTTCCCCGCCGCGCACCATCGCAAACTCGGCCTCCTTGCCCAACTGGCCAGCGAGGTTGCGCGACATCGACGCGTAACCAGGGGCGCGCACGTAGATCTGGACAAAACTGTCATCCGCCAAGCCCGGCATCACAAACCGCCCGTCCGCGTCCGCACGCACGGTGCGCTTGAACGTCCACGAGTCCGACAGCTCGGCATCGACGATCGGGGCGCTGGTCGTCGCTTCGACCACGCGACCAAGCAGTGTCACGCCGGCCTTCAAGTCGATCTCGACGCGGTGCGCGGCCCCCACCTGCAGTTCGAGACGCTTCCACTCCTGCGTGTGCAACGGCGACCGCACCTGCACGAAGACCGCTGCGGGCTGCAGTCCCGTGAACCGGAATGCGCCGCCGGCTTCGGTGCGGCCAGCCGCCAGTTCGATCCCCACACCCTCCACGGCGATGCGCACCGGGATGTCGACGAGACCTGCGCCCTCGCAACGCACGATGCCCTCGACACTCGCCCCCAACGACAATCCGATGACCACTTCCGAACCGCCCGTACAATCGACCACCGTCGTTGGCGCATAACCATCGGCGCGCACCGAAAGCCGGTGCTGGCGAGCGCGCGCCACAGCAAACCGGAACGTGCCGTCGGCGGCGCTGGTCGTTCGCAGCAGCGTGGAAACCTGCTCGCCGTAGCGCAGATCGAGATTCCAGAACTCGTCGGCATCACGGTGCTGCAGCAAGACCACAGCGTTGGCAATCGGCACAGCGGTGCCGGCGATCACGACGCGGCCCCACAATTCCTCGGGCCCCGGCTCAGCCCGGCCCGCCGGGGCGACGATGCTCGCCGGCACATCGACTGCATGGCGTTCGGAGGCCACCGGCGATGGCGGCAACACCGCATTCACCGGCGCGCCACCAGCGACTACTGCCGCTGCCTTGACGTCGCTGCGGGGCACCACGGGGTCGAGAAACAGCGACCACGCAACGATGGCTACCATGGCGATCGCCAGAAGGACAATGGTGGCGGTGAGGTACTTGCGCATGGAGTCCTCCAACAAGACGCGAGGTTAGCATAGAGAACTTCGTGAAGTGCCATCCAGCAGGAATCCACGCGAGCCCCAGGCGCTGCGTGATGGTTTGATGCCCGGACAACTTGTCGACCTGAGTCGCAACTGCCTCGGCCGGGTCCCGGGTCACCACCCGAGCCACCGAATTGCCCACGTCGACACTTGCAAAGGTGTCGCCTCAATCTGCCCGGCCACCGTTTTCTTGGCGTCGGCAACACCAGGCGGCAGCTCGCTTGCCGCCGCTGCCGCAAGCAGGTCCCTTCGAAACCACAGGGTCGCATCACCCACTCTCGGTTGCACGAAACTGGCACCAGGGATGTGGGCACAGAAGTCCGCCCCCTGCGCTTGCGGAGGCGCACAGACCGCCTCGAGTATCTGCGCAGAACTCCCCACGGCGATGAGATCGGGCTGGATCACTATCGCGATCTGATGCGGCCACTTGGCACCATCCTGTCGCAGTTCGGTTAGGAAGCCGCCATGGAAACGCCTGCGCTCCACTCTCTGGAAGAGGAAGGTCGCATGGTAACTCGCGAGGACCTTCTCGATGTTGGCCACTACCGGAACCTCACCAGGTCGGCGCGGCCAACACACGAACGCCCAGCCTGGCTTCAGGGACGGCCGAGCCTCCGTTACCAAGAAGGCGAATCGATCCTGAACCTCTAGAGGCAGTCGGGCAGCAAGCGCGGATAGGCCATCGGACTGTCCGGTCCTCGACCATGCGTCGTTGCACGCCTCCATCACATCGGAACCAACCGCCGCGAACAGCGCGTCCGCGAACACTGTGATGGGCGCTTCAACCATGGCAACAACGCAGGTCTCCGTGGGCAGTCGGGCCAACAAACTGTCAAGCTGGGAGCCGGGCACGGAGGAAGTCGCGCATCCGGCGAACAGGCTCAACATTGGCAAGAGCACACGACACCGTGAGGGTTCCATTACAAATCTCATACGATCCTCGTAGCCGGGAAGGGTGCGCTGACGGGCCGGGTGGCGGCGGTCGTTAAGCGCATTTGCCAAGTATCACACGGCAACGCTTCCATCCGGGTTGATCTCGAAGTTGTCGAAGGGCTTGCTGCAGAAGGGGCATGGAGGTCGCGCGTGCGACCTAAACCACCGTCGGCGAGGCTGTTGGTCCAGCCAAACGGCCGAATCGTCTGGAAACTCGCGACGGGGCGTTGCGGAGGCTCTTCGGGCACGGGCATCCTTGGGAGGTCCTCGACTCGGGCCGGCAAGGTACGACGTGTATCGGCACAAGGCGCTGCTGTCTTGCCTTACCCCGCGCTACGGCACCCCCCTTCCGCCCCCGCGGCATCTGCCCGCGGTTTCCCGACCTCCGACACACGTTGCTCGCCATTCCGAATCGTGGCCTTCCACACGGACATTATGGAGGACATCTCGGAAACGCACCCTTCGCGGACTTTTTCGTTTTGTAGTTAAGATCGCGCCCATCTCGGGATTCTGCGCAGTGAGCAAACGGTGTGTCAGCCACCGTCGGGACGACGCGGCTCTGCACCAACACTTGCTCAACGACCCATGTCGCACAGCAGGCTGCGCCCTGGCTTCATGAGTCGCTCGCAGAAGGGGCGCAGCTCTCGTTACATCCCATGCATCACTCGTTTCCAAAGCTATGGGGAACCATGGCTCTCTTCGTGCTCAGTGCTCCGGCACTGGCGCAGCGGCTCACGTGAATGGCCTTATCGGTGAGCCGCCGGACACTTCCACGTGGCCGCACCCCGCCGCACCCGACGCCAATCCCTACGTTCGAAGCACGGCGCTTCCCGCCGACATCGCCCAGCGCGACCGTGTGGCGCAGCTTGGCAAGACGCTGTTCTGGGACGAGCAGGTGTCCATCGACAACACGATGGCCTGCGGAACGTGCCACAGCCCAGCAGCGGGCGGCACCGACAACCGACCTGGCGCAGTTCACAGCAACGGCAACTTCGGCACGTTCGGCGTGATCCCACAGGCTGACACCGGCACGATTGACTACGGCTTTACGGCACCGCCATCGACGCAGATCGACCGGTCCGTCACGCCCGTCAACGCCCCCACGATGATCGGGGCCTATCTCGCTGCAACTGCAGGACTTCCTGCAGAACGCCTTGACCGATCCTCGCGTCGCGGCACAGACCGCGCCATTTGATCGCCCGCAGCTCTACAGCGAGACGCAGGTGTTCGAAGGGAACGAGTACGGTCTTGGTACCGCCGGCATCAGCGGCGCGATTCCGGAGATCCTCGCCAATTCTCCACCCCATGTGCTGCAACCAGGCGCCAGCGACTGGTTCAAGGTCGGTGTGGGCAACGCTGCCCCCAACGCCACCAGCATGGTCATGTTCGGTGCGGCACCAGCAGGAGGGCCGACCATCTGGGTCACGTCCCTGTTTGCCACGATCGTGGCGCCAAACACCAACGCCCAGGGCATCGGGACGCTCCAACAGCCCGTAGCGCTGACGACCGCGATGATCGGCGTGCCGTTCTTCTGCCAGTGGTTTGTGGATGATGCCGGCACGGCATCCTTCTCGGACGCTGCGAGAATCACGCCGTTCTGATCGGATCGGCAGCAAAGCCCGTCGTGGGGCGCGAGACAACTTGAGCACCAAGAAGCAGGGACCAGCAACCAAGAGGTTAGGCTCATCGGCCTCACGAACGAGGAACACCCATGACCAGCAAGAACACGGTCTGCCTGTGGTTTGACGGCACCGCCGAAGAAGCTGCCCACTTCTATGCCAAGACGTTCCCCGACAGCGCGGTGCACGCGGTGCACCGCGCGCCGGGGGATTATCCCAACGGCAAGCAGGGCGATGTGCTGACAGTGGAGTTCACGGTCATGGGCATCCCCTGCCTCGGGCTCAACGGCGGGCCCATGTTCCAGCACAACGAGGCCTTCTCGTTCCAGGTCGCCACCGACGACCAGGCCGAAACCGACCAGTTGTGGAATGCAATCGTCGGCAACGGCGGCCAGGAAAGTGCGTGCGGCTGGTGCAAGGACAAGTGGGGTCTTTCGTGGCAGATCACGCCCCGCGCGCTCATCGCGGCGATCACGGATCCCGACCATGCGGCGGCCCGGCGCGCATTCGAGGCGATGATGCAGATGGGGAAGATCGACATCGCCAAGGTCGAGGCAGCTCGACGCGGCTGAGGGCGTCGAGTTCGGCGACCGAGGGGTTGAGCTGGCTGCTGTCACTCCCCCTGCGCGCAACTGCAGCCGCACGAGAGTCGCCCATCGAACAGTCGCGCATTCGCGACGAAACCCCACCGACGGCCGCTAGCATGCGTCGCCATGACAGAACGATTCGAACGGCATCGCCAAGCCTGGACGCCAAGCGAGATCAGCAAGCTCCATCAACTCGTCGCCAAGGGAATGAGCCTGAAGGCCATCAGCAAGGCCCTTACGCGCAGCGAGGAGTCCATCCTGATCCGGGCCAAGCTCGACAAGCTGACGATCGCCAAGAAGCGGTAGCACGGTCGCGAGACGCAGGCGCCGGCGCGGCAACTCCAGCGCTTCGGCACAATCTGCCGATCGACACAGCGGCCAATGCTCCTGCTCTCCCTCATGGCACTTGCGAGTCTTGCACTCGGCGCCGCCGCCTACGCCTGGGCTGCATGCAGCTCACGGGCCAGAGCCGTGGCCCTGCCGCTTCTGCTCGCGCTGTTGTGTGGTCGCGCGGTGCTCAGTTACTGGCCGGCACTGGAGTGGCGGCTCTTTCCCTGGGCCGGCTATGCCTATGTGCAAGGCTTCTGGCTGTATCCGATCGCCGTCGTCTTCTTCGGCCTCGCGGCAGCGCGCCTGCCGGTGCGGTGGAACCGCGTGGTCATAGCCCTCGTCGGACTCTGTGTGCTTGGCCACGGCATGCATCGCCATTCGTGGATTGCGTGGCCGGAGTCTCATGGCGACGCGCGTGTTGCGGACGCCAACCACCACCTTCAGCAATCGACGCACTACACGTGCGGCCCGGCTGCTTGTGCCGCCGCACTTTCCCACTGCGGCATCCAGGTCAGCGAACGGGACATGGCGTCGCTGTGCCTCACACGCACCGGCGGAACCAGCTTGTTCGATCTGTATCGAGGCATCGTCACCGCGCTCGCCGAGCAACCGTTTGCGGTGTCGATCGAAGAGCTCCCGTACGAGTGCCTGCGCACCGGCAACCACGTGCTCGTGTGCTCCAATTCGGGAGGTGGCCACGCGATCTGCCTCGTGACGCACGACGGGAAGATCACGGTGCACGATCCGCTGCGCAAGGCGCCGCAGGAGTGGATCGCAACGGAACTGCCGCGGACCTACGTCACCACTGCGATCGTGATCCGCGAACGGCGCGCACCTTAGTCCGGCAGGCAGAATCCAGCTGGTCACAGCGCGGGCGACCATGCGAATCGCCCACGCCGCGCCGTCCTCAGGCCCGCCGCCAGGCAGTCAGGGTACACCCACTGCCCGCTGGCGCCGCAAAGTGCACCGGCCGTGCACAGCCTAGCATGGCGAAGCAAAACCGGACGCCGTCGTTCGTCCATTCCAGAATGCCAAGTTGCACGTTGCCGTCTCGAAGCCGGTAGTCGATCGCGATCGGACAGACCGTCGCATCGATCTTCGTCTCGGCATCGATCATGACCTGGCCACCAAAGCGCACTACCGTTCGGGTGCCGTGCCCTGTGCGGCGACCACTCGTTACGAACGCAGCCGGCATCACCATGCCATCGCGCTCAAGGTGGACGGTGCGCCATTCGCCTTCGAGCCGTTGGTGCTCCTTCGTTGGGGCCTGCGTCTGCCATGGCTCCAACGAAGCCGGTGCAAGCACTTCGCTGCGATCGCCACCCGTAACGCACGGAGGCCGCGCACTCGAACTGCGACGCAGGGTCTCAAGCGCATGCCCCGAACCAGGCATCGTTGCAAACGCCGCGGGCCGCGTCATGCCCGCCAACCCCAAGCAGATCGTCAACTGGTCGCCTTCGAGCCGGTAGAGGCCATACGACCACCTGCCCGCCTCCGGCCCAGCCACGAACTCGATATCGATTCTGTGTGGCTCGGCTTCGACATCGATCGAAAACTCACCCTCGTAGGTCGCCCCGGGCGCCTCGGTCCGGAATCGATCCCCATCGATGAGGATGCGCGAACTCCCGAGCATGGTGGCAGGAATCGTGTCGCCGGCGATCTCCAGACTGGCAAACTCCCAGCGACCTTCGAGTGCGCGCAACTGCTCGACGTGCCGCGCCAGACCTGGCCAGCTCGCAAACCCGGTAGAACGCGCCAACGCGGATTGCGCATCCGCGAGCCGGAACCCGGCATTTCTCGCCATTTCCGCAGTCATGCCCCGCGCGGCGGGCAGGTGGTCGACGAAGGTGCGCGCCGCGGCAGACTCGCCAGCCGCCAGGGCCGCGAGCAGTTCTTTGGCCGAGCGCTTCAGGAAGAGCAGGTTCGGCCTGCTCGGGAGCTTCTTGTCCATGATGCCTCCATGCGATGCCCCGCGATCCGCAAGCGGGCGAGCACGAAGGACGTGCTGGGTGGATGGTTGTCCTGGCAGCTGGGTTCAACCCTTTCCGCGGATCCGGAGGCTTGCTTCCGAGCCGCCGAGAACAAGAACCTGCCGCGCCTCGGCGGTCAAGGGCCCGTTCCTCGGCTCCTCGGCCTGTGAGGCTGAGCCGGCTGGTCGTAGGATGCAGGCTTGGCCTGGGCTTCG
>Ga0075163_10006123_pt1 | contig 15971 bp, 12 predicted proteins | sample JI1023141ADNA_FD_71478 | JGI IMG/M metagenome (GOLD analysis project Ga0075163, IMG submission 71478) | Wastewater effluent complex algal communities from Wisconsin, to seasonally profile nutrient transformation and Carbon sequestration -... | ecosystem: Engineered > WWTP > Effluent > Algae... | reverse complement strand
CTTGCCGCCCTGCTCTGTCACGAACAACTTGAAGCCGTTGCCGATCGCCGTGCCCGGCGAGGCGTAGGTGCCGGTGGACGGCAGCATCAGGCCGACCTTGACCTTGGGCTGCGCCTGGGCACTGGCGGCACCGCAGGTGGCGGCGAGGGCAAAAGCGAGGGCTGCCTTGCCGAAGAATTGCTGAGTGGTTTTCATGAAAATGTCTCCTCGTCTCTTTGTACGATGGTGTGTTTATCCGGGTGTGGCGCTGCAGCGCGTGGGCCGGGAGCGGCGGGCACGCAGCGCAATCGCCACTTCTTGAGATTACCTCAATTTATCGAGAAATCAATAGAATCTATAAAAAAACCGTGCCCATCTTGCCAGCCCCGGCCCCGGCCCGCACGAGGCAGGCCAGGCAGCGCGCAGCCCCCGACGTGGAGACGACTGGACGTACCTCGCCCTCGCCGGGCTGGCAGAGCCGGAGCGGGAGTTCGGTGGGGCGAGGACGGGATTTGTCGATTTCGCCGGCCAATGCGTGCTCCATCGGCCGGGAGAGGGGCGAAACCTGGGCCGCCCGGGCGGCGGTCGATCATCGCGACCAGCACGTCGTCGGGGGGCGCTCCGCCCTCCGCCCGGCCACGCGGGTGGGCAAGTCGGTGCTGCCCGTGCTGCTCCCGGTGCGGAGGGTGGTCGGGTCGAACCTGACCACGTCGCCGGGGGCGATCAGCGCTCCGGTGACGGATACGCCCTCAGCGGCGCAGTTGCCGCAGCTTCTCCAACACACCGGCCACAAGGGCGAGCGGACCCCGGCAGCATCGACGCACGCCCGAAGCGCGCGCCCGTACTCAGCGGGCGCAGGCCTCGGCGGCCTTGGGTTCGAGGTGGGGCAGGATGACCGGCCCCATCGACTTCAGGATCTGCACCGGCAGCGCCGAGGTGAAGTTGAACTTGCCGGCCTCGGGCCCCATCACGTAGGCGGTGAGCGTGCCGAAGTGGCGCGGCCCGAGGTAGAACACGAAGGTGGCGGTGCGGTTGAGCGCCACCCCGCGGGCACCGCCGCGGCCGATCACGATGCGGTTGTCGCCGGTGCCGGTCTTGCCGCCCAGGGCCAGCGGCGTGCCGTCGGCGAGCTTGAAGGCCCCCGACAGGCGCCGCGCCGTGCCGCCCTCGACCACCTCGGAAAGGGCCGTGCGCAGCGCCGCGGCCACCTCGGCCGGCAGCACCCGCTCGCCCTCGCCGGCCTTCGGGGCGAAGCGCGTCTCGTAGGGCGTGCCGACCGCGAAGTTGAGGCGGTCGAGGCGCAGCGTGGGCTGGCGAATGCCGTCGTTGGCGATGATGCCCATCAGCTCGGCCAGCGCCGCCGGCCGGTCGCCCGAGCTGCCGAGCGCGGTGGCGAACGAGGGCACCAAGTGGCCGAAGGGATAGCCCACCCGCGCCCAGCGCCGGTGGATGTCCACAAAGGCCTCGAGCTCCAGCATGGTGTAGATGCGGGAATCCTTGGCGCCCTTGTAGCGGGTGCGGAACAGCCAGCGGTACACCGCCTGGCGCTCGTCGGCACTGTCCTTGACCACGTCGGCCCAGGTGGCGTCGGGCTTCTGCTGCAGGTAGGCGGCCAGCCACAGCTGCAGCGGGTGCACCCGCGCCACGTAGCCCCGGTCGGCCAGGTCGTAGGCCTCGATGCCGTTGCGGGCGTGGAGCTTGTCGACGTTCTGCTCGGAGAACACCTTGCCGTCGAGGCGCTCTTTCAGGAACTCGCCCAGATCCTGGGGCGTGGCCTTCGGCGACAGGTAGAGGAACACCGCAGACAAGCGATCGACGCCGGGGCGCAGGTCGTCGAGCAGGTCTTCGCGGATCTCGTCGGGCTTCTTGCCGCGGTATTTGTGCCAGAAGCGGCGCAGGTAAACCTGGCCCTCGCGGTCGGCGAAGCGGGCGAGGTACTCCTGCCGGCGCGGGTCGTCCTCGTCCTCGAGGAGCTTGGACAGGTTGTCGGGGCCCTGGTAGATGGTGTGGCGCACCACGTCGCGCATGATGCGCACGAAGGGCAGGTTGATCGAGCCCTGCAGGGCCTCGCGCACGGTGGGCTGGCGGCCGTCGTCCTCGTGGCGGAAGTTGTTGAAGGTGTGCACGCCACCGCCGGTGAAGAAGCCCTCGCCGGGGCTGGCGGAATAGCGCCGCTCGAGGGCCGCCTGGAGCATGGCCGGCAGGCCGCGGTCCTTGGCGGCGGCGAGGTATTCCACCGCCCACAGGCTCAGCCGGTCGCGGGAGTCGGGCTTGACGGCGCGCAGCTCGGCGGGCGTCTTGCCGGCGTGTTTTTCGTGCAGTTCGGCGACGATCTCGAGGTAGGTGGTGAGCACCCGCAGCTTGGCGGTGGAGCCGAGCTCGAGCTTGCTGCCTTCGTTGATGTCGAGGGCCTGGTCGCTGGTGTCGGTCTGCACCCGCACCCGGTTGCCGCCGGGCGTGCTCTCGACGAGGTTGAAGCTGTAGCGCACCGCGCCGAGGCTGGCCGGGCTGAGCATGCGCTCGCCGGCGAGGCCCTGCTTGCGCGCGAACTCGGGCTCGCGGAGGCGCTCGAGGAAGTCGCTGACCTCTTTCTGCAGGGCGCCGTCGAGGGTGGTGGACACGTCGGCGTCGAAACGGTCGAGCTCATAGAGCGACGCGTCGAGCATGCCCGCCAGGCGGTTGCGGATGGTGATCGTGCCCTTGCCGAGGTCGGCCGGCAGCAGGGCCGGGTTGGCCTGCATGTCACGAAACTTGAGCGGCTCGGCGAGGGCCGCATCGCGCAGTGCGGGGCTGATCATGCCGTTGTCGGCAAGGAGGCGCAGGTAGCTGGCCGACAATTGCCCCAGCCGCTCGCGCCCGCCACCGGCGAGGTAGAAGGACGGCCGGCGGTGGGCGATCATCAGCGCCACCACCTGATGCAGCGCGCGGCCCTGGGCGGCCAGCGCCGGGCCGCTGGCCTCGGGCGCGGCGAGCAGCGTGTTGGCAGCGTCGAAATCGGCCGCGAACCACACCCACAGGCCATCGCCGAGGCCGTTGACCTCGCCGTGCCCCGGCGCCGCCGACAAGGGCACGGTGTTGAGGTAGTCGAGCAGCAGGCGCCGCCGGGCCGGCAGGGTCTCCTCGCCGTCCTGGTAGGCGCGCACGCTGGCCGAGGCCATCTGGCGCAGCTTCTCGCTGCCGCTGTAGGTGACGCCGTCGCGGGAGTGGCGGAACTTTTCGATCTGGGTGGCCAGGGTGCTGCCGCCGGGGGCGTCGAAGTCGCTGCTCACCAGGTGCCCGACCCGGCCGAGCACCGCGCGGGCGAAGCGCACCCAGTCGACGGCCGGGTTCATCTGCGGCCGCGATTCGTCGAGGAGGTCGCGGTTCTCGATGAACATCAGCGCCTGGGCCACCCGCGGCGGCACCGCGGCGAAATCGGCGTAGGTGCGGTAGGGGTAGCGGAAGCCGTGCAGCGGCTTGCCGCGGCAGTCGGCCACGTCGAGACCGGCGCGGGTCTTCTCGCGGTAGGGCGCGAACAGGCCGTGGCCGGTGTAGTCGAGCAGGTCCTTCGAGAAGCGGGCCTGCTCGGTGAGGGCGTAGCCGCGCTCACCGAGGCGCTGGGTGATGCGCGGCAGCTCGGTGTAGCCCATGCGCTGGTCGAAGGGGCCGTAGAGCGGAAAGCGGATCGCCTCGCTGGGGCCCTTCAGCACCTGGAAGCTCAGGCCGCGGGCGTAGGCCGCCAGCTGGGTGGCCTGGAAGCGGGAAGTCTCGATCTCTTCGGCCACCCAGTAGCCGCCAGCCGCGAGCAGGACCGCCAGCAGCCCGACGGCCTTGGCATGGCGACGCAGGAAACCGCGGCCTGGCGGGGGCGCCGCGGCGGCAGCGGGCTCGAGCGGCGGCGTCCCGGCCGGAGGCGACGCAGCGGGAGGCGCCTCGACGAGAGGTGCCTCAGCGGAAGACAGCTCAGCAGGAGACGGCTCGGCCGGGGGTGTTTCGACGGCGGGGGGATCGACGGGATCGTTCGGGCTCACAGGGGGAATCTTCGATGTTGCACCGCCGCAAGTATCGCCCATCCGGCATGACGGAATCGAGATAAATGCGGCGTGCCGCCAGGCGGCGGGGTGGGCGGCCTCAGATGACTTTCTTGAACAGCGCGGCGGTTTCGAGGGCCTCGATGGGCTTGTGGAAGAGCTCGCCGAAGATGCGGTCGACCATCGTGTAGCGGCCGTCGCTGAGCAGCACGGCGTGGCAGACGTTGTCGGCCGGGCTCTCGAAATGGCGGATGCCGTATTCGGCGAGGTCCATGTCGAGCACGTACTCGCAGTCGCGCCCGATGCCCGGGGAGACGTCGAAATAGGTCTTGGCGGCGGCGTCCACGTTCCACCAGTGCTGCACGATCTCGGTCTTGTTGAGCGCCTTGTCGTGGGGCCGCACCAGCCAGCCGCTGACGATCTTGATGTTGCGCTCCCGGTCGATCCGGCGGTGGGCGTTCATGTAGCCGTTACCGTCCTCACCGCCGCCGAGCTGCTGGACGCTGACCTGCCGCACGTCGTACCTGGCAAAGGGCTGGCGGTCGCGGATGAAATCCCTGGTGGCTTTGTACATGGATCTGAAACCTGAAGAATGGAGCGAAAGCCGCCGCCGCCCCCTTGCGGGCCCACGGCGGGCGTTCCGGATTATGGCCCAAAACGGCCGCCTGCCAAGGGGCTGCCGCCCACCCGGCATCCCGGCGCCGCATCCGGAGCGCCGGCAACTCTGGCACACTGGCCGCGCCCCCCGCCCACCGGCCTCGCCGCCCCTGTCCATGAGCCCTCCAGCCGCCTCGCTGCCCGAACAACTCTCCCGGCTGCGCCCGCGCCGCCTGTGGCCCGCCCTGCTGCTGGCCGTGGGCTGCGCGCTGGTGCTTTCGCTGCTCGCCTTCGGCCGCCTGAATTCCCGGTTCGGGATCGAGGCGATGCACGAGGCGCAGGTTTACAAGCAGCAGATCGACCGCTTCGACCGCCTGCTGGCCCTGGTGCTCGACGCCGAGACCGGCGTGCGGGGCTACCTGCTGAACGACCTGAAGCAGGTTTACCTCGAGCCCTACCGGGACAGCGAACGGGCCATCGCGCCCCTGCTGGCGCGCATCGACGACGACTACCCGGCGGAGAGCGCCGACCGGCAGGAGTTCGAGATCCTGCGCAACCTCGTCCACCTCAAGTTCACCCTGCTCGCCGACACGATCCGGGCCGGCCGCGTGATCAGCGCCGGCCCGCCGGGCCAGGGCGGCACCGGCAAGGCCTACATGGACCAGATCCGGCTGTCGATCACCGTGCTGCGCCAGCGCCTCGAAGAGCGCAACCAGACGCTGGTGCTCGAATCGGTCACGCGCTCCGGCGAGATGGAGAACGCCGTCACCCTGCTGGGGCTGGGCGCCCTCGGCCTGATCGTCGCGCTGTTCGGCGTGCAGCAACGCCAGGCCAGCCTGCGGGTGCGCATCGGCGAGCTGCTCCAGCGGGAGAACCTGGCCCTCGAATCCACGGTGTCCCAGCGCACCCGCGAGCTGTCCGATCTCGCCAGCTACCTCACCGACGCCCGCGAGGCCGAGCGGGCGCGCCTCGCCCGGGAACTCCACGACGAGCTCGGCGCCCTCCTCACCGCCGCCAAGATGGACGCCAGCTGGCTGCTGCGCAGCCTCGGCGCCCAGGCCGGGCCCGACATCCAGGCCCGCTTCCGGCGCCTCATCGACACCATCGGCTCGGGCATCACCATCAAGCGGCGCATCATCGACGACCTGCGCCCGCCGCTGCTCCAGGGCCTCGGCCTGGTGGAGGCCCTGCGCGCCCTCACCGACGATCTGCGCGGCGAATTCGAGCTGGCCCTCGAGCTGCCGGCCGCCGACCCGCCGTGCTCCGAAGACCAGTCCCTGGCCCTCTTCCGCATCGTCCAGGAGTCCATCACCAACATCCGCAAGTACGCCCACGCCCGGCGCATCGAGGTGGGGCTGACGCTTGAAGGCCACGACATCCACCTGTGGGTGAGCGACGACGGCGACGGCTTCGACCCCGACAGCCCGCAGCTCAGCCGCCACGGCCTGGCCGGCATGAAGCACCGGACGCAGATGTTCGCGGGCCGCTTCGACGTCGGCTCGGCTCCCGGCCGGGGCACCCGGATCGACGCCCGGATGCCGCTGCGGCCGGCCTCAGCCGACCATCAGCCCGTGACGTAGCGCGTAGGCCGCCAGCTCGGCGTTGCTGGCCACCTCGAGCTTCTCGAGGAGGCGCGAGCGGTAGGTGCTCACTGTCTTGACGCTGAGATTGAGCGTGTCGGCGATGCCCGACACCGACTCGCCCTTCGCCAGCCGCAAGAACACCTGCAGCTCGCGCTCCGACAGGGCCTCGTGGGGCAGCGCGGCCGACACCCCGGCCAGCTCGTCGGCGAGCAGCTCGGCGGTGCGCGGCGACACGTAGCGCCGGCCCTGGGCGACGGTGCGGATGGCGCGGATCAGCTCGTCGCGCTCGCAGTCCTTGCACAGGTAGCCGTTGGCCCCGTTGCGGATCATCGGCAGCGCGTAACGCTCCTCCGGAAAGCCGCTCAGCACCAGCACCTTGAGGGCCACGTAGCGCTGGCGCACCGCGCGCAGCACATCCACCCCGCTCGTGCCGGGCAGCGACAGGTCGAGCAGCAGCACGTCGCAGGGCAGCTCGCGCAGCTTCTGCAGCGCCTCCTCGCCGGAGGCCGCCTCGAACTCGACGCAAAAGCCCAGCTCGTCGGCGAGCATCTCCCGGAACCCCGCCCGCACGATCCTGTGATCGTCAACAATCGCCAACCGCAACATGAGCACGCCCTCCCGGCCAAGTGGGGCGATTGTAGCGGCACGCCCCGCCGCCGACGGCCCCGTGTGGGACAAGGCCTACACGGCAATCGGCGGCGACCGACTGCCCGGCCCCGGCGGTTCGCGCGATCATGCTGTCGTCACCGTCACCCCCACCTCGCCCGCCCGCCGGGAGCAAACGATGAAGACCACCGCCGCCATCCGCCCAGCCCTGCGCCGCCCGCTGCTCCTCGCCGCCGTGGCCAGCGGCCTGTCTATCGCCTTTCTGGCCGGCGCCACCACCGCCCACACCCTGCTCGCCCCACGGCCGGCCGACCGGGCGCTGGCCGCCACGGCCCTGCCGGCCAACCCGGGGTGGCAGCCCGACGAGCACGCGGTCGGGCGCGACATCTACTCCCCCCGCGGCACACCCCTCGGCCGCCTCATCGCGGTGTTCAAGCGCAACGCCGGCCAGGGCGCCTACGCGCTGATCGCCACCTACGACCGGGACGCCACCCTCGCCGGCGAGATCGCCGTCCCGATGAGCCGGCTCGACATGCAGGGCGAACGCCTGGTGCTCTCCAGCCCCGCGGGCAGCGCGCCCGACGGCGAAGCCCGCCGCTGGCAGATGTGAGCCCGGCCGCCACGCCGCCCCAGCAACCGCAAGCCCCGCCCCGGACGCGCCGCCCATGCCCCCACTACCGCCGCCGCTGAAAACCGTGATCGTCGAGGACAACCCCGTCCTCCTCGATCTGCTCACCGGAATGCTGGCCAGCATCCCGGGGGTCGACCTGGTCGGCCACGCCGACAGCGAATCGGCCGCCCTCGCGCTGCTGCGCGAGGCGCAGCCCCAGCTGGCCATCGTCGATCTCGAACTCCGCGCCGGCAGCGGCCTCAAGGTGCTCAGCACCGTCCATGAAGCGCCCGCCGATTTCGGCGCCCCCTGCGCCGTGGTGTTCTCCAATCACGCCCATCCGGTCGTCAAGAGCCGCTGCCTCAACCTGGGCGCGGCGGCCTTCTTCGACAAATCCTTCCAGATGGAAGAGCTGCTGGAGTTCGTCCAGCAGGCGGCAGAATCCCGCCCCGGCTAGGCCGCGCGAACGGCCTCCGGGGCCCTCAGCGGCGCCCTCGCCCCGGGCCAGCGCCGCTGCCCCCGGCCGGCGCGTAGGCGCAGTAGCCCGGCCGCGGCCCCACCTGGGGGTGCTTGCGGCAGGTGTCGGGGCGCTGTTCGTACACCGTGCAGCGGCGCGTCTGCGCATCCAGGTACAGGCAGTCGCCGCTGGCCCGGCGGGCCAGGGTGAAGATGCTGCGCTTGAAATTGAAGTGCTCGACCACGCCGGCCTTGGCGAGGCGCCGGGCGATCTGCTTGGGCGCCTCGTGCTCGGCCTCGAAGGCATCCACGAGCTGCAGCCGCACGAGGTCCGGCAGCCGGACCTCCACCGGCATGGTGCAGCAGTTGGCCACGCAGCCGGCGCACAGGCCATTGCGGTAGCGGGTCCAGGTTTCCAGACGATCGACGTCCACCTGGGAAGGGCCGGTTGAAGCCATCGAAATTCCCTCGGATTGCAGACAAACCCGGCCTGGGCAGGCCACACCGGGGGCGCATGTATCGGCCCCCGGGCCCGCCCCTGTCAAGGGCATCGTGCCGAGCCGCTTGGGTGGCGCACCACGCCGGGGCATAATTCACACAAATTTACCAAAGAGAACCCCGATGTCCCCACGCCATTTCCTCACCGCCGCCCTGCTCGCCGCGGGCCTGTCGACCGCCTCGGCCCAGGAGACCCCCTACCGCTTCTCGCCGGTCAACCAGTGGGACATCAACAAGACCGCCGCCTACTGGAACCCGATCATCCAGTATGTCTCCGACACCAGCGGCGTGAAGCTCCAGCTCAAGATCGGGCGCACCTCGGCCGACACCACCAGCTATGTGCTGGCCCAGGAAGTCGAATTCGTGTTCAGCAATCATCTGTTCAGCCCGGAGCGCGAGGCGCTCGGCTGGAAGGTCTTCGGGCGCCGCAACGCGCCGGCGCTCCACGGCCAGATCGCCGTGCCGGCCGATTCGCCCATCACGAAGCTCGAGGACCTCAAGGGCCAGGAAGTCGCCTTTGCCGGGCCGGAGGCCTTCGTCGGCTACAAGGTGCCCTACGCGCACCTCGCCGCCAGGGGCGTCGACGTGAAGGTCGTCTTCGGCGGCAACCAGAACGCGGCGATCGCCCAGATGTTCGCCGGCAAGGCCAAGGCCACCGGCAGCAACTCGATGCTGATCGAGGGCTACGCGAAGCGCGAAAACAAGAAGTTCCGCATCCTGTGGACATCCGAGCCCTACCACGACCTCGCCCTGATGGCCTCGGGCAAGGTGCCCGACAAAGACCTCAAGGCGGTGGCGAGCGCCTTCCTCGGCATGCACAAGGACGCCCGCGGCCGCGAGGTGCTGCACAAGGCCTCCCAGGAAGTCGGGCTCGACGCCGACGCCTACTTCATCCCGGCCAGCGGCAGCGACTACGCTGCCTATCGCAGGTTTTACCAAAGCGCCCCCGCCGGCGTGCGCTGAGCCAGCCCCGTGGCCAAGTTCGCCGCCCTGCTGCCGAAGTCGCTCGTCGCGCGCATCTACGCGCTCTACTCGGCGGCCCTGCTGTTTTTTGTCGGAGGCGGCCTGGGCCTCTTCTACCAATACCAGTTCACCCAGCAGCTCGAGACAGCCCAGCAGTCGGCCACCATGCTGATCGAGGTGACCGCCCAGACCATCGCCGACAGCGCCGTCATCGGCGACTACGACACCATCCGGCGCACCCTCGAGAAATCCACCCTGCGCTCCCAGTTCGCCGCGGCCACCTTCATCGACATCAGCGGCGGGCGGCTCCACAGCGAGAGCCGCACGCCCCCCGAGGCCCCGGCGCCAGCCTGGCTGCAGGTGCGCATCGCGGAGAATCTCTACGAGGTCAATCGGGTGATCAGCGCCGGCGGGCGCGACTACGGCGTGCTGCGCCTGGCCTTCGACGTGGACATGATCGCCGGCAGCCTGTGGGGGCTGTTCCGCAACGCCCTGCTGCTCACCCTGCTGGGTTTGTCGGGTGGGCTGCTGATGATCTGGTTCCCTCTTAAACGCTGGCTCGGCCCCCTTGGCCGGGTGCGTCGCCTCGAGGACGGCGAGGCCCCCGGCGCCCTGGCCGAGCACACCGCAGCCCTGGCCGAGCTGCCCCTCGAGTTCCGGCCGATGTTCGACGTGCTGCACCAGACCACCAGCCGCCTGCAGCACGAGCTGGCCACCCGCGAAAAGGCCCTAATCTCGCTGCGGCAGGTGCTCGCCGACCTGCAGGCCCTGCCGGCCAGCCCGGGCACCACCAGCGACAACGACATCGAGAGCATGACCGCAGCGATCAGCCGCCTGGTGGCCGAGCGGGAAGCCGGCCGACTCGCCCTCGAACAGGCCCGCGACGCCGCCGAAGCCGCCAACCGCGCAAAAAGCGACTTTCTGGCCAACATGAGCCACGAGATCCGCACCCCCATGAACGGCATCCTGGGCATGACCGAGCTGGCGCTCCAGACGCCGCTCAGCACTGAACAGCGGGATTACCTGCAGATCGTCAGCAGCTCGGCCGACGCCCTCCTCACCATCATCAACGACATCCTCGACTTCTCGAAGATCGAAGCCGGCAAGCTGCGCATCGAGAACATCCCCTTCGACCTGCCCGGCCTGCTCGAAGACGCCCTACCGGCGATCGCCGTCAAGGCGCGGGAAAAGCGGCTCACGCTCAAGTGGGGCGTCGGCGGCGACGTACCGCGCTTCATTGCCGGCGACCCGGTGCGGGTGCGCCAGGTGCTGCTCAACCTGCTCAGCAACGCCGTGAAGTTCACCGAGAAGGGCGAGGTCGAGCTGCAGGTGCGGCGCGAGCCCGGCGCTGCGGGCACCGCCGACACCCTGTGCTTCTCGGTGCGCGACACCGGCATCGGCATCACCCCGGAAGCCCAGCGCCACATCTTCGAGGCCTTCTCCCAGGCAGACAACTCGATCACCCGCAAATTCGGCGGCACCGGCCTGGGGCTGTCGATCTCCAGCCACCTGGTGACCCTGATGGGCGGCGAGATCCAGCTGCACAGCGAGCCGGGCCGCGGCTCCACCTTCTGCTTCACGCTGCCCTGCCGGCCGGCAGAGGCGGCGGCCCCGGCCCCGCAGGCCCCGCGAGCGGCCGCGCCCGTGGCCGACGGCCTCCCGGTGCTGCTGGTCGAGGACAACCGGATCAACCAGCGGCTGGCCAGCAAGCTGCTCGAAGACCGCGGCTACCGGGTCACCGTCGCCGAGAACGGGCAGCTCGCGCTCGACGCCCTGGCCCGCGCCAGTTTCGCGGTGGTGCTGATGGACATGCAGATGCCGGTCATGGACGGCCTCGAAGCCACCCGCCGCATCCGCGCCCGCGAGGCCGCCAGCGGCCTGCCCCGCGCGCCCATCGTCGCGATGACCGCCAACGCCATGCAGGGCGACCGCGAGCGCTGCCTCGCCGCCGGCATGGACGACTACATCAGCAAGCCGATCAACGCCGACGAACTCTTCCGCCAGCTCGAACGCTGGGCGCGGGCCCGGCCAGCCGCCTGAACAGCCGCCTGAACAGCCGGCCCGCCGCTTACTGGCGGGCCGCCTTCAGGCGGTCGACGAACTCGCCCTGCACGCTGCGCACCATCGCCTCGATGGTGTCGATGTAGCGCTTCTCGTCGGCCGTCACCGTAAACTCCTGGGTGCTCGACGTCCCGACGCCCCGCATCCCCGCCAGCCCGCCAACGATCGCCAGCGTCACCGACACCGCGTTGCCCACCTGGGTCTCGGTGGAATTGCTGCTGCGGGGCGCCTCGACGGCAAAATCGGCGCCCGCCGACAGCTTCTTGTCGAGCCGGAAGAAACCGCTCCCGTCGGCCGACGGCGAGCTGCTGTTGCGCAGCCGGAACGACGAGGTCTCGCCGGGCACCCGCAGCGCGAGGCGGGTGTCCGTCTTGTCGAGGTAGAGCTCGGCCGCCGCGGAGGCCGACGCCGACACCGTCTTCTCGTTGCGGTTGTTGAGGAAATTGAAGCGGGTCAGCTCGGAGACGTTCCCTCCGGCCTTGCCGAAGCCCACCACGTAGTACGCCTTCAGCAGGGTGATGCCGCGGGCCTTGGCCAGCTCGTCCTCCACCTCGCGCACCTCCTTCTGCCCCGAGAAGGCGCGGGACAAGGTTGCTCCCATCTTGTCGGCGGCCGAGAAGCGGGTGGACTCCTCGTTGGTCGACGGTGTGTGCCACGGCAGCCCGGCGGGCGAGAACACCAGCGCCTTGCTGTTCTTGAAACCCTTCGACTTGTCGTGGGTAAAGCCCACCTCGGTGGGCGAAGGCGCGGGCTTGTCGCCCTTCAGGTTGGCGTAGAGCGGGTCCTGGCGGATCTCGTCGAGCTTCACCACCTCGACGCCGGACGCCTCGAGGCGGGCCACCAGGTCGGCGTAGAGCCGGTCGGTGGCCGCCTGCATGGCCACCGGCGAAACCCCCGTCAGGGTGAATTCGGTGATGCTCGACGAGGAACTCCCCCAGCTCGACGAGGCCTTGACCAGGAAGTTCTGGTATTCCACCGCGTAACCCACCAGCGCCACCCTGGGATACTTCCTGAAGCTGTCCACATCCTCGGCCTTGATCTCCAGGCCATCGGCGGCCTGCAATGCCGTGCAGGCCAGCACGCCAGCCACCGCGGCGGCAATTCGCATTCTCGAACGGGTCGTCATCATTCCTCCACAAGGGCTTTATCAATCGGCCGGGACGACCGCAGGCAGCGCCCACCTCGGGCGCCAAGATGAAAGTAAGGATCAGCCAGCCCGCCACCGCAAACCCGGGCGCATCGGCGGCATGAAATTTTTCACCGTTTCTTGCATTTCCGGCCCGCCTGCCCGGCGACACGCGCCCGCCCCCGAACGCAAAACAGCCAAACTTTCCGGCGCGGCAGCCGTTGACCACAGGATGCCGGCCCGAACCGGCCCGAGTCCGCCAAAAACCCACGCCGCCGCCCGACGGCACGCACCTCGTTTCGAGGAGAGCACCATGAGTCGCATCCAGAACCCCTCCAGGCACCCCGGCCAACCCGGCAAGGCCGGGCCGCGGGCAGGCTGAAACCCCATGCCCGACCAAGACGCCGGCAGCCTGAGCTTCAAGCTGGTCTATTACGGCCCGGCCCAGAGCGGCAAGACCACCAACCTGCTGCGCCTCCACGACATCCTGTCGCCCGAGCTCAAGGGCGAGGTGATGACCATGGAGACCAAGGACGACCGCACCCTCTTCTTCGACCTCCTGCCGCTGGGCTTCCGCGCGCCCTCCGGGCTGCTGATCAAGCTGCGCCTGTTCACGGTGCCCGGCCAGGTGGCCCACGACGGCACCCGCAAGGCCGTGCTGTCGCGGGCCGACGGCATCGTCTTCGTGGCCGACTCCGACCGCACCCAGGAAACCAACAACGGCGAGGCCTTCCAGAGCATGGCCGACAACTGCCACCGGGTCGGGCTGGACTTCGAGCACATCCCCCTCGTCGTCCAGTTCAACAAGCGCGACCTGCCCGGCGCGGTGCCCGAGCCCGAGATACGCGAGCGCTGGGAGGCCGCGCCGTGGCCGCTGCACTTTGCGGTGGCCCTCACCGGCGACGGCGTCGAGGCCACCTTCGAATCCCTGCTGCGGGCCCTTTACCGCCGCCACGACGCCGAGCTCGGGCTGGCTCGCGACCACGGCGTCAGCGAGCAGGCCTTCGTCAGCGGCATCCTGGGGCGGCCATGAACACCTCCGACTTCGACCGCGAATGGCGGCTCGGCGAACTCTTCGATGCGCGGATGCTGGAGCGCATCGCCCCCCCGCTGGCCGAACTGCTCGGCGCCGACCTCGCCATCCTCGACCGTGACGGCGCCCCGCTGTGGGGCCGGCCCGCCGCCGAGGCCCGGCGCGAGGCGCTGGTGCTCGAGATCGAGCCCGCCGGCTACCTCGCCAGCAGCACCGCCGACCCGGCCCGCCTGCACAGCGCCGGCCGGATGTTCACCGCCCTGCTGCGCGCCGAGGCGCGCTACCGCATGGCCTCGGCCCTGCACCTCGAGGCCGTCACCCAGGACTTCGAGACCCTCAAGCTCGAACACTCCCGGCTGCTCGCCTCGGAGGCCCGCTACCGCAAGCTGTCCGAAGAACTCGAAGCCCGCGTGGAAGCCCAGGTGGCCGACCTCGAAACCCGCCAGCGGCAGCTCTACCAGGCCGAAAAGCTCGCCTCCATCGGCCAGCTCGCCGCCGGCACGGCCCACGAGATCAACAACCCGCTCGGCTTCGTCAGCAGCAACCTGAGCAGCTTCAAGCTCTACCTCGACAAGTTTGCCGCCCTCCACGGCCGGCTGGCCGAGGGCGAGGCGGCGTGGCAGAGCCTCGACCTCGACTTCGTCCTCGAGGACGGCGCCGAGCTGCTCGCCGACTGCACGGCCGGGCTCGAACGGATCGCCCGCATCGTGGCCGACCTGAAGAGCTTCTCGAACGAGGGCCGTCCACCCACCGAAGCGGCCGACCTCAACAGCTGCCTGCAGCACGCGGTGAGCGTGATCGGCACGCCGCCGCCGGGCATCCAGCTGCAAACGTCGCTCGCCCCGCTGCCGCCGCTCGCCTGCAATCCGGGGCACCTCAACCAGGTTTTCGCCAGCCTGATCCGCAACGCCCTGCAGGCCATCCAGGACGCCGGCCGTCCCGGCACGGTGCGCATAGCCAGCGAGGCCGGCCCCGCCGGCATCCACATCCGCATCACCGACGACGGCGTCGGCATGAACCCGGCCCAGCTGGCCAGGGCTTTCGAACCCTTCTACACTACGCGCAGCATCGGCACCGGCACCGGGCTTGGCCTGTCCACCGCCCGCAACATCGTGCTCGCCCACCACGGAAGCATCGAGCTTGCCAGCACCCCGGGCGCGGGCACCACGGCAACGCTCTTCTTTCCGACCGCGCCATGACCGACTACAAGAGCCTGTTCACCGGCAAGAGCGACGCCCCGCAGGCGCCCGCCAGCCACCTCACGCCGCCCAAATACCGCCTGCTGCTGGTGGACGACGAGCCCGGTATCGTCAATGCGCTGCGCCGGGTGTTCCGCCAGGAGAACTACGAGATCCTCACCGCCAACAGCGGCCAGGAGGGCCTGGAGCGGCTCGCCGAGGGGCCGGTGCAGCTGGTGATCAGCGACTTCATGATGCCGGGCATCAACGGCGCCCAGTTCCTCCGCGAGGTCAAGCAGCGCTCCCCCGACACCATCCGCATCATGCTCACCGGCCACGCCAACACCGACGCGGTGATGGGCGCGATCAACGAAGGCGCGGTGTACAAGTTCATCCTCAAGCCCTGGAACGACGACGACCTGCGCGTGACCGTGGCGCTGGCACTCGAGCAGTTCGACCTCATCACCCGCAACCGGGCGCTCAAGACCGAGAACGCCCAGAAGGCCAAGGAGATCAGCGCCCTCTCCAAGCTGGCCGCGACCCACCGCAGCCGGCTGGGGATCATGCTCCACAAGAAGAACCTGCTGTCGTCGGCCCAGCTGCAGGAGCTCACCCTGCTGCAGGAGCGCCGCACGGAGCCGATGATCGCGCTGCTGCTCGAGAAGGACTGGGTCGAGGAGCGCAAGATCCGCAAGCTGCTCAAGGACGATCTGCTGATCGAGGAAGTCCAGCTGCCCGAATTTGCGGTCGACCCGGTGCTGGCCGAGATCATCCCGCGCAGCTTCTGCTCGCGCCAGCTGGTGGTGCCCCTCAAGCTGCAAGGCAAGCACCTGATGATCGCGATGGCCGACCCCCTCGACGAGGGGCTGGTGGACGAGGTGCGCTTCACCGCCGGGCTCGAGCTGCAGATCGTCACCGCCGACGTGGCCGCCATCCGCAAGAAGATCGACGAGGTTTACGGCAGCGGCAGCGACGTGGATTTCAAGGAGCTCGAAACCCTCATCGCCTCGCCCGACCCCTACGAGGGCATCGAGATCGTCATCGAGGACGACGACGCGGCGCGCCTCGAAGACCTGCTCCGCGAGACCGAGGCGCCGCCGGCGATTCGCCTGGCCAACGCCATCATCATCGAAGCGATCCGCCTCGGCGCCTCCGATATCCACATCCAGCCGCGCACCAAGAGCGTGGTGGTGCGCTACCGCATAGACGGGGTGCTGATCGACAAGATCCAGATCCCCCACCAGCAGCACCAGTCGCTGGTGTCGCGCCTC
>Ga0075163_10006122_pt1 | contig 15971 bp, 16 predicted proteins | sample JI1023141ADNA_FD_71478 | JGI IMG/M metagenome (GOLD analysis project Ga0075163, IMG submission 71478) | Wastewater effluent complex algal communities from Wisconsin, to seasonally profile nutrient transformation and Carbon sequestration -... | ecosystem: Engineered > WWTP > Effluent > Algae... | reverse complement strand
ACCGCCCAGGTCATGGCCGGCATTCGAAATGTTCTCTAGGTCACTTGGATTCCGTGGAGAACTCGATCAGTACAGGAAGGAAACGACCACTCAACAGCTTCTCTGTTCCGAGGGCGATGTATTCGTCGGCTCCCGTGCGTACCAGGTTCCATCCACTGATGAAGTCTTCATCCTTGTCGCTCCGCAGAATGGGTTTGATCTTGAAGCTTCCTTCAGCATCGAAGGTGACATAGGCGGAATATGGATCCTTCATGTGGTTCGGCTTGATCTTTTCGCCAGCCTTCCTGCGACCCGCCATTTCCTCGCTATCCAACAAGAACAGGAACAGTTCATCGTTGAATTCAGCAGGGAAAACGCGACCAAGGATCGGCGAACCGCTCACGAACCACCTGCGGAACGTGGAGGACCAAAGTTCGGCACCAGTGCTGCTCATATTCCTCGCTTGCACGGGCCCATGCACATAACGTGTCACCTGCGACTTTGCCTGAGCATCGTAGTAGGTGTACATGTAATACAATTCATTGACCAAATAGAAGCCACCGTCTTCCTTGGGCAAGAGATCAATGAGGTCCGTTCCCGCGGCCATCCTCTTCTTGTCCTTCTCCACGAACTTGGCACCCGGCTCCTCTTCGGGTTCACCTTCGGCATCCAATTGTGCATCCTCGTGGAAGGGAAGCAGAATGGGCTCGCTAAGTTCCAACGAACCCGCTTGGATCGTGGTGACGAAGTTCCCGAGGGTCTTCAATCGTTTGTCGCTTGTGCTCGAATAGATCCCCGCGAATGCGAAACGGTCATCGGCCAACCCTTGCAGTATCGCACTGGATGGGAAGATATCCTTGCCGAGTTCGACGTTCACCTCTTGAACGCCTTCTGCAGAAACCCGGATCAGCTTTACTTCAAAATTGACCTCGCCATCCACAACGTCCTTGTTGGTGAGGTTGTTCTTCACCACCATGTACGCACTTCCCGTATTGTCCATGGCCACGTCCAAAACGCTTGAAAGTTTCGCCTTTTCAGCGACGGGAATGACCTGCTGCCATAGAACCTCCATGCCGTGACCGATCATCGCCATGAGGTAATAGGCCTGCCCTTCTTCACCGCGGATCTCCGGGCTGCGAATGAGCATGTGACTGGAGTCCCGGGAGACATCAACGAAGAATGGAGTGCGCATCGCAGAACCGGCTGATACCACCGCAGGGCGCTTGATCTTCACCTCCATGGGCCACGCACAAAGTCGCTCATATGGGGCGGGAAGTCTGGTGAGGTTGCGCTCCAGTACTTGATAGTACATGACAGTCTGATCGCCCTTCGAACGAGCGATCATCAACGGTTTTCCGTCGAAGTAGACCATATCTTCGAGATAGAGCTTGCCTCCGTTCGAAAGCTTATCCACAGGCTCCTGCGAACGGATGTAGGTAAGCTTCTCCCGATCATACAGGTCCAACCGGGCGCTGAGCGTTCCAAATGCGCGAACATCAAACTCTCCGTTGCGGAACATCATGATCGCATTAGGACTACTGCGGACGATGCTGTACGGCCGAAGGCGAGCGTCGGCTTCCTTGTCGGTGCTGATCTTCACGCGAACACGGGTGCGATCCGACTGGGCGGTGAGCGTTGTCAGTGCGATCAGCGCGATGCACGAAAGGAACTGGCGGAGGGATGGCTGCATGGGGATACGAAAGAAGGTGTGCAAAATAGGTGGCAGGAACCGAATGGGGAGCCCCATTGACAAGACACGTGCCATGCAGTTACCCGGAAACCAGTTCAACCCAGCTTCGGATTGTTCTTGTGTCGATCGGCGTCGCGGCTGTTCTTCTTCAGCATGGACCTTTCCCAAGCACCTTGAAGGTCGGTGCCGGTCTGGTTCGCCAGGCATAGCAACACGAAGAGGACGTCCGCAAGCTCCTCCCCTAGATCCATGTGTTTGTCGCTCTCCTTCTCGCTTTGTTCTCCGAAGCGCCGTGCCATGATCCGGGCCACTTCACCCGTCTCCTCGGCCAGCATGGCCATGTTGGTGAGCGGATCAAAGTAGCGGATCCCAGTTGTGCGGATCCAGTCCTCGACCTCGGTACGAAGTTGGTCTATCGGTGCGTCTTTGCTCATTCGCGCAGTTTGCTGTCGATCACGATGGTGACCGGTCCATCGTTGATGAGGTGCACTTGCATGTCGGCACCGAATTCACCGGAGCGCACAGGTCGACCCAACAATTCGCCGAGACGCTGTTTGGCCCGCAGGTACAGGGGCGTGGCTTCTTCGGGCCGCGCGGCACGCAGGTAACTGGGGCGGTTGCCCTTCAAGGTACTCGCATGCAGAGTGAACTGCGATACCAAGAGCAATTCGCCGTGGACCTGCGCGATATCGAGGTTCATCACACCGGCATGATCGGGGAATACACGCAAACGGATGATCTTGCCGCACAGCCATTCAAGGTCCTCCTCCGAATCGCCCACTTCGATCCCCAACAGAACGAGGAAGCCATTTCCGATGTGTGCTCTTCGCGCCCCTAGTACATCCACAGCTGCCTCACTCACACGCTGCACCACGGCACGCATTTCAGTAGGTATTGCTTTTGAACCACGCCTTTGTCCGCTGGCGCTTCTCGGCGTCCGGTCCTTTACCTTGAATGACATCGCGGTAGGTACCGTACATGGGATTGGGAAGCAACACGAAGTACTTCGACAAGCTATCAGCCATGGTTGCTGCAACGCCTCTCCCATAGTCCGCCGAGCGATCCTTGAACCGTTCGTCGAAGTCGCGCAATTGATCACCTACAAGCAATACGATGCGGTGCGTTGCACCGACCATGGCACGGCGTTCGGTCTTATCGCTCGCACCATCCATCAAGAGCACGTGTGCTTCATCCGCGAACGGGAACCCCAGATCGGTCAAGTTCTTCAAGGTACTCGCGCGTTCACGCACATCGCGGTTCGTGATGTAGAACACGGTGCAGCCTTTGGACTTCGCATACTCCAGGAACTCCAACGCTCCTGGGCATGCTTTCGCCGAGGCCTTGTCGGTCCACACTTTCCAATCGCCCTGATCGAAGGTGCGCTCGCGCTGGATCGCATTCACCTGGTAGGGGCTGTTGTCCAACACCGTCTCGTCGATGTCCACGATCACGGCAGTTGGTCGTGCGTCCGATCCGCTCATGTTGGCATCCAACTTCTGCTTCGCGAAAGCATATCCTTGGCGGTAGATCCAATCTACTTCGGCGGAAGTGCTTTGCCACAGCACGGCATCCACGCCCATTTGCGATAGGGCGGCCTCATCGCTCCCGACCGGGGCAGGTGTCGTCACGACCGGTCCCGGTGGAGCTGGTGTTTCCACGACGGTGCGCTGTGGACTGCAGGCCACAAGGAAGGTAAGACCGATCAATAGTTGGGTACGGGTCATCATCAGGCTGTATTCAATCTACGCGGTATGGACCTTCTTCGTCCACCCCTTTCATCATGTCAAGATAGCTCGTGTAACGTGTAGCTGCGACTTCGCCTACTTCCACGGCCTTTCGCACCGCACAGCCCGGCTCCTCCTTATGCAAGCAATTGTTGAATCGGCAACCGCCCTTCAGTTTGAACATCTCCGGGAACAGGTCGCCGATGTCCTCCACGTTCATGTCCACCAACCCGAAACCTTTGATCCCCGGGGTATCGATGATGAAAGTGGGTCGCTCCGTAGCCCCGAACTTCAGCTCATACATCTCCGCATTCGTGGTGGTGTGTTGCCCCTTCTCGCTGGACTCGCTGATCTCCAAGGTGAAGAGGTCCAGATCCGGGTCGATGGCATTGATCAAGGTGCTCTTGCCAACGCCGCTGTGACCGGCCACGAGTGTCACGTTCCCCGAGAGAAGATCCTTTACCGCTTGCATGCCCTTGCCTTTGAGCGCGGCAGTCATCAATACGTTGTAGCCAGCTTGTTGGTAAGTGTCCACCAGATCAAGCAATGCGTCCTGTTCTTCGTCGTCGAGGTCGTCGATCTTGTTCACGACCACCACGGCGGGCACTTGGTATGCCTCGGCCGTAGCGAGCATCCTATCGATGAAGCCAAAGGAGGTGCGCGGCCTTGCCACCGTGACCAGAACCAGCATCCGGTCCAGATTGGCGGCGATGACATGCTTGTGGTGCGAGAGGTTGACGCTTCTGCGTATGATGTAATTGGTGCGGTCGTGGAGCTCCACGATGGCGCCGACCTGATCCTCGCTCAACTGTGGTTCGTACGCCACACGATCACCCACGGCCAAAGGATTGGTGCTGTTCCAACCTTTTACACGCAGGGTGCCACGCGCCACGCAGTTGTGCAACGAGCCGTCGACACCCCGTACAAGGTAACGGCTACCAGTAGAACGCATCACAACACCATCCGGCATGCGACAAAGATGCGCCGCTTCTCGTTCCCGGCGGACCGAGGGAAGGTGCGCATGCTACTTTCGCACAGCGTTCACCGCACTCCCCAGGTCCCCTATCCATGTCGATCATCGTTCAGCAGATCACCAAGAACTACGGAGCCCAAAAGGCATTGGACCATGTTTCCTTCCAAGTAGGGGCGGGCGAGGTGGTCGGTTTTCTCGGGCCCAATGGGGCCGGCAAGAGCACGATGATGAAGATCCTCACCTGCTTCCTTCCGCCGACCAGCGGAACGGCCAGCGTGTGCGATTTTGACACGTATACGGATAGCTTGAAGGTGCGACGGAACGTGGGCTACCTGCCCGAACACACCCCCTTGTACCTGGATCTCTACGTCAAGGAATACCTCGATATGGTGGCCGGATTGCATGGCTTGAAGAAGCGGACCGAGCGTGTGCGGACCATGATCGATCAAGTGGGCCTTGGGCCGGAACAACACAAGCGGATCGGGGCACTGAGCAAGGGCTACCGGCAACGTGTAGGGCTGGCGCAGGCCATGATCCACGACCCACAGGTATTGATCCTGGATGAACCAACGAGCGGCCTGGATCCGAACCAACTGGTGGACGTGCGCGTCTTGATCAAACGGTTGGGCGAGAAAAAGACCGTTCTGCTCAGCACCCACATCATGCAAGAGGTGGAGGCCATCTGCGATCGTGTGATCATCATCGACAAAGGCAGGATCGTCGCCGATGACAAGGCCAGCACCCTGCGCGGCGGTACCCAGCAGCGCGTCGCACTGGAGGTGGAATTCGACCAAGAGGTCAAGGCCAACCTGCTGCTCAACATCGCCGGCGTGCTTCTAGCGGAGCGCAAGACCGGAAACCAATGGGTACTTGCTCACGACGCTGCCGTGGATATCCGCCCGGCGGTGTTCAAGTTCGCAGTCGACCACGATCGCCAAGTGCTTGGCATGCACAAGAGTGAACGCGCCTTGGAGGACGTGTTCAAGGAGTTGACCCGATCAGGGCTCTGAACATCCTTTCGGCACTGCGGCCGAACCGCCATCAGAATTTGTAGGCGACCCCAAGGCTCAGCACGGCAGAGCCGAAGCCCAGTTCCGCTTGCGCCGCCCAGTTGGAATTGAAGTAATAACGCCCTCCAAGGAAGCCGCTCAGGCCAACACCACTACTTGCATTTCCTGAGCTCACGACCAACGCTCCGTTCGGATAACTGGTATTGTCCTTCCAGGATACACTGTTATAGCTCAGCATCAATCCTCCGTAGGTATCCCACTGATCACTACCGTGCCATTCATTGTAGTGCCAGGCACCTCGAACTCCTAGAATGAGGTAGGTGTAGCGCCAATCGTATTCGTAGTTCAAGTAGCGAGCCTTGTAAGCTGCGCTCTTATAGCCTAGGTAACCACCAATGCCAAGAACTCCGGGCCCCAGGTCCATCATACCTTTCTCATAGCTAAGACCGAAGGCGGGCGATTGTGAAGTCGTGTTCGCATAATTCCCTCCGATACCAAGGCCCAACCCTACAACGTTGTCACCAACGGTAAAGGATTGCGCACTGGAATCTCCTGGGATCCCCGTAACGAGAAGGAGCAACGCGATGCTCAAGTACCTCAGTGGTGCCATGAAGTGATTCATGCCGCAAAGAAAATGGATGGACTTCATCCGCAGTACCACCTCTCATGAGTTGATATCAACCATCCCTTGATCTTGTCGATCCAAAGGGAACTGCTTCCTTTGCAGCCCTGATAATCGAACCCATGCCCTACCTCTTCACCTCCGAATCCGTTAGCGAAGGCCACCCCGACAAGGTCGCCGACCAGATCAGTGATGCACTGATCGACCATTTCCTGGCTTTCGATCCTGCCAGTAAAGTGGCTTGTGAAACACTCGTGACCACCGGTCAAGTGGTACTTGCCGGTGAAGTGAAGAGCAAGGCCTATTTGGATGTGCAACAGATCGCTCGGGAAGTTATCGAGCGCATCGGATACACCAAGAGCGAATACATGTTCGAGGCGCATAGCTGTGGTGTCCTGAGTGCCATCCACGAGCAAAGCCCGGACATCAACCAAGGCGTTGAGCGCAAGAAGCCCGAAGAGCAAGGTGCCGGTGACCAAGGCATGATGTTCGGCTACGCATGCCGCGATACGGACAATTACATGCCGCTTCCGTTGGAGATCAGCCACATGCTCCTGCGCGAGCTGGCTGTCATCCGCCGCGAGCCGAATTCGAAAATGCCCTATCTGCGCCCCGATGCGAAGAGCCAAGTGACCATCGAGTACAACGACGACAATACCCCGCGCCGGATCGATGCCATCGTGGTAAGCACCCAGCACGACGATTTCGTGAAGCCGAAGGACGCGAGCAAGGCAGCCAAGCAAGCAGCGGACGACGCCATGTTGGCGCGCATCAAGAAGGATGTGGTCGGCATTCTCATTCCTCGTGTACTGGCGAAACTGCCGAAACGCACACAGAACCTGTTCGGCCGTGGCATAAAATACCACATCAATCCGACCGGCACGTTCGTGATCGGCGGACCGCACGGGGATACCGGCCTCACCGGTCGTAAGATCATCGTGGACACCTATGGTGGAAAGGGTGCGCACGGTGGAGGTGCTTTCAGTGGAAAGGACCCGAGCAAGGTGGATCGCAGCGCAGCGTATGCGGCCCGCCACGTTGCCAAGCACTTGGTAGCTGCTGGTGTTTGTGATGAAGTGCTCGTGCAAGTGGCCTATGCCATCGGCGTGGCCGAGCCGGTGGGTTTCTACGTGAACACCTACGGTACCAGCAAAGTGAAGATGAACGACGGCAAGATCGCGGACACGATCGGCAGCCTGCCCGAATTCGATATGCGCCCGTACTTCATCGAGAAGCGCTTCGCCTTGCGCACCCCGATCTACAGCGAGACCGCGAGCTACGGCCACATGGGTCGCAAGTGCGTTACCGTGACCAAGAAATTCGCGAACGCAGGCCAGAAAGCGACCATCAGGGTGAAGCTCTTCCCTTGGGAGGAATTGAACGCCTTGGCTGCCGTGAAGAAGGCCTTCAAGCTCTGATCGGGAACTACCCGGTCGCTGTGATCAACCACAAACCCCGGTCGGAGAGGCGATTACGTCTTTTCAACCGGGGTTTGTCAGTTCAATGCGAAGCACTACATTTGCAGCCCATTTCTCGGATACCATCATGTACGCCATCGTCGATATCGCCGGCCAGCAGTTCAAAGTGACCAAGGCCCAGAAGCTGAAAGTTCACCGCCTCGAAGCCGAGGAGGGCAAACATGTGGAATTGGACAATGTCCTGCTTGTGAGCGACGGCAAGACCATCAACGTGGGCACACCAAAGGTGGATGGTTTCCGCATCGCCGCCAAGGTGCTTTCGCACAGCAAGGGCGATAAGGTCTTGGTCTTCAAGAAGAAACGCCGTAAGGGCTACCAGAAGCTGAACGGCCACCGTCAACAGATCACCGAACTCTGGATCGAAGCGATCCTGGGCAAGGGCGAGAAGTTCGACGCCAGCAAGAGCAGCGCACCTGCACCACGCGCAGAGCGCAACCCCGAGCCGAAAGCGAAGAAGACCGCAACGGAGGCTGCACCCAAGAAAGTTGCTGCCAAGAAAGCCGCCCCAGCGAAAAAGGCGGCTCCGAAGAAGGCTGCTGCCAAGAAGGCGGCTCCGAAAAAGGACGACAAGTAATACCGGATCATATCACGAGATGTCGGGTCAGGCCCGGCATGACAATACCCCAGAGCCATGGCACACAAGAAAGGTGAAGGCAGTACCCAGAACGGCCGCGAATCGCACAGCAAACGACTCGGCATCAAGTTGTTCGGCGGCCAAGAGGCCATCGCTGGCAACATCATCGTTCGTCAACGCGGCACCAAGCACCATCCGGGTCGTAACGTCGGTATCGGCTTGGACCATACCCTCTATGCAACGGCTGATGGCGTGGTCACCTTCCAGAAGAAGCGTGGCGACCGTAGCGTGGTAAGCGTGCTTCCTGCTAATGGAACCGCGACCGCAACGAAGACCGCTGTCAAGCCCGCTGCCGCCAAGGTGAGCGCCAAGGGTGATGACCTCAGCAAAGTGGAGGGCATCGGACCCAAGATCGCTGAACTGTTCAACGCTACTGGTATCCACACCTTCGCTGACCTCGCCAAGGCTTCCGTTGAGCATTTGCAGAGCATCCTCGCCGATGCCGGTTCCAACTACGCAAGCCACGACCCTGGTACCTGGCCCAAGCAAGCCGAACTCGCTGCTGCTGGCAAATGGGACGAGCTGAAGGCATGGCAGGATGAATTGAACGGTGGGAAGTAAGCCCATTCGTAACTCGAACCCAGAAGCCCCTTCGCTCTACGGCGAAGGGGCTTTTTCGTTGACTTTACTGCTCCTTCTGCACCTGTACCATTGGCTACCTTTGAAGCCACTTAACGATCGCCATGCTGGAGTTGACCTACCTGAGAGAACACCGTGAAGACGCCGAACAACGACTGGCCAAGCGTAACATCGATGCAGCAGGCCTGTTGGATACCGCTCGCCAGCTTGATGACCTGCGAAGGAATACCCAGACCGACCTGGATGCACGGCTCGCTGAACTGAATCTGTTGAGCCGCGCGATCGGTGATCTGATGAAGAGCGGCAAGAAGGACGAAGCGGAGGCAGCCCGGGCGAAGACCGCGGAATTGAAAGCCAGCGCTGCCAATTTGAAGGAACAGTTGGATGCTGCGGAGAAGGCCTTACATGATCACCTCTGCACCATCCCGAACGCACCCAGCAGCAAAGTACCTTCCGGTCGCACCCCGGAAGAGAATGTGACGGTGATGCAGCACGGCGCGATCCCCGAGCTCGGCCCAAGTGCCAAACCGCATTGGGAAATCGGCGAGGAATATGGCATTCTGCATATGGATCTCGGTGTGAAGGTGACCGGCGCAGGCTTTCCGGTTTACAGCGGGCAAGGCGCCAAATTGCAGCGTGCACTCATCGCCTTCTTCTTGGACAAGGCCTCGGAGGCGGGCTACCGCGAGTTCATTCCGCCCCACATGGTGAACGCCGAGAGCGCCTTCGCCACCGGCCAACTTCCCGATAAAGAAGGCCAGATGTACCACGCCACAGCGGATGGACTCTATTTGATCCCTACCGCCGAGGTGCCCATCACCAACCTCTATCGCGATAGCATCGTGGAAGCTGATCAATTGCCGATCAAAATGGTGGGCTACACCCCGTGTTTCCGCCGCGAAGCCGGCAGCTATGGGGCCCATGTTCGGGGCCTCAACCGCGTTCACCAGTTCGATAAGGTGGAGATCGTGCGGATCGAGAAGCCAGAGAACAGCTACGCCGTGCTGGAGGAAATGGTGGAGCATGTGAAAGGCTTGCTCAACGACCTGGAACTACCCTATCGTCAACTGCTGCTTTGCGGTGGCGACATGGGCTTCAGCAGCGCCATGACCTACGACATGGAGGTGTATGCCGCTGCACAGGGCCGTTGGTTGGAGGTGAGTTCCATCAGCAACTTCGAGACCTTTCAGAGCAATCGATTGAAGCTACGTATCAAGGGCGACGACAAGAAGAACCGCTTGGCGCATACGCTAAACGGCAGTGCGTTGGCCTTGGCCCGCATCGTCGCGGCACTACTGGAGAACAACCAGACCCAGGAAGGCATCCGCATCCCCAAGGCCCTGCAACCCTACACGGGGTTCACCATGATCGTGAAATGAACCGTGGCATACTGTTCGCAACCGTGACCACGTTGGTCGGAAGTGCATTGAGCGTTTCCTGCCGCCGCACTCCGGATCCGCAACAGTTGATGAAATTGGACAGTTTGATCACCTCCGTGGAAGCAGCCTCCCTCACGCTTGATGAGATATCGGTCCATTCCTTCGATGTCGCGGACTCGATCCTGGTTTCGACACGCCCCTTGTTCCTCGAACGATTCGCGGATACCCTGGATCGTCCGACCGCTACCATCCTTGGTGATCAATTCGTGCAACTGCGTGATGCGGCGGCCATGCGCGCTGAACAGCAGCGTGTGACGCTCGATCTGGAACGGACCATGCTTCGCTTGCAGGATCTGCGCACCGACCTGGTCGCTGGAGCCATGGGCAAGGAAGGTGGCCTAGCTGCGGTGATACAGGAACAGGATGAAGTGACGAATTTGATCTCCGAGGTGGAGCACACTCTGGAGAACCATCGCACCACCCAGCGTGTACTGGAGAAGCAACCCATGGTGGACAGCCTTCTGGCCATTTCGCACATCAACCAAGCACGCCGATGATCCGCGCCCTACTCCTCGTAATGCTTGTTGTTGCACTCGGTGTTCCGCAAGCGGCGACCGCGCAGCCCGGTGCTGACGAACAGCTCGCCGCACAGTATTTCCAGCAAGGCGATTTCGAGAAGGCAGCCATGTACTACGAGCGCCTTCATCGGAAACAACCCAACGATTTCTACTATGAGCAATTGCTGAAGAGCTACACCGCGATGAAGGAATTCGACGGCGCGGAAAAGCTCGTGAAGGACCAGATGCGGCGGGCGAACGGCGAACCGCGTTACATCATCGATCTCGGCGTGTTGTACAAGACCATGGACGAGCCGGAGAAGGCGAACAAGGAATACGACAAGGCCATCAAACAGATGCGGGCCGACCAAGGAAGTGTTCGGCAGGTGGCGAATGCCTTCGTACAAGCGAACGAAACCGACCGTGCCCTCGAGGCCTATGAACGCGGCGAGAAGATGCTTCCCAGCGGCAGCACCTTCGCGTATGAGATCGCCGGTCTATACGGCCAGAAAGGCGATACGCCCCGCATGGTAAGCGCCTACATGGATCTGCTCGCGGTGAATGAAGGCTATATCCAAGCGGTGCAGAATGCACTTTCGCGCTTCATCGATCTCGACGTTGCCGATGTACGATCCGAAACATTGCGCACCGAATTGCTGCGTCGTATCCAAAAGGATCCGCAGCGGAACATCTACCCTGAACTTCTTATCTGGATGTACATCCAACAGAAGGACATGACCTCCGCTTTCGTGCAAAGCAAGGCCATGGACAAACGCTTCGATGAAGGTGGCGCTCGGCTGATGGACCTCGCCCGCATCGCTCTTTCCAACAAGGACCACAGTACGGCCTACAAGTGCTACGAATATGTGCTCAGCCTTGGCCGCAACGATGCGAACTACGTGCAAGCACGCATCGGTTCCGTGCGCACGCGCTACGAGCAGCTAACTGGTCAACCAGAGCCAGCTCTCATTGACCTTCAGGATCTGGATCAACGCGCCACAGAGACCTTGATCGAACTGGGGCTCGCGCAACCCACCGTGGACCTATTGCGTGATCAGGCGTATTTGAACGCTTATTACCTCAATGATCACGACCGCGCAGAGACCTTGTTGCAAGAGGCCATCGCATTGCCATCGATCGATCCGAAAACACGTGCGCAGTTGAAACTGGACCTGGGTGATGTTTACCTGCTGGCTGGGAACATCTGGGAAGCATCGTTGCTCTATTCGCAGGTCGACCTCGAATTCAAGTACGATATGCTGGGCCATGAAGCTCGATTGCGCAACGCGAAAGTGTCCTTCTACGCTGGTGACTTCCTCTGGGCTCAAGGTCAGCTGGAGGTCCTGAAAGCCAGTACCAGCAAGTTGATCGCGAACGATGCCATGGAACTCTCCTTGCGTATCACCGACAACCTCGGCCTTGATAGTAACAGCGTGCCCTTGAGCTATTTCGCCCGTGCCGAATTGCTGCGATTCCAGCATCGCTACGATGAATCCTTGGCCGTACTTGATTCCTTGGATGAGGAATTCCCCGGTCACACATTGGGTGATGACATCCTCTACGAGCGCTATCGGATAGCGTATGCGCGACATCGGTACGCGGAAGCCGCAGCGCAATTGGACAAGGTGTTGGAGTTGTATCCGCTTGACATCCTAGTGGACAACGCTCTGCTGGATCTCGGCCGGCTCTACGAGGATAGACTGAATGATCCGGAAAAGGCCAAAGGCTATTACGAACGGCTCTTGTTCGAACAGACCGGCAGCATCTTCGTTCCCGAAGCGCGCGACCGTTTCCGCAAACTGCGGGGTGATGTATTGGAAGCGCCCCCCGAACCACCCGCTCCAATGGTGCAGCCATGATCATCTACAACGTGACCATCAACGTGGACTTCGACGTGCACGACCAATGGCTCCAGTGGATGAAGGAGTCCCACATCCCCGAGGTCATGTCGACAGGACTGTTCCTTGATCAACGCATGTGCCGCGTTCTGGCTGATGATGAAGGAGGGATCACCTACGCGATCCAATACACCTGCGCTGATATGGCCACCTACGAGCGCTATCGCGATGAACACGCACCGCGCCTTCAGGCCGAAACACAAAAGCACTACATTGGTAAGTTCGCGGCGTTCCGCACCTTGCTGGAGGTCGTCCATACCAGTTGAAGGGGCGAAACCGAAGTTCCGTATATCGCTCAATACATCGCTCCACCTTCCATGCAGGTCCGCGCCAAGAAGCACCTCGGTCAACATTTCCTTCGCGAGGACGGCACGGCTGAACGCATCGTTGGAAGCCTCACCGGCCATGGAGACTATCACCACGTGGTCGAAATAGGTCCTGGCACCGGCGCGCTCACCAAACATCTCATTCATCGGCCTGATACCACATTGGCCTGTTACGAGGTCGATACCGAATCGGTGGAATACCTGCATCGCAACTACCCCGATCTCGATGTCCGCGAAAGCGACTTCTTGCAGATGGATCCCGATTCGATCACCACAGGACCGATCGCGGTGATCGGCAATTTCCCGTACAACATCAGCACCGAGATCGTTTTCAAAGTATTGCAGCACCGCGACCGTTTTCCGGAACTCGTGGGCATGTTCCAGAAGGAAGTGGCCGACCGCTTCTGCAGTGGGCCAGGGAACCGTACCTACGGTATCACAAGCGTGATCGCACAGGTGTGGTACGATATGGAAGTGCTCTTCATCGTGGAGCCGCAGCAATTCATCCCACCTCCGAAAGTGCGCAGCGCTGTGATCTGCATGCGTCGGAACAGCACCACCTCGATGCCCGTGGACGAGAAGCTGTTCGTCCGTGTGGTGAAGGCTGCCTTCAACCAACGGCGAAAGACCTTGCACAACGCCATGAAAGGTTTCCAAGGCCTCCCCAATGGTGTGCCGACCGAATATGCCGGGAAGCGGGCCGAGCAGCTCGCCGTGGCCGATTTCATTGCCCTGACGCAGGCTTGTACGCTGTAGCGTTGCCAACCTCGTCTTCGTAGCTTCGCGCGGCCCACGAAAGGCCTGTGCACTATGTCCTTCGTCATCACCAAGCCGCTGATCGACACCCTGCGGGGTGATGTGGAGCAGGGTCGCGATTCTGCGATCCAAGCGGTGCTGACAGACCTGCACCCTGCCGACATCGCGGCCGTGCTCGACCGACTGAATCTGGACGACGCGGTCTACGTCTATCGCCTGCTCGAAAGCGAAGAGTCGGCCGATGTGCTGCTGGAACTTCATGAGGAGCTACGCGAAGAACTCCTGAACTCGTTGACCAGTCGCGAGATCGCCGAGGACGTGTTGGAGCACATCGACTCCGATGATGCGGCCGATGTGATGGCCGACCTCTCCGAGGACAAGCAACGCGAGGTGATCGCCTTGCTCGAGGATCCGGAGCAACGGGAGGACATCGAAGAACTGCTCACCTACCGGGAAGGCACCGCTGGTGCGCTCATGGCGAAGGAACTGGTGAGCGTGCGCATGGACTGGACGGTTGCCCGCGCCATCGTTGAGATGCGGCGTCAGGCGCAGAAGGTCGATCATGTGTACACCGTTTACGTGGTGGACAAGGATGAAAGACTTGCGGGGATCCTTCCGTTGAAGGACCTGCTCTTCGGCGCAGAGAGCACACGCACCTTGATCAAGCACCTGATCGAAAGCGAAGTGTTCTCCGTGACCACCTCCACCGATGTGGAAGAAGTGGTACAGCGAATGAAGAAGTACGACGTGGTTGTGCTTCCTGTTGTGGATGCAAATGGCCTGCTCGTTGGTCGCATCACCTTCGATGATGTGATGGACGTGATGACCGAAGAGGCCGAAGAGGATTACCAGTTGGCCAGCGGTATCAGCGAGGACGTCGATGCAACGGACAGTCCGCTTGTTCAGGTACGTGCACGATTGCCGTGGTTGCTCATCGGTCTTGCTGGCGGGATCGTCTCCTCACGCATCATCGCGCTCTACGAAGGACAGCTCCGCATCGACCCTACCATGGCCTTCTTCATGCCGTTGATCGCGGCTACCGCTGGAAATGTAGGGGTACAGTCGTCGGCTATCGTGGTGCAAGGTCTTGCTTCAGGGAGTATGGTGAATGTGCACCTGCTGATCCGCATGTGGAAAGAACTGCGTGTGGCCTTGCTCTCGGCCATCGTTTGCGCCCTGGTGATCTTCGGGCTCAACATGGCGCTGCAACAGACGCAAGCACTGACCTATACGGTAAGTATCGCACTGTTCACCGTGATCCTCACGGCGGCCATGTTCGGCACGGTGATCCCGTTGTTGCTCGATCGCATGAAGGTGGATCCCGCCTTGGCCACCGGTCCTTTCGTGACCACCTTGAACGACATCTTCGGGCTCCTCACCTACTTCACCGTAGGCCATTTCATGTACGGACTCTTCCCTTGATCATGCAGATCGGCATTGCTGAGATCGTGCATCCGGAGTTGACCGCAAGGCTCACACGCGCGGGTCACACCTGCATTGCCTTGCACGCCTTGAACGCAAAGGACCGGACCGCACAACTGACCAACTTGGAAGGGATCATCGTGCGAAGCGGGATCATGGACGAAGCTTTCTTGAAACAATGTCCTGACCTGCGATTCGTTGGTCGCGTGGGTGCAGGTATCGAGAACATCGACACCACCTATTGCCGAAAGAAGGGCATCCAGGTGCTCAATTCGCCGGAAGGCAACCGCGATGGAGTTGGCGAGAGCTGTGTGATGCTGTTGCTCGCATTGATGAAATTGCTCGTTCCCGCCAACATGGCCGTGCGCGCTGGGCTATGGCCCCGTGAAGAACTACGGGGAACGGACTTACGGGGAAAGACCATTGGCATCATCGGCTTCGGGCAGATGGGAAGTGCTTTCGCAGAGAAATTGCGTGGTTTCGGAGTACGTGTACTCGGCCACGACAAGTACCTCAGCGGCTTCGCACGAGCAGGTGTGGAGGAATGCGGTCTGGATCAGTTGCTTCGCGAAAGCGACGTGATCAGTTTCCATCTTCCGCTGAACGAGGAGACCCGATACTATGCGAACGCCGCATTCTTCAAGCAACTGAAGAAACCGGTCCGTATCATCAACACCTCGCGCGGTGGGGTGTTGTGCACGCGCGATCTGCTGGATGCCATTGACAACGGCACCATGATCGCTGCCGCATTGGACGTGTTGGAATTCGAACGTCCGGCACTGGATGGATTGGATGCTTCGATCGATCCCGCGACCTATGACCGGCTCATTCATCACGACCGCGTATTGCTGACACCGCACATCGCAGGCGTAACGCACGAAGGCAAGTTCAAGATGGCCGACGTGCTCGCCGACAAGATCCTCCATCTCTTTCCGAATGGCACT
>Ga0075163_10006121_pt1 | contig 15973 bp, 5 predicted proteins | sample JI1023141ADNA_FD_71478 | JGI IMG/M metagenome (GOLD analysis project Ga0075163, IMG submission 71478) | Wastewater effluent complex algal communities from Wisconsin, to seasonally profile nutrient transformation and Carbon sequestration -... | ecosystem: Engineered > WWTP > Effluent > Algae... | reverse complement strand
CCAAAAGCGCGAAGAGGTTGAATGCAGGATCGTTACCGCAGACGGTAGTGGTCGCATTGGTTCCAGCAACAGGTGCTCGAATGATCGCAACGTTCACAACAGCAGTGGCGTTGGCGCAGGGTGATAAGCCTGTTACGGTATAGGTATATGCACCGGGCTCATCCGTTCCTGGAGTGAAGGTCACACCGTGTGACCCGCTCGGACCGGTCCAAGCCCCCCCAGCAGCAGGCGAGCCTGTCAATTGCGCGAACAAGCTGAACGCAGCTGCATTCGAACACCGCGTCACCGTAGCGCCGACACCGGCATTCGGGGCTTGATTCACAGCGACGGTAACGGTCGCCGTCGAAGAAGTGCAGGGGGCTTGGCCAGTTACCGTGTAGGTGTATATACCAACGGTACTCGAGCCCGGTGCGAAACTACCCGAGTGCGCTTGTCCACCAGGGTCGGTCCACGTACCGCCTAAATCAGGGCTACCTGTAAGCGCGTTGAACAGGGTGAATACTCCATCCGTGCTGCACAAGGTGACTGAAGCACTAGTACCTGCACGCGGCGCCTGCCGCACGGTTATCGTCAAGGTCGCGGTTGCATTTGCACACGGGGAAGTTCCTGGAACCGTGTACACATAGGGACCTCCGACATCCACCGCGGGGTTGAACATGGGTCCGTGCGCTCCTCCGGGGCCGGTCCAAGTACCTCCCGCATCCGGCGTCCCGTTCAATCGCGAGCGCATGTCGAAAGATGCTTCATCGCTGCACACTGAAATGCTGCGGCTTACTCCAGCATTAGGGGCAGTTACTTGGGTAACTGTGACGGTGGCAGAGGCAGATGCGCAAGGGGCGCTTCCCGGAACCGTGTACGTGTATACTCCTGGGGTCGAAGTACCAGGGGTATAGGTACTGACCACCGGTGTCGAAGCGGGTCCGGTCCAAGCGCCTGTGTTCTGCGGCGAGCCCGTCAGGTGATCGAACAGGTCGAACAGTGCGCCGTTGCTACATACCGTGTGCGTACCGTTGGAGCCCGCGTTCGGAAGGCTATTCACAGTAACCGTTACCGTTGCGGAAGCGGATGCACAAGGTGGAGTGCCTGCAACAGTGTACGTATAGACTCCGGGAGCTGAAGTTCCGGGGGTGAAAGTGTCGGAGACAGGTGTTGCGCTCGGGCCGGTCCATGAACCACCCGGTGTCACGGCCCCGACAAGGTGATCGACCAACTGGAAAGGTGCTCCATTCACACAGACCGTGTGCGTTCCATTCCCCCCTGCGCTCGGCGGCGCGTGAACGGTTACAGTAACCGTTGCCGATACCGGTGGATCGGGAAGTTCAACAACCGTGTACGTATAAACACCGGCAGGATCGCTTCCCGGTACGAACACACCTGAGTGAGCGCCGTTGGGTCCTACCCAAGTTCCGCCCGGATCAGGCGAACCTCCCAAGAAATCGATCAACTGTTCGCTTGCCCCGTTGGAGCAGAAAACCGCAGTTCCGTTGGTGCCCGCATCAGCAGCGGCCACTTCCATCCACTCGCTGCCTGGTACACGATCCGCTGAGGGCCGGACCTCCGTCGCACCGAACGCAGCAAGAGCGAACAGAGCGCAGCAAAGGATCAATACTTGGCGATAGTGAGTATTCAAGGAAGTGGGGAATAGGTGTAACACCACGCTCGTTCAACAGCACCCTGGTAAGATGGACGCGCAATTTACGGTTGATCGCGCACCGAATGCCACTGAAATCAACATGTTGAGCTTGAATGATCGACGGTCCTACCTGATCCGTCGACCAATTTGACGATGGTTGAATAGTAGGTCACACTCCAAGACCAACCATCCAGGTTGGACGCTGCTTAGGGCGTTGCGGATACGGTCGATGGAGCCGGAGTCTTCCCCAAGGTGATCGCCAGCATCACCTCGTGGGTGCCGGTGCTGTAGTTGCGCAGGTTCGAACTGATGATGTCGTACGAATACCCGAATTGGAAGGTCTTCTTCAACCAATAGCCCACCATGGCACAATAGGCATCGTTGGTGCGATAGCCGGCTCCGATCCAGAAGGTGTCCTTGTAACGCACCGTAGCGGTCACGTCGATCTTTAACGGAACCGGGGTCGTGTACTTCAGCAGGAACGAAGGCTCCACGCGCCAATCCTCACCGATGGGCAAGCGATATCCACCCATCACGTAATAGTGGTCCTCCATGCGGCTCAGTGTGGATGCCTGATCCAGGAAATAGACCTTGTTCTGCAACAACTGGGGTGCGGTGGCTCCGAACCAGAAACGTGGGCCATAGAGGTAGAAGCCGAACTTGGCGTCGGGCAGCAGGTCACCGCGCAGTTGGTTATCCATTACGGGATCGCCGGGGTCATGGAACTGGATCTTCGAGCCGTCGATGAGGAATTGCAGCATCCCTGCGGAGACAGCCAAGGAAAGCTTGATATCCTGCGTGAGCTTGAGGTGGTAAGCATAGGAGAACTGGAATCCCGTGCGGCGTGTCGGTCCGACGATATCGGTGAAGATGTACCCGCCGACACCCATCTTCTCACCCACCGGAGTTGATCCGCTGAAGGTGAAGGTGCGCGGGGCATCTTGGATCCCGACCCATTGATAGCGATGCGCACTTCGGATCTCGAAGAACGGGCGACTACCAGCGACGGCGGGGTTCACGACATAGTCGTTGAACTGGTACTGGGTCAGTTGAGGCAGCTGCTGTGCATCGACCTGTGCGACCAGGAGGATCGACAGCAGAAGAAGGGTGCGGTGAATGGCGAGCATGGTTCAACGGATCACGGTAAGCGGGCCGGTGTACGGTTCGGGGAAGCGCTCGTCGTTGAGCTCGATCACATAGTAGTAGGTGCCCACAGGGACAAAGCCATCCCGATACTTGCCGTCCCAGGGTTGTTTGTAGCCCACGCTTCGGAAGAGCTGCTCACCCCAACGGTTGTACACCTCCACTTCACAATCGGGGAAGAGATCGATGAAGTCGATCACCCATGTATCGTTGTGCCCATCTCCGTTGGGTGTGAAGCCCGTCGGGATCACCACCGTTGGCACCACGGTCACGAGCGCGCTATCCACATCAACGCAGCCATTGGGACCCACCACGGTTAGCGTATACCACGTGGTCACCGTTGGCGAGGTGGTCGGGTTGGGGCTTGCTGCATCACTGACCAGCGTATCCGGTTGCCACGTGAACGTGGAGCCGATCGGACCGGCCGGAGTGCCACCCAGCGTTACGATCTCCGAGAGGAAGATCGTATGGTCGGGGCCAGCATCGGCGATCGGCAAAGCCAATGTGGTGATCGTGACCTGATCCGCGGAGGTGCAAGGCCCATCGGTCACCGTCAAGGTGAAGACCTGAACACCTGCTGCTCCGATAGGAATGGTCACGGTCGGGGTGGTCCCGATCTCTGAGCCTTGGTCATCTGTCCATGAATACGTTGCGGCACCGATGCTGTTCGACCCGTCGAGCGTCGCGGAGGTACCTATGCAAGCATTCTGATCCGCACCCGCGTCGGCCACTACGGTCGACAGCGCATCGACGGTGATCACCGTATCAAGCGTGCAACCGTTAGAATCCGTCACCAGCAAGTCATAGACCCCTGGTACAAGATCCGTGAGGTCCTCGGTATTAGCGGTGAATCCGATCGGCCCATTCCAGCTGAAGACATAGGCCGGCACACCACCGAACATGGTTGTACCTAGCGCGCCATCCAACGCATCGGCACAGCTCGCTGGCGTGTTCAGGTCAACGGAAAGCGAAAGAGGCATGGGCTCGGTGACCATGTAACTGAATGTACTGTCGCAGCCTACGCCGTCGGTGATCGTAAGCAAATAGGTATCGGGGCAAAGCGTTGTGGCTGAAGTGGTGCCTTGTCCGTTCGGTGGCTCTGGCGACCAGCTGTAAACAAGCCCGCCGATACCGCCAGAGGCATTCGTTATCACCGAACCATCGCAGGCTGCATTGCACTGCACATCGGTCAGCGTCGCGTCATCGAGGATCGGTGTGTAAGGCAACAACGTGAACGAAGAGGTGGTGTCGCAGCCCAGTTGATCGGTGATGGTGACCGTATAGTTGCCCGCGCACAGTCCAGCGATCTGCTCATTGCCTTGATCAACAATAGGCTCTGGACCCCAAACGATCGTGTACGGCCCAACCCCACCCGTAGGCGTGACACCTGCGGTACCATCACAAGGTCCATTGCAGGTTTCACCAAGGAACACGAGTGCTGCATCGATGGCAGTGCCTTCTGTGATCGAGAAGGGCAACGAGGTGGTGCACCCGCTCGCATCCGTAACGGTCAAGGAATAGTCACCTGCACAGAGGCCATCGATCAGGGTCGTATCCTGCGCGATCGTATTTCCATTGGCATCCGCCCAAACGATCATGTAAGGCTGTACACCTCCAGTGATCGCTGCCGTGGCCGAGCCGATGCACGTTCCGAAACAGGCGTTATCGGTCGTTGTGAGCTGAGCTTCGAGCAAGGGCGGATCGACAAGGGTGATCGTTATGGTCGTGTCGCAACCATTGTCATCCACGATCAGCACGGTCCAATCACCTGCGCATAGTTGAAGTGCAGCATTGTTGCCTTGGCCGTTGGGTGGTTCAGGCGACCATGTGAACGTATAGGTGCCCGTACCACCTTGAGGGGTGACCACGATGCTGCCATCGCAAGCGCCGTTGCACGTGATCGGAACAGTGGCGACATCGGCCGTGAGCAGGTCCGGACCAAGGATCAACACGGCAACATCAAGCACGCAACCGGCATCGTCCGTGATCCGCACGGTCGCGGGGCCTGCACACAAGCCTTCCGCTTGAGGGGTTCCCTGACCCAACGCGGGCTCGGGATCCCAGAAGAAGGTGTACGGTCCAACGCCACCCGTAGGTCCGACCGTTGCTGTTCCGTCGCACACACCGAAACAGGATACGGGCGTTGTGCTCAGGTTCGGTATCACCGGATCCGGACTTTCGATGACGACGGTATCGATGCTGACGCAGCCGAGCCCGTTCGTGACCAGCACCAGGTAGCTACCTGCACATAGGTCGGTAAGGACATCGGCCGTATTGTTCAGATCAGTGCCTCCGATGTCGTACCAGGCCACCGTGCAATTCGGTGTTCCACAGCTGAAGAAGACCTGTGCGGTTCCATCACAGATCCCCGGACAACTGGTGGTGTCGCCGAGCGAGGTGAGCACTTCTCCATTGAGATCCTGAACGGGCACCAACAGGGAAGCCGTGCAACCCAACGCGTCAGTGATGAGCACGCTGTATAGACCCGCACAGATCGCGTTCAAGGTGTCCTGCGTTCCGAAGATGCCGCCACTGTTCGTCCATAGGTAGGTGTATGGCTGGGTGCCACCCGATACCGCGATTGAACTTTGGCCATTGCACTCACCGCACTCACTCGGAACCGAACCACTGACCAAAGTCAAAGGCAGCGGTTCCGCGACCGTCCATGTACGTGTCATCGTGCAGCCATTGCCATCGGTCACCACCAATTCGTAGTCGCCGGCACATAGACCGAAGGCCCCGTTGCTGCCCTGTCCGTTGGGTGGGACAGGCGACCAGAAGTAGGTGTACCCACCTGTTCCACCGGATGGTGAAACGACGATGCTGCCATTGCACGACCCGTTGCAGGATGCATCGACAACCACGGCATCCTGAACCAGAGGTGCTGGTTCGAGGATCAGTACGGAGACGGTGGTATCGCACACCGTGGCATCGCTGATCGTCACTTCATAGACTCCTGCGCATAGGCCAGTGGCCTGAGGAGATCCTTGACCGCCGCCGGGCTCGGGGCTCCAAACGAACGTGTATGGTCCGATCCCTCCGAAAGGTCCCACGGTCGCTGTTCCATCACATGCTCCGGCACACGATACCGGGGTACTGCTCAAGTTCGGAATGATGGTGAGCGACGGCATCACGGAAGCGGTGCCTATCGCCACACAACCGTTGCCGTTCGTTACCTGAACAGTGTAGATCCCTTCGCAAAGATCCGTCAGCGTATTGACGTCATCGGCCAACACATTGCCGTCCACATCGGTCCATTGAATGGTACATGGTGTCGCGCTGCAGGTGAAGTTCACGGACACGACGGCATTGCAATCCGAGGAACAGAGCTTCATGCCATCCACCATTTCGAGCACCTCGGCACTACCATCAGAAATGGTGACCACGGTCTGGACGAAGCATCCGAAATCGTCACGCACGGTCACGGAGTATACACCGCCGCAAAGTCCGACCGGCGATTGATCCGTGCTCACTTCCACGCCGCCCAGAAGCCAACTGAACGTATACGGCGCGGTACCTCCGGTAACGGTGAGCGAACCGGTGCCATCGCAGACCGGGCAGCTGCTCGGCGTGCTGGTCGCAGAAACCTGCAACGGTTGCGGTTCGTTGATCACGAACGAGCGTGTCAAGGAACAGCCATTGTCATCCGTGATATCCACGGTCACATTTCCCGCACAGAAACCAAATGCAGCCGATGATCCTTGACCGGCAGCCGGCGCTGGTGACCAAACGTAGCTGTAGGGTTCCGTTCCACCTGCCAAGAGCAAGGTGATGTTGCCATCGCAGACTCCGTTGCACGATGCGCCAATGACAATGGAATTGAAGAGTGCCAGAGGGGGAGGTTCAGTGATGAGCACCTCAACAGTTGTGATACAGCCCGAGCCATCGGTGATGGCCACTTCGTACACTCCAGCGCACAACCCGAAAACGCTCGGCGTACCTTGCCCAGTAGGCGGAGCAGGGGTCCACGTGAACGTGAACGGCGCAGTTCCTCCAACGATCCCGATCGTAGCGGTACCGTCGCACAACCCTGTGCAAGAAACCGGCGTGGAACTCAAGTTCGTGGTCAATACCACGGGGGCGACCACCGTGGCCGTATCAATGGAAACACAGCCGGACGCATTCGTGACCGAGACGTAGTAATCACCCGGACACAACCCAATTACTGTATTGGTGGAGTTCCCCAGATCGGTGCCGAATGCATCGAACCAAGCGATCGTGCAGGGTTCATCACCGCACGTAAAGGAGACACCAACCGAACCGTCGCATGTATTAGGGCAGCTCGTTGTTCCGTCCATTACTGTAAGCTCCTCCCCGTCCGAATCCGTGATCACAACCGTGCGTGCCAAGGTGCAGCCGTTCGAGTCGGTGACCGTAGCGGTATAGATCCCCGCGCAGAGCCCCGTCAGATCCGGTGTGTTACCGACCTGGACGCCCAATGCGTTCGTCCACACGATGCTCAAGAGTCCGGTGCCGCCACCAACGACCGCTGTGGCCGTTCCGATGCAGACCTGACATTGGCTCGGACTCGACGAAACAGACAGGGTGATCGGCGCTGGTTCAACGATGTTGTGTGATGAAGATGCTGTGCAACCATTGAAGTCGGTGATGGTCACATTCCACGTTCCGGTGCAAAGACCCGTAATGGTATTCGTCCCTTGACCATTGGGCGGCGCCGGAGACCAGCTGTAGGTATAGGGTCCTTGACCGCCGGAAGTGTTCAGTACGATCGAACCATCGCATACTCCTGCACAAGGCGGGTTCGTCACCGTGGCGTTGCTCAGGATCGGTGTCGGTTCGGTGATCAGGATCGGTGCAACAATGGAACAGCCCGCGTTATCGGTGATCGTCACGTTCACCGTTCCCGCACAGAAACCCGTGGCCGCAGGAGTGCCCTGCCCTGTCGCTGGCGGTGGCGACCACAAATAGGTATAGGGCTCGGCTCCACCTGTTGGCCCGACGGTCGCAGTTGCATCGCAAACGCCGTTGCACGATGCCGGTGTACTGCTGCTGTTCGGTGTGATCAACGCGCTCGGGAGAATGGTGAAGGCCAGCGTCGTATCACAGCCATTGCCATCGGTCAGCGTGACCTGATAATTGATGCCTGCACAAAGACCCGTGGCTTGCAATGTTCCTTGACCGCCACCTGGAGCTGGCTGCCAGTTCGCCGTTATGGTCCCCGTGCCACCGATCGGCGCTAGGGTCGCTGTTCCTGTGCACGGTCCGGCGCATGTTTCTGGTGTGGTCACCAAGCCCGGAAGGATCGGCGGTGGAGCGAGGATCTCGAAGGTCAACGTGGTATCGCAACCCGCTGCATCTCCTACTGTTACTGTGTAATTCCCTGCGCAAAGGCCGGAAACGTTCGGGGTGCCTTGGCCAGCAGCTGGAGCTGGGGTCCAGAGGTAGGTATACGTCGGCGTACCACCTGAAACGGACAGCCCACAAGCTCCATCGCACGAATTCGCACACGTTTCATCAGTCGTGGTGAGGGTGATGTCGAACGGCGAAGGTTCAAGTATCGTGATGGTGATCGTCGTATCGCAACCACCGGAAGCGATCGTCACCGACCAATCGCCGGCACAAAGCCCACCAGCATTGGGGGTGCCTTGGCCGAACGGAGGCTGTGGGACCCAGTTGTAGGTATAGGTTCCGTTTCCACCGGTCGCTGCTGATAGAATGGTCCCATTGCAATCGCCTGCGCAGGAAACGTCGGTCTGTACGGCATTCGGAACGATCGGTGAGGGTGACGTGATGGTGAAGGACACCGTGGTATCACAACCGGCAGCATCGGTAACGGTAAGCGAATAGGCTTGCGGACACATTCCAGAAGCAGAAGACGTTCCTTGACCAGCACCCGGGGTCGGATCCCAGAAGTAGGTGTAGTTCGGCAGCCCACCACCGGCGATCACACCGGCCGCACCGTCGCAGACATTGCTACACGACGCGGGTGTGAGTTGTAGAGAAAGCGTGATCGGCGTTCCGTCGACAATGGTGAACTGTTGCGTGAACGTGCAACCGCTCAGGTCCGTGATCAGCACTTCGTAGTCGCCGATGCATAGGTCGGTAATGGTCGGCGTCCCCTGACCCGTGGGCGCACCTGGGGACCACAAGTACGTGTACCCCGGTGACCCTCCAGAAACCTGCACTGTCGCAGTTCCATCGCACGTGCCGCCGCAAGTAAGGTCGGTCTGCGATGCCACCACCACCAACGGTGGCGGCTCCAGGATCGTGAAGTTCAACGTGGTGTCACAGCCATTCGCATCCGTGATGAGCAAGGTGTACGGACCCGCGCACAACCCGGTCACATCGGTCGTTCCCTGCCCACTTCCCGGAGCAGGTGTCCATACGAAATTGTAGTTCGGCACTCCACCACTTACGGTCGCCGTGGCCGTTCCATCACACACCCCAGCGCAACTCGCATCCGTGCTCCCGATCGAGGCAACGATGGGCGGTGGTTCGTTCACCGTCAACGTGATGGTGGTATCGCAACCGCCCGAAGCGATGGTGACCGTCCAGTCGCCAGCGCACAACCCATTGGCACTTGCTGTGCCTTGTCCCACAGGTGGTGCAGGAACCCAATTGTACGTGTATGCGCCTGAGCCGCCTGTTGGAGCCAGTTGAATACTTCCGTTGCAATCGCCAGCACACGCGGCATCATTCACCGTCTCATTGGGAACGATAGGAAGAGGCGCAGTGATCGTGAATGAGATCGTGGAATCGCAACCCACAGCATCGATGATGGTGAGCGAATAGGCCTGAGGACACAGTCCCGTGGCCAATGCGGTCCCTTGGCCGCCACCTGGAGCCGGTGCCCAGAGGTAGGTGTAGTTCGGAACGCCGCCACCCACGATCACACCCGCTGTTCCATCGCACACATTGCTGCATGTAGCGGGGGTCAACTGCAACGAGATGGTGATGGGTACAGCGGCAAGAATGGTGAATTGCTGTGTGAGCGTGCATCCCCGAGCGTCCGTGACGAGCACCGAATAGTTGCCTGCGCAAAGGCCGCTGGCAGAAGCCGTTCCTTGTCCGGTCGGCGGTGCTGGTGTCCACAAGTAGGTGTAGTTCGGTGTACCGCCGGAGACGACCATCGTCGCGGTTCCATCGCAAAGGCTTCCGCAGGTAACATCCGTATGCGATTGCGTGGCTGCCAGCGGTGGTGGCTCCAGGATCGTGAACGAGAGAGTGGTATCACAACCGTTGTTGTCCGTAACGAGCAACGTGTGCGGCCCAGCGCAAAGCCCGGTGGCATTCGGTGTGCCTTGACCAGCATCGGGTGTAGGCGTCCACAGGTACGTGAAGTTCGGCACACCTCCAGAGACCACAGCACTGGCCGCTCCATCGCACGCGCCTGCGCAGGTCACATCGGTGGTCGTGAGTGCAACGTCGATCGGTGGTGGTGCATTCACGACGAAAATGACCGTGGTATCGCACCCCGCGATGTCCGTGACGGTGACCCTCCATGGACCAGGACAAAGCCCTGAAACCGTTGGCGTGCCTTGTCCGCTTGGTGGAGCCGGTGCCCACAAGTAGGAGTAGCCGGGTGATCCGCCCAACACGGTGAGTGTGATCGTACCGTCACAGGTGTTCGAACACGTCGCATCCGTCACCGCACCTTGCACATCTAGCGCGGGTGGTGCATCAATGGTGATGGAGATCAACGTATCGCAGCCTGAGGGTTGATCCGTTACACGAACGGTGTACACTCCTGCACACAAGTCGGTGGCGTTGGCGGTGTTCTGCCCTCCACCGGGCGCTGGCGACCAGAGGAAGGTGTACGGTCCGACTGCACCACTCGGAACGACAATGGCTGTACCGTCGCAGGTTCCCGAACAACTTGCCGGGGTCGTGGTCACATTCACCAAAATGGGAGGCGGCTGTGCGATGGTGAAGTTCACCGTGGTGTCACACCCATTCGCATCACCAAGTGTAACGGTATAGTTCCCCGCGCAAAGCTGACTTACCGAGAAGGTGCCTTGACCTACAATGGTCCCCGGCCCCCACGTGGCGGTCAGCGTGCCTGTTCCACCAGCCGGTGCCACGGACGCCGTTCCATTGCATTCACCAAAGCAGCCTGCATCGGTGAAGGTCAAGTTCGGTGCAATTGGCGCCAAGTTGAAAATGAAGGTGGTGTCGAAGATGCAGCCGTTGAAATCCGTGATGCGCAACGTATTGGACCCTGCGCACAAGGCGTTGAAGGAAGAATTGGTGCCCGCTCCGTTGTTCCAACTGTAGGTATGCGGCGATACACCGCCGATGGCCAACGCCGTCCGTGTGCCGTCACAAACGCCGGCACAACTCGGGGCCGTTCCCTGTCCGAAGAAGATCACGCCAACCGGAGCCGGTTCTGTCACATTCACCTGAGCTGGACAAGAGATCCCTTGACCCACATCGGTGACGATCACCAGCTGCGGCCCGCCGCATGCCGAGGTCCATGTTGCGGTCGGTGGTCCTCCGTTGAGCCATTGGAACGTGAACGGCCCAACTCCTCCAGTAGGTGTTACTGTGACCGTTGCGTTGCAATTGCCCCGACAACGCACGCCGAATCCATTGAAGTTCGATACCAACTGGGCGTTCACCGTGAACGGTGTTTGGCCCGGTCCCGTGCCGCAGACATTGATATCCCGATCCACATCGACAGCCGCCGGATCATCAACACCCCAAGATCGGGTAACACCCTGCACTACGAGCGTTGAGCTTGATGGTCGAACGATGCCTTGAAGCGCAGCGGTATTCGGGGCGTCCATCAAGAACACCGTTGCCCCGCCTGCTAGGAATTCCTTCTGTCCACGTCCTTCGACCCGCAGTGCTCGCGCATCGATCCGCGCTTGATTGCCGATCAACGTTCCTTGTTGCAACCGCAGGTCGCCCGTGGTCTTCAGGTCACTGATCAGCGACCATGACCCATTGCCACTGAAGACGATGTCCGCTGCGATCGGCCTTCCACGTAGATCAAGTTCCACGCCTTCACGCCGGACGACCAGGTTGATCGGTCCGGTCGCATTCCAGGACACATCACCTTGCATCGACCAACCACCACTGATGTTCACATCCGTAGCAGCGCTACCGACGATGTGAATGGGCGCCGCACTTCCATCCATGGAAAGGGACTTGCACCACGCCGTATTCCGCAGGGTGATCGATGTTGCTGTGTTGGATGTGATCCATACATCCTCGTTCACGCGAGGCACGCCAGCGCCACCTAGGCCGTTCTGTGTGCTGCTCCAGTGTACGGCATCGCTCCAATCGCCGGAGCCACCCACCCAGTACTTGGACTGCGCGTGCACCGCAGCGAACGTGACCGATCCCAGAAGGACCAAGAAGCACTTGAGCAGGGTAAGGGTTCTTTTCACGGGCATCTAGTCGAATGCTGGACAACTGATCATACGCTTGCCGGATTCAGCCTTTCTGCACGGGGTTACGGCCAAGATGACCTCGTGCGTGTTGGAGCTGGCCACTCGCAGGCGCGATGTGGTGATGTCGTAGCTGTATCCGAGTTGGAAGTACTTGAGGAAGCCGATCTTCAACATGGCCACAACGGCATCGCCGTTGCGGTAACCAACGCCCAGCGCATACGTGCGGTCCCATTCCACCATGGCGTTGATATCGAAGGCAAGCGGGGCACCCCCGGCGAACTTCAAAAGACCACTTGGAATGAAGGCGGTCTTGCGCCCGATCCGGTATTTGTATCCACCACTGAGCATGATGTGCCGGGCCATGCGCGAATCCACGCCCATGTCCTTGATCTTGTTGCCAAGGATCTGCTGAATGGACAACCCTGCCCAACCGCTCTTACCATACATCCAGATCCCCGGGGTCACTTCGGGATACACCAGCACGGACGACTTGCTGTTCACCACCGGATCGTTGTAATCGGAAAGGGTGATGTCCCCAACGGCCAACTTCACTTGCCGAGCACCGGCGAACATCCCCATGGAGACGTAGAAATTACGGGACATCTGCACATGGTAAGCATAGGCCAGCAAGAAGCTGGTGTAGCCGAAATTGCCAGCGTCGTCCGCCTCGATGAAGGCACCGATGCCATGCTTGTTCGCTTGGAAGGGTTTGCCTTTGGGTCGCAGGGCACCGTGGATGCTCATCCAACCGGTCGTGGGCGCACCGGGGTAACCGACCCACTGCTGGCGATAGCCCAATCGCATGTCCAAACAATCCTTGCTGCCCGCTACCGCTGGGTTGATGCTGAACTGGTTGAAGACATACTGTGAATACTGCGCGATCTGTTGGGCACGCACCGAACCGGCACTCACCAACAGGAAGAGAAGGGCCCAGCGCAGATTCATCGTACAATGGTGACAAAGCCCGTGTACGGCGGCGAGCGCCCCTCGAGCTGGTTCAGCTGAATGTGGTAGTAGTAAGTGCCCACCGGCAGTGGCTTCCCGTTGTTGGTACCATCCCACGCTTCGCGATAACCGGTCGTGCGTAGAACCACCTGCCCCCAGCGATCGTGGATGATGATCTCTGCACCGGGATAGTCGGCGATCTCCGGGATCGTCCAGGCGTCGTTGTATCCGTCCCCGTTCGGGGTGAAGGTGTTCGGTGGATTCACCAAGCGGATGACCTGCACGATCACGTTGTCGGTATACGTGCAACCTGCAACCTCCGTGGTCAACGTATATAAGGTCGTACTTGCTGGAGCAGCTATCGGATCCGGGATGCCATTGCCACTGAGCCCTGCGGTCGGCGACCAATCCAGAATAGGCCCACCAAGACCCTGGAGTTGCGTGCTCTCCCCTTCGCCTATCTCCACATCCGGCCCGGCTGTGACATCCACCCCAAGGATAGCAGCACCTTCGCCGGAGACCATCACCGAGAAATCGCATTGTGCGGGGCTCAGTGCGCCGTTGTTCACCGCGCCGGCGATCAGGATCCAATACCGCGTAAAGGGCTGCAACGATTGCGAAGTGAGCTCGATGGTAGCGGTCCCCAGAGCACAAGAAGATACCGCACTGAACGACGGGAGGGTACAGGAGCCATCGCCGGACAGCACCACGGCGCTCAATTCATCGTCCGTTCCAGGAGCAAGGAGGCAATTGATCCCATCCACCGCCACGGTGACCGGCCCACCGAGCGAATTGGTGGTGAAAGTGTACCAGACCATGGCATCGGTTGCTGGACAGAAACCGGGTATGCCACCAGCGCCATTATTGGTACCGGCCTGCGGCAGCTCGGCGCACAACAACGCCGCCGTAGCACACGTGCTGTTGGGAGGCTGGGCGTATAGGTTGAACGAGGCCAATGCGATAAGGGCCAAGGTGAATACGTTGCGCATGGTCGCTACCAACTGGACCGCGAACGAATACACGCACGGCCCCGCCGAAGGTAGACGGACGCATTGCAGCGATATGGGCCACGGTGTGCGCACTTTCGCACAATATACTGTTGAGGGCTGCGGTTCCCGCCCTCGTGATCCGTTCGAACAAGTCCTGAGCAGGTCGCGCTGGATCACGCAGCCTTCCAAGGTCAGCGGGCCGCCAAACGCTCAAGCCGCTTCTTGTCCAGAATATGGATGTCCCGTCCTTCGCTGACGATCAAACCTTCCTGCTTGAGGTCGGTGAGGCACCGGATCAGGGATTCGGTGGCCGTGCCTACGATCGTTGCGAGATCCTCGCGGCTGATCTTCACGCCCAAGCCGGCATTCGACGGATCGGCGTAGCGGTCGTGCACACGAAGAATGGCCTGGGCCACCCGTTGCCGAACACTGGCGTATGCCAACTGCAACAGGTGCTGTTCCTTCTCCTTGACGTCCTGGGCCAACATCTTGATGAACCGGATGCTCACATCCCGATCGCTGTAGAGCAAGGCCAGCAGATCCTCACGTGGAATGGTGGCCACCTCGCAGTCCTCCAGTGCTTCAGCGGTTTCCATGGCGTGGCCGTTCTCCAGCAGGCCCATGTATCCGATCAGGTCCCCAGCATCGTGCAGACCGGTCACAAGCTCCTTGCCATCGGTATTGATCTTGAAGGTACGCACCTTGCCTTTCACCAAGTAGGGCAGACCGCGCAGCTCGTCACCTTCGTGGAAGAGTACTTCTTTCAAAGCCACTTTGCGCGTCTTACGATCCATGCTCAACCCCTTGAGCGCATCGACGCCACGAGCTTGGTCCATGAACTTGTTCAGGCCTTCGAAACCGGACCCGAACCCTTTCTGGAACAATTCGCTGCGCCGCAATCGTCCCTCGATGGCATTAAGTAGTTCGCTTTCCTCGAAGGGCTTGGTGAGGTAGTCATCCGCGCCGAGTTCCATGCCTTTACGGACATCTCCACGCTCAGCTTTCGCACTTAAGAAGATGAAAGGGATCTCGGCCGTAGCAGGATCTCGGCCGAGCATATGCAGCACGCCATACCCATCGAGTTCGGGCATCATGATATCGCAGATGACAAGATCCGGCTTCTCCTTTCGAGCGATATCCACACCTCGACGCCCTTGTTCCGCTTTCAACACGCGATAATTGGCCAGCTCCAAGATCTCGGCCGTGTTATCACGCATATCCGCATCATCCTCGATCAGCAGTATCGTTCTCATCCGTTCATCGGTTCGTTGGGTGAAGCAGGCACGTGCTGCGGCAGGGTGACGCTGAAAACGGTGTTCCCGGGTTCACTGGTGAATTCGATCGTCCCTTGCATCAGTTCGAGGTAGCGCTTCACGATGTTCAATCCGAGCCCGGTACCTTGGATGGTCATGACATTGCTACCGCGGAAGAAGCGTTCGAAAAGGTGTTGTTGATCCTCCTTCGAAATGCCCATGCCTTGATCACGAACAACGATGTCCAGAACCCCGTTCTGAATGTTGGTGCGTAGGGAAATGGAAGCATCCTCAGGCGAATACTTCACCGCATTGGAGACCAGATTGGTGATGACCTGACCGATCATCTGGCTATCCATTGTCACAGTGCGTTCGTCGCCACCATGATCATAGTCGATGGACTGACCGGGTTTCGCCAATCCACGAAGTTCTTCGATGAGTTCGATGCACCGATCCACGATATCCACTTCCACTGGAGCCACCCTGACCTGACCCTGCTCGATCCGCTCCAAGGAGAGGAACTCGTTCAGCATCGAGGTGAGCTCGCGCACTTTGTTGCGGATGCGCGCTACATGCTTATCCACTTTCTCTTGTCCATCGGTATAGCGCCCGATGAGATCCACACTGCTCATGATGGTGCTCAGCGGGGTGCGG
>Ga0075163_10006120_pt1 | contig 15974 bp, 10 predicted proteins | sample JI1023141ADNA_FD_71478 | JGI IMG/M metagenome (GOLD analysis project Ga0075163, IMG submission 71478) | Wastewater effluent complex algal communities from Wisconsin, to seasonally profile nutrient transformation and Carbon sequestration -... | ecosystem: Engineered > WWTP > Effluent > Algae... | reverse complement strand
CCCGATGGTTGGGACGCCCTGATCGTGCGGATCGAGGCCGACGGCAAGTGGGGCTTCCTGGCCAAGGTGGCTGAGCTCTGGCCCGAGGCCCCTGCGGCGGTCCGCGCCGATGGGCTGGCCGCCGAGCGGTGGCTGGGCCGTGCGGTGTCTGCCGAGGCCTGGCTGCGCCTGGGCGCGGATCGCGGGGGCGCCCGGCGCCTGCGCTTGCTCATCGCCGCGGGGGCGGTGGCCGCCGAGCCCACCGATGCCGGCCGCCGGGGTGCCTGGGTCGAAGCCATGGCGGCCGGGACGGGCCTGCTGGCCGACGGGCGCGTCGAGGCGGCCTGTGTCTTCGCCGCCCACGCCATCGCCGAGGCCCACGAGGGCCAGCTGCTGCTCGATCGCGCGGTGCTGGCCGCCACCGAGCGCCTGCTCGATGGACCCCTGGCCGCTCTGGCCCGAGCCACCCTGGGCCGCCTGTGCTGGCAGGCGGGTGAGCGCATGCTCGCCCAGCAACACTGGTCGCGGGTGCCCACCCGCCACGAGGGCGAGCGGGCCTGCCTCTACCTGCCGGGCATCACCCAGCGCGAAGCCCGCACCCGCCTGGAAGTGCGGCGGGGCCTGTGGCCGGCCTGCGTGTCGGCCAGCCAGGCCTTCAGCGACGTGCCCCCGCCCGAGACCGGCGGCGCCGACCTGGATCGCCTCAAGTCCCTGAAGATCCGGGCCTATGGCACCAGCCGGCTGCCGCGGACCCTGTTCGACTCGGTGGTGGCCACCCCCCGCCTGCCCGATCCCCCGGGGGCCGCCGCCCACCGATCGGTGGATCCCTGGGTGGTGAGCTATCTGGAGGAGGCCGCCCTGGCCACCCCCACTCACCTCCCCGCCGCGCTGGCGACCCTGGCGCGCCTGCGCGACGAGGCCCTGCGCCGCACCGACGCCCTGGCGGTGGTGCGCGCCCTCGCCGCCGCCGGCGCCCGGCTCACCCTGGCTTCGCGGGAGGCCGATCTCCATGGCTTCGGTGAGCTCTTCGCCCCCACCGGCGCCCCCGAAGATGTAGACACCTGCCTCAGCCTCGGCCTCTGGTGTGCAGCCACCTTCGACCGCTTCCGGGTCCCCGACGGCGCCCCCACCGCCCACGCGCGCTGGCGCAACGATCGCGACGGCCACGGCGCCATCACCGCCGTCGAGCCCCACTGGGCCCAGAGCCCCGACCTGCAGCTCGACGCCTGGGAAGCCTGCCGCCTGGAGCTCACCGCCGACGACATCACCCTCTACATCCCCGACGATCCCTGGGCGCCCGAGGTGACCCTGCGCCGCGCGGCGCGGGCGCGGGCCCTGGGGGCGAGGCCGGCACCCCACCTCTTCGAGCAGGCCAGCGGCCGGCTGGGCCCCCGCCTGGCCGGTCGGGTGGTGCTGGATGAAGCCGAGCACCTGGCCCTGCGCCTGCCCGCCCTCGCCCTGGATCTGTTTGAAGAGGCGGCCCGCCTTTTTGCCAAAGAAAACGATGCCTTCGGTGTGCTGCGGGCCCGCCTGGGCCAGGCGCTGGCCGGCATGGCGGTGCCCGACGACGACGCGGTGTGTGACGCGAAGCAGTGGGTGAAGGTGACGGAGGCCACCCCACCCGCCTGGCGCCAGCGCGCCGAGCTCATGCTGGCTTGGCTGAACGAGGGTGCGCGCGTGGGGCCCAAGACGCGGCGGGTGCTGGCCGCCTGGAAGGGGCCCCGCGATCCGCTGCTGGCGCGCATCGAGACGGCGCGGCCTCCCCTCGAGAGCGAGGCCCCCCGGCCCCAGGCCCACTCGCAGGCACCCCGGCCCATCGGCCCGGTGGGCCCCCCGGCGGGGCGCGCCCCCACCCACGAGGATCTCCTGGAGGCGGCCCTGAGCGCCGATCTGGCCGAGCCCGATCGGCGGCCCCTCCTGCTGGCGGGGCTGCCGCCTGCGCTGGTGGGCAGCCTGCGCCGCTACAGCCGCCCGTCGGACCAGTTGCGCAGTGACCTGCTCGAGCTGGGCCGCCTCAACGCGGTGGCCGGCCACAGCGAGCCGCCCCTGCGCACCTGGCTGGAGAATGCCGCTCGTCTCGCCAAACCCCGCGTCGAGGCTCAGGTTTTCCAGCGAGCCCTGGCCACCCTCGTGCAGGGACCCGGCCCCGTGGCGGTGGGCATCACCCGGCTGCACCTGGACGTTTCAACCAGCGAACCGTCGCTCTATACCGCCCTCAATCGGCCCATCGATCTGCGCTGGCGCCTGGAAGGCCCCCAGCCGCTCAGTGGCATCGAGCCCATCGCCCGCCCGCTGGGCCAGGAGTTCTGGCCCTCCACCGGGCTGGCCGAGGCAGTGCGCCGCCTGCGCACCGCCGGCCCCACCGCACGACTGGTGCCCGCCGACGACGCTCTGGCTTTCCCCTGGGAGGGGCTCTTGCAGCCCGGTGGCCGGCTGCCGGTGGTGCGCTCCGGCGGCCGCCTCGCGCGGGACCTCACCCGCGGGCGCTGGGTGGTGGGGGAAGATCGCGACGACCTCCTCCGCGCTCGCCAGGCCTGGGGATCGGGCGCCGAGGGGGTGTCGACCCGCGAGCTGCTCGCCCACCCCGATCGCCCGGGGGTGCTGCACCTGCTCTGCCTGCCGGGCGAGCTGGGGGGGCAGGTGCGCATCTCCCTCGAGCGCCACTCGGAAGAGCGGGTGCAGGAGACCCGCGCGAGCAGCAGGTATCTGGCGGCGGCCGAGGTGGTGGGCCCCCGTCCACCGAACTTCTGCCTGCTGCAGGTGCCCCCCCTGCGCGAGGGCGAGCCCAGCCGGTGGGTCCACTACCAGGCGGCGCTGCTGCGCGTATTTGCCCATGATCTCGGGCGGTTGGGGGTGACCTACATCCTGGTTCTGCCCGCCGCGCCCCATGCCCTCACCCAGCCGATCATCGAGCGCCTGGCCCACCTGCCCCCAGGCTTCGGGGCCGCCCACCTGCTGCAGACCCTCACCTCCGAGGCGCCGCTGCGGGATGCCTGCCTGCTGGGGCCCGACTGATCGACCTCGACGCCCCGCTTGAGTAGGATGCCCCACGCATCCCGGCGAGCGGTTGCAGAGCGAAGCTCGCGTCCCGCCAGTGGCGGGTCGCACGCAGTGCGAAGCCTCCAGAGCGCGCCGGCCAAAGGGTCAGCTTCCGCAGCCGAAAGACGAGGCAACCCACCGGATTCACTCACTTTTTCGGCTGCGGAAGCTCCAGCGAGGGGAGAAGCACAATGCGTGGTCTGATCGTAGGGGCCCTGGCCCTGGTGGTGTTCGGCTGTGCCGAGGATCCCGAAGAGTCAAAACCAGATGCCGTGGCCCGCGATCCCGCCGACATGCGGGTGGTGCGCCTCGACATGGCCGTCGTGGAAGACGCCGCCGTGGACGGCGCCACCCCGGACGGGGGCCCGGCCGACGTGGCCGTGGTGGACGCCGCCGCCGACGCCGCCCCCCTCGCCGCCTGCGCCAACGGCCTCGACGACGACGGCGACGCCCGGGTGGACGCCGACGACCCCGGCTGCACGGGCCCGGAAGACGACGACGAGTTCAACCCGCCCCCGGCCGGCGCTTGCGAGGACCGCCAGGACAACGACGGCGATGGCCTCATCGACCTCTTCGATCCCGACTGCTCCAGCGAGGCCGATCCGAGCGAGGGCGGGGGCAACCCGGTCACCGAGTGCTCCGACGGGCTGGACAACGACGCCAACGGCTCTGCCGACTGGCCCCTCGATCCGGGCTGCCACTCGGCGGGGGACGTGACCGAGGGCGCCCTCGAAGTGGCCGAGTGTGCCAACGACGCCGATGACGACGGCGACGGCCGCACCGACTACCCCGACGACCCGGGCTGTGGGGGCCGCGGTGATCGCGACGAGGGCGATCCGGAGGTGCCGGCGGCCTGCGCCAACGGGGTGGACGACGACGGCAACGGCCTGACCGACTGGCCCCAGGATCCCGGCTGCGATGCGGCGGGGGACGCGCTGGAAGAGGGGCCCTGCGGCGAGGGGGTCGAGGTCATCGATCTCAATGCACACTTCGCAGAAAACCTCTTCTATAACGGCACCTTGGAGGGCGCACCCGCCCTCGGCCAGGGCTCCTGTGGTGGGGCGGCGGGGGGCGAGCGCTACTTCGTCTACCGCGTCGACCGGCCCCTCGAGGTGCTGCGCTTCAGCACCAACCACGTCGAGACCCAGGTGCCCACGGTGCTCTACCTGCGCTCCAGCTGCCGCGGTCCCGCCGACCAGCAGTGCGACCGCGGCACCGCCGATCGCCCGGGCCGCACCCTCGAGATCCCCCACCCCGCCCCCGGGATCTACTTCCTGGTGGTCGATCAGGGCGCCCGCGATCGGGTGGGCGCATTCCGCCTGACGGTGGACGCCGTCGGCCCCCCGCACTGCCGCGACCAGGAAGACAACGACGGCGACGGCCTGGTGGACGTGGCCGACGTGGGCTGCTCCGAGGCCGACGACCCCGATGAGACCGACCCGCCGGTGGCCCCCCTCTGCGCCGACGGCCTCGACAACGACATGGACGGCGCCACCGACTACCCCGCCGACGTCGACTGCGTGGCCGCCGGCGCCGAGCGCGAGGCCCCCCTGTGCCCCCTGCCGGTGGGTGCGGTGGTCGAAGTGGGCCAGGCCGGGGGCAACATCGAGCTGCCCATCGTCGAGCGGGGCCCCGGGGTGGCCGCCGGCGCCTGCGAAGCGGGCCCCAGCCCCGAGGTGGTGGTGGTGCTCACCCTCGATGAGCCCTCCGATGTGTTCGTCGACATCCTCGACGGCCAGGTGCGCGTGCAGACATCCATCTACATCCGCCGCGTCTGCGAAGACGCCGGCAGCGAGGTCATCTGTCGCCGCGGGGCCGAGATGGGCCCCCTGAGCGCCATCGGCCTCGATCGCGGCACCTACTTCGTGTTCGTCGAGCAGGGCTTCGCCGCCCCCGCCACCCCCCGCACCGCCAACATCGTGGTGCGCAGCAACATCCGAGCGTGCAACAACCTGCTCGATGATGACGAGGACGGCCGCATCGATCGCGACGATCCGGGCTGCACCGAGGGCCTCGACGACTCGGAGATCGACGAGCCCCAGGTGCCCGAGTGTGCCGACGGGCTGGACAACGACGCCGACGGCCAGACGGATTATCCCAATGATGACGGGTGCCTGGCCGCCGGTGATGCCGACGAGGCGCCCTTCTGCATGCTGCTGCGTGATGTGGTGCAGGTGCCGCCTCAGGGGGGCCGCTTCAACACCAACACCAACGGCCGCGAGAACCTCTACGAGGCCACCTGCGGGGCGCGCGCGGCGGGCGGTGAGCTCGCCTTCGCGGTGCGGGTCGCCCAGGCCACCCGCATGACCGCCGAGATGGTGCAGGCCGATTACGACACCGTGCTCTTCGTGCGCGCGGTCTGTGACGACGCCGCCACCGAGCTGGCCTGCGACGACGATGGCGGCAACGGCGTGCAGTCGCTGCTCAACGTCAACCTGCAGCCGGGCAGCTACTTCCTGTTCGTGGACGGCTTCGGTGGCGGCGCGGGCACGGGTGTGCTGCAGATCTCCTTCCAGTAGAGCGCGCGCCCGGTGGTATGTTGGCGCCCGCATCGGATTGGAGGCGCCGCCATGGAAGCCCTCGCTCGTAGGTTCCTTACGGAAGACGAGTACCTGGCCCTCGAGGCCGAAGCCGAAGAGCGGCATGAGTTCGTCAACGGCGAGATGATCGCCATGTCGGGTGGCTCCCACGCCCACAGCACCATCGCGGCCAACCTGGCCCGGGAGCTGGGCAATCGCCTACGGGCGAAGGATCGGCCCTGCATCGTCATGTCGAGCGACCAGCGTGTGACCGTGGACGAAACCGGCCTCTACACCTACCCCGACCTCACCGTGGTCTGTGGGCAGCCCCGCTCCACCCAGAAGAGCCGCATCTCGGTGACCAACCCCATCGTGCTGGTCGAGATCCTCTCGAAGGAGACCGAGGCCTACGATCGTGGGGCAAAGTTCGCCCACTACCGCCGCATCCCCTCGCTGCAGGCCTATGTGCTGGTGTCCCAGGCCCCGCGCCACATCGAGGTCTTCCAGCGCATGACCGATGGCCGCTGGGTGCTCAACGAGGCGCTGGCCGGTGCCATCGAGATTCCTGGACTGGACGTGGCCATCGAGCTCGATGAGGTCTATCGCTACGTCGATCTGCTCGAGCCCGAAGCGGGCTGAGCGCTCTCTCCCTGGCGGGCGCCGGGCCCCTTCGCAAAAAAGTTCCCCAAAAAGTGCCGGAAAGTGCGCCCTGCGCGGATCGTTTCTGCCCCTCCTTCGTTTGAGTGCCCCGCTCGGTCGGTGCCCCTCGAAGTGGGGAACCCCTCAAAAGGATTAAAGAAATGCGACGCATGTTGAAGGGCATGGCTGCGGCCATCGCTGCTTTCGGTCTGTCTGCGTGTGGTGGTCATGACAGCTTCGTCCGCTCGGACGACTCGGCCCTCGGGCGGGTGGTGGTCTACCGCAATGGCATCGCCTACTACGAGCGCCTGGCCGAGGCCGAGGGCGGCAAGGTCACCCTGGCCGTGCCCATGGACAAGGTCGACGACTTCCTCAAGTCGCTCACGGTGACCGAGGTGGGCACCGGCAAGACCGTGCCCGTGTCCTACCCCACCCAGGGATCGACCCTGGGCAACGTGGTCGAGATGACCATCCAGCTCCCCCCCGGTACCGGAAAAGACTTGCAGATCAGCTACATCACCGACTCGCCCGCCTGGAAGCCGAGCTACCGGGTGGTGGTGGGGGACGACGACAAGGTCCAGGTGCAGGGCTGGGCCATCGTCGACAACACCTCGGGCGAGGACTGGAACCAGGTGCGGGTGGGGGTGGGTGCCAGCTCGGCGCTGTCGTTCCGCTACGACCTGCGCTCGGTCATGCATGTGCACCGCGAGACCCTGGGTGGCCAGCAGGCCTTCGTGCAGGCCCCGCCCCTGGGCGGCGCGACCCACAAGCCCGCGGAAGAAGGGGGGGTGCTGCTGGCCCTCAACGAGCAGCAGCTGCCCGCCCCCGCCGGCCACCCGCTGGCGATGGAAGAGATGGCCTCCGATGAGCTCCAGGCCGCGGTCGCCGTACGCATGCCCACCGCTGCCGGGATGCCCGCCCGCGCGATCAGGGAGAACGAAACCGCCAAGGCCATCACCGACGCCCCGGTGGAGGACCAGCGCATCCAGGGCCTGGCCAACCGCCTCAAGACCAGCAAAGAGGTGGTCAAGGTCGAGGGCTATGCGCCCCCCGGTGGCACCCCCGACCAGGGCCTCGAGCAGGCCAACCGCGTGCGCAACCGCCTGGTGGAGCTCGGTGTGGCCCCCGATCGGGTGCAGGTGGGCAACGCCGGCGTGGTGGCCGGCAAGCAGGGCGTCGAGCTGAAGATGGTGAGCAAGGGCGAAGAGGTGGGCGCCGATGGCCTGCCCGTGGGCGAGAGCCACTTCGACTCGGGTGTGCCCATGACGGTGGCCAAGGGCACCAGCGCCATGGTCGCCGTGCTCGACCAGGCCACCGAGGGCGAGGTGGTCTATGTCTACAATCCCGATGCAGATCGCGGCGATGCACACTTCGCCTTCAAGGCGGTGCGCTTCAAGAACCCCACCGAGAGCACCCTGGAGACCGGCCCCGTCACCGTGTATGGCTCCGCCCGCTTCATCGGCGAAGGCCTCACCGAAGCCATCCCCCCCAAGGCCACCGCGCTGATTCCCTTCGCCCTCGATCGCCAGGTCAAGGTCGATCGCACGCAAGAGACCCGCGATGAGCTCGCCCGCCTGATGCAGGTCAAGGCCGGGGTGCTCACCGCCGAGGTGCGCCACCTGCGCACCACCCACCTGGAAGCCACCAACCGCAGCCACAAGCCGGTGACCGTCTTCTTGCGCTACGACCTGCCCGCGGGCTGGACCCTGGGCAAGGCGCCCGCGGTGTATGAGGAGCAGGGCGAAGCCCGCCTCTTCGCCATCGAGCTGCCCGCCGGCACCTCCCAGAAGATCGAGATCGAGGCCTACACCCCCCTCACCCGCACCGTCGATCTGCGCTCCACCGTGGGCATGGACCTGGTGCGCAGCTGGGTCAAGGATCAGCAGGGCAACGACACCTTCGCCGCCTCGCTCAAGCAAATCCTGAGTGTGTACGCCGAGATCGGCCAGCACCACGCCCAGATCGAGGCCCTGCGCCTGCGCATGGACGAGCTGCGCACCCGCGCCGAGGAGCTCACCGTGCAGGTCGAGCGCCTGGAGACCACCCGCACGGGCGACCTGCTGCGCACCCAGCTCGCCGCCAAGCTCGGGGATCTCGAGCAGCGCATCCAGGCCTCGACCCTGCAGGTCGTCAAGCACCAGGAAGACCTGATGCTGGCGCGCATCCGCTTCCAGGATGCGGTGGCCGAGCTGAGCCTGGCGGGGCCGACGGCGGTGGCGGAGCGGTAGGCTCCCAAAATGCCAATTGTTTCAACAGCTTGAGCGCCTCTCGCCTCGAACCCGCCCCTTCGCCACACTGCCCTCCATGCGCCTCGCCTGCCTGCTCTTGCTCGCCTCCCACGCCTACGCTGCCCCCGTGCAGTGGAAGCGGCTGCCCCACGACACGTTCATGTGCACCCGCTTTGGCCCCGACTGGACGCGGGAGAGCGGTGACTACCCTGCGGTGATCAAGGGGCGGGGTTATTCGGGGACCTTCGTGCTGACCTTGCCGGTGGGGCATGTGCTCAAGACGAAGCTCTTGGCCAAGGTGCCGGGCAAGGGCAAGGTGCCGGTGCGGTATGCCACCTCGGGGTGGCCGGCGGGGGTGGTGCTCGATGCCGAGTCGGGGGAGTTGTCGGGCACCATCACCGGCACGCCCGGGCAGGTGTTCGACATCACCTTCGAGGCCACCGCGCCCGAGGCGGAGCCCGCGGCGGAAGGGCTGCAGCTGGTGATCGCGTCGGAGGCCCAGGCCCTGGCCTGGCGCGCGGGGGCGGGGGGCAAGACCTGGCCCGACTGCGAGGCGCGTCGGCCGGAACAGCGCGTCTTGACTCAGGATTTCGACGGCGATGGGGTGGCGGACGTGCTGGTTTCGTCCTACTACATCGAGGATCCCGACCTGCACGCCCACCGCTTCTCCGAGCACCAGCTCGTGTCGGGCAAGACGGGCGCGTTGGTGCCGTGGGCAGAGGCGGCGGGGCCGCTGCTGGGGGATGTGGAGACCGAGAAGATGGTCGACGACACCCCGCTCTTGTGGATCACCCACCATGCCTGCAACGGGCCCAACCGCCAGCAGCTGTTTCGGGTGAAGCGATCAGAGGTGGAGCTGGTGACCGACTTCGACTGGGACCCCGACGATGAGAGCTACGCCTTCCAGCCACACCGCGATGCACAGGGCCGCCTCGAGGCGGTGACGGTGAACGCTGAGGGCACCTGGACGAAGCATGTATGGCAGAAGGGGCGCTTCAAGCCGACTCGGTGACACTCGGGGGCTGCGGCAGGAGCAGATCTTCCAGAAAGAACGAGGCCAGCTCGTTGCGGCCAGCCACCCCCGCCTTGCGGTAGATGGCGCGGGCCTGCTGGCGGGTGGTGGCTTCGCTCACGCCACGCACGTCGGCCACCTCTTTGTGGCTCAAGCCCTTGAGCATCAGCAGCGCCACTTCCTGCTCGGCGGGGGACAGGCCCCAGCGCTCGAGCTGGGTGGCGATGGCGGCGCCCAGGCCGGCGACGAGGTGGTGGGCCTCGGCACGCCAGCGCTCCGCTTCGGCCGCGGTGGCGGCGAGGCGGGCCTGGAGGGCCTCGGCTTCGCGGGCACTGGCTTCGGCCTCGCGGGCACTGGCCTCGGCTTCGCGGGCGCTGGCCTCGGCTTCGCGGGCGCTGGCTTCGGCTTCGCGGGCGCTGGCCTCGGCTTCTCTGTGCAGGCGCACCGAGAGCCGCCGCAGGGTGCGCAAGTAGCGCAGCACCACCACCAGGCCCACCGCCCCGGCGACGGCCACCAGGCCCTCGAAGGCGACATGCCCCAGGGAAGTGCCGTCGCTCAGGTCGGCCACCAGGTCCACCACCACCAGCAAGATGATGGCGGCGAAGAGCGCAGCCGTGCTGATGGCCAGCCCGCGGGGCCACGCCTCGGCCGGGGGCCGCAGGGTATCAAGGCCTCCCGGGCCGGCACTGGGGGGTTCAAGTGGTCGAAACTCCATGGCTTTCTGGATGTACCACGAAAAGCGGATGGCAGTGGAGCCGCCCGAAGCGCACGCTGAGGGCGTGATGCTCAACTACGGAGGTCCTCCATGGAGCCCATTCATCCCCTCTTCGTGCACCTGCCCATCGCCCTCGCCAGCCTGATGCCCCTGATGGCGGCCGGCCTGCTGCTCGCCTGGCACAAGGGCTGGCTGCCCCGGCGCGCCTTCGCCATCGCCGTCGTCCTCCAGGTCATCCTGGTGGGCAGCGGCATCGCCGCCCGGCAGACGGGGGAGATGGACGAAGATCGCGTCGAGCAGGTGGTGCGCGAGGCCGCCATCGAGGCCCACGAGGAGGCGGCGGACGTCTTCTTGTATGGCGCGGGCGGGGCCCTGCTGCTGCTGCTGCTGGGGTGGCTGCCCGGCCGCGCCGGCAAAGTCGCCGCCCTGGTGGGCACCCTGGGCACCGCCGCTGTGCTCGGGCTGGGCATTCGTGTGGGCCACCTGGGCGGCAAGATCGTGTATCAGGAGGGCGGGGCCGCCGCCTGGACCGATCGGCAGTGGCAGATCCCGGCCGAGGGGAAGGACGAGGACAGTGACTAGAAAACGCTTTGGTTTCGCGGTGTTGACCCTCCTGGGTGGCTGCGCCCTCGGCGAAGGCACCCTCGAAGAGGTCGATCCGGCCAGCTTGCCGCCGGTGGTGACCTGGGACGACCACATCGCCCCCCTGCTCGATCGCTACTGCGCCACCTGCCACAGCGAGGCCGCCGGCCCGGGCACCGTCGAGGGCTACGATTACGGCAGCCTCGCCGGCTCCATCTGCGGCTTCGAGGGGGTCGAGGAGACCCTGTTCGAGGAGGCCAGCATGCCGCCGGGGGCCGCCCCCCGACCCGATGGGCGGCAGGAAGCCCTGCTGCGCCGCTGGCAAGACCAGGGCTTCTTCGAGCGGCTCGATGCCGCCGGGCGCGGTGTGCGCCCAGGCCCCTTCAACTGCCGCCAATTCGGCGAGGGCGACGATGACTGACCACCCCCACCGCGGAGGCTGGGCCTGCCTGGCGCTCCTGCTGCTGCTCGCGGCCCCGGCCCAGGCCCTGCCGCTGTTCTCCGCCCGCGAGGGCCGCACCTGCGACAACTGCCACACCGACCCCACCGGCTGGACCAACCCCGAGCTGGCCGCCCGCAAGTGCAACATGTCGTGCCTCAACTGCCACCTCGATCCGGGCGGGGGCGGCCTGCGCAACGTGTCGGGCCGCTTCTATGGCGAGTCGACCCTGCCCATGCTGCTGGCTTCCCACCGCGGCTGGAAGGACTGGGGCCGCCACCTCTTCGACCTGCCGATGGACGGGGCGCGCATGAACCGCGCCCCCGAGCTGGCCTGGGGCACCCCCCTGGGCGGCTCCCCCACCATGGCGCTTGATCCCAAGCGCTACGCGGGGTTGCAGAGCGATCCGGTGGTGCAGGTGGGGGTGGATGCGCGCCTCGCCGCCTGGCTGACCGGCGAGGCAGCCAATGTGTTTCCCATGCAGCTCGACACCCACCTCGCGCTGCACCCCTTCCGCCACCTCACCGCCTTCGCCACCGGCGGCGTGCTGGCGCGGGCCAAGGGCTTCCAGGCCACCGCCGAGCGCGAGACCTTCTTCGCGGTGAAGGACGCCTCGCTCATGCTGCACCAGCTCCCCTACATGAGCTACCTGCGGGTGGGCCGCTTCATCCCGCCGTTTGGCACCCGCCTCGACGACCATACCTCGTTCATCCGCCGCGAGAACGAGCTGGACGGGGCCCTCCTGCACAGCCGCGTGGTGGGCGCCGAGGTGGGCATGGCGCCCAACTATCCCTACCTGCACGCCGCCGTGTTTCGCCCCAATGGCAAGGATCTGCTCGACGCTGGTGATCCCAAGAACGAAGAGATCCCCCCCTTCCTGGGCGTGGATGGCTGGGGCGCCGCCCTCTCCGCCGGCTGGCGCGACCTGGGCTGGAGCCTGGGGGCCAGCGGCATGCTGCGCAGCCGCGACCTGAAAGACGGCGGCGACACCTCCACCCTCGGCCTGGTCGGCAGCTACAACCCCTGGTTCTACAACGACAAAGTGCCCCTCACCCTCATGGGCGAATACAACGTCGGCTACCGCCAGCGCGAGGGCAGCGGCGCTGAAGCCCTCTACCAGGCGGCCTATGCCGAGCTCGACTGGCTGCCGGTCAACGGCCTCAACCTGCGCCTGAAGTACGACTTCACCGATCCCGACGGAGAGGTGGGCGAGGACCACATCCACCGCGGCGGCACCGGCTTCGACTGGTATGTGGTGCCCAACGTCGCCCTCACCGGCCAGGTGCGCCTGGCGGTGCCCGCAGGGGGTGGTGAGCTGTCGCCCGATGGGCTGTTCATTCTGCGGGGGTGGCTGTAGGGCCCCGCGGATGGCCCGCCTCACAGGCCCGCACGGCCTCGGCGGCCCGCTCGCGGCCCGGGCCCTGCTCGGGATCGAGGTTGAGGTGGGCGCGCGCTTCGGCACAGCGGCCCTGCCGGGCGATGGAGCGGGTCAGGTGGGCCCGGACCCCGTCTTGCCGCGGCCGTGCATCGATGGCTTGCACCAGGATGCCTTCGGCTTCGGCGTACTGGCCCCGCTGCAAGAGCAGAGCGCCCAGGTTGGCCAGGGCCAGCGCCGAGGTGGGATCCTCTTCAAGTGTTTGAATATACAGGGCTTCTTCCGAAGACCACGTCTGGATGGCGCGCTGGGTCTGCAGGGTGAAGAGCACCAGCAGGGCCGGCACGGCGAGGCGCCACACCCGCGAGGGCGGCAGGTGGCCCAGGGCCATCAGCAGGCCGGGCAGGGCCAGGCACAGCCACCGCTGCAGCCCCGGCCAGCCCAGGGGCACCAGGACCGCGGTGGGCAGCAGGGCCCCCAGCCACCAGGCCATGCCCACCGCTGCGTGGCGAAGGCCCTTGAGCCACAGCACCACCGGCGCCGCAACCAGCCCCAGCATGAGCAGCCCGTGCCCTACGCGCTCGACCAGGCTGAGCTGCGCAATCCAGGGCCCCAGGGTCGTGATGCCCAGATCCACCGGCACCAGCGTGGCCTGCAGGGCGCGGTAGTAGACCGACGGCAGGGCAAGCACCAGCTCGCTCATCGACGGCCCCAGGCTGGGGGGCCCCGCGGCCTGCATGCGCACCGCCAACACCACGGGCACCACCAGGGCGGCCACCACCACCACCGGCCAGCGCCGGGCGGCCGCGGCGACGGTCAGCGGCACGAAGATGAGGCCGGTCTCCTTGGCCATGAGGGCCACCGCCAGCAGCAGCGCGAAGGCGGGGGCGCGGCGCATGGTGACCCCGCTGATGGCCAGGGCCAGGGCCCCCGCCCCCCCCAGCAGGGCGAAGAGCTCCGAGCGCCCGTTGATCCAGGCCACCGCCTCGGCAGCCGCCGGGTGCAGCGAGAAGCAGAGCGTGAGCACCAGGCTACGCAGCATGCCTGCCTGGGCGGCCCCGCCCGCCGCGCCGAACACACGGGCGAACAGCGTGAAGACCGCCGCGGTGGCCAGCAGGTGCCACAACACACTGCTGAGGTGATAGCCCGTGGGATCGTGCCCGAAGACCTGGCGATCGATGACAAACGAGGCCAGGGCCAGGGGCCGCCAGGTGGGCACGGCGCCCGCATCGGTGCCCGCCGACCACATGGCGGGCTGCATGAACACATCCCCCAGGGCCGACCAGGTGGCGAGGCGGTCGCTGTGGACCAGGTTGTTGATGTCATCCCAGACGAAGCCGCCCCGCAGGGTGGGCAGCCACGCCAGTGCGGTCAGCCCCAGGGCGATGGCCAGGGCCCGGCGGCCGGTCACGGGCGCATGCCCTCGTTGATGGTCCGGTGACCGGGGTACCCCCGTCGCCGACTCGATGGCCCCACCCCAGTGACCGGGGTGCCCCCATCGTGCACCCAACGCCCTCGCCGCGGTGAGCGGGGTGCCCCCGTCGCCGACTCAACGCCCCCAACCCGGTGACCGGGGTGCCTCCATCGTGCACTCAACGCCCCCACCCCGGTGACTGGGGTGCCCGCAGTGGGTCCCCCACTCACGGAGGCGCCTGCCGCCGCTCCCGCTCCATCTGCAGGCGCAGGCGAAACAGCTCGCGGAAGGTCTGCACGATGCGGCGCGTCGACGTGGCCTTGGAGTGCCCGGCGATGCGGTCGTGGACGTTCATGTACACGGTCTTGACCCGAAAGCCCCCCCGCTTGGCGCGGATGGGGATCTCGAGGTTGAGCAGGAAGCTCTTCGACTTCGCCCCCAGCTGCTCGAGCACACTGCGGCGCACCAGGTAGATGCCCTCGGTGCGCGCCCGCGTGCCCACGATCACCGTGGTCAGGGTGCGCAGCCCGTACGACAGAATCTTGCGTCCAATCGGGTACTTGCGGTTCTTGTAGAGCGACGTGATGAGGTCGGCGTCGTCGGCCACCGCAAAGAACTCGAGCAGGTCGTGGGCGTCGATCTGCCCGTCGGCGGGCATGATCGTGACCCAGTCCTGGGTGGCGCGGGCAAAGCCCTCGAGCAGTGCTGCGCCCATGCCACTGTTCTGCGCCAGGTGGGCGGCCACCACCTCGGGGTGCTCGGCGGCCAGGCGGTCGATGAGTGCGGCGGTGCCATCTTTGGAGCCATCGTTGACGATGATGAGCTCCCCCTGGGCCACATGGGCGCGCAGAAAGGCCAGGGTCTGCGCGACACAGGCGGGCAGGGCCTCTTCTTCGTTGAAGGCGGCCATGACGATGGTGAGGCTGGGGAACATGGCTACTCTCCGACCGAGGGGCCGGCCGAAGCGGGGCCTGGGTTTTTGTCGGCGGCGGTGCCCGGTGCGGCGGTGCCCGGTGCGGCGCTCTCGGGTGCCCCGCTCTGGGGTGCGGCGCTCTCGGGCGCCCCGCTCTCGGGTGCCCCGCTCTCGGGCGCTCCGCTCTCCGGCGCCTTCTTCGTCTTGGCCGCCCACTCCACCGCGATCGGCTGCCGATCGGCGCAAATCTTCACGTAATCCGCGCACTTCCCATAGGCCACCACCGCCTGATCCCACAGGCCGTTGACCTCGTAGCAGCGCGCCAGGCTATAGGCCACGTGGGCGGGAATGCGCCCGGCCACCTTGCCTTCGGCCGCCTCCACCGCCTCATCACAGCGGTTCTGCGACGAGATGGCCCGCGCCAGGAACAGCCACATATCGGGCCGTGCATAGTCGAGGGTGAGGCCCTTGCGCAGCACCTCCTCGGCCTCGGCATCGCGACCCACCTCGATGAGCCACGCCCCGTAGCCCACATAGCCGTAGTCGATCTCGGGGTGCTCATCCATCATCGTCTTGAAGAGCGAGCCCCCCGTGCGCCACACCGGGATGGCGCGCTGGGTCAGGACCACCGCCCCCACCAGGGCCAGACACGAGGTCCCGATGGCCAGCCGGTGCGGCACCAGCCCGCGAAACCCATGATAAAAGAACAGGAGGAGCCCGGGCAGGCCGATGACCAGCCAGCGGTAGTACCCCGGCCAGCTCTTGGGTGCGATGAGGGCCACCGGCAGCAGCGAAATCATCCACCACAAGAGACCCACCGACGCGATCCGCCGCCCGGCCAGCCAGAAGCCCAGCACCGCCACACACAGGGTGATGGCCCCCGCCAGATACAAGCTGCGGTCGAGATCGGTGAGGCCCTGCAGCCACAGGCTCAGGTGCTGGAGAGAGCGATCGAGCGGCATGAGCGAGGTCAGGAACGAGCGCCCCCACACCGGCGCCAGCGCGGCGGCCGCCTCGGGGCTATAGGCCACCCCCGGCGCCACCCCCCCCCACAGCGCATTCTTGCGCCTCAGGATGTAGACCCCCATGGCCACCACCGCGGCCACCACCACCGGCCAGT
>Ga0075163_10006119_pt1 | contig 15974 bp, 16 predicted proteins | sample JI1023141ADNA_FD_71478 | JGI IMG/M metagenome (GOLD analysis project Ga0075163, IMG submission 71478) | Wastewater effluent complex algal communities from Wisconsin, to seasonally profile nutrient transformation and Carbon sequestration -... | ecosystem: Engineered > WWTP > Effluent > Algae... | reverse complement strand
CGCGCGTGACGCATTCCTGCATCACGCTCCAGATGCGCGAGAGACCGGCGTCGATCTCGGCATCCCTGCGCCAGGCACGTTCGTTGCGCCGCATGATGCTGGCGATGCTCTGGTGCTCGCGCGCGCAGATCTCGAGCAGCTGCTCACCCGTGGTGAACGGATGGGGCAGCGCTGTCGAATCGGCGACGATGCTCTTCTGCCCGGCATCGCCGCTGACCACGAAACCGCCGCCAACGGAGTAGTACACATGCTCCGCGAGCACCAGGCCTGCGGCATCGCAGGCCGTGAACTTGATGCCGTTGGAATGCAGCGGCAGGGATTCGCGGCGATTGAAGATGAGGTCGGTCTTCTCGTCGAAGGCGATGTCGCGGCGGGCGAGCAGGTTCACGCGGCCGGTTTCGCGAATGCCAGCCAGCAGCGAGGGCACGGCCTCCACATCCACGGTATCAGGCTCATGCCCGGCCAGGCCCAGCAGCACGGCCTTGTCGCTGCCATGTCCCTTGCCTGTGGCGCCCAGCGAGCCATACAGCTCGACACGCACGCGGGCCGTGGTGGCAAGCACGCCCGAAGACTCCAGGCGCAGCACGAACAGGCGGGCCGCGCGCATCGGACCCACGGTGTGCGAACTGGAAGGACCGATGCCGATCTTGAACAGGTCGAAGACGCTGACGGCCATGAGGTGAGTATAGGTGAGGGCTAGTCCGCGCGGCGGATGCTGATGACCTTCACCGGCTGGGCAAGCATCTGCCCCTTCATGGAGCCATCACCAGCCTGGTCCGACTTGGGCAGGTCCAGCATGCCGCGCAGCACCGGCATGCCGTCGGTCACCTTGCCGAAAGCGGCATACCCCACATCTGTCCCTTCGGGCTTGGCATCCAGCGAGGTGAGGTCGCCCAGCACGAAGAAGAAATCCGCCGTCGCGGTGCCCGGGTCTCGCATGGCCATGGAAATGGCGCCATCGAGATGGGACAGTCCCGTGACCTTGGTGGATTCATGGGCAATGGGCTTGTAGATGAGCTTGGGATTGCCGCGCAGCCCGGCCTGCATCAGGCCGTACTGGCCATCCTCGCTGATCTTCACCGCGCGATAGAACGTGATGCCGTCGAACCGCTTCGCGTCCACATACTTCAGGAAATTGGCCACCGTGACCGGCGCGCGGTCTTTCTCGAGCGCGATGCGCACATCGCCGCGCGCGGTATGCAGCACCACATTCACCACTGCGTGGACCGGCGCAGGCGCAGACGGCTCGGGTGCCGGCGGCGCGGCAGCCTCTGGCGCAGGCGCAGGCGATTCCTGCGCGAACAGGCAGGCGGGCGCAAGCAGCAGCGCCGCGAGCAGCATTCGGCGGGGCAGGCAGGCGGGCAATGCGAACCGGGCGTTCATCGGCACTCCCTCAAATCGTTCGGGCAAGTATGGCACGGACCCTGTTCTGCAGGCATGCTGCGGTCATGCCCATTTCCGGCGACAACTACCGACAGATCGGCCGCACGCTCGCCGGCGCGGTATCCGTGGTGATGGCCCGCGAGCGCAGTGGCAACGGCATCGTAGGCCTCACGGTATCCTCGCTGGTCACGCTCAGCTTCGATCCGCCGCTGGTCATGTTCGCGATCCAGCACGACGCGAACAGCTATCCGGCCATCGTCGCTTGCCGGCACTTCGGCGTGAGCCTGCTGACCGCGAAACAGGCGGATGTCGCGGCGCGCTTCGCGGTCAGGGGACAGGACAAGCTTGCCGGCACGCAGGTGGAAACCGGGCAGGTGCTTCCGGTTCCGCTGCTCGCGGATTCGCTGGCGCAGATCGAGTGCTCCACCAGCCAGATCTTCATCAGCGGCGACCACGCCATCGTGGTGGGCCTGGTCGAGGCAGCCCGCACGCGCGACGAGGAACCGCTGCTCTATTTCGGTTGCCGCTACGGAACGTTCACGGCGCCGCCGGGGTCGTAACCTCGTCATGCGCGACGTTCTGAAACCCCTGCAGGATTTCCTTCGCATGGAATCCGCCGGCGGCCTGCTGCTGATGGCGGCGGCCTGCCTGGCCATGATCGTGGCCAACTCGCCGCTGGCGCCAGCCTATGGCGCGCTGTTCAACCTGCCCGTCTCGATCCAGTTCGGCAGCGCCTGGCTTTCGAAGCCCCTGCTGCTGTGGATCAACGATGGCCTGATGGCGGTGTTCTTCCTGCTGGTGGGACTGGAACTCAAGCGTGAGTTCCTGGAGGGACACCTGTCCTCGGTCCGCCAGGCCGTACTGCCCGCCATCGCCGCGGTCGGCGGCATGGTCGCACCCGCGCTGGTCTACGCCTGGTTCAACCACGACGACCCCGAGTCGATGCGCGGCTGGGCGATTCCGGTGGCCACCGACATCGCCTTTGCGCTGGGCGTGCTTTCGCTGCTGGGCAATCGCGTGCCGGTGGCGCTCAAGGCGCTGCTGCTGAGCCTTGCGATCTTCGACGACCTGGGCGCCGTCATCGTCATCGCGCTGTTCTACACCGACTCTCTTTCCATGCCGTCGCTGCTGGCCGCGGCCACGCTGATCGCCGCACTGTTCGCGCTGAATCGCGCCGGGGTCACCCGCCCTTCCGCCTACGTGTTGCTCGGCATCGCGCTGTGGATCGCGGTGCTGAAATCCGGCGTGCACGCCACGCTTGCCGGCGTGGTGCTGGCCATGTTCATCCCGCTGCGCGCGGCGGGCAGCGCCACCTCGACGGCGACCCACCTGGAGCAGAACCTGCACCCATGGGTCGCTTTCGGCGTACTGCCGCTGTTTGCATTCGCCAATGCCGGGGTTGCGCTGCAGGGTTTTTCGATCGGCAATGCCCTTGAGGGCGTGCCGCTCGGGATCGCGCTGGGATTGTTCCTGGGCAAGCAGCTGGGCGTGATGTCCTCCATCTGGCTTGCGGTGCAACTGCGACTGGCCGTGCTGCCAGCCGAAGTGCGCTGGTCGCAGCTGTATGGCATGTCCCTGCTCACGGGCATCGGCTTCACGATGAGCCTGTTCGTGGCCTCGCTGGCATTTCCCGCCGCGCAGGGAGGAAGCCTGGATCGCCTCGGCGTGCTGCTGGGCAGCCTGGTGTCGGGCGTGGCCGGGTACGCGGTGTTGCGGCTGGCATTGTCGGACCGACGCGCGGACCCCCGCGCCTAGGCGAAGCGCGCTTCCAGCTCGGCCACCAGCGGATGCATGCGACGACCACGCGGCCGCACCAGAAACAGCGTCTGCTTCACTTCATCGGTGCGCCCGACCACGCGCAGCTGGTAGCGATCGAGCACCTCGGACTCGATCGACGTCGGCACCGCGATGACGCCGAGCCCGGCCTGTGCAAACCCCTTCAGCAGCGCGCTGTCATCCACGTGCCCGGCGATCCGGGGTCGCAGCCGATGACGCGAGAACCAGGCTTCAAGCGCCTGGCCGATCAGCGATCCCGGCGCGGAGCCGGCGATGAACGGCGCATCATCCAGGCTGTCCGGGAATTTTGCGGCCAGCCGATTGGCGAGCTGGCGCGCGGCGACGAAGCTCATGCCCGAGGCCGCCACCTCCATGCCGTGGAGGCCGCGCGTGAGATTGGCGGGCACCGGCGCATCGGCCAGCATCATGTCGAGCTCACCCGTGGCGATGCGGCCCAGCAGCTCTGCCTGCGGGGCCTCTTCGCAGTTCAGTTCCAGGTCGCTGCGATGGCGATCCACCAGCGGCTGCAGCACATGCAGCGTGAGGAGCTTGGGCACGCTGTCCATGACGCCGACGCGAAGCACCTGCTGCCGCGGCCGGGCGCGACCCTGCAGCACGCTGCTGAGCTCATCGCCCAGCGCGAAGATGGCATTGGCGTAGTCGAGCGTGGTGGCCCCCTGCGGAGTGAGCACCAGCCGGCGCCCCACCCGCTCGAACATGGGCTGGCCCACGGATTCCTCGAAGACCCTCAGCTGCGCGCTGAGCGTCTGCGGGGCCAGGTGCAGCGCGCGCGAGGCCGCGGTGACGGAGCCGCGCCGGGCGATCTCGGCGAAATACCGGAGGTGCTTGAGATTCAGTGCGTTACGGTCCATCTATCCTATTTTATAGGATAACAATTACGTTTCTTTCTGCTTTTTTCTGAAATCCAGGGCCCGTAGCATTTCTCGCAGGAACCACCCAACCGACGAGGCACGCCATGAAAATCGACCTCCAGGCCCGGACTTTCCCGCTCACCGAGGCGCTGCGCCATGCCGTGGAGGCCGAGGCGCGCCGCTACCACGACGAGTTCGCCGAACGCCCGCAGGCGCTGAGCGTGCGACTGTTCGATGTGAACGGCACCAGGCATGGCGTCGACAAGGGCTGCCTGGTCTCGGCTCGCGTGGGCTCATGCAAATCCACCGTCGTCGCCAGCGGCATCGATTCCGACCTGTACCGCGCCATCACCACGGCGTTCGTCCGCCTGACGCGCGGCACCCGCCAGGCGCTGAACCGCAACCGGCGATTGCGCCGCAGCGCCGCCCGCCCCGCCGCGCCCGAGACGGCAGCGGCCTGAATCGGCAACGCCCGTCATGGACATGCTGCCCTCGCTGCTCGCCTCACCGATGCTCGGCAAGCCACTGTGGCTGTGGCTTGCCTTCATCGGCATCGTGGTCGCGCTGCTGGCCTTCGACCTGGGCGTGCTCAACCGCAAGGAACACCAGATCTCGGTGCGCGAGAGCCTGCTGCTGTCGGCGGGCTACATCGGGGTGGGCATCGCCTTCGGCGCATGGGTATGGCACTACCTGGGCGCGGCAAGCGGCATGGAATACCTCACCGGATTCCTGATCGAGAAGACGCTGGCCATGGACAACGTCTTCGTGATCGCGATGCTCTTCACCTACTTCGCGGTGCCGCCGGCCTACCAGCATCGCGTGCTGTTCTGGGGCATCCTGGGCGTGATCGTGCTGCGCGCCATCATGATCGGACTGGGCGCCGCGCTGATCGCGCAGTTCTCGTGGGTGCTGTATGTCTTCGGCGCGTTCCTCGTGCTCACCGGCATCAAGATGCTGATGACGATGGGCAGGCCGCTGGACATCGGCGGCAATCCACTGCTGCGCTGGCTGCGCGCGCACCTGCGCGTCACCGATGCCCCGCACGGCAGCCGCTTCTGGGTGCGCCTGCCCGCGCCCGATACGCGCGGCGGCCCGCCCTCCAGCAACCCCGCCGCGCCGCGGGTGCTCTGGGCCACGCCCCTGTTGCTGGCGCTGGTGCTGATCGAGGCCGCGGACCTGCTGTTCGCGGTGGATTCGGTGCCGGCGATATTCGCCATAACCCAGGACCCCTTCATCGTCTACACGTCCAACATCTTTGCCATCCTGGGGCTCCGGGCCTTGTATTTCGCCCTGGCCGCCATCATCGACCGGTTCGCCTACCTGAAGTACGCGCTGGCGGGCATACTGGTGTTCGTCGGCGGCAAGATCATCGCCGCCGAGGCCGTGGGCAAACTGCCAGCCTGGATTTCGCTCACCGTCACAGCGGCGCTGCTGGCGGGGGGCATCCTGTATTCGCTGTACCGGACCAGAACTCCGGCACAGCAGACATCTGTGTGTTGATCCGGGACCTCCCGGGAGGATCGTCATGAAACGTGTATTGCTGTTCGTCCTGACCAACGTTGCCGTGATGGTGGTGCTGTCGGCGGTCGTGTACCTGCTCGGCCTCGACAAATACCTGAGCGGCAGGGGCGGCATGGGCGGACTGCTGGTGGTGGCCGCCATCTTCGGCTTTGGTGGCGCCTTCATCTCGCTGGCCATGTCCAAGTGGATCGCCAAGCGATCGATGGGCGTGCATGTCATCGAGCAGCCGGCCAACGCCACCGAGAAGTGGCTGGTCGACACCGTCCGCGCCTACGCGAAGGAAGCCCACATCGGCATGCCGGAGGTGGGCGTCTTCGATTCACCGGAGCCCAATGCGTTCGCCACCGGCATGCGCAAGGACTCCGCCCTCGTGGCTGTGAGCACGGGCCTGCTGAACCGCATGCGCAAGGAAGAAGTCGAGGCCGTGATCGGCCACGAAGTGGCGCACGTGGCCAACGGCGACATGGTGACGCTGACGCTCATCCAGGGCGTGGTGAACACATTCGTGTTCTTCATCGCCCGCGTGATCGGCAACATCGTCGACAACGCCACGCGCGGCAACAGTGAGCGCAGCGGCCCGGGAATGGCTTACTTCGCCACCGTGATCTTTGCCGAGATCGTGCTGGGCATCCTCGCCAGCATGATCGTCATGTACTTCTCGCGGCAGCGCGAATTCCGCGCCGACCACGGCGGTGCGTGGCTTGCCGGCCGGCAGAACATGATCGGCGCGCTGGAGGCGCTGCAGCGGCAGCGCGAACCGCAGGGCCTGCCCGCCAACATGGCCGCCTTCGGCATCAACGGCGGCGTGCCCTCGGGCCTGCGCAAGCTGTTCATGAGCCACCCGCCGCTCGAAGAGCGCATCGCGGTCCTGAAGGCCGCGGCCTGATTCATACAAACAAGGATTGAAGAAAAATGCAGATCACGGACCTGATCCAGCACATGGGCGGCCTGCAGTCGGTGGCCCGGGAGTTCGGGGTGAACAACCAGGACGCTGAGCGCGGCGCTGCCGCGCTGCTGCCCGCCATCCTGGGCGGCTTCAAGAAGCAGGCGCAGGCACCCTCGGGCCTCGATGGCCTGTCGGGCATGCTCAACCAGCTGGGCGGCGGCGGTTTGCTGGACAACGTGCTCTCGCCCCAGCCCACCGACGTGAACCTGGGCAACAACGTGCTGGGCCAGATCTTCGGCAGCAAGGATGTCAGTCGCAACGTGGCCGCCAATGCGGCCGCCCAGAGCGGCATGGATCCCTCGATGCTCAAGAAACTGCTGCCGGTCATCGCGATGATGGCCGCGGGCTACATGGCCAAACAGCAGGGTGGGCGTGCAGCCGCGCCCGCGGGTGGCGGGCTCGGTGGATTGCTGGGCGGAATGCTGGGCGCGGGTGGCGCGAAGTCCGGCGGCGGCCTGGCATCCATGCTCGACATGAACGGCAATGGCAATCCGCTCGACGACATCATGGGCATGGCCGGCCGACTGAAGCCCTAGGCCAGTGAGAAGGGGCGCCGGGTTCATCCCCAGCGCCCCCAGGGCGAGCGCCTAGAAGCGGTAGTTCGCCTGCACGCCGATCGTGCGCGGCTTCTGGTAAGCCTGGTTCACGAACGGGTTGAACAGCGAATACACGGTGCACCCCGTACCGCCCGTCGCGGCGTTGCAGCCGCCCCGTCCGATGCCGGAATTGCCAATTTTGTCGCGGCTGTTCAGCAGGTTTACCGAGTACAGGCTCAGGTCCCACCGGTCGATGTTGATGCCCAGGCGCGCATTGACCTGGTCGGTCGACCCCACATCCCGCGTGAAGGGATTGTAGTTACCGGTGCCGAAACTCGACCCCTGCAGATAGCTGCCCGAGTAGAGGTAGTCGAGCCTCGCATAGGCCCGGTGATCGAAGGCGCTGAAGTCGAAGCGCATTCCGGCATTGGCCTGCAGGTCGGGTACTCCCAGCGGATCACCCTTGTTGAAGGTCACCGCCTGCGTCACACCACTGACGGTGGGCACCGGGCCGAGCACGGCCTCGCGATATTTCGCATCGACAGTGCTCAGCGAGACGCTCAGCGTCATCGGGTCGATCGGGCGATAGTCGAGCTGCACGTCGAAGCCCTTGCTGCGCGCCTTGCCGCCGTTCTGGTTCCAGTTCTGGCCGCAACCCTGTGCCGACGTGGTGACCTGGATATCGTTCCAGTCGATCTGGTACGCGGCCACGTTCAGCTGCATCCGGCCGTCGAGCAGGCGCAGCTTGGTGCCCAGTTCGTAGCTCTTGACCGTATCCGGACCGTACTGCTTGGGAATGTCATCCACGGTCAACCCGAACTGCGCCAGTCCGGCCGAACACACCTGCGGATTCAACGGCACGTTGACGCCGCCGGCGCGGAATCCCTTGGCGCCGTTGGCATAAACCATCATCCCGGCAGCGGGCTCCCACTGCAGCCCCACCTTGGGCGTCAACGGCGTGTCCTTGCCATTGCCCTGGACGAAGGCGAACGGCGAGCTGATGCTCGGCCGCGCCGACAGCTGGCCGTAGTTGGCCTGGGTGAAGTCGAGCTTTACCTCCGACCAGCGCAGGCCGGCCGTCAACTTGAACGTGTCGGTGATGGCATAGGTGCCCTCGCCGAAGAAGGCCAGTTCCGTATCGACCAGGCGCGCGTCGAGCACGGAGACGTAGCCGTTGGGATTCGGCACACCATACCTCTGCGCGCTGGTCAGTCCGTAGAGGGCAAGGTCAGGCGCGTCGTAGTTGCCGTAGATCGTGTAGTCGATATGCGTGCGCAGCCGGGCATAGTAGGCGCCGGCTACCCAGCCGAAACGCCCATCGCCGGCAGCCGATGACAGCCGCACCTCCTGCTCGATGCCATTGCGCTTGTTGGAACTGATGAATCGACCCGCATAGACCTGGACTGGACGGAACAGAGGGAAGCTGGTTCGTCCCGGATTCTCCAGCGTGGTCTGAACACGGCTGGGATCGTGACCCTCGCCGGCATCACCGATGGTGTGGTCGTCGATGTATGAGGTGATCGCCTTGAAATCCAGATCGCCGAACGTGAAGTCCACCGTGAAGCTCGGCAGGCTGGTGTCGGTCTTGCCGATGCCGTACACGCCATCGAAGGGCGTCAGCGACTCGTCGCGATCCAGGTAGTTGAATGGACCATAGGTCTGCGCCGCGCGCCGGAAGGTGATGACCGGCGCAGTGTTGCAGTTGACCGTCGGGGGCGCGGTGGTGGCGGTGGGCGCCCGTGTGCTGGTGTTGTAGCAGGTTTCAGGCGTAGTGAAGGTCTGCGTAGCCGGAGCGCGCGTGCCGTTGGGGGCGTAGACCTCCGTCTGCGAGCCGGGCCCGCCCTCCGTGCGATAGGCCGAACGGTACCAGGCCAGCGTGGCCATGCCGTTGTCACCCAGCTTCTTGGCAAACGCCGCGCGAATCGCCCATTCACGCACGCCGTTTGCATCCTTGCGATCGATGCGGCCACCGTCATAGACATTGAGCGTGTCGATCCAGCCGCCGGTGTTGCGCGCGATAGCACTGACGCGCATACCCAGGCTGCCATCGATCAGCGGCCCGCCAAAGGCTCCACCTAACTCCGTGGAGGGCGCGCCATTCTGCAGGACGTAGGTTTCCGCGCGCATCATTCCGGAATAGTCGGTCAGGCTGGGCGTGGGGGTGATGAAGCGGATGGTGCCACCCTGCGAGGAGCCGCCATACAGCGTGCCCTGCGGACCCTTCAGCACCTCGACACGCTGCAGGTCGAACAGCAGCGGCAGCGGCGCGCCATTGTTCTGGCTGACCCCGGGATTGTTGCGCTTGGTCAGCGCCGTATCGTCGAGATACACGCCGGTGGTGGCGGCACCCGTGGTGGCCACGATGCCGCGGATGGCGAAGGTGCCCACGCCGGCCGTCTGGTTCACCAGCGTCAGGGCCGGCACGATCTGCGTGAGGTCTGACGCGCTCTTGATGCCGATCTGGTCCAGCGATTCCTGCGTGACCGCGGCGATGGACATCGGGATCCTGTTGGCGGTTTCCGTCTGGCGTGTGGCCGTGACGGTCACCTCTTCGAGCAGGCTGGCTGACTGCCCGAAAACCGCTGCCGGCGCAGCCAGCGCCAGGCTCACGGCCATTCTCACTGCGAACAGGCCCGAATGCGCCGATTTCACATGCTTGTTCATGTTTCCCCCGACCCCTTGCTGATTGTTTGCGATGAACCTTTTCGAGAACCGTTCTCATGCAGAGGTCTTCGCCCCTTAAGACCCGTTAAGGCGCCGTGGCAGGAACCTGCGGGGCATGCACAAATACGACCCGAGGCGTATTGTATGCACATCATACAAACATGGGGACCCTCATGAAATACAGGAATCCGATTTTGCTGGGCTTGGTGCTGTCGGTGGCTGCTGTGGCCCAGGCCCATCACTCCTTCGCGATGTTCGACAACGAGACGGAACAGACCATCGAAGGAACCGTGAAGGAATTCCAGTGGACCAATCCGCACATCTGGGTGCAGATCAACGTCACCGGAGCGGATGGCAAGGTCACCGAATACAGCATCGAGGGCGGCAGCCCGAATGGGCTGCGCCGTCAGGGCTGGTCCAAGGACACGATGAAGCCCGGTGACAAGATCGTGATGAAGATGCATCCGATGAAGGACGGCACGCCGGGCGGCAGCTTCATGTCCGCCATCGTGAATGGCCAGCCCGTGGGTCGTCAGGCGGCGGCACCAGCCGAGGGCGCACCCGCGAAATCAGAATACTGACGGGTGGCTGCCTGAACCGGCCGGGCCGGCGCTCTGCGATCAGTTCGCCGGCGGGCCAGGCCGGGCATCGGGCGGCATCGGGAACAGCCTCTCGGTGCAGACATGCCACCCCAGATCCCCGCCCTTCACCAGTTCGAAGGTGATCTTCGTCTTCCACGGTGCTGAGTAGGTCGCCGGATCATCGATGGTGATCTCGTCGGTCATCGTGGACCTGCCCGAGCGCGTCAGTCGCTCGGTGACCTTGAGTTGATCGGAATGCGGCAACCCGGCCTCATCCAGCCAGGTCTTGCCATTGAACCCGGCCGTCTCGATGACGAGCGAGCCATTGTCCCAGTGTCCGGCTGACGTGCCCTGCCAGGTCGGCTCTTCGAACGTCGGCGACTCATCCAGAGGGACATGGCGCACCAGATGCTGCCACTCGTGGATCAGCGTCACCTTGTGCGGCGTCTGCACCAGCATGAAGGGGCGCATCTGGTACATGGAGCGCGGAGTGCCGGCTGGCTGGCACAGGTCAAGCGGGTCTCCCGATTGGCCTGCCTTGCGGGCCTCCAGCCTGCTCCTGTAGAGCGCAGCCGCCTCAGGCAGCAGCGGCGGGAGCTTGCCTTCCAGGGTCCGGATGCCCGCCACATGGCGCTGTGGCTTCCAGACGCCCCGCAGGTCGCCCTCGGTTCCCGCCATCGCGACGCCAGCCAGGGCGCCGGCAGCAACGGCCGACAGGATCAGTTTCCTTGCAAGTCGCATGGTGGGCCTTCCTACTTGATGACCGTGATGAACTTGCCGTCGGGGCCCGGCACGTTGCGGTTGTTTTCCTCGCAGACGTATTCGGCCACGCGCTGCCCCTGCCCACCCACGTAGTTGAACTGCCGCCTGGCCTCCCAGGGTTTGTCGTAGGCCGTCGGATCGATGATGGTGAAGTTGTTCTCGAGCTGGTTGCCGACCTTGCGGATGCGTTCGATGACGCGCGTGTTGTCGGTCATCATCGTTCCACGCTCGTCGATCTGGCCCTTGCGTGACAGGCCCGCGGTTTCAACCACCAGCGTATCGCCTTCCCAGTGGCCAACAGAATAGCCGCGGATGTGATTTTCCAGCCTGGCGGGCATCTTCGTATTCATGTGGATGATGCGCCACACATGCTGGGACTCGTAGATCCAGACGATGGCGTCTTCGGTCTGGATGATCTCGGTCAGGTAACCCGCCGTGAAAATGCGCGGCACCCCGCTGCCATAGCAGGCGCCCGTTGGATCCCAGCGCGTGACGCCCTTCTTTTCGTCTTCCGCGCGGTCACGAAAGACCTTCTCGGCCCACGGTTTCCAGGGCGGATCTCCTCCTGCCGTGGGGACGATTCGCAGTCCGGCGCCACGCACCTGCCAGACACCTGAAATGTTGGGATCGGCCGCCGGCGCCCGCGTGTCGCGCAGCCTCGCATCGCCCATCGGCAGCGGCGGACCCGCCGTGGCAGTGCCTACAAGATGCAGGGCGAGAGCAGCAACGGCAACAAGGCCTCGCAGGAGCTGGCGCTTCACTGGTATATCCCCCGGTATCTGGCTGCAGCCATATTTAGTAGATAGTACTTACCATCCACGGTCGAGTCGATCCCGGCAGGGGCCTTTTCGCCCCCGCAAAACCATTGCCTAGGGAACCTTCGCGCCCTTCTTCTCAGCCAGCATGTCGATGCGATCGCGCCAGACTTCTTCGTTGCACTCATAAGGCAGCAGGTGCCCGTTTGGCACCCGCGCCCAGCGGCGCGTGAACTTCAACGGTTCGGTGTAGAACTTCGGATCGATCATCGTCACTTCCGCCGCCAGGAGGCGCCTCCCCTGCGCGTCAACGCCATCCAGCCGGTAACGCTCGACGATGCGCGCCTCTTCCGAATGCGGTGTCGTGCGCTGGTCAAGCTGCTCCACCAGGTTTTTCGTTTCCACCACCAGCACGTCACCTTCCCACCGGCCGGCGGAATAGCCCGTGCGCCCCGGCACGCGATCCTGTTCAGGCGCGTTGCGCTCACCGAAGTACACCCGCCTGGTTTCGCCGTGCAGTTCGTAAATGATGGTGATCTGCTCCGGCCGCTGGATGATCTCGAAGGGATACCCACCCGCGCCGAGCATCGCGGCCGGCATGCCAGCGCCGAGACACACTCCTCCGGGCGTATCGCCAGTTTCCGCCACCAGCCTGTTCCAGGCATCAAAGCGCTGCTGGGTTTGCGGGTGCAGCGGCAACTTCGGAATGGCCGATCCGAACGAAGTGCGATTGCCCGCGCCGTCGGCCGTCGTCCATACGCCAGTCAGGTCCGGCGGTGCCGCGGCAGCCGGCAGTCCCTGAGCGCAGAACATCGACGCCATCAGCGCCACGGTCGCCGTGCATGTGATTTGAAGAATCTTCATAGCGTCTTTGCCACTCTGAACCCCAGGTAGTTTCGCCCGCGCGTGGTGGCGGCATACGGCGCGCCGCGCCTTGCCGATCGTTGCATGTAGGGATTGCTGGTGAATGTGCCATTGCGGAACACGCGCACGGAACAGTCGCCCTCGGTGCTGGCGCTGCCATCGACTGGCGCATGCGCCATGTCAGCCTCGTAGCAGTCCTGCGTCCATTCGAACACATTGCCATGCATGTCATGGAGGCCCCAGGCGTTGGGCGGGAACGAGCCCACCGGCGCGGTTTCGTCGCCGAACACATCCTTGCCCTCGGTGTAGGGGCCGCGTTCACCATGCCCCCGCATGCCGAAATTGCCGCGGTCGTAGTCTATGGCGTCGCCCCAGGGGAATGCGGTGCTGGAACCCGCGCGAGCAGCGTATTCCCATTCCGCCTCGGAAGGCAGCCGATAGGCATCATCGCTGCCGGTTTTCCAGTTGAGCCAGCCCACGAAGCGCTGCGCGTCATGCCAGCTCATTCCCACCGCGGGTCGGTTGCCCCGGCCATGGTCCCTGTAGTCCTTGATGCGGGTGCCATCCGGGTTGGTCCGCAGCGCGATGTCGATGGCCTCGGCCTCGCACCAGTTGTCGCGCGCGCAGGCTTCCCACTGGTTCCATGTCACTGCCTTGGTTGCGATGGCGAAGCTGCGGGTCAGGGTGACGCGATGCTGGGGTTCATCGGGATCGCGTTCCGGTTCGCTGGCGGGGGAACCCATCAGGAACGTGCCGGCTGGCAACACCACCAGCTCTGGGCAATTGCGGCACTCCTGGATGCGGGCGCCGGGTTTCGGCTGCCTGCCAGCGGCCGAGGCAACCGGCGCGATCAGCACCGCCACGACCACCAGGAAACCAAGACCGAACCCACGGGATGTGATCATTGCGTTACCCCCCCTTGTTGCGCTGCCTGCCAGCTTCATCCGGATCGGCGACGCAGCGCTATCAAACCCCGGCCAGGGTCTTTCTGAAAATCTGGTAGGCCAAGACCGAATAGACCACACCGCCCAGCGGAAACCCCGCAAGAATGGCCATGACGCTGTTGGATGTGAATGCACCCAGCAGCGTCGTGGGCCAGTCGACCACCCGGCCCAGCACGCCGAATCCCGCCTGGGTTGCGAGCAGGGCTGCCACCTGCAGCGCGCCCGCGAAGCCGAAGCCGGCTGCCACCGAAACGACCTTGATCCGCGTCTGATGTCGCATTGCGCAGCAGCATACCTCGGCTCAAGTTCCGCAGGCTGGCGCCGATAGCCACTGTGAACGCCCCGCTGGGCGCCCCGACATGCCCACCGCCACCACCTCGAACCCTACCCCCCCGCAGCAACAGGCTGTGGTCCAATCCGGAGTTCGTGCAGGCCGTGGCGCGACTGGTGATCGTCGGCTGCGCGATCACCTATTCCTTTTCCGAGTTCGGCGCCGAGCATGCACCCTCGCCCCGGAACTTCGTGCTCGGAAAATGGGTTTCGGTGCTGGCCGGCATAGGCGCCGCGCTGATCTTTCTCTGGACGATGCGCTTCTCCGCTCCGTCGGTGACGCGGCGCCTGATCGGCATCACGCACGACACGCTGGCCATCTCGCTCGCCATGTACCTGGGAGTGGATTCCAATGCCATCTTTGGCGTGGTCTACCTGATCATGATCGTCGGCAACGGATTTCGTTTCGGCGCGACCTACATGGGCTACGCGACCGCCTGCTCGATGCTGGGCTTCGGCGTGGTGCACCAGCTGAGCCCCTACTGGCAGGCCAATCCAACGCTGAGCTTCTATGTCGCCGCCGTGCTGGTGGTCGTGCCGGGCTACATGTATGGCCTGCTCAGATCACTGCACAAGGCGCGCGCCGAACTTGAACAGCGCGCCAACCACGATCACCTGACCGGCCTGATGAACCGGGCCGCGATGGAGCAGAAGATCCTCGACACGGTCCACGGCCGCCCACACGGGCACGCGCTTCTGTACATGGACCTGGATCGCTTCAAGCATGTGAACGACAACGCCGGCCACGCGGCGGGCGACCACCTGCTCAGGCAGATCGCGCATGTCATCCGGCGCAACGTCCGCGATCGGGATCTGTGCGCGCGCCTGGGTGGTGACGAGTTCTGCGTGCTGCTGATCGACAGCGGCATGGACACGGCTGCACAGACTGCCGAGCGTATCCGCGACCAGGTGGAGAAGTTCCAGCTCGTGTGGGGCGGACGCGCGTACCGGGTGGGCACGAGCATCGGCGTGGCCGCCAGCGACTCGGTGCAGGATGGCCAGTCCCTGCTGCGCCTGGCCGATGCGGCCTGCTACGCCGCCAAGAACCAGGGCCGCAACAGCGTGCACGTGGTGGGCACGCACCAGCGGATCACAGACACTGGTCTGCTGCGCCAGCTGCCAGCCGAAGGACAGGAACGCGCTGCCACCTAGTAACGGCGGCGGCGCCCTTATTGCGCCTGGGTCACGGTTGCGGAAAGGGATTGCTTGAACCCTTCCCATTCCTCGGCGGTCAGCGCTGCCGTGAACGTCGGCGGCTTCGCCGGTATGCGATCCAGGATCTTCAGCGCCCGCTCCTCGGAGCCAGGGTGCGTGCGCGCCAGCGCCGTCAGCGGCAGCGAGCCCCCGTCTGCCATGGAGGCCAGGAAATTCGCGAACGACGTCGGATTGATCCCGGCTTCCAGCAGCCAGTCAACGGCCGCGCGGTCGGCTTCGGACTCCATGTTGCGATCATAGGAAAGCGACACCATCCGGCGAAACAGCAGCAGCGCCTGCTCGGCATTCGTGCCCATCAACACCGAAAGCCCGATCTCCCGCAGCAGCTTGCTGCGCACATGTCCGCGCTCGGCATGCGCCAGCTCGTGTGCCAGCACGCCCGTCAGCGCATCGGCATCGGGAGCGGCGAACACCAGACCTGCGTTCACGATGATATGGCCACCGGGCAACGTCGCCGCGTTCACGGCCATGTCGCGCACCAGGTGGATGCGATACTCGGCGCACTCCAGGCGCGCGCCATCGCAGATCCGGCCCAGCATCTTGCGCACCGTGGCTTCCATCTGCGGGTCGCGAACGGTCTGCTGGTCGGAATCGAGCGCATCTTCGACCAGGTCGTCGATCTTCGCCTCAAGGCGCCCCTCCACCTTCTCGGTGTGGAATACGCCGGTCCAGGGGATGCGGGTCATCCCGGCCATCGCCGCCGCGATGACCACCGGCATAACCACTGCCGGAATGATCGACTTTGCCCAGCTCGCCTTTCCCAGCAGCGCATCGACGATGGGCGCGATGCTCCACCAGCGCACATCCACGCCCTGGCGCGTCCTC
>Ga0075163_10006118_pt1 | contig 15976 bp, 11 predicted proteins | sample JI1023141ADNA_FD_71478 | JGI IMG/M metagenome (GOLD analysis project Ga0075163, IMG submission 71478) | Wastewater effluent complex algal communities from Wisconsin, to seasonally profile nutrient transformation and Carbon sequestration -... | ecosystem: Engineered > WWTP > Effluent > Algae... | reverse complement strand
GCCAATACGAAAAGTTTTGTTGCATTCATTGCATCTATATCGCTGCTTCCCTTGAACCATCCCGTCTTTCCGGCTCTTGTCGCTTCCACAATGCTTGCATAAAATCATTTGTTTTCTCCATAATATATCATTTTCCATATTATAGAGATTTTTTAGCTTGTGCGCTATATTTATTTAGCAGTCTCTTTATCTAATCTTAACTGTTCTTCTTTTGTTAACATAGATACCCACTAATACCATTTTCAGAATTAAACAGTACTAGGAGGAAGGAGAGAAGTGATTAGTATACTAGATCTTTGGTGAAACGATGTAATGATTAAAAGATGGATTTGGTATTATACCAATTTAAATCCTACTTAGTTGCTCGTAGGTCTACGACAGCACGCAGTAAAGATTGGTTTTTCGCATCTGATTTGATTTAATCTGGGATTTGATTAACTTGAACTTTTATCTATAATCATTGTAGAATGAAGCAGTTGGTATCTGCTTAACAAGCCTGGCGACTCCCTACTCTCCCGCGTCTTAAGACGCAGTACCATCGGCGTTACATGGTTTCACGGTCGAGTTCGAAATGGGATCTCGTGGGGCACATGTGCTATAATCACCAAGCCAGTTAAACAGATACATACTCTGCTCACTGCTTTTATAATTCATGAATAAGATCTAAAAACTTTATTTTGTTTATATAAAGCTGTGCATTATTTGCTCTATACGCAAAACTTCTACGAGTAGCTTTAACACTACATGTATATGTCAGGTATAAATTAAATCAATCGAGCTATTAGTACTAGTTAGCTGAACATGTTACCATGCTTACACACCTAGCCTATCAACGTGGTGGTCTACCACGGCTCTAATGGGGAAATCTGGTCTTGAGGAAGGTTTCTTGCTTAGATGCTTTCAGCAGTTATCCTGTCCGTACGTAGCTACCCAGCGGTGCCACTGGCGTGACAACTGGTGCACAATAGGTACGTCCACTCTGGTCCTCTCGTACTAAGAGCAGCTCCTCTCAAATTTCCTTACACCCACGGCAGATAGGGACCAAACTGTCTCACGACGTTCTGAACCCAGCTCACGTACCACTTTAATCGGCGAACAGCCGAACCCTTGGGAACTTCTCCGACCCCAGGATGTGATGAGCCGACATCGAGGTGCCAAACGATTCCGTCGATATGGACTCTCTGGAATCATTAGCCTGTTATCCCCGGCGTACCTTTTATCCGTTGATCGATGGCCCTTCCACTCAGGACCACCGGGTCACTATGACCGACTTTCGTCTCTGCTCGGCCCGTCGGCCTCGCAGTCAGGCAAGCTTATGCCATTATACTCTTACAGTTGATTTCCAACCAACCTGAGCTTACCTTCGCACGCCTCCGTTACTCTTTGGGAGGCGACCGCCCCAGTCAAACTACCCACCATGCAGGGTCCCAGACCTAGATTCATAGATCTTGGTTAGACATCAAAAGTTTAAAGGGTGGTATTTCAAGGATGACTCCACGACAACTGGCGTTATCGCTTCGCAGTCTCCCACCTATCCTACACATTAAACCTCTAATATCACTGCAAAGTTATAGTAAAGGTGCACGGGGTCTATCCGTCTAACCGCGGGTACTCCGTATCTTCACGGAGAATCCAATTTCGCTGAGTCAACACTGGAGACAGTGGGGAAGTCGTTACGCCATTCGTGCAGGTCGGAACTTACCCGACAAGGAATTTCGCTACCTTAGGACCGTCATAGTTACGGCCGCCGTTCACCGGGGCTTCAATTCAAAGCTTGCACTTCTCCTCTTAACCTTCCGGCACCGGGCAGGCGTCAGGCCCTATACGTCGTCTTAGGACTTTGCAGAGCCCTGTGTTTTTGATAAACAGTCGCTACCCCCTGTTTTGTGCCACCATCTAGAGGTTGCCCTCTAAAAGGCTACCCTTATCCCGAAGTTACAGGTACAATTTGCCGAGTTCCTTCAGTGTTGTTCTCTCAAGCGCCTTAGTATACTCTACTAGCCCACCTGTGTCGGTTTGGGGTACGGTCTTTCAGGCTTCTTACATAACCTAATTTCTAGTGGAAATTTTGTCGTCACGAGAACCTTAAAAATACTCACGTAACATTAAGTACGCTCTGTTTTTTAAGAATCATCGCTCCTAAAACTTTCTCACTATAAATTGGCTATGTAAGAAGCCTGGTATTTAAGCTATTTCCTGGAAGCTCTTCACTGCATATGCAATCCAATAAGCATATACAACTTGCGATCTCCGTCACTTAAATTCGGTTCAGGAATATTGACCTGATTCCCATCGACTACGCCTTTCGGCCTCGCCTTAGGGGCCGACTAACCCTGCGAAGATTAGCTTTACGCAGGAACCCTTGGGCTTTCGGCGAGAATGTCTCTCACATTCTTTGTCGCTACTTATGTCAGAATTCTCGCTTCTGATACCTCCAATAATCCTTACGGATTAACTTCATCGGCTTACAGAACGCTCCGCTACCACGCATACTAAAAGTATGCATTCGTATCTTCAGTGTATGGCTTTAGCCCCGTTACATTGTTAGCGCAAGAAAACTTAATTAGACTAGTGAGCTGTTACGCTTTCTTTAAAGGATGGCTGCTTCTAAGCCAACCTCCTAGTTGTTTTGGTCTTCTCACATCCTTTCACACTTAGCCATAACTTGGGGACTTTAGATGACGATCTGGGTTGTTTCCCTCTCGACCACGGACGTTAGCACCCATAGTCTGTCTGCTGTACTGTACTTGTCGGTATTCGGAGTTTGGTTAAATTTGGTAAGGCTTTGGGCCTCCCTAGTCTATCCAGTGCTCTACCCCCGACAGTAATCATACAACGCTCTACCTATATAGATTTCGCGGAGAACCAGCTATTTCCGAGTTTGATTAGCCTTTCACCCCTAGCCACAGCTCATCCCCTAATATTTCAACATTAGTGGGTTCGGTCCTCCAGTGCATGTTACTGCACCTTCAACCTGGCCATAGCTAGCTCACTCGGTTTCGGGTCTAATTCATCAAACTAAACGCCCTATTAAGACTTGCTTTCGCTGCGCCTACGTCTATCGACTTAAGCTTGCTTGATAAACTAACTCTCTGACCCATTATACAAGAGGTACGCCGTCACTCGCAATAAATTGCAAGCTCCGACTGATTGTAAGCATTTGGTTTTAGATACTATTTCACTCCCCTTATCGGGGTACTTTTCACCTTTCCCTTACGGTACTAGTTCACTATCGGTCGCTAGAGAGTACTTAGGCTTAGAGGGTGGTCCCCCTATGTTCAAACAGGATTTCACGTGTCCCGCCCTACTCAAGAATACAAAAACTTATTACTTATACAGGACTATCACCTTCTTTCGTTAGTTTTTCCAAACTATTCTAATTAAAGTTTTTGCATTACTGGCCTGATCCACTTTCGCTCGTCACTACTCGCGGAGTCTCAATTGATGTCCTTTCCTCCAGTTACTGAGATATTTCAATTCACTGGGTTTGCTTTGTATAGCTATGTATTCACTATACAATACCTAGCAAGCTAGGTGGGTTTCCCCATTCGGAAATCTCCGGATCAAAGATTATTCACATCTCCCCGAAGCTTATCGCAGTGTATTACGTCCTTCATCGCCTTCTAGCGCCAAGGCAGCCGCCAAATGCTCTTCTTATATTTAATTCATACTGACATAACATGCAGTGTTAAAACTACATCGATTTTCTAGTAGATTTACTAAAACACGGTTATTTTTAAAAAAATTTGTTTTAGATGTTTTTAGATCTTATTCACTATATTCAACAGCAACATCGACAACTTATTGAAGTTAAAAATAAAATCTAATAAGCGTCGATAAGTCATTGTTATATTACCTGGCTCGCACTTTGTCAATGCTATATTTCATTAAAATATCAAAAAAATATCAAATTTAATTTTTTTGACTTTTTGCAGCCTATTTTTTGAGTGTAACACTAGGATTTTTAACATACACAGGATTCAGCTCATCATTGCGATTTTTATCATTCTTGATAATTTTTTTTGCAATCTCACCAACTAATTTAGCATCGATAGAAATTTTATAGCACTCACTCATTTCAATATCACCAACTACAAACTCATCACTCTTTATTGACGCAATAAATTCTTCTCTACTAACCACAAAAATCTCACTCAACGGGTGTACGAATCTATCAAACTTCTGCATATATAGCTGCCCGCCATGCGCATCAACTACCGACACTATAGCATTATAGTTATCAAGCCCATCCACGCTATCCTTAGCAGAATAAACAAGCGCCTCCAAAGTAGAAATCCCAATCAACCTGATATGCTTCGATGCTTTGCGCATGCCTCTTGCAGTGGCAATTCCTATTCTAATACCAGTAAAACTACCAGGACCTATGGTGCAGGCAATAAAGTCTATATCTTTCGCAAGGTTAATACCAGTATCTTTAGCCAAAGATACAATTAGTGGAACAAGCTCTTCGCTTTGCATAAATTGTTGCTCAGATTCTGTATAAAAGATGCGCTCACCCTTAAAAAGGGCCACCGAACATTTACCAAAATTAGTTTCAAAAGATAGGATATTCATTTCACACAAGCCAAAAAGAGACATGATATATACTTGATAATTTTAATGCAATTCTTTCTTTAAATTAACTACACATTAATCAAGATTATATAAAATAAACAAAAAAGAGGAACCGTGAGAAAGAATAGCAAAATAGAACACCGAGATGTGATTCAGTATGAAAGCGAAGAGCAAGCCATAGAAGAATTTTACAAACTATTTGGCATAGAAGCTAGAGAAGCAAAAAATATTTATATAGACAATAACTTGCAAGGCAAAGTTCCTGATCCATGCGCTGCTCACAAAAAAATAGTCGATAATAGAGATAGCGCAATATACTCGCAAGAAGGCTTATCTTATGAAGCATTGGGAGCAAAAATACAAAAAACAATACAGATTTCTATCGATGGAGATTTCAAAATACCAGCAATATTGCATCACGTATGGCTTTCAAAAGCTTCATACTCCTCCGATAGCAGACAAATAAAATTTCGATTACATAATAAATTTTTTCAGAGTAATGTAAAAATAACTTCAAATTGGACACATTATTTGTGGACCAATGATTTAAGCTATATACCGAACGAAGTGATAAAGTGGTGCGCTAATCATAAAGTTGCTATATATGATATGACCACCATAGCCGCAAGCGATAACCACTTCGCACAAAATCATCAATTTAGCACCCTGGCAGCAAAAGTAAAAAAACTTTCTGAACAGCAAGAATTTGGTCTCGCAACTGATATAGCTAGATATCTAGCTATATACCTGCATGGTGGAGTATATGTTGATGGCGACTATAAAATATCTAACACAGCATCTTTAGAAAAAATGATGAAATCTTACAACTCATTTTTTGGCGTGGAAAGAGGCTACGATGTTAGAGTTGGGAATGCTTTCATAGCCGCAGAAAAAGAGAGCCCTATCATAGCTAAAGTGATTACGCTAGTGGAAAGAAATATTTTAGATCAAGCAAGCGCTCCAGACTATGTGAATTATCCCAATTTACATACACAAACTACTTTAGTAAAAACCGGGCCAGTGGCGCTATCTGTCGCATTTAACAGCGAAGCAAGACAGGACCAAGACATTCTCTTACCTTATGGATATATTTATGCGATGCCAGGCGATAGAACAAAAAAAAACCAACCTTGTAAAAAATGGGCAAAGGATAATGATATATGCAACGAAATAAGCGTGATTGGTGATCATCTCTTTGCACAAACATGGGTTTTAAAAAAATCAGATACAGATTTTGACTGTTAATACCATTTACAGAATTAAACAGCACAAGGAGTAAGGAGCGAAGTGTATTAATATACTCGAGCTTTGCTGGGATGATGTAATGGTTAAAAGCTGGAATTGGTATAATTATGCTCTGTAAGCATAATATACTTGTTGATTAATGAAGTCTGTTTCATTATCCTGACATATGCTGAGGGTGGGTAATTGGTCCGCCAATTCGGTCAGGTTCGAAAGGAAGCAGCCGTAACGATTCCCAGTTAGGTCATTCTCAGCATGTCAATTTATAAAGATCTAATATCGTGATGCTTTTTGCAAGGCTCTCGCGGCGTGTGAAAGGATCTGCGTTTGAGATTTTCTAAAGCTATCAACATCCGGGGTAGTGACATTCATAACTAAATTTATCGGCCTGTTACTTGCATGATGATTAGGCACGATGTAGCCACTGCTTTGTGGAACAAATACTTCCGCCCCCCTCTCACCGACTACATATGGCACTCCCGCAGCAACCCCACCTCCTCCAGCTCGCATTCCGGCTATTTTCGATGAGCCAAATATTGATCTGCTCAAAGCACCAAAAAGCCCACCAATCAGATCATTCATGTATCTACCATTTAATCCACTCGATCCTCTAGAAGCACCTCCCCCATAAGAACTCGAGTGTTTGGCAAAGCTTCCTGAAGCATTTCTGATCAGCGATAGAGATTTTGTGATTGAACTTAATTTTTCTGCTGATCTGCAGCAGCTATCTATTATCACCTTCAATTCGCGGTACTCTTTTTGAAGGCTGGTTACTTTATCGTTATTATCTGTGCTCATATTTGAAAACCAACAGAACGCTCAAGAAATTTTATCAAATCAGGTAAAATGTTTACGGTGCCAGTTTGCAGAATCATGCTGCCAATTTCATCAGTTGTCAGAGGTTGAGAGTCCACCTCTTTTATACTATGAGTGATTATAGTTGCCATTTCCATCATCGTAAGATTATTTGAAGACAAGCCCGAAATAATTGCAATTATGCTTTTATTTAGAGAAGCCTCTATCTTGCATAAGATTTGGAAGTTGGTATGCAAAATAAATTCTCTTCCCGAAAGATTAATAGATATTTCGCCACGATTTTTATTGGTCATCTCCCACCTCCTGATTTATAGTTTTCACCATCGATTTATCATTTGCCGCTTTAATAGAATAAATAATGTTACCTGTACTTTCTAAAGAGATATTATATTCCTCTTCTTCACCAACATTGCCAGCTCTCTCATAATGATTGATTACAAAAGCTCCTTCCAAAGTATCTCCATTTCCGAAGGTCATTTGAAAACTTGCAATTTTATTAGCAAAAGCAATTTCTCGTATTTTACGCTCGGAGATTTGATCAGTAAACACGCCAGCACCGGCAATATTTAGCGAGCTAATTCCAGCTCCACTTAGTAGCTCTCGCCATTTACCCGATTCTTTGTTAGTGATGTCTATCAACCTATTATTCAGTACAAACTTAGTCGTTCGCATCCCTCCAACTATATAATAATCTTTAGATGCTTCGCGCTTAGCTACTTTAAGCAACATTAGTGAACCGCTGTGCGCTACCATCGCTGTCCTCCATTATAACCCTGAATTTACTAACTGCCCTATGCGTTTTTGCATCTTGCATTACATCTACAGTCATTTGCAAAAACTCCACTTCACTTATGTGCAATCCTTGCAAAGATACATCCTGCAATCGCAATATTTTCTTAACTCCATCCATCCAATTTAAGATTTCCTCTATAGAATTATCTTGAGAGTATAGATGAACTTCATTTACAGAATGCATCCTGTAGCATCCCTTTAAAGACCTATTTATGACGGTGAATTTTCCAAGATATAGGTACGGAAAAGGAGTATCTTTTGGTACCTGGCTGAATATTCGCAAGCCTTGCGATAGGCTTTTATCTTTGCTAAGTTTTGTATATAAAAATTTTTGTAATTCAAGAAACATATTTGTGCTTTTTTTTATTTTAGACATAGTCCTCTTTTTATTAATTTATTTGATGAGAATTAGTTTGATTTGTGCGATTGAAATTTTAATAAAGTTTTTAATTTTTCATCCAACTCCTGAGAAGCTTCTTCCAGATCAAAGCTATCTTTAAACTGATTGCCATAGTTCTTATCCATGCTTATTTTTAGAGATACTAATGAGTCGAAGGTTTTAGTAATAAGATTGAGCAATTTATCGATAGTGAGCGATTCACTTAGTTTATGCATAGTTTCTTGAGCTTGTTCTTCACGACCATCAAGAAATGGATCTAGAATATCGTCTCTAACTTTATTTACAAAGCGCTCAAATAAATCCATAATCGTGCCAAATAATTTCATTATCTGCTTTAGATCGATATTTTTTTGCATAACTTTTTCCTTTAAATGCGTTTAATAAAATTCAAGCAAACGCTGAAGCTTGCTATGAATCATATTGTTTTATATCATGTAAAAAATATCTATGGAAGATAGGCTAATTTAGGGGCATGTAGTGCTTTAGCACGACCGATGCAATCGCAAGGACGACTTTGTGTACTTTCGCCCTCCCCCAACCACGTCCTTGCGGGGGAGTGGGCTTGCGCACGAACCGCAGCAATCCATTACTGAGTAAAACTAAGTAGGATTTAAAAATGGGATTTGGTATTACTAACATCATATATTCTATCGCAGGATTCAATAACACTTTTGCGATGAGAAATGACTATGGTAGTGCGGCCAATCATTAGGTAGTTCAGCGCCTTCTGCACTAGCGCCTCATTGGCTGAGTCTAGGTTACTTGTAGCTTCATCAAGTAATAAAATCTCGGGGTTCTTTAAAATAGCGCGTGCGATTGCAATTCTTTGCTTTTGCCCCCCAGATAGCGCAACGCCTTTTTCTCCTAAAAAGTTCTCGTATTTTTTAGGCAGACTTTCAATAAAATCGTGGATGTTTGCTAGCTTAGCAGCGTGTATAACTTGTTCCTTAGTAGAGCCTAATTTACCATAGGCGATATTATCATAAGCTGAGGCAGAAAAAATAAAGGTATCTTGCGAAACAAAACCTATCATGTCGCGGAGTTTGTGATTATCTAGTTCTTTTATATTGATATCATTTATGAATATTGCGCCCCCCTCTACATCATAAAACTTCAGCAACAATTGAAAGAGAGTAGATTTCCCGCTCCCAGATTTACCAATTAAGGCAATCTTTTCGCCTTTCTGGATAGACATGGAAAAATTCTCTATTACTTTAATTGTTGGCCGGGCTGGATAAGAAAATTCAACATTTTTAAATTCAATCGTATAATTTTTGCCTAAGTTAATTTCCTGAGCGGTGGAGTCGTTTTTTTGCTCTTCATGAAGGTGCAAAAGCTCTGCTATTCTATCCCCCACTCCAGATGCTTTATTTATCTCCGATACAACCTCAGACATACCACCTATAGCACTTGCAACAATCACAGCGTAAAATATAAAAGATACCAGCTCACCCGAGGTCATGGTGCCTGATAATACCATCCTCCCCCCAAGCAAGATCAGGAGTGCAGTTACTCCTGAAACCATCCATATTATAGCCGCAATTAAATAAGACTTATATTTTATTCTCTGAAGCAAGCATTTAGAATAATCCTTGAGAGATGAATCAAACCTTGACAGTTCATAATCATGTCTATTATAAGATTTGACAGTTTTGATGGCTGACAATGTCTCCTCTGTACATCCGCTAACCAGAGCAATATGCATTTGCGATTGAGCTGATAAATACTTTACTCGCCTGCCCAAAATGACTACTGGAATGATTAAAATAGGGAATAAAACTACCATATATATAGATAGCTTTAGACTGGTGTACAATAAAAGAAATATTCCAAATACAACTATCATCGCATTCCTGGTAAAGAATGAAAACACCGTATTAATCAAGCTTTGAATCACCTGCATATCATTTATCAATCTTGAAACCACATCACTCACCATTCCAGTCTCAAAAAAATAAATAGATGTATTCAATAATTTTTGATATATATCACGCCGTATATCAGATATGACCAACTCTGCTGTGGAATCAATCAAATAAGCCCTGATGCTGCTAGCAATAGCCAGTATGGTTGCGATGCCAAATAATAGAAAAATCGCCGCGTTAAGGGCTTTAATATTATTATTAGCAAACCCGTGATTTATTATCTCTCTAATTGCGATGCCTATACTCAAGAACGAAAGTGCTGCAAATGATAGAGCGATAAAAATACAAAAAAACCTCAGTCTGTAATTCTTGAGATATTTAGCAAGCAACAACAAGCTAGACTTTTTATTAAGAGTAACCATTCATTTATTATGTTCTTAATTCTTTCAAGAAGGATAGTGAATTTATTAACCTAACTCAAGAACAAATCTTGCGCCTCTATAACACCATGTATGTTGAAAAACGATCCAATTACTTAGAAAGTTTAATTTTTTTTCTTAATTATACGTATGTACGCTTGGGGACTGTAATCCTTAATCAATATTATTTAATTATAATTGATCAACAACATTTATTTCTATAGCTGAATCTCCTATAACTGAGAAAAACAGATACTCCTTACAAGGGAGACATTCTATATTATAGCCGAGTCCTTCTACTTTAGGAATATCCCTGGAGTAGCTTAAGGATCTAAAGCAGGCATCAGTAATCCGCTCGGTTACGATGCCTGTATGTGCGCCATTAGCAAATGCATAAACCATCCCCGGCATAACATCAGCAAATTCGCCCTTAAACGGCAGCAATGTCTTGGCTAACTCTTGACAATTAGGATCAACCATGTCGCAAGTGCCATTATAATACCTCTTCATATGCCACGTTGAAAACGCTTCTTTAGATCCAACCCATTTTGCAACCGCAGAAGAACAGTCTTCTGCTCTAAGGAGCTTCGAATTATATCTGGTATCTTCACGGCTACCTCCATATGCATAGCCTAAAGTAGTAAAGATAAGCTCTCCCTGCGGAGGGCTCATCTCGTCTTTATAGAAGTATAACCACTTTTGAAGCTTTGGATATATATCAGCAGACATAATGTGCTCTGGAAGCATAGTTGTTTGCGCAAGAGGACTTTTATCTACGTTAAAAACACTTTCTTTCATATACGATTTTGCACTCTCTTCATCAGAGAAAATAGATGACAAAAAATATAAAATAGTAATAAAATATGTATGCAAACAGTTCAAAGCAGAAGTTCCCTGCACATCCGCTTTTTCGCCTCCAAGCAAAATCGGCCCGTCTATTACAGGATAATTTTCTTGCAAAACATCATACTTAGATATAATTCCTTTATCTTGTACAATTGCACGCGCACAAGTAAAAGCTTCTTTATTTTTGTTTGTTTTTAAAGACCATGTAGAATTTAAAGGATGATCAGCTATATATTGATTTAGCTCTTCGATCATTAGTATGTCGTTGGAAAGAACTTCTGATACTCCCTTCTCCAGAAAGTGGATTAGCTTTTCATCAAACCCGCCAATTTTATCAATTATAATAGCAGCGACAGAGTTTAGAAACTGAAAGTTATATAGCCTTCTATCATGCTCTTCCTCCATTGCTAATTTTAGTGCTTTATTACTCATAGCTCTCATTGCTTACTAAGGTTTAATCTCTTACGCTATCTATACTCCTTTTAAGCTCACCATTCAACTTTTTTAATATCAAAGAAAGAGGAAGAAACTGAAGCATCTGTAGGAATTAAAGTGCCGTTGATATTCAAAGTCTATACATTGAATAAAGTGCAACCTATAGGTAATTAGAGCCTATTATCTAAATCCACGCCAGTTGTGTTAGCTGCCTGCCCAATCATCATAAAATTACCGTTATCTGAACTATCATCAGGTAATCCTCCGCCGCTACTCCAGCCAAAATCACCAGGACCATCATCAGGATTTTTTCGTGGTGGAAGTGGAACACTAAAGTCTTGACCACTTTCTAACGTTCCCAGCAAATCATAAAGAAAGGTAAGTAACCCAACTTCTTCATCGGTTTGCTCAGGAGATAAATTATCAACTATTAGCTGGATCAGCTCTTGAGCTTTTTCGCTTATGCTATCCACCTGCGCCAACGTTGCTCCGTATAGCGTTTTGAGTAGGCTAAAAAAGCCATGTGTTATGGTATGCTGAGTATCTAGTTTTAGTAGCGGTGTATCTTTAGTTTCAGAGCTTAGAATCTCACCTGATGCTCTATCTAAATAGGATACCAAGGTTTTGAGCTCACCTTGCTCGGTTTTTATATGGTGTTCCTGCTTAATTACTTCTTTACCAAGCAATCTGTATAAAACCTCTTCTATTTCTTGTTGTTTTATAGCAATCATTAATTCTTCCGGCAGCAAATTAAGCACTAGGTTAAATAAATCATCTCCACCTATTTTAGCAGCTTTCATTAGTAGCTCGATTGCTTTTTCGTCGCCTAAAGACAGCCTGAGAGCTTGTAATGCTTCATAAGATTTAGCATCACCGCCAATATCTATTAATTTATTCATGCCTTTAGAAGGGTAGTAGTACTGGGCTAAGTTTAGTAGTTCAGAAACTTTTTTATCACTCAAGATAGGATTATCATACTTTACTGTAAAAAAACGCACAAAAGATGGGGTGTTTTGTTGAGATGATAGCTCTGTCGGTTGAGGACATGAAGTTCTAGCTTCGCTTAAAGCATGGTCGATTATAACCTTATTCTCTATATCAGCATTTTCAATAGACTTGAAAAAAGCCTTGATTTGATCATCGGTTAAAGTATTTATATCAGCTTCTATATTTAAAAAGCCTTTTGTGTATAACTCTATTGCTTTAGGGGATAGTAAAATGGCACTTGATTCGCCATCGAGTCCAAATTCTTTTATAATAGCTAGGGCGCTTTCTCCTCCTATCCTATATGCCTCTATTGCTCGGGGAGATATCATCATATCTATAAAGTCATTTCCAAAATATATAAGGTCGGTAATCTTTACTATTCCTGTTGCATATGCATTTATTGCTTCCTTAGATAGCAACTTTAATACTTTGATTCCATATTTTGCTCCAATACTTATGAGACAATCAACGGTGATTTTTTGCGTTCTATACAGATACAATGCGCCCTCAGAGATCAAATCGTTAATCGTCAGCATACTATCTATTTTGAGTTTGTGGAAATCTGCGATTTTTATATGTCCATCTTTATATGCAGCTAATGCTTGTGGAGAGGTCAAAGTCTCTATTCGGTACGCATCAAATCCTATAAAGTCTTCAATTTTTACATCTGAATCTCTGTATATTTCTAATAGTTCGGGAGAGATCAAAAGTTTTATTATTTGAGATCCAAAGTTTTGAAGATTGCTAAATTTTACGTGGCCTGTTTCATATGCCTGAATTGCTTGTGGAGAAATTAGATCACATATGTTTTGTACACTAAGCTGGAGAAGGTCGCTTACTTGCATATAGCCATTCTTATATGCAGTTAAGGCTTCTTGAGAGGTTAAAATTTGTATTTTTTTTATTGCTTCATCTGTAGCCCTTCTGATAGATTCATGATCTGAATAGTCTAAGTCCCTTCTGAAAATTGTAGCTATTCTAAGATCAGCAGCTTTTATTTTTCCAGTTTCATATGCTTCTAATGCTTGTGGTGAACACAAGGCCTGTACTATAAGCGCTGTAGTATCCTCTTGCAGTCTCATATCCCTTATAGCTTCTGATATGATTGCTCCTATTTTTTTACTTCTCTCTATAGATATACCATCTATTATTATTGCGATCTTATCAAAGCTTAGATGAAACAACGTAATAGCAAGTGTAGTGTTATCTATTTTTTCAGCTAAGGCAATTTCACCGTTATATATTATTTTATGAAGAATTACTGATTCATTTTCTATTGTTGGAACGGCTTTAAAAAAATTATATCTATGTAGTTCGGGTATACACTTTGTCTTCCAATAACTGGATATTTCTTCGTCTATATCTGACTTCTTGTCGGCGACATCTCGTCTCGAAAATTCTGATAGAGCTTCGATTAATCGTCCATGTGCCTTGGTATCTTCCTGAGCTACAGGCATTTTTCGTAATACGGCTAGAAATTCATGATCATAAAAAGCAGCTTTTGAATGGCCCTTTTTATACATCTGAAAAAGCGGAATTTTTCGATTGCTAATAGCAGCTTCAAAGCTTTTATCTCCAGAGCACACAGAAAGATATGGGTTTTCTAAATTAGAAACCGCACTATAGGTCTTTTCATCTATTGATCTATCTGTGTAATTTAAAATTTGACAATTATATGGGTTATCCTTAGGAGATTCGTATTGTTTATCTCCTGTAACTAAAAATACTACTATTTTTCCCCTTGCTAATTCAGACTTACTAACGTATTCCACTACCTTCTTAAAAAATTCATCCGATTGTACATATGCTGGAACAAAGAGGGTGCTTTCACTAAAAGTTTTTAAGTCTTCTAGCGATAATAGACCAGGATGAGCTACGCGAAAAATAGCTGCAATTAACTCATGATTTACACCTTCTTTATTCAAAGAATCAAGGATTTCTGACTCACTTAACTGATGTGGTTTTTTTAAAAAAAGGCCTGCTCGATCTTCACCTAATCCTATGCCTTGATTGACTATGCTTTTTAATTTATTTACACCTATTTTACCTAGGTTTAATTCTCGGCTATGTATTTCTATTAATCTTCCTTTTGACGCGACCTTAATGTTCGAGAAAATTGCATCGTCCACTTTAGTAGAAATTTCATGAATAATAGATGGACCTTTTATAAACTCACTTATTTGTTCAGCTGTAAGTATCTCTTGTGATAAAGCTTTATTACCATAGTGGTGAATAAAAAAGGTCTTACCTAGATTAGATACATTAAGAGGATGAGCATCTGGAAGAGTAGATAATCTATCCTTTATTTGGCTTAGTGTTTTTTCGTGATCGGTTCTTTTTTCAAAGTTTATGGTTAATATATAAAACTCTGGATTTTGTTCGCGGAACACCTCATCTAACTGCATATTTGCAGTAGCTCTATCTTTGAAATGACCTAAATCTCCCCACCCATCTCTAAGTGTGGTTACGTATATTCGGTTTATTTTTTCTGTTTCAGATTCATGAGGTGTCATAAAAAATTTCTTACAATATAATTGAATTAGTCATACTTCCATAAATTCTTTGACTACTAACCTTTTATTAACTAATTGATAGCCGCCTTTAATTGCCTTTTTAAAAGTATTAATGTTTATTAAGTATATTATATATTTATCTCTAATTTGCAACCTAAATTTTATTACGACTTAAGGAGCCGCCAAATAAATATAGTGCACAAGCTAAAAAGTTTCTATAGTGGAATCTAAAAATGCTCTGATTCGTCGCTATTTATCTAGGTTTAACAGAAGAACAAAACGATTCTCCAAGGCATTTGATATGATATTTGCTTCCTTATTTAATAAGATTTCCTTGCTTTCTGCTATAGCTATTTAGCCCCTCCATTCTTGGCTTTCTTTTCTATTGAATATTTTTCCCGCGCATCTAATAAATAATTAACATTTATTGACTTATTGCTAAAATTTAATTAATATAACTTTATTATTAATTAATATTAACATACGAAGAGGTATTGTCATGGTTAATTTATTAAATCGAATTAAATCTGCCGTTTTAGAAGTTTTAAAAGACACACCAAAATTAAATAGTTTTAAGCTTAGTAAGCTATTTGGCTACGAAATAGAGCCTTTGACTAAAGAGTGTGATCTACAGAAAGTTGAACCTATAGTACCTCATCTTGACCTTAGTGAGCTATCTGGCTACCAAATAGCATCTTTCATTAAAGGATACGATCTAGAGAAGTTTAAACTTATAAAACACCATCTCGACCTTGGCAAGCTTAGTGAGCTATCTGACTACGAAATAGCATCTTTGATTGAAAAATGGGATCTAGAGAAGTTTAAACTTATAAAACACCATCTCGACCTTGGCAAGCTTAGTGAGCTATTTTACTACGAAATAGCATCTTTGATTGAAAAATGCGATCTAGAGAAGTTTAAACTTATAGAACACCATCTCGACCTTGGCAAGCTTAGTGAGCTATCTGGCTACGAAATAGCATCTTTGATTGAAAAATGCGATCTAGAGAAGTTTAAACTTATAGAACACCATCTTGACCTTAGCAAGCTTATTAAGCTATCTGGCGACAGAATAGCATCTTTGAT
>Ga0075163_10006117_pt1 | contig 15977 bp, 15 predicted proteins | sample JI1023141ADNA_FD_71478 | JGI IMG/M metagenome (GOLD analysis project Ga0075163, IMG submission 71478) | Wastewater effluent complex algal communities from Wisconsin, to seasonally profile nutrient transformation and Carbon sequestration -... | ecosystem: Engineered > WWTP > Effluent > Algae... | reverse complement strand
CCCCGACGGATTTACAGTCCGTTGCGAATGGCCTAGTGGACGCCGGCAACTCTCGACCGCAGACCGCTCAAACGTTTGTTTTATCATTGACAAATCGGACAAGTCTGGTGATGTTGCGGACCACCTCGGAGCGCGTTTGGCGCGTTATTTTGTCACCGGGGAGTCACCGGAAAGTCACCGCAGATGCCCGCGACCATCACCACCCGCGCCAGGATCGGCGCCGCCACGGCCAGAACGACGAAGCTCCCTGTGGGCGCCGCCGAGATGATCGTCCGCGACGATGCGCTCACGGGATTCGCCCTGCGCCTCTACGCGACCGGCGGGAGGACTTATGTCTACGCAGGCCGAATCGCCGGCAGTGGCCAACGCCGCACTGTGGTGCTCGGCGACGCCGCGGCGATGACCGCAGCCGAGGCGCGCGCCGCAGCCGAGCGCCATCGCATCGCCTTCCGAGCGGGGACCGACCCGGTAGCCGCGCGGACCGCCGAGCGTCAGCGGGCGGCCGCGGAGCGCGCCTCAAGGGTCGGCCTCGCCGAGATCGCCCACGAGTACCTCGCTGCCCATGGCAAGGGCGCCTTGCCCTGGCAGAAGCGCCCGCCGACCCACCGGGGCGCGGACTCGGAAGCGGGGGACGTGCGGCGGGCGATTGCACATCTCGGCGAGATCGCCGTCAGCGAGGCCAGCGCCGCCCATGCGCGGGCGCTGCAGGTGAAGGTCGGGCATCTGGCACCCGAAAGCCGAAAGCGCATCTTCGGCGCCGCCCGACGGGTTCTCGACTATGCCGTGTTCCGCGAACTCCGGCCCGACAACCCCTTCGCCGCGGTAAAGAGCCCGGCGGGCTCAGTTGCCCGCAGCCGCCATCTGACGGCGCACGAGGTCCTGCGGGTTTGGGACGCCGCGGGCGAGATGGGGACCTACGGCAAGGTTGTCCGGTTTCTGGTCGCCCAGCCGGTTCGCCGCGAGATTGCCCGCGGCCTGACCCTCGGGCAGGTGGACTTCGAAGCCTCGACGATCACCGTCGGAGCCGAGGCTGAAGGCAACAAGGCCCGCGAGACGTGGACGCTGCCGTTGACCGGGATCGCCGCCGAGATCGCTGCCGCCCAGCGCGTGCGCAAGATGGACGCCACGACCCTCGTATTCCCGAACGGTCGCGGCAGCGGCCCGGTCGGTATGGACGGCACCACCAAGGCCTGGCTCGACAAGCTCAGCGGCGTCGAGAACTGGCAGCTACACGACCTGCGGCGGACGGCGGCGACGCTGACCGCAGACACGCACCCGGACCTTGACGAGGCCGCGTTCGATCTCTGGCTGATGCACCGTCGCCGCGGCGTGCATGGCGTGTACCAAGTAAGCAAGCGAATCGCGGCCATGCGCAAGGTGGCGAGCCTCTGGAACGCGACGCTTTCCCGGATCATCGGCCCCGAGGATCAGGTCCTCGTGCCGCTACGGGCGGCGCTATCGACCAGCGGTGAGGGGACCATGGCCGGCCTGGTCTCGACCAAGCTCAGCAGGGTGCCCTGATGGCGCGGGAGGTGCCCTTTCTGCTCATCCGCGTGTGGGGCGAGGCTGGCCAAGTCTATGACATGCGGCATGTTGTAACAGCGCGACGGATTGCCCTCGCGCGAACCATTATCCGAAAACGCAGACTTATCCGCCCTAAAGGGTCCTGGGAAGAGGCGCTCCAATACGCTGCGTTTCGGCTCAACATGTCCCCGTACTCACTCCGCAATATGCTCGGGACGGGCCGCGATGTGCCCCGGGCTGTCGCGTACGAAAACGCCGCATACAAGCTTGGTTTCGAGCCCGCGCAGCTCTCCAACATGCTCGCCACCGAACTTTCCCAAGGTGTCTCAAGAGAGATCTCGGTCGGGCGCATTGCGCAGCGTCTTCAGGTCGATCCGAAGAAGCTCCGCGCTGTGCTTGATCTCGAAACCGGCGCCCCGTGCTGGCTCGCGATCCACCTCCGCCATGTTGAGGACTTCTATCTGGCCGGAGCCTGCGGACCCGTCCAGGGGCTTGCCGCAATGGTACAGTGGATCCTCGATCACGCTGAGCGCGATGAGGTCCACCACCGGCCTGTCGTTGGCTGGTGGGCGTGAAGCCCATCCGGCCCCGTCCGCGCGTCCGGACGCTGATGTACCGTTTCCCTGACTAAATTTCGGCGCCCGAGTGGGCGAGAAGTGGTCGCATCAGGACCCGCTTTGGGTCGCAGATGCAGAGGACCACGCTATGAGGAAGTCAGGGGAGTCCGAGCCGAAGCCGCGCAGCGCCTACGCCAGGCAGCCCAAGCCAAAGCCCGTAGCAGGACGCCGCGCCGCCACCCCCAAAGAGGCTGCCGCGCGCGTTCGGGACCGCGGTTTGCCGATGTCGCCGAGCAAGTTGAAGAGGCTCCGCACGGAGGGCGGCGGACCGAGCTATGTCCGCCCGCGAGGGCGAATTCATTACCCAATTGATCTGCTGGACGCCTGGGTCGACCGGCAGCTTGCGACGACGTTCACGAGCACGGCCCAGGAACCGGAGCTCCGGCGGAGCGGGTTCGCGTCGTGAGCGGGATCGGTCCTCTCGTCCGCGCCACAGGCCGCGCTACCGCGCCGCGGTTCGCCTCGAAGCTCGCGGACGACGAGGCGGCGAGAAATCTCCACAACGCGCGGCAGGACGTCGCGCTGGCGATCGCCGCCCTGACGGCGCCCGGCAGCTGCCGGGCGAGGATGCGGTGCGACCAGGATGCGGTCGATGCGTGCCTCCGGATCGCCGACCAGCTCGGCACGCTCCGCGACCAGCTGCGCGGGAGGGAGCCATGAGCACAGTCGAGATCGAGGTGGCCTGCCTCTACGACCGAAAAACCGGCGCGGGTATCAACCGGCGCGGATTGCTCTGGTCCACGGTCGCCGTCCACGACGCCCGCACGTTCCGCTTGGAGGGGAGCCATCAGCCGGTGCGGGACGCCCTGCGCGCGGTGATCGACGGGACGCCGGGGTTCACCGACTGCCCGTGGCGGTTGATCCGCGCTGGCCGCGTGGACCTTTCGGGACGCAGCGCCCGGTGGATGGCAGCCCGAATGGTGGTCGAGGGCGAGGCGGGCACTGTTCTCCGCCTCGGAGACCCGGCGGCAGCGGCGATTTATGCCCCGTCGGCTCCTCTGCCCGGAAGGGTGGGTACCCGGGAGCGGTGGACGCCGCCGAAACGGCGGAAATGCCGGCTCTGCCGGTGACTGAACCCGTCTTGCGATGAGCTTTTCGTGGAGGCCGCGCTGCCGAAGGCCCCCCTCGCGAAAGACCCCCGGCAACGCACTTCTTGAGGGAAAAGTGCGCGTCAATAGCCGGAAACGCGAGGAAAGTCAAGGCGGTGCGGCCCCGGGAGAATCGGGGATGAGCCCCAGCCAGATCATGTTCTCCGCCCGCGAGGCCGCCGTCCTGCTCGGGGGCGAGGCCATCTCCGCAACCTCGATCCTCTGCCCCGGCCTGGGGCACAGTCCGCGCGACCGCAGCCTGAGCGTGAAGCTCGATCCGGACGCGCCGGACGGATTCATCGTCAACAGCTTCGCCGGCGACGAGTTGCCGACGAGCTGGCGGGTCGCACGCGACCATGTCCGCGAGCGGCTCGGTCTCCCCTCATGGCGGGACCGCGACCGGCCGCCGCTGCGTCCGGCACGCAAGCCCGCACCCCCCGGCGACGAGGCGGCCCGCATTGCGGCGGCGCTCCGCACTTGGGGCGGGGCGCGCGACCCGAGGGGCACGCTCGCCGAGATCTACCTCGCGTCTCGCGGCCTCGCGCTCGACGACCACGCCTGCGCGGCCCTCCGCTTCCACCCGGCCCTGCGCGTCGTCGACGGCGCCGAGCACCGCACCGTGCCGGGCATGGTGGGCCTGTTCCGGGATCTGCGCACCGACGAGCCCTGCGGCATCCACCGGACCTTCCTGACCCCGGACGGGCGGAAGATCGACCGCCGGATGCTCGGGCGGGCAAAGGACGCCGCGATCAAGCTCGACGGCGACGATTGGGTCGAGCTTGGGCTCGCCATCGCCGAGGGCGTCGAGACCGGGCTCGCGGCGCGGCAGCTCTTTCGGCCGCTGTGGGCGCTCGGCTCGGCCGGCGCGATCCGCGACTTCCGAGTGCTCGGCGGCATGGAAGGGCTGACGATCTTTGCCGACGCCGACGACACCGGGCAGCGCGCGGCGAAGGTGTGCGCCGCACGATACCAGGCGGCGGGGATCGCCCCCGAGGACGTGGTGATCCGCACCGCGAAGATCGGGTCGGACGCCAATGACGCCCTGCGGGGCGGGAGGAACGCGAGATGAAGGGCGACGACGGCTACGATCCCAACAATGCTGAATTCGCGGCCAAGTTCCATGAGTGGCACCCCGACGACGGCCCGGCCGAGCCGAAGCCGAAGCCGCAGGCGGAGCCGGGGCCGGGCGGCGTGTCGTTAGACGACTTCGTCGCTTACATGCCGTTGCACACGTACATTTTTATCCCGACGCGCGAGATGTGGGCCACGCCGAGCGTGAACGCCCGCATCCCGAATCCCGCTAAGGGCCTGAAGGCGAACGCTTGGCTCGACAAGAACCGGCCCGTCGAACAGATGACATGGGCTCCCGGCGAGCCGTTGATGATCCGCGACAAGCTCATCGCCGAGGGCGGGTGGTTCCCGCGCCCGGACAGCACCGTGCTCAACCTGTACCTGCCGCCGATGATCACCCCCAAGCCGGGGTCGGTGGGCCTCTGGATCGACCACGTCTATCGCCTCTTCCCCGAAGGGGGCGACCATGTGATCTGGTGGCTCGCGCACCGGGTGCAGAAGCCGCACGAGAAGATCAACCACGCGCTGGTGCTCGGCGGCGCCCCGGGGGTCGGCAAGGATACGATCCTAGAACCGGTCAAGCAGGCGATCGGACCGTGGAACTTCGCCGAGGTCTCGCCGAAACAGGTACTTGGCCGCTTCAACGGATTCCTGAAGTCGGTAATCCTTCGTATCAGCGAGGCCCGCGACCTCGGCGATTTCGACCGCTTTGCCTTTTACGACCACACGAAGACCCTGACCGCCGCCCCGCCGGACGTGCTGCGCGTCGACGAGAAGAACCTGCGCGAGCACTACGTGCCCAACCTCTGCGGCGTGATCATCACCACCAACCACAAGGCGGACGGGATCTACCTGCCCGCCGACGACCGGCGGCACTTCGTGGCATGGAGCTCCGCAATGCTGAACGACTTCGCCGGGGGCCACTTTCACAAGCTGTACGGCTGGTACGCGAATGGCGGTATCGAGGCCGTTGCCGCCTATCTCGCCGATCTCGACCTATCGAGCTTCGACCCGAAGGCGCCGCCGCCGAAGACCGGGGCATTCTGGGAGATCGTCAACGCCTCTCGCGCGCCGGAGGATGCCGAACTGGCCGACGCGCTCGATAAGCTCGGGTTTCCCGAGGCGGTGACGCTGCAGATGGTTGCCAACGCCGCCGATGCCGAGTTCTCGCCCCGGCTTCTCGACCACAAGAACCGGCGCCAAATCCCGCATCGGATGGAAAAATGCGGCTATACGCCCGTCCACAACGACGTTGCCAAGGACGGGCTCTGGAAGGTGAGCGGGAAGCGACAGGTCGTCTACGCAAAGCAGGAGTTGAGCGTGCATGCCCGCCTCGCAGCGGCATCCGCGCTCGCGGCGGGCGGTCAGTGAAGTCAGTGAAGTCAGTGGTTTTCCTACCCGCTACCCTCTCTCATTTACCCATCACTATGAAGATCCAAAACCACTGACTTCACTGACCCCCATGCACGGACCACGAGGGTTCCGTCGCACGGTATCATCTTGAAATCGCTTGTCTATTCACGAGGTGATCCACAAGGGGCATGACAAGGCTGGAAATCCCCGCTGACCTGCTCGAACTCTTCGCCGCCGACGCGATGAAGACGCCGCGGCCCGGGGCGATGCGCCTGCCTTTCACCGCCACCGAGGCGATCCTCCCGTTCTGGCGCACCTTCAGGTAGGTCGCGTCGATCCAGAGGTAGGGCCAGTTGCCCTCCAGCGGCCGGTCTAGGAGGGCGCCGACCCGCTCGTCGATCTCGCCGCAGAGCCGGCTGACCTGGCTCTTCGAGACGCCGCCCATCCCCAGCGCCTTGACGAGGTCGTCGACCGACCGGGTCGACACCCCTTGGATATAGGCCTCCTGGATCACGGCGGTCAGCGCCTTATCCGCCATCCAGCGCGGCTCCAGGAAGCCGGGGAAGTAGCAGCCCTTCCGGAGCTTCGGGATGCGCAGCTCGACCGTTCCGGCGCGCGTCTCCCACATCCGGTCGCGGTAGCCGTTGCGCTGGGCCAGCCGCTCGGCGCTTTTCTCGACCCAGGCCGCGCCGGTCAGCCGGCCCACCTCCAGCTCCATCAGCCGCTCCACGGCGAAGCCGATCATCTCTCGCAGCAGGTCCGCATCCGGGGCCTTCTCCACCAGGCTCCGCAGGGTCATGATCATCTCGTCGGTCATCGTGAGGTTCTCCGGTCAGGTTGCTCTTGCAAACCCGACCCGCCGAAGATCCCGCGATGAGCACCGCGTCGCCGCCTGCTTGCCAGCGCGATAGTCCGCGCAGGCAGGCGGCGACGCTATCGTCCAGCTACACCACCACCGGGGGCACGACACCAACGACGATGCGGCGGCGGACCTGTTCGCGCTCCTCGCGGAACCCCGGGAATAGCGGACTCCGACAGCGCCACCCCACGCGCGCGAAAATCCCGATGGCAGCCCGTCCGGCAGCCGCCACTCATCGCCCCGCCCCCGCGCCGGAGAACCCGGCCAGCGCCTCGGCCAGCGCCTCCGCGTCGTCCGGCCAGTATTCCTGCGGCCGTGGCTTGCGCGTGCCCGGTCCCGGCCGGCACGACCGAATGGCGTCGCGCCACTGGTCCGGCACCCGGCCGCCGACAGCACCGATCAGCGCGCCGCAGATAGCCGCATTGGTGTCGGTGTCGCCGCCCCGCCGGACGGTGGCGACCACGCCGTCCTGCATCCCGGCGCCCGAGGCGAGCGTCGCGAAGGCGTTGGTGAGCGCGATCCGCACCCAGCCCATCTGGCGCGTGTAGTCGGCCGGCACCCGACCTGCCTCCGCATCGTCGAGCCAGCCGAGCACCGTCGCGTCACCGACCGCCGCCCCGCGTGCTGCATCGAGCATGTCCTGCCGCGCGCCGCCCGCCACACCGACCGCGATCGCGGCGGCATAGGCGGCATTCGCCGCCTGGCAGACCGGGTGGGGGTGGGTAAGCGCGGCGTCGCGCCGAGCGACGGCAGCGGCCTCGTCCGGGCGCCCGGCGTAGGCGATGCCGATCGGGCAGGCGCGCATCATCGCGCCGTTGGCTTGGCTTTCGCCCGTCTGCGGCGCGGAACGGGCCACCAGCGCTGAGAGCGCAGCCCGTGTCGTGCTGCCCATGTCGAAGGGCCGCGAGTCGCGCCAGCGGACATAGGCGTCGATGACCGCCGTCTCGTCCCAGCCGCCGGCTGCAACCATGACTCGGGCGAGCGCGAGCGCCATTTCGGAGTCATCAGTCGGCTGGCCGGCGAGGATATTCCAGACGCCACCATCGACGAGGGTGAGGGGGCCCTTCGGGAACCGCTTGGCGATCTCGGCCGGCGCCTTGAACTCGACGAGCGCCCCGAGATTGTCGCCTGCGATCTGGCCGAGGAGGCATTGAGCGGCGCGGCTCATCGAGCACCTCCAAGGCGCGGGCAGGTGATCGCCGGGAGGTCGGCGAAGGCGAGGGAGGCGGGCGATAGGAGCTGGGATAGCTTCACCGTTATGTAAACTCCGGAAACGGCTCTGGAAAAGGGTCCGGCATGTAACTCTCTTGCCCCTGACAAGCAAGGGGCCGCCTCCCTTGTGATTCTCACGCGCGCGAAAAAGGGGGCGTGGACGCGGAAGCTAGTGTTCCGAACCGGAAGTTCGTGGCATCATGTTTCGGGCTGGGCATTGTCTCGGCAGAAGCGTTCGATGGACGCGAGGATGTCATCGGCGGACCTGATCCATCGGAAGGGCTTCGGATCGGCGTTGTGGTGGTCGATGAAGGCGGTGATGTCGGCGCGGAGGGCGGCGACGCTGCGATAGATGTCCCGCCGGATGCGACGCTCGGTGATGAGGGCGAAGAAGCGTTCGACCTGGTTCAGCCAGGAGGCGCTGGTGGGGGTCGGGTGTACGTGCCAGCGCGGGCGCTTCGCAAGCCAGTTGCGGATGAGCGGCGTCTTGTGGGTGGCGTAGTTGTCCATCACCAGGTGCACGTCGAGGTCGGCGGGGACGTTCTTCTCGATCTCGTCGAGGAAGCTCCTGAACTCGCGGGCGCGATGGCGGTGGTAACATTTTCCGATGACGGCGCCGGTGGCGACGTCGAGGGCGGCGAAGAGCGAGGTCGTGCTGTGGCGGGTGTAGTCGTGGCTGCGGCGCGCCGGCTGGCCGGGACGCATCGGCAGCATTGGCTGGCTGCGGTCGAGCGCCTGGATCTGCGACTTCTCGTCGACGCAAAGCACGATGGCGCGGTCCGGCGGCGCGAGGTAGAGCCCGACGAGGTCGCGCACCTTTGGCGACGAAGTCGGGGTCGGTGGACCGTTCGAAAAGCCAAATCCCCGGCACGCGGGACCGGTATCGAACCTCAGTGGCGCTCAGGTCACGTAGTCGGACGCTGCTGCGCCTTCATACAGTGCCCTGATTGATGTGGCTGCGGATACCGACGCGCGCATTGCCGCTTCCTTCAGGTCTAGGACACGGAACTTGTCGCCGATCTTCGCGACGGCCTCGATCCGGCGATATTGATCACCAAAGCGCTCAGCGTACTGCGCCAGCCCCTTCAACTTCGGTATCGCGTCGCCGAACTGAATCCCGTGCGGATCCACGATATCGGCAGCGACCGTCCCATCGCCCTGCTGAACGAAAAAGACGAAGTCCGGCCGGACGACCTTCGGCTCCCCGCCGTCGTCATAGATGATGCCAAGCGAGTCCTGGCTGGCCCGCGACGGGTTCCGATACCAGGCCACGGTCCCCGGCCGTGCAAGTTCCGCGCTCACGACTTCGCCCTCCCAGGAGTTGAAGTCCTCGGGGAACATGCCCTTCTCGTCGCAAAGCATATGCCTATCGAACGTTGGGAGCGGCACTTCAGACCCGTTCGCCTCGCGGATAGTCGTGGCCTGCATCCAAGACGTCGGGCGCGCCAGGTCCACATCCATCGGTTTGGCGCTCATCTCCCTGATCTGCCGGTAGACGTCCTGCCGCTCATCCGACAGATCCTTGATCTCGACCCGGAAACGGGTGAGCCAAAGATTGGCCAGCTTCTCGGCCTCGGCTTCCAGCGTTTCGCGAACGTCCGGGACAAGCCCCAAGGCCGCGACCGTGACATGGGCGTCGATCAGCGCAGCCTCCATGTCGTCCGTGTCGCCTTCGTTCCGCGCGAGGTAGTCGCTGTAGGACGTCGCGAGATCGGGGCTGATCGCACGTCCGGCGCGGCGGTAGGCATCCTCGATCACGGCGTAGTCTGCTTCCTCGAGGAAGTCATCGAACGACATGTCCCCGCCCTTCAGGTCGGCCTTCAGGCTCTTGCCTTCGACAGTCAGGACCGACTTTCGGGCAGTCTCGATTTCCACCCTGTAGCGCGCCCGCACGCCGTCGAGCACCTTGTGCATCTCGGCATGGGCCGCCTTGCCGGCGTCCGCCAGCAGGCTATCCACGGCAAGCTCATGAGCGAGCGAGGTCAGCCGCTTCACCGGTCGGGCGTGCCGTTTCGGCAAAGTCTGCGATGGCAGCGATAGCAGCTTGTCCCAGACCCCCTCGGGGATCCCCGGATTGGGCTTCAGCTCGACAGGGTTGATCAGCACGCGACGGCCGGGCAGTTCTTCGCCGCCATCCCCACCGGACATCAGCGCCTTGGCGACATCCTTGACCGAGGCTTCGTCGAAGAACGGCAGCAGGCAGTCGACCGAGTTCAGCCGTTCATTGCCGGGAATCCGCCGCGCCAGTGGTGTGCGCACCATCCGGCCCAGAAGCTGGGTGATATGCGTCCTGTCCCGCGCGGGCCGGAACGAGACCATAACCTCGGCGCGCGGGCAGTCCCAGCCGGTGCTGATGGCGTCCTTCGCGATCAGCACCCGGACCCAGGTCGATTCCTGCACGCGCTCGGGCGAGATGTAGGGCACGGTATGGCGCCCGAAGGTCTGGGCGGTGTGTTCGCCGAACACATGCGCCACTGCGTCCTCAGACAGGTCCGGCCACTGCGCGAAGATTGTGTCGAGCGATTTGCCGATGTCGTTGTGGTCAGGCGCGTTCGGCACCTGCAGGACCATCAGCGGCAGCACGGTGCCGGCGTCATCCTGCTGCTCGCCATAGGTCGCCCAGGCGGCCGAGGCTTCTTTCAGCTTGTCGGTTCCGCGGCGGACCAGCACGGTGTCGAACTGGCCGGCATCCTTGGGCACGTCGAGGATGATCGTGTCCTTGAGCAGACCCGAGGCCTGCACCTTGGCGAAATCCACCACAACGTTCGGCAGGGTCGCCCGACCCTGCATGTCGGCCATCGCCGCGTTGAACCGCTCGACCGTGGCCGAGATGCCCCAGACGACCGGGATGCCGGGAACGGGCCCCGAGCCGTTGATCAGCCGTTTGACGATGGTGGTCTTCTCGCCCGCGCCGGTCGCGGCGCGCATGCCGCGATGCGCCTCATCCAGCACCAGGTAGAGCGTCAGCGCCGGGTCATCGATGGTGTTCTGGATCGTGTCCCAGATGGTGAAGGACCGGCTGTCGGGCATCAGCCGCATCTGGCCGTCCTTCTCGATCCCCTCGTCGTCGGGATCGTGCCCGCGCACCAGCAGGCTCGACTTGCCGAGCTTCTGGGTGTTCAGGAAATAGATCTTCCCCGGCTCCAGCGTCTCGCGCTGGAAGGTGTTCTGCACCACCACCAGGTCCGAAAGCGTCAGCCTGTCCGACGCTTCGAGCAGACGGAACCGCGACTGTTCGTTCAGCGAGGGATCGTCGCTGAACCAGATCACCACCGCGCCCGGATCGGGCTCGATGTCGTAGTTGTCGTCGCCGTGGAACAGCGCCTCGAACACCGCCGCCGCCATGACGGTCTTGCCCGCGCCCGTGGTAGCGGTCAGCGAGAAGGCATGCCTGTCGCCGTCCTCGCGCCAGCGCCGCGACGCCTTCTTGAGGTTGACGAGCACGTTTTCGACGGCTTCTTCCTGATAATCCTTCAGCGTGAACTTCATGATTCAGCGGCCCATCGAGAAACGGAAATTGGAGAGGTATGACTCGTAGAGCCGCACCGGCTCGACATTGCCCGGAAGGGACCGGGCCACCGCCTGGAAGCGGCGATCGTCGTCGGTGACGATATAGGCGATGCGCAGGCCGGGCTGGGCGGCGACCGCATCGCAAAAGGCGGCTGCCTGGTCCAGATCGACCAGCAGGCCATAGGCATCGGCAACCTCCCATCCGGCGGCGGGCAGGTTGTCGATGCGGCGGCCTTCCGATCCGGCCCGCATCCACAGCTGCGGCGCGATGCGCTGGAAGGCGAGGTTATGGCTGACGGCGACCGGGGTCTCATAGGTCAGGGTGAAGAACTCGGCGTTTTCCTCGAACCCCTCGGCCATCGGGAATTCGTCGGTGAACTTGTAGTCGCCCTTGATCTCCTCCCCGTCCGGGGTGCGGCCGGTGATGGCGGCACTGATGCGCGGCTTGGTGATATGGTCGCAGATGCCCCACTTCTCCCAATCCGGGTCGCCGGGGCGCAGGCCCGCCTTGCGCAGCGCGGCCTGTTCGTCGGCCGCGACCTCATTGTTGGTGACCGAGATGCACTGCCGCCGCCCGCCATCCTGACGGTTGAGCCGCATGACGGCATGAGCCGTGGTGCCGGAACCGGAGAAGAAATCGAGGATGATGGCTTCAGGTCTGCCTCGAACAAACAAGCGCAAGACATCCTCGACAGCATAAAGGCTCTTCGGGAAGGGAAATTTTCGGCCCGGCAATAAAGCGCGAACAGTTTTCGTCCCATAATGTTCAGCATTGTGAGAGCGAAGGTTCCATTGAGTCGGCGGCGCTTTTGCGCCAGGCTCCTCATAATAGGCAATCACCGAGCCATCCGGGTTATATCCCTCGGTTATGGCCCTTCCTTCTTCAATGTCAGCAATAGGGCCGCTTTTTAAGTACTGAATGATGTATGGCTGTGGCTTGCCAGGTTGAGCTTTGCCTGCTCTAGCGTAACCCTTTTTCCACCTGTCAATAAAGGTTGGCCCTGTCACCCCCCAGTTCATCTCCGTGCCATCGTCTCGCACAGGAAAAACTGCAACGCAGCCGGGGCGTGGCTCCACATCCAGTCGATCTTGCTCGTGTGGGATCGGCTTGCCAACTTCCTCGATTAAGCCGGTCGTCTCGCTTACATAAATCGGATAGAACTGTGCTGGGCGCGTCCTTCTAACCGATTGAAGGTCGCGCCGACGAGCCGTTTGCCAATCTAGACCGATCCTTTGAGAATTTTCTTCTTCACCACTCTCGGTGTCCTTTTCTACTCCGTCGATCGGCAGACTTCCTAGAATTGGAGATGTGGTCGGAGTAACATCTTGTGAGCCAAACCGCGCAATAAAAATGTATTCATCAACGCGCTTAAATCCCTCGCTGACACCAACTCCTTTGGGATTGATCTGTGTGGAGATCATCCTGATTCTCGCTTCCGGAAGCACTTGTTCCAGAAGCAAACCCAACCTGAGATATTCCTTCTCGTCGATGGTGACGATCAGTACGCTGTTGTTGGGGTTCAGCAGCTCCACCGCCAGCTTCAGCCGCCGCTCCATGAAGGCCAGCCATTTGGAATGACGATACAGATCCTCGGATTCGACGTAATCGTTGTTGTACTTCCAGTCTCGCGCCCCGGTATTGTAAGGCGGGTCGATATAGATCGCGTCGATCTTGCCGCGATGGGTATAGGTCAGCGCCTCCAGTGCATGGAAGTTCTCGCCGTTGATCACCGTGTGGAAGGGTTTGTCGCCCCCGCGCGTCACGCGACCCGTGCTGACCAGGCCGGGGTAGATGAAGTCGCGGAACTCGGCCACCACGACCAGATCGGCGACCGCGACCTCGGCCGTCTCGGGGGCGTCCGTGTCGATCAGCGCCAGTTGCGCGAGTTTCGCGGCGCCCCTGCCGGCAAGCCGCGTCACGCGCCACAGCCGCTGGTCCCCGCGTTGGACGGTGTTGCGCGGCGGCAGGATGCGCACCTTGTCGCCCCGCCGCACAGGCCGCCCGGGCAGCTCCACGCTCTCGGGCCGGTGCCGCTCGAAGTTCAGCCCGAAGGCCCGCCGCGACGCCAGCGCCCTGAACTCCCGCTCAAGCTCATCCCCCAGCGCGCTGTCCCTGGCCTTGGCCCGCGCAATCAGATCCGTCAGACGCGACATGGCCAGCCCTCATTTCCTTCACGGTTACCGTGATGCCCCGCGCGCGACGTTCCGCACAAGACATGAGCGCGCAGGGCCGCAGGCGACCGGTGGAAGGGCAAGATGGTAGAGAACGCGTTCGCGGCGGTCATCAATGCTTCGTCCTATTAGGCGGCGGCGAGCTTGCCGAACGCCCTCCAAAAATGAGCTGACAGAACCGCCGTTTACCCATTCAGACTAAACCGGGGGGAGAGGATGGCGCAAGCCGAATGGCGACCGCATTCCAATCCTCGGGTAGTTCCTGCGCCAGAACCGATAGCTCTGGCCCTCCGGTTCTCAGAAGAGCGCGGACTGTCCCGTGTCGTCCACCCGCAAGACGCCAAGCAACTGCCAGGTCTGCCGGCGACTGGCCATGTTGCCGACACAGAACAACATGCCTTTCCGGGGGTATGTTTCGTTGAACGTCTTGCTCATCCAGTCGAGCGTCGCCTGGTCGGTTCCCTCCCGTTGCCGGCCGTTGAAAAACATGGCGTGGGCCTCCCAATCGCCATTCGCGTAGCCGTGCGGTTCCGTGGCATCGTCGAACTTGAAGCGGAACTCATACGGGCTGGGTTCGAGCGCCTTCAGCTTTTCGTCGAAGAAGGATCCCTGGCGGGCGGCCTCTGCGTAGGTGCGCCGCTCCGCCGCGATCTCATCCGGCTTCTTAACCTTGTAATAGAAGCGGGTGTTCCGGGGTCGGATCAGCGCGAGGGATTTCCCCGCCGCTTCGGCTTCCTTCACGGAAGCGGATACGAGCGGGTTGAGAAATGAGGCGCGCTCCTTCTCAGGAATCTGGCTGTCCCGATTGAGCGAATTTTCCCAGACGTGGCAGCTTTCGGCGCGGTTATCGCTGGTCGGACGCCGATAGTTGAACTTTACCCAGTCCCAGCGCTTGAACGCTGCGTCCGCTCCGAGATGCCGGAAACGGATCGGGAAAAGCCTTTTGAACTCGCCATGGGCGGTCACCCCGGCGCAGCAGACCGTTTCCCCATGGTTGGCGCTATGCTGCGGTAAGGCCTTCACCAGGATGGAAACGCGGGAGCTTTGATGCGTTTCGGACATAGCGATCTGGATCGTCGGCGAATAGGACCACCGCCCGCTTCCGGCTCCACGACAACGTCACGATCAGCGCCACGAGGTCGACATCCTCGTCGCCGAGAACCACCCCCGGGAACTCCGCCCAGTCCACCTGCGCCTGCGCTCCGGCCGGCGTCTCGACCCGCCGCCGCGCCCGGATCGCCGGCGCCGGAAACGCCCGCTTCCAGTACCGCTGCACCGACTTCAGGCTGCCATCGTAACCATGCTCGCGCCCGAGCCAGTCATGCAGCGCCGCCAGGTTGACCCGCCCATCCTCCTGCTGATCGCGCCAGTGCGCGATCGCTTCCGCATGGACCGCAGCCTTCAGGTCCTGCCGGCTGCGCCCGTCAGCCGCCCCCGCAGAACGTCGCTTCCGGTGATACCGCACCGTCCCCTCGGTTACACCCAGAAGCCGCGCCACCGCGTTCTGCGAATGCCCCCGTTCCAGCAACACCGCCATCGCCGCCCGTCCCTCGATATCGAGACGACCCATCGTCCTCCCCTGGGCAGCATGCATCCGGCCCGCGCTTCAGCACGTCCTGGCTGACATAGTAGCGATAGAGCCGGCTGCCCTTCCGGGTGTGCGTCGGCGACAGACATCGCCGCGCCGGTCACCCGACGATCAGCCCATCCAGCAGCGCCTGCATCTCCGCCCGTTTGTGTGCCGAACGGGTGAAGGTTTCGGTCCAGATGGCGCGGTATTGTCCGAGTGGTCCTGGGTAGTCAGAGGCAAGGCACCTCACCCTCGAAATCGGCGTGGAATCGCCCTTCGGCCATCTCGACCGTTCCGGCTAGATCCCGCAACGGTCCCCACTCCGGGCCGCCGACCAGCCCGCAGGTATCGCAGCGCCAGCGACATCCCACCACGACGCCCGGGCCATTGAGCGGCGCGTGCGGCAGCCAAAGCTCGGGATAGCGCTGGCAGCCCCGCATCCTTACCGGCCGGGCGTTTGCGGCGTCGTAGGCGAGGGACAGCGCAGGCTTGCGCGGCAACGGCGGAACTCCGGTTCTGGAAAGGGGTGGTCGTCTAGCATACCGTTGCCGTCGCGGGCGAGGATACTTCCGAGCCGGCCGTCAAACGGGCGATCACCCGCCGGCTGCCCGCACGAGGCCGCTGAGGACGAGCGCACCGCTCGGCGAGCGCGCAGATCGGAACGAACTCGCCGGGTCATGAATCTCATTGAAGCGTGCTTACGAGAGGCGTCGTCATCCAGACGCTTCGGGCTCGACCAAAGCCGACCGCAGGCGAAAATGGCTGCCTCGGCCCCATACCGGCACTGCGCCTGTCAAGGCCAGTGCGAGTGACGATGGCGCCACCTCCATGCTATGCCTCTGCCGCCGACAGCATCCAATTCCATCATCTTGTCACCGGAGAGTCACCGCGTGAATCACGCCCTAGGAGGGCAAGAATCCCTAACGTCTTGACTTAGCTTGGTGGAGGGGGCTGGATTCGAACCAGCGTAGGGTTACCCCGACGGATTTACAGTCCGTTGC
>Ga0075163_10006116_pt1 | contig 15978 bp, 15 predicted proteins | sample JI1023141ADNA_FD_71478 | JGI IMG/M metagenome (GOLD analysis project Ga0075163, IMG submission 71478) | Wastewater effluent complex algal communities from Wisconsin, to seasonally profile nutrient transformation and Carbon sequestration -... | ecosystem: Engineered > WWTP > Effluent > Algae... | reverse complement strand
GGTTTAAAGCCAATCATCCGGACATGCAAAACATAGCTTCCTTCAGGTACTAAACTTAATTCAAAACTGCCATCCAGGTCAGTGTAATCGGATAGGATTGAAGAATCCTTCTGATCGATGGATAGGGATACCAATGCAAGGTCTATGGACTTGGAATCTGCATCCACAATTTTCCCACTGATGGAATAAGCGTTTTGAGCCGAAATTGCACAGGAAGTTATCTGTAAAAAAATTAAACAAATTTTAAGTTTAAATATCATAATTAAAATTTAAAAGTTGGAAACGGCAGGTTTTAAAAATATTCCGGATGCATCGACTCACGTTCCATATCATCCGACCCTACAAGGAATAAGGAAGCCACCAATATATAACACCCCACGAATCTTGATTTATTGTACATTCAAACATGCAAAGGTAGCTCCAGTCTGTAGATCAAGTTTATCCAAAACTGCTAAAAATATATACGATTACCTAATCTAATCTTTTACAATGTTTTGCTATAAAATTAAGCAATTCTATAATCTAATCATCTACAGGTTACATTGAGATAAAATATTAGCTTAAATAAAACGGGTAGATCTTTCAACTTATCTAATATGATCAGCTAAAAAATCTAGTTCTATTTAAGCTTCATCAAATCTCTGAGCTTCTTAATTGCAGTTGTTCTGGTATTTACATCCAACCGCATATAGGCATTGTTGATGTGACGTTTCAAAGTGTTGATAGAAATAAATAATTCCTGACTAATTTGTTGGTTCGTTTTTCCACCATATATCAATTGCAGCACCTCAAATTCTCTTTGTGAAAGAGGACTATGAATAGACAAATTAATTTTATCCAGGTTCAAATCCACGTTCTTTAGATTATTGAATCCTGCGAAATTAGCCAGGGAAATTTCAAGCGTTGTCAGTAAGGTTTTCTCATGGAACGGTTTTACCAGATATCCTGAAGGCTGAACCTGTTTGGCACGATCAAGGGTATTCTTATCCGAGTAAGAGCTCAAGAATACAAAAGGGATACCCAATTTTTGATGAATGTAACCTGCCAAATCTATTCCATCCTGCTTTCCATCTAGATTGATATCCAATAAAACAATATCCGGTTTGGTCACATTCAGTTTGAGCAATCCTTCCTCATAATCATAAGCGATTCCAGCCACTTCATAATCATTATTGTTAAGATACATGGCTATGTTTTCTGCAATTAAGGGTTCATCTTCTACAATGAGTACACGTACTTTATAATTAATTCCCTCCATAGCTATCTTCTGGTAAATTGAATCTGCACTTGCGTTCCCTGCAATCTATTCAAATCCATTTTTCCCTTTAACTTTTGAACAAACGCACGGACCATTTTATATCCAAAACTGCTGTTGCTGGCAATATCTATTCCATCCGGAATGCCGATTCCATCGTCTGAAATTCCCAGATGAATTTTTTCATGTGATTCTTTCAAACTAACTTGAATGTTACCACCCCCGACATTATAAAATGCATATTTCAAAGCATTGGTCACCAATTCATTAATGATCATGCCTATCGAGACTACCGTATCCATATGTAATTGTATAGGATCCACATCTACGTAAATTTTGACCTCTTCACCATCTTTTTGATAAGCTGTTCTCAAATGATCCACCAGATTTTGAATATAGTTAGGCATGTCTACCATATTTAAACCAGAAGATGCATATAAATTTTGATGTATAAATGCCATGGATTGAACCCGATGTTTGCTTTCCATCAATAGATTCTGGTAACCGTTATCCTGTGCGTAATTGGATTGCAAATCCAGCAAACTTGAGATCACTTGCAGATTGTTTTTAACCCGATGGTGAACTTCTTTATTTACAAATTCCAAATCTTTGGTTTGTCTAATGATTATGGCATTTTTTTCCTTTTGCTTTCTAAGTAAAAATAAAACCAACAAAGACAACCCCATAAGAAGCAAGATACCAAACCACAATATGGTTTGAAAATTCCGTTCATCCAAAAGGGTTGCTTTCCTTAAATCATTCTCCCGAACCAGAGATTGACTCAATGCCCTTTCCTGCTGCAGTTGCTGACTTTGTAACGCTTGCTCCCGAGCTGCAGCTTCATGCAATTGATGTTCTTGTTTTAAGGTATAGTCTTTAAGTTGATTCTCCCTTCTTAGTCCATCCCTTAGCAACAATTCCCGTCTGATTCGTTCCTCTTTAAGTTGATTCTGTAATTTAAGATAATCTATTTCCCGATCCCGGATATTCACTTCGGAATTTAATTCAATTGTTTGAGCCAGGTTTTTATTCTCCTTACTGGAATAACTGTTGCTGTTATGATTCAAGTATTTGGTTAATTCATAAGCTCTCTGCACATTACCCTTTCTGTAATAGGCTTCTGCAAGATTTGACTTTATGTAATAATCTATGAACGGAGTAAACCCTTGATGCGATAGTGCTTCAGCCTTGTCATATTCCACCAGTGCAGCTTCTTCTGATTTTACAGCCATGGCATAATTTCCTTTCAATACATGGAGACGAACCTTAAAAAAATCTTCCTTTGGTTTGTCCTCGGCATTTTCCACATCTTGTAATATGTTCTGTAGATAGGCGTAGTCCTTACTTACGTAATAGAAATTTGCCAGCTCAAGTCTGGCTTCATATATGGCAGGAATATTTTTTTTCAATTGTGCCAAATCAATACTTTGGTTTATAAAAAAGAGAGCAGAGTCTAATCGTTCAAGTGAAAGGTAAATTCTGCCAAGAGCCAAAGTATTTTTCTGCATGGCAGAAATTTTGTTCAATTTGGAGAACAATGAGAGTGATCGCCGATAAAAGTGTATTGCCTTCTCAGGTTTACTGATTTTATCAAAAACCTGGGCCAAATCTTCCTGCAATTCAGCCATCAACTCTTCCTCATGATTAGATTTCGCCAGTTCCAAGGCAGATCTTATCTTGGTGGTGGAACTAAAAAATCGTCCATTTTTAAAATCAATTCCGGCCAATAATTTCAAAGCCAGTGCTTCGGTATATGGATCCGATTTCTTGACCAGTGAGTCCAGCAATTGCGCAGCCTTTTCCGTGTTGCCCAACTCAATCATGGCTTGTGCTTTATACACCTGGCACAAATTCGCAAGAGTATCGAATTTACATTGATGATAATTCAATCTCCAGTTTTCTATTACTTCCAGTACATTGTCCGGCTTATTATCCATCAGCTCAGACAAATCCATAACTAACCGGTCCCGATCAAGTGGAGAAAATTGTTCCTGAGCTTGCAGAGAAAGTGAGAATAGACAATAAATTATTAGAAAGACTCGCAAGATGGTTTCCATATTTTTTACGCCTTCAAAGATAGGATTTGGCAGTTGGAAAGCAATAACCCTAAAGGGTGAATTTAAATTGAATTTTTGAAATCACCCTTTTGGGTGAAAGACAAGAATTGGCCAGATCATAAATTTGTTCAACAAATATATTTAAATGAAAGGAATAATTACGATCGGAATTTTATTTATTGCCATTCTACAATCCAACAGTCAGAGACGATTTGATGTGCAATTTATGGTAGATGGAAGAATGAGGGAGAGCATCATTGTATTACCCAGCACTCCGCCACCTTCAGGAGGTTATCCGGTAGTATTTATGTTGCACGGCACAAGCGGGGATGGATTGAAATTTTATAATATATCCGGATGGAAAGAACTAGGAGAAGAAGAAAATTTCATTACGGTTTTTCCTTCCGCTTTAAGTTGGTGCTTCGTGGAGGATGGAATTGAAAAACATAATACAAGATGGGTGAATGGTAATGTTTTAGATTATCCTTGCTCCGGCCCTCCACAAGATTATGTGGACGACGTTAAATTTCTTAAAGTTCTTGCAAAAAGGATTGCAGACACCTTTCCGGTGAATGAAAAAATGATATTTAGTTCGGGATTTTCCAATGGCTGCTCGATGATTCATAAGCTGGCTATAGATGCCGGAGATGTGTTTGCGGCTGTTGCTGGTGCCAGTTCGCCACTTGCAGAAGGAGACTCAAGTAAGCCTGTTAACAGAATTCCCGTTTGGTTTATAGTGGGATCGTTGGATGATGGATTTATAGTGCCTCCATTTACTGAGCTTCCTTTCGGCGGTGATTCCATATTGAGTTATTTGAAATACCCCCTGTACAGAGCATTGGTTTGTCAGGGACTAAGTAATGAATTTACTAAAACTGAAAAGGACAGTTCCCACACCTATCGCTTTACAAAAAATTTACCTGGTGAAATTTCCAAACCTTATTTTTTCACCTTATTAAAAGGAATGACGCATGAATATCCTAATGGTGAGAATTATCCTGTGAGTGCGCCAAGAATTTTTTGGGAATTTTTTAAGAACTCAGTAACTGTAAACACAGAACACCCCAGGAACATTTCAAATAAAATTCTTGCCCTTCCAAATCCTTCCAATGATCTAATAGAAATTTCCATTCCTGAATATCATGGAAATTATCATTGGAATCTTTATGACACACAAGGTAATATACGTTTAAACGGGAATCAAGCGAACGGTGAGTTAGTACAAATTAAAAAATCTGAATTGGGTACAGGCTTATACTTGTTTCGTGTAGACCTTGGCACCAGTGCTTTAAGTCAAAAAATTATTTTTAACTAATGGATCTAAATCCTATGAAATTTAATCTAAGTTGTGTTGTTTATTTGACTTGTATGGCAAGTCTTTTCGCTCAAACACGTTATGATATAAACCTAATTTCTGAAGGCCGTCTTAGGGAATGCATCGTTGTTAAACCAAGTACAAGTCCACCGATAGGCGGATATCCAATTGTATTTATGTTGCACGGAACGAATCAGGATGGTGAAATATTCTATGATATCTCTGGATGGAAAGAATTGGGCGAACAAGAAAATTTTATCACCGTTTTTCCTACCTCTTTAAGATGGTGTTATATGGATGATGGTGTAGAAACTAATGGTTTAAGATGGGTTAACGGACAAGTAACGGATAATCCATGTTCGGGAACACCACAGAACTACATCAGTGATGTCCATTTTCTAAAACTGTTAGCCAAAAAAATTGCAGACACATTTCCAGTCAATTCTGCAATGATTTTTGCATCTGGTTTTTCAAATGGAAGTGGTATGATTCATAAATTAGCCATTGATGCAGGAGATGTTTTTGCTGCATGCGCAGGATCCGGCTCTTTTTTACCAGTTGGTGATTCTGCAAGACCAATCCATCGCATTCCCGTATGGGCCATGATGGGAACAAGAGATGACAAATCAATAAGGCCTCCCTTCACAGAAATTCCATTCGGAGATGACTCGGTTTTAGTATATTTCAACAGACCCCTTCAAAGGATGATTGATTGTCAAGGTGTAACTCAAAATTTCACAAAATTTGAAACAGCCATCACGCATACCTATGATTTTAAAGAAAATATTTCCGGAGATACCGGACAATTGTATCGATTTACATTGGTTAAAGATATGTTCCATGTATATCCAAATGGAATGAATTTTAGGTTGGAAGCTGCGAAATTGTTTTGGGAATTTTTTAAAAATTCAGTAACTGTACACACAAAGCAAACCAGGAACATTTCAAATAAAATTCTTGCCCTTCCAAATCCTTCAAATGATCTAATAGAAATTTCCATTCCTGAACATCATGAAACCTTTCCATGGCGTGTATTTGATGCTTATGGCAGACTGCGCTTGACTGGACATCAAACACAAGGTCAGGTGATACAATGTCGAAAATCAGATTTAGGCGTTGGTCTTTATATTTTCCAAGCAAGTATAAAGGATAGAGCAATTTCTCAAAAAATAATTTTCCAATAAATATTTCCAATATCAGGCAGGTAAATCTCCTTCCATTGAATCACAATTTAAATTGCATTTATTTAATAATTATAATTGATTTCACATAATTTAAAAGAAATGAAAAAACATTTAAAAATAATCTTGACTTTTATCTTATTAGTACCCTCCTATTATTTTTATGCGCAACAAAGGATCGATGCAACAACGTTCATCAATCAAGAATTACGTGAATTTGTAATCTTCCGGCCTTCCGGGAACATACCTTCGGGAGGTTACCCATTGGTTTTTATGCTCCATGGTAGCAATCAGAGTGGACCACAATTCTATAATATATCAGGATGGAAGGAAGTTGCCGAAAGAGAAAAATTCATAGTAGTTTTTCCTACTGCATTGATCTATTGCACCACAGAGGGCGTTCAAACAAAATGGAGTCACGGCAATACCTTTGCTGTGCTATGCCCGGGCGATACTTTAAGAGATGATATTCCTTTTTTCTATAAAATGATAGACACGGTGTCAAGCATAGTACCTATAAATCAGAAAAAAATATATGCGTCTGGATTTTCCAGTGGAGGAACCATGGTACCCAAATTAACTATTGAGATGCCTGGTGTGTTTGCAGCAGCAGGGTGTGGAAGTGGTAATCTTGATGGAAGAGATATTAAACCAATGAACCCAAAAGTTCCTACATGGGCTATTCGGGGTACTCATGATCATAATTTTATAGATAGGTTGGGAAGACCCTGTCCATTTAACGACACGGCAGTTGCCGTGAATTCCAATAACCTTTCCAGCCACCTTACTGCCATGGGTTTGAGCTGGAATTTCTCCAAAGACTCAAATGCCTACTATATCCACTATACTTTTACTGATCCCCTGCCGGGCGAAACAAAGGCATTCTTCAGATGGAGTATCTTTTATGGCTTAGAACATGAATACTTCAATGGTACCAATTACCTGAATCAATTGCCAAATCCACCAATTGAAGCGGATTTGTTTTGGGAATTTTTTAAAACTGTTTCCCTGATCAACTCAACAGAAAATAGCCTGCAACAGTCAGAAATCACCATTTATCCAAACCCTTCTTCTGAATCTATTACTATTATTACTTCGGGAGACACAGATGGGAATACACAGATGCTGAGTTTATACAACATGACAGGCCAGCTTCTCTATCAAAAATTTATTCTGTCTCATGAACATGTTGTCATTGATAAATCCTCTGTCGGTAGCGGAATTTTCATCCTTCAACTGGTTTCCGGGAATCAGAAAATAGTACGTAAAATCATTTTTAATTAATGTAATTCTATAATTTGCATTTCATGCGTTAGATTTATATTCCAAGTCAAAGAATTTCGATTTTCGCTCCCGTCTGGTTGACGCAGTTATAAACAAGTATTATCAATGATGTCTCTGTGAATACAAACTCAATTCATCTTATTGATTAATTTTGGGTTCCACCTTGTTATGTAAAATTTAAGGTTATTAGTTTTTATGGTATGGTAATATTCGATGATGATTCCTTGAGTTAGCAAATATCCATCCAAACAAATATACACAAATGCTTTCTTCAGATCAGCTTGACTTTTAGTTGGAGGTGATCAGATTAGAATATAGCAGGCATACTATAACTAAATAGAAGACACAAATATTTAATCCAAGACTTCCAAATTCTTTAGACTCCATTCCTAAGGTTCACCAGTTAATTGCATTAGTAAGACCGGTTACCACCATACGGATAAAATCGAATTTTTACTTATTTTTACCACCAAAGCGGAATTATAAACTCTTTGGCAAAAACCAGATACCATTAGAAAATGTATGATATCATTGTAAAGATCTAAAAACAACATAATGAAACAAACTAAAAAGCGAGCATCTTTGACCCGACAAGCAATCCTTCTTTTTATCTTTATTGCCATCTTTTCGTGTCGACAATCCACAACGATGACCAAAGATGAAATAGCAAGAATTGAGTTGGATGTACGCCTGACATTAAGTAATTATTACGACGACATCAGAAAATCAGGACTGACTGCAGAATTTAATTACCTCGACCATTCACCGGATTTCTTTTGGGTTCCTCCAGGGTATACAAGTTGTATATCTTACGACAGCGTTGTTCATGTTTTAAAAGAGAATGCACCCAAATTTAAATATATTGACAACTCTTTTGACACCTTAAGAATTGTTCCACTGAGTAAAGAAATTGCAACATACACAGGACGACTTCATTCAACGATGACTGACTCGAATGGAAAAGTTATGACCTTCCAACTTGTGGAAACAGGGGTTTTGATCAAACGTAAAGATGGATGGAAATTATTAAGTGGTCAAACTAACATTGTAAATTAATAATAAAATGGGTTTAGAAATACTAAAAAATGGTGATCATTGTATTGTTGTCGGTGGAACCCATAAAGGGAAGTCAGGCATCGTACAAGACCTAAAAACCAGCAAAACCGGACACATTACAATAACCGTTTTACAAAAGAATGGCGTGCGTTTTAAAACACTTGGTAAAAATGTAGTGCTATCGCAATGAGCCATTTTAATTCAATACAGTCACCAATGCATTTTGACCTGGCATTGGGAATTTAAAAGAACTTGCATTTAAGTCGCACAACAGTGTAAATATTTAGTCTAAAAAAGAATAATATTACTTCATATGCAAGAATATAAAATCAAGTAATTACAGAGCCAAACAGGGTCTCTTGCTGTCTGAAGTATGTGAATCAGTGCCCGTTTTAATCCTTAGAATTATCCTATCCTTGTAAACATACATTCCTTGAAATCCGAATAATTTAACCAGGTAAAATTGTAGGATATAGTCCACATAAAATTACGAATATTTTATAGTATTGCAAATGGTTTCTTCGGTTGTTTTCTGGCTATTTTACTAAGTAAACAAAGGCTTTATAATCCATTTAGGTTAAGCGCTCCTTTAACTAAATCCATAAAATATATCTTATCAAATTTTTTACACAAGAATAACCATTTTGTATACTTAAGAATGCTCTCCATTTCTTTGAAAGTATTAAATTTGTACTAAAGATAATCTCGAAAATGAATATCCATGAATACAGAATCTATAACCATATGAACTACTGTGTCACGAGTTATTCAGACATTCTTATCTATCTGAATAAGATAAATGCATTTCTTGTGCGGTGGTGGAAGAATGATACTTTCTTTATCCTGTTCATAATAGTGATTCATTCCGCATGTGTGTATTCATCCAACAGTCTAAACTAGATATAACCAAGTGACTCTCGTATGGAATTAGAAAAGCCTTTGGTAGACCGTGAATACACGCTGGAAAAGTTTCCCGGAAAAGGAGGTTGGACCTATGCAGTCATACCAGAAATTCTGCAAAACAAACATTCCCCTTTTGGTTGGGTTAAAGTAAAAGGTCGAATTGACCACTTTGAAATCAAGAATTACAAATTAATGCCAATGGGTAACGGTAGCCTTTTTTTACCTGTCAAAGCAGACATAAGAAAAATAATTGGAAAAAAGGAAGGCGACCGGGTTAAAGTTATTTTATATGCAGATCATGCGCCAACAGAAATACCGGAAGAATTTTTAACTTGCTTAAAGGAAGAAAAGAATGCTTACGAAACCTTCTTAACTTATACGGACGGGCAAAGAAAAGAATTCATAGATTGGATTTATTCCGCTAAAACAGACGACACCAAAGTCGCGAGAATCCTGGAAACTCTGAACAAAATCAAGAAAAAAGAAAAACTGCGAGACAATAAATGAAAACAAAGTAAGTTCAGCAGGAACAAAAATATTACTTCAGCATATTTGTACTATAATAGAATATTAACTTTGACACCAATAAATAAAATCTCATGAGCAAAATTATCTTCGACAGCGGAATTTCACTGGATGGATTTTTCGCAGGGGACAACAGAAGTCCAGACAATCCTATGGGTGGCGTTTCAGGGGAAATTCACAAGTGGATGTTTAAACAAAAAGCATTTTGGAAACACATTAAAATGGAAGGTGGTGAAGAATATGGCGCAGACAGTAAGCTCATTGAAGATGTTTTCGCAAGAACAGGTTCCTACATTATGGGAAAAAGAATGTTTGAAGAAGGGGAAGTCCATTGGCCGGAAGATTTATATCAGGCCGATGTTTATGTGTTGACACATGAAAAAAGGGAACCCTGGATTCAAAAAGGGACAACAGTCTTTTATTTCATTCATGATGGTATACATAGTGCATTGGAAAAAGCAAGAAAATCAGCCAATGGCAAAGATATAAGAATACAGGGCGGTGCAAATATTATTCAACAATTTCTCAATGCCGGGCTTGTGGACGAGTTTTTCATTCACATCGCTCCCGTTTTTCTTGGAAGCGGTATTCGTCTTTTTGACTGCATTAAAAAAGACATTTATGATATTCAAATTGCAGAAGTAATCCCATCCAATTATACCACTCACTTGAGATATAAATTGACAAGAAAATAAAAACAAACAGCCCCAAAAGTGGACCACTAAAAGGACGATCTATTTGACAGATACACATAAAACATGAATAATATTATTACTTATCTTGCATTGACCATTTTGAATCTAACCTTGTGCCCTAACAAAATTGAAAAGAAAATAAACTGTATGGAGATGATCGCGAAAGACAGTTTGATTTTAAAAAAAGGGTATTCTGAAGTAAATGGATTGAGCATGTATTATGAAATATACGGACAAGGCAAACCCATTGTATTAATTCACGGGGGTGGCTCAACCATACAGACAAGTTTTGAAAAAATCATTCCATTGCTTGCTCAAAAAAGAATGGTAATTGCCATGGAATTACAAGCCCACGGAAGAACCAATGACCGAAACGCTGACCTTACATTTGAACAAGATGCGGACGATGTGGCTACCCTACTCAAAAATTTAAAAATTGATCAATCTGATTTTCTCGGTTTCAGCAACGGTGGAACAACTGCATTACAAATTGCCATTCGTCATCCAGCTTTAGTGGATAAACTGATTTTAGCTTCACCACTTGCCAAAAGAAATGGCGCACCGAATTGGTTTTGGGACTTTATGTCACAGGCTAAATTGGAAAATATGCCTGAACAACTAAAAGACGGTTACAAAAAAGTGGCAAAAGACCCGAACGGACTAAAAGTAATGCATGACAGAGATGCTAAGAGAATGGTAAATTTCAAAGACATGCAGGACGAGCAAATTAAATCTATTCAGGCATCCACTTTAATCATTATAGCCGACAAAGACGTCATCACACCGGAACACGCCATAGAATTGCACAGACAAATTGCCAATTCCGAATTAGCCATCATTCCAGGTGTACATGGGCAATATATTGGAGAGGTGACAACCATAACGCCTGACTTTGAAGAAAGCGACCTGGCCTTTCCCATGATTGAAAAATTTCTGACTAAAACAACAGAAAAGAAGAAGAATTAAGATCAAATGTCAAAAAGAGAAATCGCAGAAAACTTCCTGATGCTTGCTTCAAAAGGAGAATCACACAAAGCTTTTGAATTATTCGTAGCCGACGATTTTATACACCATAATGCATACTTTAAAGGAGACAGACTTACTTTAACCCATATAATGCATTAGAATTTCTATTCCAAGTCAAAATACCTTCAAATACAAGCACTTCCTCGATTTTTCTCCTTCACCATAGAATCCACTATGGCTTGTCAAAAAATCTTGCGGGAGCGCTTGTCTTTATTGGTCTTTTGCCTTTCATTACGAAACCCTAATGCATTATATGGGTTTAATGACTGCCATGGAAGAAAATGCGTAAAAAAATCCCAACAAGATTTTTGAAATCCAAAGATCTTTGGAGGATGGAAATTTAGTTGCTGTTCATTCTCGTGTGCAATTGAAACATGGCGATATAGAAATCGCGGTTATTCATATTTTTAAATTTGAGCATAACAAAATCGTAGAACTTTGGGACTTTGGTCAAGCTGTTCCAACCGACATCGTAAACGAAAATGGGATGTTTTAAACTGCTTAAATTACGTAAAGACAACAAAAACGCAATGCGGAAATTTGGCGGTATAGCCTAATGTCTGAGTACATAAAGGGGTATACGGATCAAGATCCAAATGGAGGAGAGTCCTTTGAATATGTTGTGTGTAAAATACTTTGCAAGGTGCTCCCGCATCCGGGAGAAATAGCCTTATAATCCATTATAATTTAAACTAAAATAAAAGAAAATAAACTCATTGTAGATAAAAGTCACCAATGACCACCATAACAAAATACAAAATATTTTCACAAAGTGTTAGAATTTTAAAATCTATACCGTTCAAATTATAAAAATGAACACCCAGGTTAATTACAATAAATAGAAACACCTAGCCTGTCCTACATTTTTCATAGTACGAAATGGATAAAAAAAGTATTCTTTCCTTATTTAATGCATTCAGATTTTTATTTAACTTTACCTCTGTATCCGAAGTTTAAGCTCATCGGGAAAATTTTCGGGTATTATGCTAAAAAGTTATTCGAAAGGCAAAAAAAACTGATAACAGCAGTCACAAATGACCAACCATGCGGACATATATTTTCCTTCTGATGAAAAGGAAAGGTATTTTATCAAAAGCATTTGGAGACTTCAGGAATATAATATTCTTGAAATGAAAGAAACCATATTGCCTAAAGGGACAGTTGAAATAATCTTTAATCTTTCAGACAGTATCACTTACATCAACCCTGCCTTGGATATTAAGAAGACATTGCCTTACTGCTTTATTAATGGCATCAATTTTAAGCCATTCGATTTAATTAAAAGCGGACAACAATCTTTTTTAGGTATTCAATTAAATGCCATAGGGTTGAAAGGATTGTTTAATATAACAGTGAAGGAATTCAACAATAACGTTGTGGAGAGTTCGGAGGTTTGCAAATCACTCAATACATTATTCCATCAATTGAGTGTGATGAAAACATTTAATGAACAAGTGGAAACTATAAGAAATTGGCTGCACCATAAAATTTCAAATTCAAAACATAATAAAGGTATATATCATTTTCACAACTTGTTTTACACACAAAAGTTAAATGAAATTAAAGTAAAGGAATTCTGCCATGGCATCCCTATTTCAGACCGTCAATTAAGGCGTCTGTCAACGGAGTGGTTGGGAATGAATATAGAAACATTTTTACTCTATAATAAATATCTTTTCTCTTTGCATTTACTGCACACTTCAGATTTAGCTCTTACACAAATTGGGCTGGAGGCAGGGTATTACGACCAATCTCATTTTATCAGAGAATTTAAATCTTATACTGACCTCACGCCTAAACAATACCAGAAATCCATTAAAGGACTGCCAGGACATATTATCAGATAATTTAAAAAATGTCCGAATTATACAATTTTTAACAGGCAACACTTTACAATATTTGCCATAATTATTAACTGTCCATAAAATAGTTTTGGCAAATGGATGATAAGCCTTATTACAGAAAAACAGTCGCTTGGATTACAATAGTATCCGGTGTTGTTGGATTTATCAGCTACTTGTTAGTCGCTGGTTCCGTGCGTTTCAACTTTGATTTTTTTTCCAATCCCATTTTGATTTTTTCCCTACCAGGTGTGGATATTGGAATGCTCAGATGGAGCATGATTGCAGACATTTTTGGATATTATTTATTGTTATTGCCTGTGTTGTTTTTTATTCATGAATGGCTTTCGGGTAAAACACCATGGCGAAATCTGATTACCTTTTGCGGAACATCTTATATACTGGCTGGGGCTATCGGTGCATCGATTCTAGCAGCTACATGGCCTTCATTACTGTTAAAGTTCCCAATTTCTTCTACCGAACAACAAGAGACCATCAAATTGATATTTGAATCTTTTTCAGTAATGGTTGGAAGCGGTATATGGAATCTGTTTGATACAATTGTATGTGGTGTTTGGATGACAGGTATCGGAATATTAATCAAGAAGGAGAATTCCTATATTGGATGGCTTACGATGTTGGTAGGAATAATTTCATTATTGGATGGTTTAGGAAATAGCCTGGAAATAAAATCCATATCTGATACTGCCCTTAACCTATATCTTGTTCTTGCCCCATTATGGGCTATTATTTTAGGCCTTTTGATTTTAAATAATAAAATATTTTTATATAATAAATAATCATATCCAAATGAATACTCAAAATGAAACACGGCTTTTGTTGTTGATTATGGTTGTTGGCTATAGCCTAAATTTTCTCTTTGGATTAACAGGTTCCTTCTTTTCTCCTAACAGTTATCCCCAAATGACTCTATGGCAAGTTGGCGACTCTATGGCCATAATGGCCAGTGTGTTGGCAAACAGATATATTGGAAGTAGGGGTCAAAACATTGCTGCGGCAGGTTTTACGCTGTTTGGAATTGCTTATGGTGTATCCTTCGCATCCAGTGCAATCAATGCCGTTAACGAAGAAAAAATGGCTACAATTATCTTGCCCTTAGTTCCTGCATTGTTTCTAATAAGTTTCTGTAAAATTTTCCCCGTTTGGTTGCGTATTGGTTCCCTTTTGGTTTGTGTCCCGTTTTTCTTTATGTATAAAAATGTAATTCAGGGATCCTATAGCTTTGATAACCTTTCCAATACATTGGCATATTCAGGTATACAATTATTAGGCGTATTTTGGAGTATTTACATTTTTAAAGACTTTAATAAACAAATCACCTTATGAAAAGACTTTTGAAAATATTCGCTTATGTTTTTAGTGTAATATTATTGCTGGTTGCAATATTACTGATTTATGTAAAAACCATGCTCCCAGATGTTGGTAATCCTCCTGAAATGAAAGTTGAAATGAGTCCTGAAAAAATCGAACGCGGATACTATTTGGCAAATCATGTCATGGTGTGTATGGATTGTCATTCAAAAAGGGATTGGACATTATTTTCAGGTCCAATTATTGCAGGGACAGAAGGTATAGGGGGGGAAGTCTTTGATCAGAAAACCGGGTTTCCAGGTAAATATATTTCAAGCAATATCACCCCTTACAACTTAGGTAAATGGTCTGACGGAGAAATTTTCAGAGCTATTACAACAGGGGTTTCAAAAGACGGAAGAGCATTGTTTTCAATTATGCCTTATCACAATTTCGGTCAATTGGATGTGGATGATGTCGCTGCTGTAATTGCATATATCAGAAGTTTGGAACCTATAAAAAATGAAACTGAAAAATCAAGTTCAGATTTTCCGATGAATTTCATTATTAACACCCTTCCAAAGAAAGCTGAGTTTAAAAAAATTCCATCTAAATCTGATGTGGTTAGTTATGGAAAGTATATGGTTACATCTGCAGGGTGCATGGATTGCCACACCAAACAAGAAAAAGGTAAATTTGTTGGGGAATTATTTGCTGGTGGATTCGAATTTATGTTACCAGATGGTTCCGGTTCTATTGTAAGATCTTCTAATCTAACGCCCGACAAGACAACTGGAATCGGAAACTGGACAAAGGAACAATTTATAACTCGCTTTAAAATGTATTCAGATAGTTCCTACAAACATACAATTGTGAAATCGGGCCAATTTCAAACGCCAATGCCATGGACCATGTATACTGGCATGACAACAGAAGACTTAGCGGCCATTTACGAATATCTACACAATTTAAAACCAGTAGAGAACTCAATAGTTAAATTTTCTATGGCGAAATAATGTTAGCCATTCTTTGCCATAAACCTGACATAAAATGATCTATTAATTTCCAGGAGTTGAACAAATTCTATTGTAATCTGATATCATTTCAACCCTTTTATTAGAAAGCCTGTTTTGTCCTGAAATCGCATTTCCCTTCACCCAAGGCAAATACTTAAAATGGGTTAATTCAAACTCCGGAGAGCAATTACCCATGAATAGATCAGATCATCAATAAATATTAATTGTTTTATAAAATACTATTATTCAGTTACTTAAACTAATTACATAATATTTTTAGTAAATCTATATCTTTACTATTTGTCCATTAAAGTAAAGCTATTATTTTACTTTATATTTGTATTTGTCAATTTATAGCTTTACTTTTGTGGTATTAATGTCAATTTATAGCTTTACTTTATGGGCAAGAAATCATTACAAATACAACAGCTAAACGCTAAAATGTTGGGTTTTGCTAAACTTAAGCAAGTAGCTATACCGCCCACCGGTTGGATAAAAGCCATCCGCACAGCC